>Ga0247826_10000221_pt1 | contig 10179 bp, 12 predicted proteins | sample 12C_Control_Day1_FD_200152 | JGI IMG/M metagenome (GOLD analysis project Ga0247826, IMG submission 200152) | Soil microbial communities from agricultural site in Penn Yan, New York, United States - 12C_Control_Day1 | ecosystem: Environmental > Terrestrial > Soil > Agricultural land | place... | reverse complement strand
CGAGACCCGCCCGGAGATGACCGCCCACGGCGCCGTCGAGAAGCCTGCCGACGAGCCCGAGCCGCACATGACGGCGTCCGGGTCGGTGGTCGACGAGGACGACGGGGACGACAAGGACGCGACCCGGCCGTAGGCCGGCGTGGCAAGATATCGCCGTGGGGTTCGACCAGTACCACGAGCCGGCCGACGAGCTGCCCGATGAGACGCGGACGTTCGCACGGCTCTGTGCGTCGTTGACCGAGGAGGCCGAGGCGATCGGCTGGTACGAGCAGCGGCTGGCGGTCGAGTCCGACGGTGACGCCCGGGCGATCATGCGCGATGCCCAGGGCGAGGAGTTCAAGCACTTCTGCATGGACCTCGAGTTCCTGCTCCGCCGGACGCCGCTGTGGCGCGAGATCGCCCGGGGCGTCCTGTTCCAGGAAGGCGACATCGTCGAGCACGGCGAGCAGGCCGAGGAGTCCGCGGTCGAGGGCGCGGCCGGCCGCGGCGAGCCCGTGGCGGGCTCAGACTCGCTGGGCATCGGCGGGCTGAGAGGAGCCTCGTGAGCCATCTTCTTCGAGAGCACGCGCCGATCACCGAGGCCGGATGGTCGCGGGTCGACGACGAGGCCCGCGAGCGGCTGACGCCGGCGCTGGCGGCACGCCGCCTGATCGACTTCTCCGGGCCGCACGGCTGGCAGCACTCGGCCACCAACCTCGGCCGGGTCGAACGGGTCACCAAGCCGCCGGGCGGCGGACTGGATGCGGCGCAGCGCCGCGTCCTGCCGCTGGTGGAGCTGCGCGCGCCCTTCACGATGTCGCGGTCGGAGCTGGCCGACGGCGACCGCGGTGCGGAGGACGTCGACTTCGCCCCACTCGACGACGCCGCACGCCGGCTCGCCGTCGCCGAGAACACGGCGGTGTTCCACGGCTGGAAGGGCGGCGCGATCACTGGCATCTCCCAGGCCTCGCCGCACGACGCGGTGGCGCTGGGGACCGACTGCGAGCGGTACCCGCGGCATGTCGCGAAGGCCGTCCAAGCGCTGCTCGAGATCGGCATCGACGGCCCCTACGGACTGGCGCTCGGACCCGAGACCTACTCGCTCGTGCTGGAGACCACCGAGCACGGCGGCTACCCGCTGCTCGAACACCTGCGAAAGATCCTCGACGGGCCGCTGGTCTGGGCCCCCGGCGTGTCCGGTGCAGTCGTCGTCAGCCTGCGCGGCGGCGACTTCCTGTTCGAGTCGGGCCAGGACGTCTCGGTGGGCTACGACCGCCACGACGCCGACGCCGTGCACCTCTACCTGGAAGAGAGCTTCAGCTTCCGGGTGGTCACGCCCGACGCCGCAGTCCCGCTGACGGCATAGCGGCCGCTCCTCAGACCCGCTGGCGGCGCGAGGCTCCGCGCGCGAGCAGATCGTCGATGAAGCGGCTGGCCGCGCGCGTCGTCTCCAGCCGGAAGCGGAGCAGGAGCTCGTCGGATCCCGTGGCCTCGTCCAGCCGCTCGTTGAGTGACGCCTCAATTCCCAGCAGCGCCTCGCGTTGCCCCACCAGCATGGCAGTCTGGTCGAGCCCCGACCGCTGGGCGAACACGAGCTTCAGCAGCATCAGCGAGCGCAGGTCGCGGACGTGATCCACCGGTTCGGCGAGCCACCGCCGCACGGCGGCGCGGCCGCTGCGGGTCGCGCGCATCACCGTCCGGGTCGGGCCCTGGGCGCTCGCCTCGACTCCGGCCGGCTCGATCAGCCCCCGCTCCAGCAACACGTCCAGCGTCCGGTACACGACAGCCCGCCGCACCGTCCAGATCCTCCCGATCTCACCGTCCGGCGCCAGCATCCGGACGAGCGGCCAGCCGTGCGCCTTCTGCTCGCACAGCAGGGCGAGCACCGACCACTCGCCGGGGGACAGAGGTTCGACGTCCGCCACGGGAGGCGAGGCTATCAGGATCGGCGCCGGCGGCTGCCGGCGCCGAGACCGCCGGCCCCACGCGGCACGCCGGTAATCATGACGTGACTAGTTGCCGCCGTCAAGCCGGCAACCGCAGGCCGTTTGCCGCCCGCCACTCGCGGGGTATCGAAGCCCGCATGGCTGCGACGCACGACCACGCCCCGCTGAGCGGCGACCTGGGACTGACCGATCTCGGCCGCCGTGACTACGTGGGTGTGTTCCGGCGCGCCGGCTCGCAGCTGATGGCGGACAACATGACCAGCGTCGCCAAGGGCGTCGCCTACAGCATGTTCCTCGCAATCCCCTCCGCGCTCCTGGTGCTGCTGGGCGCGCTCAGCCTGACCGCCGGGCCGGGCGAGATCGAGCGCCTGGTGGGCAGGCTCAACGGCGTCGTGCCGGCCAGCGTCCAGGCCCTGCTGCTGTCGAACCTGCGCCAGGTGACCGAGTCGCAGGGGGGCGGATTGATGGTGGCGGTCGGGCTGGTGCTGGCCATCTGGTCGGTGCTGGGCGCCGTGCAGACGGTGATCTGGGGGCTGAACATCGCGTACGAGCGGCGTGAACAGCGCGGGTTCGTCCGCCAGCGCATCGCCGCGCTGACGATCGCCGTCGTGCTCACCGCCGCGCTCGCCGCGGTGTTCGTCGTGCTCGTGCTGGCGCCGTACATGACCGGCTGGGTGGGCGACCGCACCGGTTACCAGGGGGCGGTCGGATGGCTGTGGTGGACGCTGCAGTGGCCGATCCTGTTCGCGGTGCTGCTGGCGGCGTTCGCCGCGGTGCTGTACCTCGGGCCGGACGTGGAGCACCCGCGCTTCCGCTTCATCACGCCGGGCGCGGTCGTCGCGGCGCTGCTGTGGATCGCCGGATCCGCGCTGTTCGCGGTGTACACCGCCGGCTTCGCCTCCTACAACAAGACCTGGGGGTCGCTCGCCGGGGTGATCGTGACGCTGACCTGGCTCTGGCTGAACGCGGTCAGCATCCTGTTCGCGGCCGAGGTGAACGCGGAGGTCGAGCGCGCCCGCGAGGTCCGCGGAGGTACGCCGCCCGAGGCAACGCTCACCGCGCCGCACCGGTAAGCGACGTTCGACGCGGCGCACGTGGCTAGGGTGCCGCGCATGCGATCGGCAGCGCTCCAGCGAACCGGGGTGCTGGCCGGCGTGGCGGCGACGCTGCTGGCCATGGTGTCGGTGCAGTCCGGCGCCGCGATCGCCATCACACTGTTCGCAACAGTCGGCCCGGTGGCCGTCGTCGCGCTGCGGCTGGCGACCGCGAGCGCGTTCCTGGTGTCGACGGCGCGCCCCCCGGCGGCGGCGCTGCGGACGCCGATGGTCGTAACCCTGGCCGGCTACGGATCGGTGATCGCCGGCATGAACTGCTGTTTCTACCTCGCGATCGAGCGTGTGCCGCTGGGCGTCGCCGTCGCGCTCGAGATGGTCGGGCCGATCGCCGTCGCCATCATCGGGTCGCGGCGGCCCCGCGATCTCGCCGCGGCCGCCCTGGCGGCGCCCAGCGTGCTGGTGCTGGCGCTGGCGCACGGGGTCGACGGGCCGGTGACCGCCGCCGGCGTCGCCCTGGCGCTCGGCGCCGGCGCATGCTGGGGCGGGTACATCCTGCTCTCGGCGCACCACGCGCGGCGGCTGCCGGGCGCGCAGGGCCTCGCGCTGGCGATGACCATCGCCGCCGTCCCGGTCATGCTGCTGGCCCTCGCCGGCACGGGGGCCGACCTGCTGTCGCCGCGCGTTCTGGCCATCGGCGCCGCGGTCGGCCTGCTCTCCACGGCCCTGCCGGGGACGCTCGACGCCATCGCCCTGCGCCGCCTGCGGTCCGTCACCTACGCCCTGGTGCTCAGCCTGTCGCCCGCGGTCGCCGCCCTCAGCGGCTTCGCGATCCGCGACCAGCAGCTCAGCCTTGCCCAGTGGGTGGGCGTGGTGCTGGTGATGGTGGCGAGTGCGGCCGCCGTCACCGGCGCGGAACCGCCGGACGCCGCAGCAAACACCGCACTGTGACGGACGGCACGTAACCGTCATAGCCCCAAAGCTATCTCCAACATGGCTTGTGCAGAGTGCTGGAACCCCATGTCTTTGCAACAGCCTGATCCCGACGTCCTCCGGCGAGCCCGCCACGGCGACGAGCGCGCCTTCGAGACGATCGTCCAGATGTACCAGACGCCGCTGTTCAACTACGTGGCGCGGGTGCTGGGCGGCGATCGCGCGCTGGCCGAGGACATCTGCCAGGAGGTGTTCATCCGCGTCCACCGGTCGCTGGCGCGGTTCGACCACCGCTGCCTGTTCACGACCTGGCTGTTCCAGGTGGCCAAGCACCGCGTCGTCGACGAGCTGCGGGCGCGCGAGCGGCGCGGCAAGCCGACGCTCGAGCTGGGCGCGGTGCCCCACCTCGCGCTGGTCGCCGCACCCGAGTATCCGGTCGAGGAGATGGACCTGGTGTGGCAGGCGGTGGGGACGCTCAACTCCGACCTGCGGATGGCGCTGCTGCTTCGCGACGTGATCGGGCTGAGCTACTCCGAGATCGCCGAGGCGCTGGACACGACGCTGGCGACCGTCAAGTGGCGAATCTTCAAGGCGCGCGAGCTGGTTGTGGCGGAGCTGATCCGCGAGGGCGCCCGCCGCCCGGGCGACGCGCGCACCACGGCCGGTTAGTCGAGCATCCGTCCCATACCGACCGCTCCGGGGGCGGTAGGCGTGAATCCGTGGCGGCCGTAGAGGCGCCGGCCGGGGGGATCGGCCAGCAGGTTGACGAACGCGCCGTCCGGCGCGGCAGCGCGGATCCGGTCGAGCAGCGCGGTCAGGATGGCGTCGCCCAGCCCGCGCCGCTGGTGCTCGGGGAGCACCGCCATGTCCACCACGTGGAAGTACCAGCCGCCGTCGCCGATCACCCGGCCCATCCCCACCGCCGGGCCGCCGGCCTCGCACACGACGTGCACCGCGGCCCAGCTCCCGGCGAGCGCCGCAGCCGCTTGATCGCGGCGCTTGGGCGTCAGACCGGAGCCGCGGCGGAGCTCCAGGTACTCCTCGACCGCGGGCACCCCGTCGACCAGGCGGTAGCCCTGCGGGAGCTCGGCGGACGGCACCCGTCCAGTGTGTCAGACGGCGACGGTCAGCCTGCGGCCACCCTGCACGACCCTGGCGCGCGGGTCGGCGCGGTCGCCGACGACGACGCCGTCGACGACGACCAGCCACCCCGCGGGCACGCCGTCGATGGCCGATGCACGCAGCCGGCCCCGCAGCCCTGCGGACGGCCAGCCGGCGCCGGGGCGAAGGCCGCCGAGATCGCCGATCAGGATCGCTGTCGCCAGCCGGTGGCTGATCCGCACGAGCTCGACCCGGGCGCCCTCGGAGGCGTCGGCGAGGACTAGCCGGACGGGATCCGTGTCAACGCTCCGTCGATGGTGATGCACGCGCCGTTGATGTAGGCACACTCGTCGGACGAGAGGAAGGCGCACAGGCGACCGATCTCGCTCGGCTCGGCCAGGCGCCGGGAGGGGATCGTCTCGATGTAGTCCTCCTCGCGATAGAGGCCGCGCGCGACCTCCTCCTTCCACATACCGGTGGCGACCACGCCCGGGGCGATCGCGTTGACGCGAATCCCCAGCGGACCCCACTCGCCGGCCATCACCTCGGTCATGATGATCACGGCAGCCTTGGCGGCGCAGTACCCGAGCCGCCCCGGGTTCGCCGAGTAGCCGCGGATCGAGGAGATGTTGACGACCGTCCCCTTGCCCTGGTCGATCATCACCCTGCCGACGGCGCGTGAACAGAAGAACACGCCGGTCTGCATGACGGCGATCGACTCGTTCCAGATCTCGTCGGACAGCTCATGGGTGTGATCGCCGACCTTGCTGATGCCGGCGTTGTTGATCAGCGTGTCGATCGTCCCGTGACGGTCGCGCACCTTAGCGGTGACACGGTCGACGTCCGCGCTGTCGGTGATGTCCACGCGATGGGCGGTCGCCCGGGGGATACCCGCGGCCAGCGCCTCGGCGCGGTCGCCGTCGAGATCCCAGATGGCCACGGCGGCGCCCTCGGCCGCGAGCTCCTGGCAGATCTCCGACCCGATCCCGCCCGCGCCGCCGGTCACCACCGCAGTCCGACCCTCTAGCCACGACATGCTCGCTCCTTCCGCCTGCAGTGTAGACTTGATCATCGATCAAATCGTCCGTCCAGTCAAGGAGTCGTCATGACCGGGCCCGAGACCGTCGCGGCATTCCGCACGATGGTGACGATCAGGGAGTTCGAGAACCACGCAGCGCAGCTGCGCAATCGCGGCGTGATCGTGTGCTCGCTGCACCTGGCGAACGGTCACGAGGCGATCGCCGTCGGCGCGCACGCGGCGCTGGGCTCCTCCGACACGGTCAATGCCACCTACCGCGGGCACCACTGGGCGATCGCCTGCGGGATCCCGCTGGGGGCGCTGTTCGGCGAGTTCATGGGTCGCGCGACCGGCGTCAACGGCGGCCGGGGCGGCGCCGGGTTCTTCGCCGATCCCGACCACCGGTTCCTGGGCGAGAACGGCATCGTCGGGGCCGGCGCGGCGATCGGCGCCGGGGCCGCGCTGGCGGCCCGCTACGACGGCTCCGGCCGCATCGCACTGACCGCGTTCGGCGACGGCGCCCTCAACCAGGGTGCGGTGCACGAAGCGATGAGCTTCGCCGCGATCCTCAGCCTGCCGGTCGTGTTCGTCTGCGAGAACAACGGGTACGCGGAGTACACGCCGACCGAGTCGATGTTCCCGCCGGGGCCGCTCGAGAGCCGGGCGGCGATCTACGGATTCCCCGGCGTCGCGGTCGACGGCGGCGATCTCCGCGCCGTGCGCGAGACGGTGTCCGAGGCGGCCGCACGAGCGCGCGCGGGCGGGGGCCCGACGCTGGTCGTCGCCACCGCCCGCCGGCTCGCCGGCCACCACACGCACGACGCCGAACAGTACCGCCCGGAGGGCGAGAAGGCGCGGTGGGCCGAGGAGTCGGATCCCATCATCCGGCTGCGGGCTGCGATCCTCGGTGAGGGACTCGCGGACGAGGACGAGCTGGCGCGGATCGAGGGCGATGCGCGGGCGGACGTGCGCGCCGCGGCGGACGCGGCGGCGGCCCAGCCAGCCTCCGACCCGGCGCAGCTGGAGCAGCATGTCTACGGCTGAGACGACCTACCGGGATGCGCTCAACGCGGCGCTGCACCGGGCCATGCACGCGCACCCGGAGACGCTGGTGTTCGGCGAGGACGTGGCCGCGCCCGGCGGGGTGTTCGGGGTCACCCGCGGGCTGGCGGACGAGTTCGGCGACCGCGTGTTCGACACGCCGATCTCCGAGAACGCGATCCTCGGGGCCGCGCTCGGCGCCTCACTGGTCGGTCGCCGCCCGGTGGTCGAGATCATGTGGGCGGACTTCCTGTTCGTGGGGCTCGATCAGCTGGTCAACGGCGCGGCGAACGTCCGCTGGCTGACCGAGGGCCGGATGACCGCGCCGCTCACCGTGCGCACGCAGCAGGGCGCGTTGACCTCGTCGTCCGCCCAGCACTCGCGATGTGTCGAGGCGATGCTCTGCCACGTCCCCGGCCTCAAGGTGGGCATGCCGTCGAACCCGGCGGACGCCTACGCCATGCTGCTGGCGGCGATCGCCGACGACGACCCGGCGATCGTGATCGAGCACCGGGCCATCTACGACCAGCGAGGCGAGATCGACGCCGACGCCCCGGTCGAGGCGGCCGCCGGCGCGCGGGTCGTTCGCCAGGGCGCCGACGTGACGGTCGTGGCGCTCTCGCGGATGGTGGGCGTGGCGCTGCGGGCGGCCGAGCTGCTCGCTGCCGAGGGGATCGACGCCGAGGTCGTCGACCCGCGGTGGCTCTCGCCCTTCGACTGGGCGACGGTCGAGTCGTCGATCGCGAAGACCACCCGGCTGGTCGTCGTCCACGAGGCCGTGCGCACCTGCGGCTTCGGCGCCGAGGTCGCCGCCCTCGCCGCGGAGCGCGGGTTCTGGCACCTCGATGGGCCGGTCGTGCGCATCACCGCACCCGACTGTCCCAAGCCGTCCGCACCGTCGCTCGAGGCGGTGGCCATCCCCGACGCCGAGCGCGTCGCCCGCGGCGTCCGCCGGGCGATGGCCGGCTCATCCGACGACCAGGAGTCCACATGAAGATCACCGAGATCGAGGCCATCGTCGTGCAGAAGCCGTCGATCGACACCACCGCGGCCGATGCGATGCAGGACGCATTCATCGTCCGCGTCAAGACGGACGAGGGCATCACCGGAGTCGGCGAGGGCAACCACACCCCGCAGGCGATGAAGGCGGTGGTCGATGCACCCGGATCGCACAGCTGGAGCCAGGGCGTCGGACAGCTGCTGATCGACCAGGATCCGCTGTCGCCGCAGCGCCTGTGGGACACCTTGTACCGCTCGACGGTGATGTCCGGCCGCCGCGGCCTGGGCGTCGCCGTGCTGGCGGCGATCGACGTTGCCCTGTGGGACATCAAGGGCAAGGTCGAGAACAAACCCGTCTACGAGCTGCTGGGAGGCGCATCGGGCGCGCCGATCCGCCCGTACAGCAGCCTCTACTTCGGCCCCGGCGAGTACGCCGGCACGCTGGAGGTGAACCTCCAGAAGATCGCCCGCTCGAGGGAGCTCGGGTTCCCCGCATACAAGATCGAGCCGCTCTCGGACTGCGTGCAGACCAACGACCAGATCGTCGACTTCGCACACCGGTCGCGCGACCTCGTCGGCGACGACATGCGCATGCTGATCGACGTCGGCCACCGCTGGCAGACGCCGAAGGAAGCGCTCCACACGCTGCGCCGGGTCGAGGACTGCGACCCCGGGTTCATCGAGACCCCGATGTGGCTGGACGACGTCGAGGGGTACCGCCGGGTGGCCCGGGGATCGTCGATCCCGGTGGCGATCGGCGAGCTGTTCGTCACGCGCAACGAGTTCACCGAGATGATGGATCACGGGGCCGTGGACATCGTGCAGCCCAGCGTGATCCGGGTCGGGTTCACGCAGTCGCTGCGCGTGGCCGAGGACGCGCTCGCCCGCGGGCGGCAGGTCGTCCCCTTCGGCTGGGTGGCGACGACCCTCGGCGTGGTGGCCAACAACCACTTCGCGGCCGCGCTGTCCAACTGCCCGTGGACGGAGTACTGCCACCCCGAGCTGTACCCGCAGGCCGAACTGCGCCACAACCTGGTCAGCCCGGAGCCGCAGATCGTGGACGGCGTGTTCCCGCTGCCTCCCGGCCCGGGCCTCGGGGTGGAGATCGATGACGACGCCCTCGACCACTACCGTGTCGCATGATCCGCTGATGCGCGCGCTGCTCTACACCGAAGACCGGACGCTCGACGTCGTCGACGTCCCGGCCCAGGAGGTCGGCGCCGGCGACGTGGCCGTGCGCGTCGCGGCCGCCGGGATCTGCGGGTCGGACATCCACGGCGTGGCGTCGCGAAGCCCGCGCCGGACGCCGCCGCTGATCATGGGGCACGAGCTGGCGGGCGAGGTGGTGGCCGTCGGCGCAGGCGTGCCCGAGTCGCTGGTCGGCCGCGGGGTCGCCGTCAATCCGCAGGTGCCGTGCGGGCTGTGCGGCCCCTGCCGGTCGGGGCGCGAGAACGTCTGCCAGAACCGCGAGATGATCGGCGGAACGCGCCCAGGCGGCTTCGGCGAGCAGCTGACGGTGCCGCTGCGCTGCGTGCACCTGCTGCCGCAGGGCGTCGACCCGATGCTCGCCGTATTCGCCGAGCCGCTGGCCACCTGCGTGCACGCTGCCGCACTGGCCGGCCGCTCCGCACCCAGCTCCGCGGTCGTCTTCGGCGCCGGAACGATCGGCGTGCTGATGGCGCAGACGCTCCGCCTGATCGGCACCGGCTGGATCGCGGTCAGCGACATCGACGCCGGGCGCCGAGACCACGTCGCCTCGATCGCCGATGTCGCGTGCGCCCCGGATGAGCTGGAGGCGGCCGTCGCCGACCATGGCGGCCTCGAACTGGCGGTCGACGCGGCGGGCACGTCGGCGACCAGGCGCGACTCGGTGCGGCTGCTGGACACGCTGGGCACCGCGGTATGGATCGGCATGCATGACCAGGATTCGGAGATCCCCGCGTTCGAGATGGTCGTGCGCGAGCAGCGCGTTCAGGGCTCGTTCGCGTACACGAACCCGGAGTTCGCGCGAGCCGTGGAGCTGCTGGCATCGGGCCAGCTGGAGCCTGCCGTCACCACCAGCGTCGTCTCCCTGGACGACAGCGGCGACGCGTTCCGGGCGCTGCTCGAG
>Ga0247826_10000220_pt1 | contig 10201 bp, 8 predicted proteins | sample 12C_Control_Day1_FD_200152 | JGI IMG/M metagenome (GOLD analysis project Ga0247826, IMG submission 200152) | Soil microbial communities from agricultural site in Penn Yan, New York, United States - 12C_Control_Day1 | ecosystem: Environmental > Terrestrial > Soil > Agricultural land | place: USA... | reverse complement strand
TCGTCGGCGGGCGACGTCGGCGACGCGCGGCGCGCGGCCGCGATCCGTCGAGCCGTGAGCAAGGCCGTGCCGCTGGGCGCATCGACCTTCTGGTCGTGGTGGAGCTCGATCACCTCGGCGGACGGCAGATGCCGCGCCGCCTGCTCCGCGAACCGCATCAGTAGGACGGCCCCGATCGCGAAGTTCGGGGCGATCACCACGCCCACGCCGGCGTCGCGCCAGGCATCGTCGACCTCGAAGCCGGTGGTCCCCACGACCACGTCGATCCCGTGCTCGATGCCCCAGGCGACGTGCTCGGCCGCGAACGCGGGAGACGTGAAGTCGACGAGCACGTCGGCGGCGGCATCGACGAGGGCGTCGAGCCGGTCGGCCAGGACGACCCCACCCTCGGCGCCGTCGAGCCCCATCGCCTCGGCGAGCGTGCGTCCGGGGGCGCTGCGCGAGACCGCGGCCACCAGGATCAGGTCGGGGTCGGCGGCGACGGCCCGGCAGACCTCCCGGCCCATGCGGCCGGTCGCACCCACCACCCCGACGCGGATCACGCCATGACCTCGCGGAAGGCGGTCGCGCCGAACGGGCCCAGCACCGTCAGCGTCATCGGCTGCGACAGTACCCGCTCGGCGACACGGCGCGCATCTTCGAGGGTCACGCGCTGCACCCGGCGGAGCGTCTGATCCACGCTCAGGATCTCGCCATGCGAGATCTCGGACTTGCCGAGCCGGCTCATGCGGCCCCCCGGGTCCTCGAGGCCGAGCACCATCGAGCCCTTCACGTGACCCTTCGCCCGTTCGAACTCCACCTCGGTGAGGCCCCCATCGCGGATCGCCTCGAGCTCGCGCCGCAGCAGGCCCACCACCTCCTGCGCCCGGCTGGGTGTCGTGCCCGCATAGGCGGTGAACAGCCCCCCCTCCGTGTACTGCGCGTGGTAGCTGTACACGGAGTACGCCAGCCCGCGCTTCTCCCGCACCTCCTGGAACAGGCGCGACGACATCCCGCCGCCCAGCGCGGTGTTCACGATCGTGAACGCGAAACGGTCGGGGTCGGTGCGCGAGAGGCCGTCGGTGCCCAGGCAGATGTGTGCCTGTTCGGTCTTGCGCCGCTTTATCAGGTCGCGGCCCGACGCGGAGGGCGCGGTGCCAGGTGCCCGCAGGTTCCACGGCGACGTATCGTTCGGGCCGAGCTCGCGGCCCGTGTCCATCCGGTCCTCGAGCATCCGCACGAGGACGTCGTGCCGGACGTTGCCGGCCGCCGCCACCACGAAGTGGCCGGGGACGTAGTGCTGGTGGTAGAAGCGCTTCACGCGCGCGGGGGTGGCGTCCGCGATCGTCTCGACGGTGCCCAGGATCGGCCGGCCGAGCGGATGGTTCGGCCACAGCGCCTCGGTGAAGACGTCGTGCACGACGTCTTCGGGCGAGTCCTCGTGCATGTTGATCTCCTCGAGGATCACCTGGCGTTCGGCGTCGAGGTCCGCCTTGCGGATCAAGCTGTGCTGCAGCATGTCGGCGAGGTGGTCCACGGCCATCTCGAGGTCGCGGTCGAGCACACGCGCGTAGTAGCACGTGTACTCCTTGGCGGTGAACGCGTTCACATCGCCGCCGACCGCGTCGAACTGCTCGGCGATGTCCTGGGCGCTCCGCGTCTCGGTGCCCTTGAACAGGAGGTGCTCGAGGAAGTGGCTCGAGCCGCTGATCCGCGGCGCCTCGTCGCGTGAGCCCGCCAGGACCCAGAAGCCCAGCGAGACGGAGCGGACGCCGGGCATCCGCTCCGTCACGACGCGCAGGCCCGAGCCGAACTCGGTCCGTGCGATGGGCATGCGGCGCCTTACTCGGCGCCGGGTGCGTCGCCGACAGGCGCGTCCGCGGCCGGGGCGTCGCCGCCCTGCCCGCTCGGACGATCGTCGCGGAACCGACGGCCGCGGTCGCGGTCCCGGCTCCCACGGTCACCTCGGTCACGGCCGCCGCCACGTCCGCCGCGGTCGCCGCCATCACGCCGTCCGCCGCCGGACTCGTCGGCCTGTCCCTCGGGGATCGCCCACTCTTCACCGATCGGCTTCAGGCTGATCTTGCCCTGCGAGTCGATGTCCTCGACCAGCACGGAGATCTTGTCGCCCTCCTTGATGGCCTCCTCGACGCTGGACAGGCGCTTGCCGCGCCCCAGCTTCGAGATGTGGACGAGTCCGTCGCGGCCCGGCACCAGGTTCACGAACGCCCCGAAGGTCGTCGTCTTCACGACGACGCCGTCGTAGGTCTCGCCCACCAGCACCGGGCGCGGGTTGGCGATCTCGTCGATCATGCGCGCCGCCTCGTCGGCGCCCGGGCCACCCTCGCTCGAGCCGATGTGCACCGTGCCGTCGTCCTGGATGTCGATGTCGGCGCCGGTCAACGCGATGATCTCGTTGATCCGCTTACCCTTGGGCCCGATCACCTCGCCGATCTTGTCCACCGGGATCTGGATCGAGATGATCCGCGGCGCCTTCTCGTTGACCTCGTCGCGCGGTGCGGGGATCGCGTCCTCCATCACGTCGAGGATCTGGAAGCGGGCGTCGCGCGCCTGCTTCAGGGCGTTCGCGAGCACGTCGCCCGGCAGGCCGGTGACCTTCATGTCGAGCTGGATCGCCGTCACGAACTCGCGCGTGCCGGCGACCTTGAAGTCCATGTCGCCGAGTGCGTCCTCGGCGCCGAGGATGTCGGTGAGGGTCACGTAGTGGCCGTCGTCGGCGATCATGCCCATCGCGATGCCCGCGACCGGGGCCTTGATCGGCACCCCCGCGTCCATCAGCGAGAGCGTCGACCCGCAGACCGAGGCCATCGACGTGGAGCCGTTCGAGCTGAGGACGTCCGAGACGAGGCGCAGCGCGTAGGGGAACTCATCCTCGCTCGGCACCACCGGGATCAGTGCCCGCTCGGCGAGCGCGCCGTGGCCTATCTCGCGGCGGCGGGGCGAGCCGACGCGGCCCGTCTCGCCCGTCGAGAACGGCGGGAAGTTGTAGTGGTGCATGTACCGCTTCGTGTCCTCGAGGTCGAGGGTGTCGATCATCTGCGTCATCCGGAGCATGCCCAGCGTGGTGATGTTCAGGACCTGCGTGTCGCCGCGGCTGAACAGCGCCGAGCCGTGCGCCCGCGTGAGTACGCCGACCTCGGCCGAGAGCGGCCGGATCTCGGTGGGCGTGCGCCCGTCGAGGCGGATGCCCTCGTCGATCACGCGCTTGCGCATGACCTTCTTCTGGACCTGCTTCCAGGCGGCGCCGAACTCGCCCATGCGGTCGGCGGCGGCGTCGCCCAGCTGGGCGGCCGTGTGCTCCTTGGTATCCGCCTTCAGCGCGTCGAGCTTGGCCTCGCGCTCGGCTTTGTCGGGCACGATCGCCTCGGCGAGCCGGTCCTTCGCGAAGCCCGCAACGATGTCGTAGAGGTCTTCCCCGAAGAGCGGGCGCGGTTCCCACGGCTGCTCGGTCACGCCGGCGGCGTCGATGAACGCCTGCTGGAAGTCGATCTGCTCCTCGATCGCACGCTTGGCGGCCTCCAAGCCCTCGGCGACGGTCTCCTCGGTCGGGGCGGCCGCGCCGGACGCGAGCAGCTCCCAGGTGTTGTCGGGCGCCTCGCCCTCGATCATCAGGACGTCGATCTCGCCGGCGTCGTTTCGACGCCCGGCCACGACCACGTCGAACGTGGCCTCCTCGACCTCCTGGAAGGTCGGGTTCGTGACCCACTGTCCGTCGATCAGACCCATGCGGACCGAGCCGACCGGACCCTCGAAGGGCAGGCCGGCCAGGCAGGTCGCGACCGACGCGGCGTTCATCGCCAGGATGTCGTACGGGTTCCCACCGTCGACGCCCAGCACCGTGATGATCACCTGGACCTCGTCCCGGAACCCATCCCGGAAGGTCGGGCGGAGCGGGCGGTCCGTGAGGCGGCAGGTGAGGATCGCCGTCTCGGACGGCCGTCCCTCGCGCCGGAAGAAGCTGCCGGGGATCTTCCCGGCCGCGTACATCCGCTCCTCGACATCGATCGTGAGCGGGAAGAAATCGATCCCCTCGCGGGGGGCGCTGCGGACGCAGGTGCCGAGCACCTGGGTCTCGCCGTACGTCACCATGACGGCGCCGTCGGCGAGGCGGGCCATCTTGCCCGTCTCGAAGGTCATGGTGCGGGTCCCGATCTCACGGGACTGTGTGATGGTGGCCATCGGCCGTTCCTCCTTGCGAAGACTGCGTTCGGGCGGTCGCCCGAGCACGGGTGGAGGGGTGGGTTCGGCCGATTCTCAGTGGTGGGCCTCCGGGCACGAAGTCCGGGAGCTCGCTACTGATCACCGACCGCGGTTGGTTCCCACCCCCGGTGGAGCGGGGTCAGTGGGTCGTCGGCATCACTCCTCGCGCGACGGCGCCGCCGAGGCGCCGTCGATGTCGTGTTCGCGTCAGCGGCGCAGGCCGAGCCGCGCGATCAGGGCGCGGTAACGCTCGATGTCCTCACGCTTGAGGTAGTCGAGCAGCCGGCGGCGGCGGCCCACCATCTTCAGGAGGCCGCGGCGTGACGCGTGGTCGTGCTTGTGCGTCTTGAGGTGCTCGGTCAGGTCGGCGATGCGCTTGGTCAGCACCGCGATCTGGACCTCGGCCGAACCGGTGTCGCCTTCGATACGCGCGTACTCCGCGATGATCTGCGTCTTCTCGTCTTTGGTCAGTGTCGTCATGGTCAGTCGGTAAGGCTACCAGCGGGAACGCGACCGTGACCCGGTCGTCACGCGGGCCGGAGCCGGCCCACGGAGCGCTCGACGGCGGCGATCACGGCGTCGCGGCGACGGCGAAGCTCGTCCAACGCCGGCCCGGTGGCGGCGAGCCGTCGCAGGTCGAGCCGTGCCCCCCAGGCGCGGCGCACGCGGTCGGTCACCCATAGGGCCGCCAGGCCGCAGGCGGGCCCGGTGGCGAGGGTCCACCACCACGGGTGCGGGAGGTCGCCGAACGCCAGGTAGCGCCACGCGATCCAGGCGAGCGGGAACAGGAGGATCGCCGTGAGGAACTTCCAGGTCGCGCGGGTGACAGGGGCCATCCTCGGGCGCCCGGACACGTGCACGGCGAGCGCCGGCACGAGGTTGACGATCGCTCCCACGACGGCGAGCGGGAGGAGCGCCAGCGTGGCCACCGTTGCGGCGACATGGATCCGCCGGAAACCATGTTCGGGCGGAACGACCACCGCACGATCGTTCACGGCGTGCGCCTCGAGCGCCTGCCGGTACGCGCCCTCGGCCTCGACCACGTCGGCGACGCCGGGCGCGGCGGCGAGCCGCCTCGCGAGATCCTGGATCGCTCCGAGCGTCGGGCCATGACCCTCCGATCGGCGGAGCGCGACCTCGGCCGCGTGCTCGAGGGAGGCGAGCTCGGCCGCATCGGCGAAGTCGAGGGCGGCCCGCGAGAGTCGGGCGGTGATCTCCTCGGTGAGCACCTCGACGGCATCGTGGTCTCGGTCGTCGATCGCGGGCGAGCCAACCGTCGCCCGGATCGCCGCGTCGAGGTCGAGCGGCGGTCCGATCCGCACGTACGCGCGTGACCGCGCCGACGCCTTGTCCTCGTACATCAACCCCACGGGCAGGATCGATAGCCCCTCGGCCCCCGCGGCGCGGGCGCCGAGGGCGATCCTCGCGGCGCCCGTCTTCACCCTGAGCAGGTGCGGGGCGTCACTCGCCCGCCCCTCGGGGAACATCGCGATCACCCCGCCCTCGCGCAGCACCCGGTGGCACTCGGTGAAGGTGTCGAGGTTCCCCGCGGTCGTCCCGTCCTGCGCCCGATGGACAGGGATCGCGCCGGCGAGCGCGAGGAGGGGCCGGGTGATCACGTAGCGCCACAGGCTCGCCATCGCCAGGTATCGGGGAGCACGAGGAAGCACCGAGGTCAGTAACGCGGGATCGACGAACCCGCCCCCGTGGTTGGCAACGACCAACAGCGGCCCTCGGGGCGGGACGCGCTCGATCGCCGAGACCTCCACGCTACGGAACCAGAAGAAGGCGGCGACGTCAGCGAGGAGTCGGACGAGTCGGTCGGCGATCCCGCGCATACGTCGCATCGTGTCAGAGCCCCGGAGGCGACGCCGATACGATGGGCGCATGAAGATCACGGCGGCCCGGACGCGCGCGGCCTGCGGGCTGGTCGGCCCGGCGGCGTTCACTGCGGCCTGGGCCCTCGCGACCGCGCGCCAGCCCGGCTATTCGATCGCGAACGAGCACATCAGCGGGCTCGCCGCACCCGATGCCCAGTCCCCCGGCGTGATGACGGCGGGGTTCGTCGCGCTCGGGGTCGGCACGATCGTCTTCGCCTCGCAGCTGGATCGCCGGCTCGGCGGCCCGGGGCGCTCAGGCCTGGGGCCGCTCCTTCTCGGCCTCTCCGGGGTCGCGACGACGGCCGCCGGGGTGCTGCGCCGCGACCGCATGTCGAACTACCCGATGCCGGGCGATCCGCTGCAGCCCCAGTCATGGCGGAACGACGGTCACGACCTCGCGTCGGTGATCGGCCACGTGTCGGCGGGCGTGGGCATGCTCGTGCTCGCGACGCGGTTCACGCGCGAGCCGGGGTGGCGCGAGCTCGCGGCGCCCGTCGCCGTCACCGTCGTGACGTCCACCGGGCTGATGGCCGCCTTCGCGCGCGACGTGACCCGCCCGGGGAACGGGATCGTGCAGCGGGTCGGTATCACGGTGCCGGTCGGCGCGATGGGGTTGGTTGCCTGGAAGTTGCTCCGGGACCCGGAGCCGCCCGGGGCCTCGCGCGGCGCGGCCCCGACTCAGGCCAGCGCGTCCCCCGGCACGAGCGCGCGGGTCCGCTCGACGTCCACCCCGATCGCGGCGACCAGCTCCTCGACCGAGTCGTAACGGATCTCGTCGCGCAGGCGTTCCCAGAACCCGATCGAGAGCGGCTGGCCACGAAGGTCGTCGCCCTCGTAGTCGAGCAGGAACGCCTCGGTGTGCAGCGGCTCGGTCCCGAACGTGGGATTCGTGCCGACGTCGATCGAGGTGCGGTAGCGGCGGCCGTCGAGCTCGGCGATCCCCGCGTAGATGCCCTGCCCGGGAAGGAGGAGTCTCGGCCAGGTGCGGAGGTTCGCGGTCGGGAAGCCCAGTCCCTTGCCCCGGCCGTGGCCCGAGATCACCTCGCCGTCGAGGCTCCACCGTCGGCCGAGCGCGACGAGCGGCCAGGCTAGATCGCCACCCGCGAGCGCGTCGCGCACCGACGTCGAGGAGATCGTTCGGCCGTCGACCTCGATCAGGGGCACCGACTCGGCCGTCAGCCCGTACGGCGCGCCCAGGTCCTTCAGCGACTCGACCGTACCCATCGCCTTGTAGCCGAACGTGAAGTTCTCCCCCATCGCCGCGTGCACGGCGTGCACGCCGTCGACGAGCACGACGCGGACGAAGTCCTCGGCCGGCACCCGGGAGAAGTCCGGCGTGAACTCGAGCACCAGCAGGACGTCGATCCCGGCATCCTCGATCAACGCCGCCTTGCGCTCCACGGTGGTGAGCAGGCGCGGCTCCTTCCCCGGCGTGAGGACCTCCCGAGGGTGGCGGTCGAACGTGACCGCCACCGACCGGACGCCACGTTCGCGCGCGCGCGTCACGGTCGTGTCGAGCACCGCCTGGTGCCCGAGGTGCACGCCGTCGAAGAAGCCGACCGTCACGACCGCGGGTTCGTCGGAGAGCGGGAGGACGCCGAGCCCGCGGACCAGCTGCATGGGCTGAGGCTACCGGACGCGGGCACGGGTGAGCCCCTCGCGGGTAGCATCACGCGGATGGTCACCGACGAGCGCACCCCGCATCGGGCCCGCCGACTCCGACGTCCCTCGGGCGAACCGCCCCCGCTCCCGCATCCGCCCGGCTGGACCCGCTGGCTCTGGCTCTGCGCCGCGGTCGTGCTCCTCGGGTTCGTGCTCGGGGCGATCGCCTCGAGCGGCGGTCCCCTCTCGATCGACGACGAGATCCTCGAGTGGGCGGCCTCGCTCCGCTCCCCCGCCCTGAACGACGTCGCGAAGGCGATCGACCTGCTCTCGACCGCGGGGGCGATCCTCGGGATCCGGTTAGCGGTCGTCCTCGTGCTCGCGATCTTCAAGCGGTGGCGGCACCTCGTGGTCTCCCTCGGGGCGTTCGCACTGATGGACATCGTGTCGATCTGGCTGCGGATCGACCTTCCCTCGCTCCCGTCGGACCCCATACCGGTCACGCCCCTCGTCGTGCCCACCCTGAACGGCGTCGCCGCCTGGTACTTCCCGGCCGTCGCCATCTCCGCCCTCGCGATCTCGCTCTACGCGGCGGCGTGGGCGCTCGTGCCGAAGGGTCCTCGCAGCCGGGCCCGCGGGGTCGTCACGGCCGTGCTCCTGGTCGTCTGCGCGGCGAGGATCGAGCTCGGCGCGGCCTACCCGACGGCAGCGTTCTACGCCGTCGCGCTGGCAGCCACCGTCGCATTCGTCGTGTACGAGTGGCTCACCCCCGACGAGTCGTTCCCCGTCTCGTACGCGCGGGGCGGGAACGCGGCCCACCTCGAGCTTGCCGGAGCCCGGAGCGACGCGGTGAAGGTGGCGATGCGGAACCAGCTCGGCCTCGAGGTCACCGACCTGAAGGCCTTCGGGGACGAGGGGTCGGGCGGGTCCACCCCGCTGCTGATGACCCTCGCGGACGGGACGCAGCTCTTCGGCAAGATCCTCGCGACGAGCCACGCGAGGGCGGATCGCTGGTACCGGATCGGTCGCACGATCCTGTACGGTCAGCTCGAGGACGAGACGCCGTTCGGGTCGGTGCGGCGCCTGATCGACTACGAGGACTACGCGCTGCGGCTCCTCGACGACGAGGGCTTCCGGGTCGCGAAGACCTACGGGGTCGTCGAGCTGACCCCGAACCGCGAGTACCTGCTGCCCACGGAGTTCTTCGCGGGCTCCACGACGCTCGGCCACGCCGACGTCACCCCCGAGGTGGTCGACCAGGGGCTCGCGTTGATCCGTCAGCTCTGGGACGCGGGGCTCGCGCACCGCGACATCAAGCCGGCGAACCTGCTGATGGTCGACGGCCACCTGCAGCTGATCGACGTCTCCGGGCTCGAGGTGCGCCCCTCCCCCTGGCGAGAGGCGGTCGACCTCGCGAACCTGATGCTCGTGATGGCTCTGCGCACGGACCCCGACTCCGTCTTCGAACGCGCGCTCACGTACTTCACGCCCGAGGAGATCGGCGAGGCGTTCGCCTCGGCCGTCGGGATGGCGGTCCCGACCGAGCTCCAGCACTACTTGAAGGAGGACGAGCGCGACCTGATGACTCGGTTCAAGGAGCTGGCACCTCCCCACGAGAAGATCTCGATCCAGCGGTGGAGCATGAGGCGGATCGGCTTCGCGGCCGGTGCAGTCGTCGGCCTGGTCCTGGTCGCGGCCCTCGCGATCGATACGTTCAGCGCCGGGGTCCCGTGAGCCCCGCGTCGCAAGGACGCAGGCCGCATCGTCCGATGCTCCATCGGCCGCTGTTCGGCCTGTCGGCGGGTCTCGCGCTGCTGGGCGCGACCCTCCTCCTGGTGTTCGGGGTGGGGTCGCAGGCCGACCGGGTCGCGCCCGCGACGGCATTCCCGCCGATCGGGCACCTGGACCAGGCCACCTACGACGCGGTCCAGCAGATCCGGAACCCGGTGCTCTCGTTCTTCGCCCGGGTCCTCAACATCATGGGCGGTGGCGCGTTCAACATCCCGTTCCGTGCGCTCGCGCTCGTGCTGCTCGTGTTCGTGCTGCACCGCTACCGGCACGCGATCGCCTTCGCGGTCACGTGGGTGCTCTCGGAGGCCCTGATGACGGCGTTGAAGATCACGATCGACCGGACGCGGCCGCCCGACTCGTTCGTGACGACCAACGGGAGCTCGTTCCCCTCCGGTCACTCAGTGGCGGGTGCGGCGATCGGGATCTCGCTCGTGATCGCGTTCCTCCCGGCGGGGCACCGGCGGCGCGTGTGGGAATGGATGGCGGCCGGGTTCGCGTTCCTGATGGGCCTCTCGCGTGTCTACCTGAACGCTCACTGGCTCTCGGACGCGACGACCGGCGTGTTCCTCGGCGCCGGCGTGGCCCTCACGGTCGCGGCCGTTGTCGCGCTGCTCGACCGCCGGATCGAGGGCGAGACCCCGGCCGACGAGATCGAGCGCGACGATCCCGACGAAGCGGTACCGACCGGCGCCTAGGCCTGGGCCTCGGGCTCGGTCACGTACGCCGTC
>Ga0247826_10000219_pt1 | contig 10208 bp, 7 predicted proteins | sample 12C_Control_Day1_FD_200152 | JGI IMG/M metagenome (GOLD analysis project Ga0247826, IMG submission 200152) | Soil microbial communities from agricultural site in Penn Yan, New York, United States - 12C_Control_Day1 | ecosystem: Environmental > Terrestrial > Soil > Agricultural land | place: USA... | reverse complement strand
CGGGTGATCAGGGGCCTCAGCAGGACGCACCTGGCAGTTCATCGTGTGACCGGGGGACGTGTCCTCGGCTCGGTGGCCGGAATGCCGGTGCTTCTGCTCACCACCACGGGTCGGCGGTCGGGGAAAGCGCGCACGACACCGCTTACGTTCTTTCGCGACGGGACCGACCTCGTGGTGATCGCATCGAACGGCGGCGCGGACCGACCGCCCGACTGGTCGCTCAATCTGCAGCAGACTCCGCGCGCGGTCGTCGAGATCGGGACCGACAAGTTGGTCGTCACGGCCAGGCTGGCGTCGGAGCAGGAACGCGAGAGGCTCTGGGTCGTGATCACGGCGACGTACGCCGGCTACGCCCGCTACCAGGAGCGGACGACGCGACGGATACCGGTCGTCATTCTCATGCCCGAAGGCCGACAGGTCGCACGGTGAACCTTCCCCTCGCGCGGCCGAGCGACGGCGCGTGGCCGGAGGCGACGAGTCGCCGCCCCCGGCCATGAAAAGGCAGCGCGGTCAGTCCTGGACGACCACGTTGCTGCCGGGACCGCCGTCGAGGACGTCCTGGCCCGGGCCGCCGAGGAGCACGTCGTCGCCCGCCTCCCCACGCAGCGTGTCGTTTCCGGCGCCGCCGACGAGGATGTCGTTCCCGTCGCCCCCGGACTCCGCGAGCTTGATGCCCGAGGCCTCGAGGCCGCCGCCGAAGACGATGTCGTTGCCCGCGAGGGCATCGACCGTCAGCGTGTCGTTCGCCTGCTCGGCGTTCGTGATGTTCACCCGAGCCGCGAGGCCGAGGACGCTCACGGCGCCGTTGCCGCCGCTCGCGAAGACGACGTCGTTGCCGTTCGTGCCCTTGACGACGACGCTGTCGGCCGCGCCGTCGCCGCCGCCTCCGCTCGCACCGAGGTCGACGTTCACCTCGTCGACGTCCGTGCCTCTGAGGTCGCCGACCGTCACCGAGTCCGCGGCACCGAGGGCCTTGAAGTCGACGCGCTCGACACCCGCCGTGTCCATCGTGATGGTGGCTGCATCGCGGAAGAACCGGAGCCGCGACCCGTTCGCCGAGAGGTCGACCTTTTCAGGCACGTTCGCCCCGTTGAACAGCATCGTGTCGCGGCCGCCCTGGCCCTCGATCGTGTCGCTGCCGTCGCCCGGATCCCAGACGAACGTGTCGTCTCCGTCGCCCATGAAGGCGACGTCGTTGCCCCGGTTGCCGTCGATCCGGTCGTTGCCGTCGCCGCCGTTCAGCCTCTCCACACCGGAGCCGCCGACCAGCTGGTCGGCGCCGGGCCCGCCGGACAGCGTCGAGGCACCGGCACCGCCGGTCAACGTGTCGTTGCCCTCCCCGGCGTCCATCGTCGTCGGGATGGTGTCGGTGAAGACGCCATTGCTCTCGTCGATCCGCACGATGTCGTCTCCACGTCCCGTATCGACGCTGATCGACGTGATCTCGGCGCGCGGGAAGCTCTCGTCCGCGGCGCCGTCGCCGTCGACGTCGACCTGGAGCCTTCCGGGCTCTCCGGGCTTCAGGAACAGCGCAATCCTGTCGTCTTCTGCCTTCTTGCCGTCGATCTCGAGGTGACCGTCCTTGAGCTTGACCTTCGGCTCCTTGAACCGGGCCTGGCTCGCCGATGCGCTGTCGCTCTGAACGGGGGAGTCGTCGGCTGCGGCGGTCCCTGCCGCGACGGCAACCACGGCGGACGCCGCGAAGGCCGAGGCCGTCAACCGAGTTGCCTGTACCGCCCTGCGTCGCTTGGAGCTCATGATCGTTCCTTTCGAGTCGTTGACCTGTGCCGCTAGAGACACCGGCTACGCGCGATCTATTCCCGCGACGGCAAAACGTCGATTCGAAAGCGTTTGCGGTCCGGGGACTCGGGCGGAATGGCGACCGGCGCGACGGAGTCCTTCAGGACATGCGAGCGCTCCGCCCCCGCCCTTGGAGATCCATGCGTACCCCACCCCTTCGCTGCATCGTGCGGCCGAGTTCCGTCGCGCACGCCCGGTCGGGGATACCTTTGGTGATCTTGTGTCGATGAGCCGCGGTCGAGAGGACGACGCCGACGCTCGGGAGCTCGCCGAGCTGGCCGCCCTTGCCGACGGGTCGCTGACGCCAGAGCGTCGCGCGGCACTCGAGGCGCGAGTCGCGTCCTCGCCCGAGCTCGCGGGTGAGCTCGCGGAGCAGGAGCGTGCGCTGGCGCTCACCCGGAGCGCGGCGGCGGAGGTCGAGGCGCCGCCGGGGCTCCGCGCGCGCATCGAGTCGCAGGGACGCGCTCGGCAATCGCGTCGCGTCGCTCTGATCGGGGTGGCCGCAGTCGCGGCAGCCGTCGTCGCCGTCGGGGTCGCCGTGTCCCGCTCGGAGCCGTCGGGCGAGCAGTTCCGCGCCGCCCTGGGGCCGACGGGCCTCGTTCCGGGCGCGAGGGGCGACGCGACGCTGACCAGGACGACGTCGGGGTGGCGGATCGAGCTCGACGCGATCGGGCTGCCGCGCCTCGACGACGGGCGGTTCTACCAGGCCTGGCTCCGCAACTCCGCCGGGACGCTCGTCCCGATCGGATCGTTCAACGAGGGACAGGACGTCACGTTGTGGGCGGGCGTCTCGCCTGAGGACTTCACGCTTCTGACGGTCACGCGCGAGCGCGCCGACGACGATCAATCGTCGTCCGGGGAACGGGTTCTCGTCGGCACGGTGGACACGGCCGGCTGACGATCGGTCGGCGCGGTCGGTCCCGTGAGCCGGCGCTCAGTCCGCGCCGCCCTCGATGCGGCGGACGAGCTGCTGACGGGCGCGGTAGAGGCGGCTCATCACGGTGCCCTCGGGAATGCGGAGTGCGCGGGAGGTCTCCTTGTACGAGAGGCCGGTGACATCGACCGCGACGAGCGTGTCGCGGAAGTCCTCTGGGAGCGAGGCGATCGCCGCGTAGAGCTCGGCGGCCTCGAGGGCTGCATGCGGGTCTGGCGCGCGCGGATCGGCGATCAGATCCAGCTGGTCGGGGAGCGGCCCGGGCCGTAGCCGGCGGCTCTCGTTCCGCCGTTGGGTCAGGAAGGTGTTCCGCAGCGTTCGGAGCAGGTACCCGAGGTCGTCCTCGTGGCGGAGGAACCGCGGGCGGGCCAGAACACGGGCGTACGTCTCCTGGACGAGATCCTCCGCCTCCTCACGTGAGCCGCAGAGTGCCCATGCGGCCCGGTAGAGCCGGTCGAGATGGTCTCCGAGCCGGGCGGGATCGAGCGTGCGCGCCATCAGTGGGTGAGGGCCTGCGACGGGCGGGGCGTCTCGAGCATAGAGCGGGCGGGGAAAGACGGCGGGGAGGACGGTGCAGGCGCAACTCGTATCCGCGGCTCGGTTGGGGTTGCGGCGTTGGGCGATCAGGGGCCTCAGCAGGGCGCACCTGACCGTCTATCGCGTGTCCAGGGGCGTGTCCTCGGCTCGGTGGCGGGGCCTGTTGTACTGCTCACAACCACGGGGCGCGGTCGGGTAAGGAGCGCACGACGCCGCTCACGTTCTTTCGTGACGGGACAGACCTCGTGGTGATCGCATCCAACGGAGGTGCGGACCGTCCGCCCGACTGGTGGCTCAACCTCCAGCATGGCCCGCGCGCAGTCGTGGAGCTCGGTACCCAAAGATCGGTTGTCACGGCCAGGGCAACGTCGGAGGGGGAACGCAAGCGGCTGTGGGTCGGGATCACGGCCACCTACGCCGGCTACGCCCGCTACCAGGCACGGACCACGCGACTCATCCCGGTCGTCCTTCTCACACCCGAAGGACCGAAAGCGCTCGCACGCATGTGCGCCGACCCTGATCGGGTCGGACGGATCGTCTGACATCCGCTCGTCCCGATCGACGGAGGGTCGCGGCCCGCGCTTGCGACGCTCATGGGATCTCGACGTCCCGGACTTCGATCGGCACCGTTCGTCGCGCGACGAACAGCGGGAGGAGTGCGAGTGCCGCGCGCGCGTCCGTGGCCTGGACGCGCCACCAGACCGCATGCCCGCCGGCGAGGCAGGTCGATGCCGCCCGACGGTGTCGCAACGGGCTTCGAAAGCCCGTCCACGCCGCGAATGCGGCAGTGCACTCGTCCGGGGTGTGTCGGTGCTGGAGGATGAAGCACGGCATGCGGTCAGCTTGCGGGATCGTGCGTCTCAAGACATCGGGGACTCCCCCTTAACCGGGCTCCGGCGCAGTAGGGTCGAACACCGTGCCATCGGAATTCGTGGCGGGGAGGACGGTCGGGCGCGCGTCGGCGCTCGAGCAGCTCGACGCGTCGCTGGACGCCCTCGATGCAGGGACGTCGGCCTGCATCGCGCTCGACGGCGAGCCGGGGATCGGCAAGACGCATCTCCTGGCGGCGTTGAATCGCAGGGCCGACGAGCGCGGGTACCTCGTTCTCGGCGGTTCGGCGACGGAGTTCGAGCGGGATCTGCCGTTCGGCGTCTGGGCCGATGCGCTGGACGCGTACGTCGCCTCGCAGGAGCTGGAGCTCGGCGCGCCGTGGAGCGAGGAGAGCGCACGCGAGCTCGACGACATCCTTCCCTCCCTGCGCCGTCCCGACGACGGCCACCGTCGCTCCGTCCCGGACGAGCGGTACCGCGCCCACCGGGCCGTGCGAGCACTGCTCGAGCTCCTCGCGCGCGAACGCCCGCTCGTCGTCGTGCTGGACGACCTCCACTGGGCCGACGAGGCGTCGATCGAGCTGCTGGCTGCGCTGCTGCGACGGGTGCCGGAGGCGCCGGTTCTCCTGGCGCTCGCGTTCAGGCGCGGACAGGCTCCGGTGCGCCTCTCCGCAGCACTCGCGACGCCTGCCGCGCACGCAATCGCCCTCGAGCCGCTCAGCGAGGCCGAGGCGAACGAGCTCCTCGCCGGGGTCGAGCCGCGAACGGCGGCGGCGATCTACCGTCACGGCGGCGGCAACCCCTTCTACCTCCACCAGCTCAGACGCGCGGGCGAGGAGGGGAGGTTGGACGCCGTACTGAGTGACAGTGGGGAGGCGGCCGCCGTGTCCGGGATGCCCGTGCCGCCGGCTGTCGCGGCATCGCTCGCCGAGGAGCTCGCCTCGCTTCCGGCCGAGGACCTCGAACTCCTGCGTGCGGCAGCCGTCGCGGGTGACCCGTTCGAGCCCGATCTGGCGGCGGCGATCGCCGAGGTTCCTCCCTCGGCCGGCCTCGACGCCCTGGACGCATTGCTGGCACTCGACCTGATCCGTCCGACGTCGGTGCCGCGCCGGTTCGTCTTCCGTCACCCGCTCGTGCGACGCGCGGTCTACGAGTCGGCGCCGGCGGGCTGGAGGCTCGGGGCACACGCACGCGCAGCCGCCGCACTGGAGCCGCGCGGCGCTCCGGCCGCCGAGCGTGCCCACCACGTGGAGCAGTACGCGGGGCAGGGCGACCAGGAGGCAATCGAGCTGCTGCTGGCGGCAGGGGCGGCGTCTGCGGAACGGGCCCCCGCGGCGGCCACCCGCTGGTTCGAGTCGGCCCTGCGCCTGCTACCCACGGGCGACGAGCGCCACGTCGAGGTGCGCGTCGCATTGGCGTCGTCGCTTCGCTCTCTCGGCGAGCTCGACCGCTGCCGAGCCGCATTGCTCGAGGCACACGAGCTCCTTCCGGCCGACGCCGTCGCGCGGAGCGTCGAGCTGACGACCCACTGTGCCGCGGTCGAGCACTGGCTCGGCCGTCACGAGGAGGCGCATCGACGCCTGACGCGCGCCTGGGAGGAGCTCCCCGACCGTTCGACGGCCGAGGCCGCGGCGCTCGAGATCGAGCTTGCGGTGGACGGCCTCTACGAGTTCGACTTCGCGCAGGCGGTCGAGATGGGACAGCGCGCGCTGGCGACCGCGCGCGAGGTCGGAGATCGGCCGCTCGTCGCCGCGGCGGTGGCCGCCCTCTGCCTCGCGGAGACGACGGCCGGGCATGTCGCCGACGCCGACGAGCACCGGCGGGAGGCGAGGGACGAGGTCGAGGCCCTCTCGGACGCCGAGCTCGCTCCACGCCTCGAGGCGCTCTATCACCTCGCCTGGGCAGAGACGTATCTCGAGCACTACGCCGACGCGGTCGCCCACGCCGAGCGAGGCATCGCGATTGCGCGCGCGTTCGGCCAGGGCCGGTTGCTCGTGCCGCTGTCGCTCGCCAGGAACTTCCCCTTCGAGATGCAGGGCCGCCTGCACGATGCGATCGAGCTCTGCGAGTCGGCGCTCGAGGCGGCGCGCCTCTCGGCAAGCGCACACGAGCTCTACCGCGCGCTCTTCGAGCTCGGCTGGACGCGGTACTACGCCGGGGACCTCGACGGCGCGCTCGCAGCTCACGAGGAGAGCGCTCGTGTCGACCCCAGGCTGGCCGGAGGCACGATCCCGAACGGCGGCGGCGGCCCGGGCTGGGGCCTCGGTGTCGCGTGGCTCGAGTCGGGCGAGATCGAGCGCGGCCGAGCCATGCTGCTCGAGCTCGGTGGAGAGAACGTCGCCCGCACGATGCCCGTCGAGCGCTGCTTCGACTGGGAGAGCCTCACGCTCGCCGAGCTGGCCGTCGGCGACGTCGACGCCGCCGACCGATACGCGCGCCGTGCGGAACAGGAATCGGCGCAGCTCGCGCTGAAGCTCCCGTCGGCGCTCGCCGGCAGGGCACGAGCGGCAGTGCTGCTCGCGCGCGGCGAGCCGCTCGAGGCCGCCCGCGTCGCACGCGAGTCGGCCGAGGCCGCCGGCTCGGTCGGAGCGAACCTCCAGGCGGCGTTCTCCCGCGGACTGGAGGGGCGTGCGCTCGCTGCCGCCGGCGAGCGTGTCGAGGCGATCGAGGTTCTTCGCCGGGCGGAACGCGAGCTCGACGTCTGCGGCTCGATCCGGGTCCGGGACGAGATGCGCCGTGAGCTACGGCGGCTGGGTGCCCGTGCCGAGCCGCGAGGCCCGGCCGCTCCGGGAGACAGCGGCATCGACGCGCTGAGCAAGCGCGAGCTCGAGATCGCGGGGCTCGTCACCGATCGGCTGACGAACCGCGAGATCGCCGCGGCCCTGTTCCTCAGCGACAAGACGATCGAGTCGCATCTGCGCAACATCTTTCACAAGCTGGGGGTCACGTCGCGGGTCGAGGTCGCACGAGCGGTCGAGCGCGAGCGGGCGGCGTCTGCAGGCGCGCCGCTGTGACGGCGCTCGCGCCGCACGTGGATCCCGACGCTGCGCGCCTGGAGGAGCTCGGGTACCCACAGGAGCTGTCGCGCGGCCTCCACCTCGTCGACAACGCCGCGATGGGGTTCGCCGGCATCTCGCCCGTCGTCGGCCTGTACGCGGTGGCGCTCGTGGGCCTGACGGTGGCCGGCCCGGCGTGGGTCTGGGTCCTGCCGATCGCCCTGATAGGCCAGTGCCTGTTGCTGGCCGTGTACGCGGAGCTGGCGTCCGAGTTTCCGATCGCCGGGGGCGCGTATCAGTGGAGCCGTCGGCTGATGGGCGGCACGTACGGGTGGCTCAGCGGGTGGGTGGCGATCTGCGCCTATTGCGCGGCGAACACGACGATCGCCTACCTCGGCGCGCCGTGGGCCCTCACGCTCGTGGGCATCGAGCCCACGCCGAACGCGATCGTGGTGACCGGCCTGGTCCTCGTCGGCGTCTGCGCGGTCGTCGGCGCGACCAGCGTCGACGTCCTCGGACGCGTGATCAAGGCGGGGATCGCCGCCGAGATCCTCGCCTCCGTCGGCATCGGGCTCGCGCTCCTGCTCGTCTTCCGGACACAGGACGTGTCGGTCCTCGGCGGGACGCTCGGCGCAGAGGCTCTGTCCGGCGGGTCGGTCGGCGCGGGGATGCTCGCGGCCCTGGCCGTCGCCGGCTGGGTGTTCATCGGCTTCGACTGCTGCGTCGGCGCATCAGAGGAGACCAGGCGGGCGGCGCGTCATGTCCCGTTGGCGATCTGGCTCGCGCTGCTGAGCGTCGGCGTCCTCGTGATCCTCAACGCGTTCGCGGTCACGCTCGCTCACCCCGACCTCGCCGGGGTCGTGGCAGGAGACGACCCGGATCCGGTCACCACGTCGGTCGCGGCGTCGTTCGGGTCCTGGTCGGCCAAGCCCTTCGCCGCCGTCGTGCTCGCGGCTTTCCTCGCCTGCGGGATGGCCGCGCAGACCGTCACCGCGCGGACGATGTACTCGGTCGCCCGCGACGACGTCCTCCCGGCCTCGCGGTTCCTGCGCCGCGTCGACCGGCGGCGTGCGCCCATCGGGGCGATCGTGACGACAGCCGTAGCCGCCTGCCTCGGCCTCCTGCTCGGTCTGCACTCCGCCGCCGTCGGGAGCCTGATCACGTTCGGCACGGCGGGGATCTACGTCGCCTTCCTGATGGTCGCCCTTGCCGCCCTCGTGGCACGCGTCCGGGGAACCTGGAAGCCGTCGGGGCACGTGCGCCTCGGCCGGGCGGGCGTCGTCGTCAACGCCCTGGCCGTGGCGTGGCTCTCGTTCGAGACCGTCAACATCGCCTGGCCCCGAGCGTCGCTCGCTCCGCCGGGAGCGCCCGCCTACCAGGTCTGGGCGGCGCCGATCCTTCTCGGGTTGATCGGCGCCGCCGGCGTGACGTATCTCGTCGTTGCCCGGCCCCAGCGGAAGCTGCCCGGCCGCTAGCTCCATCGCTTCGGGCCGGCCTCAGGCATCACCGAGGAGGGTGCGATCGAAGAACGCCACGATCCGCTGCTCGTACTCGAGCGGCCGCGCCTCGGTGCCGCCGATGTGGCCGGCCCCCGGGACCTCCCAGAGCTCCCTCGGCGCGCTCGCGGCGGCGAAGAACGCCCTGTTGGCCGGCTCCTCGGCCGGCTGGCCGTGCTCTCCGTAGACGAAGAACACCGCGCCCGAGATCTTCGGCACGAGGCTCTGGAGGTCGGCCGGTGGGGGATCGTTCGAGAAGACCGCGGTCCCTGCGGTCGCGAGCCCGGTGCCGATCACCTCCAGCCACCGTGTGCCCGGGTTGGCGACGATGTCGCGGACGGAGCGGCCGCTCGCGCCCTCGGACACGATCGCCTTCAGGGCCGACGACTCGGCCGCCGCTGCGATCATCATCTCGCCGCCGACCGAGAGGCCGATCCCGCCGATCCGCTCCGGATCCACATCGGGGCGCGCCTGCAGGAAGCGGACGGCCGCGTGGACGTCTCGCTCGCCCTCCCACCCGAAGAGGTTCGGATCGCCCTCGCTCTCTCCCTCGCCGCGACGATCGAAGAGCAGGACCCCGTAGCCGTGCCGGGCGAGCAGCTTCGCCCGCTTCTGAGAGCTCGCCCGCCCCGGGAAGGAGATCACCGCCGCGCCGTTCCGCGACCGGATGTACCACCCCTTCAGCCGCAGCCCGTCGCCCGTCGTGAACTCGACCTCCTCGTAGGGCCCTCCGAGATCGGCCGCCGGCACGTGCGCGCGGGCGGCGTGGGTGACGACGTAGGAGATCGCGAGCGGGAACACGACCACGAACGCGACAACGGCAGCGCCGACGGCGAGCAGCGCCCGCCGGCTGTAGCGCCACCAGTGCGCGTCGTCGCGGCGACGCGAGCGCCACAACGTCACGCCGCCGACCCCGATCAGCACGAGCCCGGCGAGGAGCGACAGGAGCCCGGTGAAGTCGTCCCCCGACGGCCCCACCGCGCGCGTGTAGTACACGGCCTCGATGCCCCCGAGCACACCGAAGACACCGGCGATGAGCGCGGTCAGTGCGCGCGCCCCTGCGCGGAGCCTGCCGTAGAAGACCGCTGCGGCGGCGACCAGGACGAGCGGAACGAGACCGCTGACCAGGTGGTCTGCGGCCGACGTGCCCGGGTTCGGTTGCAGGAAGTTGTCGTCGACGACGTGCAGGGCAACGGCGCCGATCGCAACCCGTGCGACGCGGACGTCGCTGTGCAGCCACGCGGCGACTCGAGCTGCGAAGCCGGCGTCGAGATGAGTGATGGCGGTGTCCATGGGATCCTCCAAGGGATGTCGACGGCGGGCTTGGCCTTGACGGGGACGCCGGGCTCGACCGAGCGCTCGTGCTCGAGTCTCGGCAGCCACTCGAGCCAGCGCGGGAGGTACCAGTTGGCGCTCCCGAGCAGCTTCATCGTTGCGGGCAGGAGCACGGCGCGAACGAGCGTCGCATCGATCAGGACGGCGACCGCGAGGCCGATGCCCATCTCCTTGAGGTCGACGAGGGGAAGCATCGTGAAGACGAGGAAGACACCGACCATCACGACTGCGGCGCTCGTGACCACCCCTGCCGTCGACTTGATCCCGTACGAGATCGCAT
>Ga0247826_10000217_pt1 | contig 10224 bp, 10 predicted proteins | sample 12C_Control_Day1_FD_200152 | JGI IMG/M metagenome (GOLD analysis project Ga0247826, IMG submission 200152) | Soil microbial communities from agricultural site in Penn Yan, New York, United States - 12C_Control_Day1 | ecosystem: Environmental > Terrestrial > Soil > Agricultural land | place... | reverse complement strand
GCGGCGCGCACGTCGCCTGCGAGTACGTCTCGAACGTGCTCACGAAGGTCCTCCAGCGGGGCAGGCTGGCGGCCTATCTCGAGCAATCGACCCGCTACATCCCCTACGACCGCCCGCTCGAGGGCGGGGGCGGATACCGCTACTACGGCGACGACGAGCTCGGCCCGGCCTACGCCGCGGCGATGGACGCCCTGTTCGAGATCTACTCGCGGAGCCTCGAGACGGTGAGCGCCTGGGCGGCCGAGCGCTGGCCGCGCGAATCCGAGCCCGAGGGCGCCTGGCGCAGCTCGATCCGCGCCAAGGCCCTTGATCTGCTGCGCGGTCTGCTGCCGGCGTCGACGCTGAGCCACGTCGGCATCTATGCCTCGGGACAGGCCTACGAGGGACTGCTGCTGCGCCTCGCGGCCTCGCCGCTGCCCGAGGCCCGGGCATGCGGGGAGCTGATGCTGACCGAGCTGCGCCAGGTGATCCCGAGCTTCGTCTCCCGGGTCGATCGTCCCGACCGCGGCGGCGAGTGGGTCGGGCACCTGCGCGAGCGGCGGCTGGCCACCGAGCGCGCAGTGGCGCGGCTCGGCCTCGACCGCCGCGGCGGCGATCCCGCTCCGTCGGTCGAGCTGGTCCACGTCGACGGCGACGAGGACGCCCTGCTCTGCGCCTCGCTCTACGAATCGGCCGGCGGCTCGGAGGCGGAGATCCGGAGCAGGATCGCCGCGCTCGACCCGATCGAGCGGGGGGAGCTGATCGGCGAGCTCGCCGGTGAGCGGCGCAACCGCCGCCACCGCCCGGGTCGCGGCTGGGAGGCGGTCCGCTACCGGTTCGAGATCGTCTCCGACTACGGCGGCTTTCGCGACCTGCAGCGCCACCGGATGCTTACCTGCCAGTGGCAGCGGCTCGGTCCCGAGCTCGGCGCCGGGGTCCCGGACGAGGTCCGCGAGGCGGGCGCGGGGGATGACTACGAGCGGGCGCTGGAGATCTCGCGGTGCGAGTTCGACCGCCTCGAGGCGGCGGGGATGGCCGAGGCGGCGCCGTATGCCCTCTGCCTCGGGTACCGGATCCGCTACGTGCTCGACCTCAACGCGCGCGAGGCGATGCACGTCTGCGAGCTGCGCTCCGGGCGCGAGGGGCATCCCACCTACCGCGCCGTCGCCCAGGCGATGCACGAGCGGATCGCCGCCGTACACCCGAGCGTTGCCGCCGCGATGCGCCATCTCGACCCGTCGACGGAGCCGCGGTTGGAGCGGATCCTGAGCGAGATCCGCACCCACGGCAAGCGCGTCGGGGCCTCCGCCGGGTCAGCCTAGGTTCGCCTCGACCCACTCGACCAGCGGGTCGATCGCCGCGCCGAGGTCGTCGAGTAAGAGCTGGTGCCCGGCGCCGGGAACCTCCAGGTACTCGGCCCGCGGCGGGCGGGCGCGCTCGAGCGAGCGGCGGGTGAAGTCGGGGCTCACCATCCGGTCGGCGGACCCGATCATCACCAGGGCCGGGGTCTCGACCTGCTCCCAGGGGATCTGCGGGCGAAAGCCGATGTAGCTCGCCGCCGAGCGGGCGCTGACCGTGAAGTTGAACAGCGGATCGAGCTGCTGGTCGAACTGGCGCTTGGTCTCGGGATCGAGCGCGACCTGCTCGTAGTCGGCGATCCGGTGGACCGGGATCGGCAGGTACGGGAACAGGCGCCCGGCGGCAATAACCAGCGGCGCCTTGCGGGCGAAGGACCGATCCGGGTGGACATCGGGATGGGCGATGCAGTGACAGACCGCGGCGTCGATGTCGGGCTCGCGGGTCAAGAGGTACCAGCTCATGATCCCCCCGAGCGAGTCGCCGAGCAGGACGAGAGGCCGATCCGAGCCCGATCGCACGAGGCGGATCGCGAGCTCGAGCAGGCCGAGATCGGCCTCGAGCGGAGAATCGCCGCGCCTGCCCTCCGAGAGACCGTGCCCCTGACGGTCGACGAGCAGCGAGTTGAACCCGCGCCCGGCAAGCGCGGTCGCCAGCGCGAGCTGGCGACGCGAGTGATCACCGAGGCCGTGGACGACGATGAACGTCGGCGCGCCCGGGTCGGCGTCGTGGCGCTCGAGATGAATCCGCAGGCCGTTGAAGTCCACCCAGACGTGCTCGAGTCGCTCGAGCTCGCGCTCGAGGTCGAGCTCGGCCAGGGCCGGGTTGCGGTCGCGGGCCTCGAGCAGGAGCCGGGTCGGCACCTCGAGCCGGCGCTCCTCCTGGCGCTCGGCCGAGGCGGTCGCCGGGCTCACTGGCGGCGCTTGCGCTTGCGCTTGCGGGCCCGCTCGCGGCGAGCGGTCTGGTCCTTGGGCGGCGCCCCGTTGCCGAACACCTCGCTGGCGTCGCCCTCGACCACCTCCTCGGGCTCGGCCTTGGCGGGCGCCGCGCCGCCGCTCGGCCAGGGAATCGCAACCCCTGCATCCCAGGCCGGCGGGCGTCCCTTCGGTACCCGGTCGAGGATCAGGAACCCGAGCCATGAGAACCAGATCGTCAGCGGCAGCGGCGTCAGGGAGGGCAACAGCACCGTCGCCGCGCCCAGCGCCATCCCGAGGGTGGCGAAGAAGCGGGTCAGCAGCCCGACCCGCATCGCCTGCAGCGGGACGTAGATCATCGCCACGATCAGCGCCAGGCCCGCGAGCTGTCCGGCGACACCCGCCGCGAGCAGCAGGCTGTTGTCGCCGGCGAGGTCGTCGAGCAGCGTGTACACGTCTCCCCCGGACGCCGCCTGGGCAACGAAGTCGCCCGAGAGCTGGTTCTGGCCCGCGAAGAAGAGCAGGCTCTGGGCGGCGAGGAAGACCGGGGCCACGACGGTGAACCCGACCATCGCCCCGATCACGCGCTCGCTGCGAGCCTGCGCCGCCCGGAACAGGTAGTAGAGCGGGATCGCGATCGCCGCCAGGCCGAGCGCCCGCAGCACCGACGCAGCCAGGATCGGTGCCGCGTTCGAGTCGAAGCTGCGGATCTCGTCGGTGGCGAGGCCCTGCGGGACCGAGATCGAGGTGATGACGACGGTCGAGGCGATGAAAAGGACCGGGACGGCGATCGCCGAGAGCCCGGCGTAGATGGCCAGGGATCGCTCGCGTTCGACGATTTGACGAGCGTTCATCTGTCGGAGGGGAAGCGGCTACCCGCGCTCGTGGAAGAAAAAGCTGGGCAGGGCACCCTCGATCACCTCTTGGGTCATCCGCTGCGCGACCTCGAGGTTGCCGGTCCGGACCGCGATGTCGTCGAGGGTGACGATGCCGACCAGGTCCGCCCCGTCGACGACCGGCAACCGGCGCACGCCATGCTGGACCATCAGCGCCGCGGCTTCCTCGAGCGCCATCTCCGGCTCGCCGGTGACCAGCGGGCGCGAGGCATGCTGGTCGACCTGCTCGCCATGCGGGCGCTGCTCGGCCAGGGCCCGCACGGCCAGGTCGCGGTCGGTGACCATCGCCGAAGGCGCTCCCTCGGAGTCGCAGATCACCACTGAGCCGACCGAGTGGTCGCGCATCAGCTGGGCGACGCTGAGCAGGTCGGCGTCCGGTCGCGCCGTGATCACCCCCGCGGTCATGATCTCGCGCAGCTGCACCCGGGGAACGATATCCCGTGTCCAAATCATCAGTTCCGCGACCTCGATGGGCGCCGCCGGCGCTGATCTAGCATCTGCCGGCCCGTGACCGCGTCGAACCCGTGCCCGCTCTGCGGCCAGCCCCTGTTCGGCTGGATCGCGCTGCCACCCGAGAGCGCCGAGGCGAGCATCGGCATGCCGCTGGCGGAGACCGACGCGGCCGAGCGGGTGATCGACCGCTGCGAGAGCTGCGGGGTGGCCGTCGAGCACGGGCTCGACGTCGACCTGGCGGCCGAGTGGGATGCCGTGCAGGCGCCGGGCGGAAACGGCCGGCCGACTATCGCGGTCCCGAACCGGGCCAGCCTCCAGGCCGCGATCGGGGTCCAGGGGTGGGCGGCGATCGAGCTCTCGCCCGGGCGCCTGCTGCTCACACCGCGCAGCCTGGCGCTGCTCGCGCGGCGAAACGGGGCGCGCCTCGAGCCGCTGCGCTGGCCGCTCTGGGGTCGCGGGCAGGCCTGGATGTGGCAGACGCTGCTCAACGGCCTCACCTTTCATCCCAACTTCGCCCGCGAGGTCCGCGCCGGACGATTGCGGGCGGCGAACGCCCGCGGCCGGCTCCCGTTCGCGCTCGATTCGGTGGTCACCGTGCTCGGCGCACCCCTGATCGCGCTGCTCTCGATCCCGCTCGAGTTGGTCGCGGCGCTGCTGCGCCGCGGCGGCGAGCTGCGAACCCGTCCCGCCTGACCGCCGCCTCAGTGGGTACCGCGGCGCCAGACCCGCTCGGCCAGCGGCAGCATGATCATCCGCGGCGAATGCTGTCCGGTCAGCGCCGACGCCCGGTTCAGCAGCCCCGGCACGACCACCCGCTTGCCGCCCTCCATTCCCTCGACCGCCTGGCGCGCGACCTGCTCGACCGAGGTCCAGAAGACGCCCGGCAACCGCCCCTCGGCGCTGCCGATCCCGGCCGCCTCGGCGAACTCGGTCTTCACCGGCCCCGGGCAGAGAGCGGTCATCGTCACCCCGGAGCCGCGGAGCTCGGCGTTCGCCGCCTCGGTGAGGCTGAGCACGAACGCCTTCGTCGCCGCGTAGGTGGCCGTCTCCGGAAGCGGCTGGAAAGCAGCCGTCGAGGCGACGTTGAGGACCGCGCCGCGACCGCGGTCCACCATCCCCGGTGTGTAGCGCGCCTGGAGGTCGAGCAGCGCTTCGCAGTTGAGGCGCACCATCTCGACCAGCCGCTCGCGCTCGGCCGCGTGGACGGTGGCCGAGTCGCCGAAGCCGGCGTTATTGACCAGGATCTCGACCGTCAGGCCGCGCTCGCGGACGGCCGCGGCGAGCCGGTCGCGTTCGGCCTCGGCGCCGAGGTCGGCGGCGATCGCCTCGGCGCGGACCCGGTGCTCGGCACCGAGCTCGTCGGCGAGCTCGCGCAGGCGCTGCTCGCGCCGCGCGACCAGGGTCACGCCCCAGCCGCGGCGGGCGAGCTGGCGCGCGATCTCCGCCCCGATCCCGGCCGAGGCACCGGTGATCAGCGCGGTCGAGTCCGGCGCGGGGGCGGGCAGGGCCATCGCGTCGGCACGTTAGACGCTCGCCCGCCGGCCGGGCCTGCCCCGGTCTATGATCGGACCATGGAAGGCTCTGATCCATTTGGGCTCTTCGGCGACCCCGACGAGCTCCGGGCACGGCTCTCGGAGATGGCCGAGCAGATGCAGGGCGCCCAACGCGTCGCCTGGGCCGACAACGCGATCAAGCTCGCGGTCGATATGACCGTGGCGGCGATCGAGCGGCTCGAGCTCACCGGCTCCACGGACGAGCAGGCAATGCAGGTGCGCAACGCGATCCGGATCGTGTTCCCCGAGTCGGTCACCCTGGTGCGCGAGGCGCGCGAGGGTCTCTCCTGAGTCGGCACTGAGCTGCCACACCGAGCGCGGATCACGCGCAGCGCGGCGGCCTAGCCTCGGACGATGGAGGTCGATCGGCGCCGGGCTCGCGAACGCGAAGAGGGAGCGGCGACGATCGAGCACGCGGGGCTCTCGCTGCTGGTCGCCCTGCTCGCGGTGGGCCTGGTCGCGGCGATCGCCTCGGGCCCGTCCCCGGCCGGGCGCGAGCTCGGCTTCGCGCTCGCGCGCAAGCTGCGATGTGCGGCGGTTGGTCCCGGCCCCTGCTGGCGAGACCCGCTCACCGAGGCCTACGGACGCTCGCTCGCCGGCGCCGTGCGGGCGCTGGCGCCCTTGGCCCGCCCCGCCGGCCCGGACGGACTGCTTCCGGTCGACTTTCGCCGCTGCAGCTCGCCGAGCTGTGCCCGGCCCGGTCCACGGCCGGGGCTGACTGCATCGAACCGCCGTGTGACCGAGTTCGTCTCGGTCGAGGATCGCCGGCGCTCGCTCGGAACCGTGCGGATCACCTACTGGCTCTACCGGCCGACGCTCGGCTGGGAGGAGGTGGTCCGGCTCGTCTCGGGCACCGAGGCCGCCCGGCTTTCGACCACGCCGCTGCTCGAAACCGCGATTCCCGCCCTGGTCGCGCTCGAGACCCTCGACGGCCGCGACCAGTTCGAGTTCTCCCCCGACGAGCAGCCACCCTGGCGCTGGCGGGTCGAGTCGGTGTACCCGTGACTACCAGCGGGCGTCGTGGTGCTCCATGACCCCGAACGCCTCGGCGAGCTCGAGCCCGCCGGGCAGGGTGCCGGTGAAGCTGCCGAACGGCTGGCGATAGGAGTAGCTGACGAACCCCCGCCGCTCCTCCTGGCGGCGCTCGCAGCGGGCCGAGAACTCGAGCCGCGCGTCCTCGAGCTGGATCGCGTCCAGGTCCTCGAAGCGGACCGGCGCCGGCTCGCTCGCCGTGCCGTCGATCCAGATCGCACGCTCGGAGCGCTCCGGCGCATCGTTGATTCCGCTGACCAGGTTCCAGGCGGCGGCGCGGCCGTCGCTGAGCTCGCCGACCCCGGCCGACCAGTCCCAGACCGTGTGCCGGGGGTGATAGCCGCACGACTCGTCCTCGACTCCCCTCGCCTCGAGGCGGATCCGGCGTCCACCGATCCGCACGTCGCACTCGACCGGCGCGACCCGCTTTCGCGTCCACACGTATCCGTCGCCGTCGCCGGTCGGGCATACCGACTCGACCCACTCCGCCGCGCCGACGCGCAAAAACGCGCGCAACGGCTCCTCTCCGCCATGCTCACCCGCCTCGATCCGGACCAGCGCCGGGCCGGACTCGGGCGCCCATTCGAGCCGGCCGGTGTCCTCACCGGAGGCGGGTTCGGTCCACACTTCCCCGCGGGCGATCGGCCCGAGCATCCGCGTCCGCTCGAGCATCCGCCCCGAGTCACGGTCCCAGACGGCCCAGAAAGTCTGCCCCAGCGGCCCGACCCCGACCCGGGCCGCGCAGAGCAGCAGCTCGTCGCAGAAGACGCCCAGGTAGCGCCAGCGCTTGCGCCAGCGGCCGCCGCGGCGCAGCGGCAGCTTCGCGGGCGGCAGCGGCAGGTCCGGTCGTCCTGGGCCGGGTCCGCGCCAGGGAAGGCTCGGCGGGCTCACGCCTGCTCGATCGTGCAGATCTGGTCGCCGGCGTTGACCGCGGCGCCCTGGCGGACCGCGAGCGAGGCGACCTTGCCGGACCGGTGCGCGGCGATCTCGTTCTCCATCTTCATCGCCTCGATCACGCAGATCAGCGCTCCCTCCTCGACCTCGGCGCCCTCGTCGACGGCGACCTTGAGAATCGTGCCCTGAAGCGGGGAGGCCAGTGCCGGGCCGCTCGCTCCGCCCCCGGCACCCGCGGCTCGCTCGCGCCGCGGAGGCCGCTTGGTGGCGGGGGTGGGGGCGGCAGCGCCCGCAGCGGCGCCGATCACCTTCACCTTGTGCAGGCGTCCGTCGACCTCTACCGCGTAGGTTCGCTCGGTCTTCTCGCCCTGGTCGGCGCTCGCATCGGCGGAGTTCGCCGGCGGCGGGGCGAGCTCCCGCAGCCACTCGCGGTCATCGGTCAGGTCGCGGCAGGTCTCCCCCCTTGCCCATTGCTCGGTGGCCAGGATCGCGCGGTGAAACGGGATCAGGGTCTGCAGGGGCGAGATCTCGTATTCGCCGAGCGCGCGCAGCATGCGCGCCGTGGCACGGTCGCGGTCGCCGTCCCAGACGATCAGCTTCGCGACCATCGGGTCGTAGAGCGGCGTCACCTCCGAGCCGGCGCGCAGGCCCGAGTCCACCCGGACACCCGGTCCGCCCGGCTCGACGTAGTGCTCGATCCGCCCGGGCGCCGGGGCGAAACCCTTGTGCGCGGCCTCGGCGTTGATCCGGCACTCGATCGCATGGCCGCGTAACTCGACCGCCTGCTGGCTGACCGAGAGCTCCTCGCCGGTCGCGATCAGCACCTGCTCGCGGACGATGTCAACGCCGGTGACCATCTCGGTCACGCAGTGCTCGACCTGGACCCGGGTGTTCATCTCGAGGAAGAAGTACTCCTCGCCGACCTGCATCCCCTCGACCGTGCCTGCGCTGCGGTAGGAGACCGCGCGCGCCGCGTCGGTGGCGATCCGGCCGATCCGCTCGCGCATCTCGGCGTCGACGTGCGGGCCCGGCGCCTCCTCGATCAGCTTCTGATGGCGGCGCTGAATCGAGCAGTCACGCTCGCCGAGGTGGACGACGTTGCCGTGCGAGTCCGCCAGTACCTGCACCTCGACGTGGCGCGGGTCGTCGAGATAGCGCTCGAGGTAGACGCGGTCGTCGGAGAAGAAGCGCTCGCCCTCGCGGGCGGCGCCCTCGAACGCCTCGGCGAGCTCGTCGACGGTGCGGGCGACCCGAAATCCCTTGCCGCCGCCGCCGCCCGCCGCCTTGCAGGCGACCGGGTAGCCGAGCTCCTCGGCGGTCTCCCGGGCCGCATCGACGTCGGCCGAGGGCTCGGTCGCGCCGGGCACGATCGGCACGCCCGCGTCGCGCATGATCTCACGGGCGCGCGTCTTCGAGCCCATCGACTCGATAGCGCTCGCGGGCGGGCCGATGAAGACCACCCCCGCCTCGCTGCACGCCTGCGCGAAGGCGGCGTTCTCAGCCAGAAATCCGTAGCCGGGATGGATCGCCTCGGCGCCCGACTCCGATGCGACCTCGAGCAGCTTCTCGATCCTCAGATAGCTCTCCGCGGGGGGCGGCGGGCCGAGCAGGAACGCCTCGTCGGCCTCAGCGACGTGTGGCGCCTCGCGGTCCGCCTCGGAGTAGACCCCGACCGAGCCGATCCCCATCTCCTTCAGCGTCCGCATGACCCGGATCGCGATCTCGCCGCGGTTCGCGACCAGGACCTTCTCGAACATGGCGCGGGAGGATATTGGGCCGATCAGGCGCCTGCGCCGGAGCGCCGACCGGGCGGCGGACCAACGCCGCTCGGTCGGCGTGTGGACCTACTCGCCCTCGGTCGTCGTCTCCGTCGTCGTCGCCTCGGCCGCGAGGTCTCCTCCTCGGGCAGCTTCATGTCCACCGTCCAGGAATCGCCGATGTTGTTTAGCCGGCGGCTCGAGGCGATGTAGTTGCCGCTCACCTCGACCGTCGCGCCCGCTTCCTGGGACTGCAGGATCTCGCACACGTCGCTGACCGAGTTCACGGACTCGCCGTCGATCGAAGTGACCAGGTCCCCGGCGGCGATCAGTGCCTTGTCGGCAGGCAGGCCGGGCTCGGTAGCCCAGACGTAGAGGCCGTCGGGCAGGCCCAGGTTGGCGATGTAGGTCTCGAGGTCGGCGCCGGTGATCCCGAACTGCTGCATCTTGTCGCCGAGGAAGTACTTGAACTCGCTCGCGACGTCGACCGAGGACAGCGGCCTCAGGTTCCAACCCATCCGCAGCCGATCGTTGCCGGCGACGAGGTCGGGGAGGATCGTGTTCACGTAGGCGGAGCCGATCGCGTAGAGCTGGTTCTCGGCCCCACTTGCCCCAAGCGTGTTGATCCCGACCACCTCGCCGTGATCGTCGACCAGCGGGCCGCCGGAGTTGCCCGGGTTGATCGGCGCCGTGTGCTGGATCAGCTCCTGGTAGGTGGGGAAGGAGCGATCGATCTCCTTCGCGGTGATCCCGGGGTTGGAGACCGTGCCGTCGGTCGTCTGCAGGCTCTCCTCGCCGAACTCCTCGAAGTTGCCGGGGAAGCCGAGCGCGGTCACGTGCTCGCCCCGCTCCGCGGTCCGGTCGGCGATCGCCAACTCCCCTGCCTCGGCCGGAGGCGTGATCCACTCGATCACGGCGAGGTCGTCGCAGGGGGCGACGGCTCGGATCCGGGCCGGGCTCTTGTCCGGGTCCTCGCCGAGATTGGCCTCGAGCTTGTCGAGGCCCTCGACGACGTGCGCGTTGGTCAGGATCAGGCCCTGGTCGGCGTCGACGACGACGCCGCTGCCCCCGCTCGCGATCCCGTACTGCTCGCCGATGATGCCCGCAGTGGCGGGGCTTGCCTGCTCGATCACCGCCTGCGGATCGAGAGTCTCGGGCTCGTCCGAGTCATCGCCTCCACAGCCGATCGCAAACAGCACCCCGCAGGCGGCCGCAAGCGACATCCCGAGCCTCAATGAACGCAGATCTCCGATCCGATTCACGTCTTCCCTCCCCGTTGTTCCTCCCACCGACTAACGAGCGAGGGCAGCCTATCCTCCCGCGGCGACTTCGAGCGCCGGTTCACCGATCCGGATCACCTGCTCGCGGCCCGGGCCGACCCCGACCAGCT
>Ga0247826_10000216_pt1 | contig 10233 bp, 4 predicted proteins | sample 12C_Control_Day1_FD_200152 | JGI IMG/M metagenome (GOLD analysis project Ga0247826, IMG submission 200152) | Soil microbial communities from agricultural site in Penn Yan, New York, United States - 12C_Control_Day1 | ecosystem: Environmental > Terrestrial > Soil > Agricultural land | place: USA... | reverse complement strand
TGGCCAAGGCGCTGCAGGTCGACCCGGAGGAGTGGAAGGCCGAGATCCCGCAGATCGAGGAGTGGTTCGCCAAGTTCGGCGACAACCTCCCGACCCAGCTGCGGGTCGAGCTCGACGGCCTGAAGGGCCGCCTCGGCGTGCAGTAGCCGCACCGCCTGCCTGGATCGGGGTGATACCGAGCGCGATGACGCTCGGTAGCACCCCGATTGCGTCGATGGACCCTCCAGCGTCGGCAGGCTCCACTATCTTCGTCCCGGCGGGCGCGAGGGGCGCCTCGCAGCAAGGGGGCGGCAATGGCGGCGTGGTTCCGACGGGGTGCAGACGAGACCGAGGGCGTGCCACGCGGCTGGCGCACAGCGCTGGAGTCCGCGCTGTCCGGCCTGGACAAGGGGCATCCCGACCTGCCCGGCCAGCTGCGCGACTACGTGCTGACCGGCTCTCCGCAGTCGGCCCTGGCCCGCGTCGCCCAGTGCAGCGACGCCCCGGGCGTGCTGCGGGTCGGCGGGCCGTGGTTCGCCGGGGGTGACCGCTCAGACCTCCGCACCCTGTTCGAGCTCATGCACCAGGTGCCGGCGGAGGTGGCGCTGCGGTGGGGACGCGTCGTGGAGGCCGTGTTCTCCACGAACCGGTGGATGATCTCGCTGGGCCCGGTCGCGGGGGGCCACTGGGCGGAGGCGCTGCTGATCCAGCAGGCGAACGTCCACATCGTCGACGGGGACCCCCGGCGCAACCTGCCCCTTCCGCTGGGACACGAGACCCTCGAGTCGGTCCTCGTCGCGGCCGGCGGCCAACCCGCTGCGCTCCTGGCCGCGGCCTTCCGCGAGAGCGCCGGCTACAACCACGGCCGCACCCGAGACGTGATCGTGCGCATGCCGGGCTACGCCGAGGCCGTGGCCCGCCACGTCGAGGTGCTGCGCCAGGTCGCGGGCGCACCGGGCGCCGCGTCGCGACAGGCGGCCCTCCGCATGCTGGCCCCCCTCGACGACGACACGCTGCGCCTGTTCGCCGAGCAGATCGCCGACTCCGCGACCTCGTCGAGCAGCCAGGTGCGCCAGGCAGCCGGCGCCCTTGCCTCCCGCTGTGGCAGCGCCCTCGCCGAACCGCTGAAGGGCCTCGCGATGACGGGCAAGCCTGAGCAGAGACTGCACGCCTTCCGTCTCCTGTGGTCGGTCACCGACGACGCCGAGACCCGGGTCTGGGCGCAGAAGTGCGCCGCCGCCGACCGAGCGCCCAGCGTCCAGGCGCTGGCTGCGGAGTGGGAGCGGGGCCCCGTCGATCCCGACCCGGAGCCGAAGCTCGAGTCGCTCGTGCAGTCACAGCCGCTTCCGCGGATCGAGTGGCGGGTCGCTGTCTCGGCCGACCTCCGTGCGCTCCTCGAGTCGATCTGGGACGAGGCCAACCGCGCCATCGCCAACGACAACGTGCGGACGGCCCGGCAGGCCGAGGAGTGGAAGGCCAGGCACGGATCCAAGCCGCCCTGGGCCAGACCGGTCCCGCTGCTCGACCCGAAGGGCGCCGGGCGGGTCGTCGCCCGGCTCGAGCGCGGGGTGCTGCCCGAGGTGGCGCAGCAGTCCGTGCAGCACCACCTCGCCGAGGCCGTCGCCCGGCACCAGCGCAGCCCGCTGCTCAGCCCCGTCGTCCTCCTGCACCTGTTCACCGAGTCCGGTTGGCTGGTCACCCACCGAGGAGAGCGCCTGTCCGGGCGGACGGTGCTGGCGATGGAGGCCGCGCACTCCCGCGGTACCGGACCCACACTGCTGGAGCTGTCGGCCATGCTCGACGAGATGGGCCTCGGGGGAGGCCCGCTCGTCCTGGCGGCCTACTGCTCAGCCTGGGGCGACGTGCTCGGTCGGGACTGGCCCGACGCCGACGTGGCGCCCTTCGTCGCCCACCACCTCGACGCCGTGGAGGCTCTCCTGACGAGCACCGAACGCGACTACTCCATCGACCGGCTCGGGGCCTACCGCGCCCTCGCGACGTTGCCCTCGCTCCCTCGCCGCATTGTCGACACCCTGTTCGAGATCGCGCTCACAGGACACAAAGCCCACCGCAGGCCCGCCCAGGACGCCCTGGCGACGGTCGCCGACAAGGAGCAGCGCATCATCACCGCCCTGTCCGACGGCAAGAGCGATGTGCGCACCGAGGCCGCCCAGTGGCTCGGCCGGCTTCGTCACGAGGACGCGGTCCCCGCCCTGGAGGGCGCCGTGGCCAAGGAGAAGCAGGACATCGCCAAGGGCGCGATGCTCGACGCCTTGCAGATCCTCGGCCAGCCGGTCGAGAAGTACCTCGACCGCGGCGCCCTCGCCGCCCAGGCCAGCGCAGCCGTCGCCAAGGGCCTGCCCAGGGAGCTCTCGTGGTTCCCGTGGCCGGCCCTGCCGCAAGTGCGCTGGTCCGACACGGGCGAGCCTGTGCCGGTCGAGACGCTGCAGTGGCTGATCGCACAGGCGGTGAAGGCGAAGTCGCCCGAGCCCAACGCGATCCTGCGCAAGTACTGCGCCATGCTCGAGCCGAGAGACCGCGAGCAGCTCGGGCAGTTCCTCCTCGAGACCTGGATGGCCGAGGACACCCGCCCCATCGAGCCCGACGAGGCCCTGGCCAAGGCCCAGCAGCAGGCGCAGTGGACGCACCAGTCCATGGCGAGCTACCCGCAGCACTACGAGGACCACCCGCTGCTGGGGGCGAGCGTGGAGCAGCTGACCGCCGCCTACCTGCCCGGCTTCTCCCGCGAGCCGGCGGGCTCGGCGATCGCCGCCAAGGGCGTCCTCGCGGTGGCGGCGGCCTGCGCGGGCGAGCGCGCAGCCGCCCCGGTCGGCCGCTACCTCAAGGAGTGGTACGGCATGCGGGCGGCGCAGGGCAAGGCGCTCATCGCCATGCTGGCCTGGATCGAGCACCCCAGCGCCACCCAGCTCATGCTCTCGGTCGGCTCTCGGTTCCGCACCAAGAGCTTCCAGGACGAGGCCACCCGGCAGGCCGCGGCCCTGGCCGAGCGCAAGGGCTGGACCGTCGACGAGCTCGCCGACCGCACCATCCCCACGGCCGGGCTCGACGAGAACGGCACCCTCGAGCTGAGCTACGGCGACCGCAGCTTCTCGGCCGTCCTCCTCCCCGGCCTGACCCTGGAGCTGCGCTCTCCCGAGGGCAAGAAGATCGCGTCGCTGCCCAACCCGCGCCAGAGCGACGACCAGGAGAAGGTCAGGGAGTCCAAGAAGGCGCTCGCCGCGGCGCGCAAGGAGCTCAAGGCCGTGGTGCAGCTGCAGACCGAGCGGCTCTACGAGGCGCTGTGCACCGGGCGCAGCTGGAGCGGCGACGACTGGGACCGCTACCTGGGCCACCACCCCGTGGTCCGCCACCTCGCCCAGCGACTCGTCTGGGCTGCGGCCACCGGCGCGGAGCCGCCGATCGTGTTCCGCCCCCTCGAGGACGGCAGCCTGACCGACGCCGACGACACCGAGGTCACCCTCGCACCAGAGGCCCGGGTGCAGGTCGCCCACGACAGCAACCTCGACGACGAGACCGTCGAGCAGTGGCAGCGGCACCTCGAGGACTACGAGGTGACACCGCTGTTCCAGCAGTTCGGCAAGGGCACCTTCGAGCTGCCCGAGGGACGCGGCGCAGACCACGAGGTCACCGACTTCAGGGGTCACCTCATCGAGGCGTTCACCCTCCGCGGCCGCGCGACCAAGCTGGGCTACACCCGCGGCAGCACCGAGGACGGCGGCTGGTTCTACGCGTACCAGAAGCGCTTCCCGACGCTCGGGATGTCGTCGGTCATCCAGTTCTCGGGCAACTTCCTTCCCGAGGAGAACCGCACGGTCGCCCTGACCGCCCTCTCCTTCGAGCGCCACGGCCACGACGGCACCAGCACGTCGACGATGCGGCTCGACGACGTGCCGCCGGTCCTGCTGTCGGAGGCCTACAACGACATGCGCCTGCTGGCCGGCGAGGGCTCCGGGCACGACCCGGAGTGGGAGAAGAAGGTTGAGTACTAGGGCGATGACCTCCACCACGGTCCTGCGCGCCCCCGCGGAGCAGGTGTATGCCGGTGAGCTCGCCGCGCTCGCGGCCGGCGACTCCCATTCCCGCCCGGAGGGCTGGCGCCTGTCGCCGCGTGCCGTCCGGACGTTCGTCCTCGGTGACGAGAAGACGGGCATCCGGCGCAAGTACTACGGCGACGACGCGCTCATCGACCGGTGCATCGTCACGCTGATGAGCAACCGCGGGCTGCTCCTCGTGGGGGAGCCCGGCACGGCGAAGTCGATGCTCTCGGAGCTGCTGGCGGCGGCGATCGGCGGCGACTCCACCTGCACCGTCCAGGGCACCTCGGGCACGACCGGCGACCAGATCACCTACTCATGGAACTACGCCCTGCTGTTGGCCGAGGGCCCGACCGAGCGCGCGCTGGTCAAGGGACCGATGTACGCGGCGATGGAGCAGGGCCGCCTGTGCCGGTTCGAGGAGGTCACGCGCGTCCAGCCCGAGATCCAGGACGTCCTGATCGGCCTGCTGTCCGACAAGGTGCTGCACGTGCCCGAGCTCGACGGCGGTGCCGCCACCGTCTTCGCCGAGCGCGGCTTCAACGTCCTGGCCACGGCCAACCTGCGCGACCGGGGCGTCCACGAGATGTCCAGCGCGCTCAAGCGCCGGTTCAACTTCGAGACGGTGCGGCCGATCACCGACCGGCGCCTCGAGACCCGGCTCGTCCGCGAGCAGACCGAGGCCCTCCTGCGCCAGGTCGACGTCGACACGCGCATCACCGAGGACGTCGTCGACCTCCTGGTCACCGCGTTCCACGACCTGCGCGACGGGGTCACGGCCGAGGGCGCCGTGGTCGAGCGCCCCACGGCGGTGATGTCCTCGGCGGAGGCCGTGGCGGTCGGCTACGCGGCCGCGCTCGACGCCCACTACTTCGGAGACGGCGAGGTGGGTGGGGAGCATGTCGCGCGCCAGCTCATCGGCACCGTCCTGAAGGACAACCCCGACGACGGCAAGAAGCTGCGTCACTACTTCGATGTCGTGGTCCGCGAACGGGCTCGTGGCGACCGGCAGTGGCGGCGGGTGCTCGACGCCCGCCGCGAGCTCGACCGCTGAGCACCGCCACCCCACCATGCTGACCACCGCCGGGGTGCGCGAGCTCGCCTCGTCGCTGACCAGCGACGAGCTCGTCGTGGTGCCGGTGCGCCACCACAGCCCGGCCTGCGCCTGGCACGTCCGCCAGGCCTTCGAGGAGCACCGCCCGTCGGTGGTCCTCGTCGAGGGCCCTCGGGGCTTCACCCCGCACATCCCGCTGCTCACCCACCCGCAGGCGCACATGCCGCTGTCGGTCTATGCGTATGCCGTGCGCTCGCGCAGCGGCCACGAGGACGAGCGCTGGAGCGCCTACTACCCCTTCTGCGACTACTCCCCCGAGCTGGTGGCCCTCAAGGAGGCGGCAGCCCGCGGGGTCCCTGCCCGCTTCATCGACCTCGACCTCGCCGAGCAGTGCCTGGTGGCCGTGGAGGCGGAGACGGCAGCGCGCACCGACGAGCAGGGGCCCGGAGCCGGGCAGTCCCTGCTGGCCGAGCACCACTTCGAGCACAGCGAGCGCCTCCAGGCGCTCGCCGAGCAGCTGGGGTGCCGCGACCAGGAGGACCTCTGGGAGCACCTGTTCGAGGCGGACCTGGGCAGGGTCGGTGCCGCGGAGCACCTGGCACGCGTCACGGCATACTGCGAGCTCGCGCGCCAGGACCACACCCGGGCCGAGCTCGACCGTGACGGCACCACGGCCCGGGAGGCCGAGATGGTGTGGCACATCCGCGAGGCGCTTTCGGGGCGCGGCGCCGGCGAGGGACCGGTGCTCGTCGTGGTCGGCGGCTTCCACGCCGTGGCGCTGCCGGACCTGCTGGCCGACCCGCCCGCGCGGCCGAAGGTCCCGCTGACCGGGGTGACCGCGGACTCGGCCCTGATCCGCTACACCTTCGAGCGCCTCGAGCGGCTCAACGGCTATGCGTCGGGCATGACGTCGCCGGGCTGGCACCAGCACCTGTGGCGGCTGGTGAACGACCCGGCCACGACCGACGCGCCGCGCACTGCCGCCAGCCTCACCGCCCTGATGGACGTCACGGCCGAGCTGCGCGGCCGACACCGCATGCCGGTGGCGCTGCCGTCGGTGGCCGCCGCGTTCGAGCAGGCGCTGCGCCTGGCCGACCTGAGGGGCCGGGCCGCACCCCTGCGCAGCGACCTGGTCGACGGCATCACGAGCTGCCTCATCAAGGGCGACGCCGACGTCGAGGGCGCGCTCGTCCGCGCCGCGACCCGCCAGGTGCTGACCGGCACCGCGGTCGGGGCTGTGCCGCCCGGTGCCGGCACCCCGCCGCTGGTGTCCGACGCGCTCGAGCGGCTGCGGCGCCAGCGGCTGAAGGTCGACGGTCTGGAGCGGCAGACGGCCGCCCTCGACATCTACCGCCGTCCCGCGCACCGGGCCACCAGCCGGCTGCTCCACGGCCTCGCCCTCCTCGGGGTGCCCTTCGCCGTCCGCGTCGCGGGTCCGGACTTCGTGAACGGCCACGGCCTCGGCCGTCTCCAGGAGCGCTGGGAGTATCTCTGGACACCGGCCACGGAGGGCTGCCTCGTCGAGGCCTCCGTGCACGGCACCACCGTCCCGCTGGCCGTGGCCACCCGCTTCGAGGCCCGTCTGGAGGCCCAGCGCGAGGCCGGCGCCCGGCGCAGCGCCCCCGCCGCCACGGCGCTGCTCGCCCAGGCCTGCGTGCTGGGCCTGCACGCCCACGTCGGGCAGACGCTCGAGCTGGCGCGCGAGGCCCTGGCCGCCGACGTCGCCTTCGACGGGCTCGCCACCGCAACCGTGCAGCTGGCCCTGCTCTGGGAGTCGCGCGAGCCGTTGGAGGCCCGCCAGCTCGACTCCCTGCCCGGGCTGCTGCGCACGGCCTATGAGCGGGCCGTCTACCTCGGCCGGGAGCTCACGGGGCAGGAGTGCGAGCCGGCTGCGGCGGTGGGTGCCCTGGTCTCGCTGCGCGAGCTGCTCGTCAGCGAGGCCGGGGCGGGTCTGGACGCCACGCTGTACTGGCAGATGGTGCAGCGGCTGGAGGCCTCCCACGACGTCGCGCTGGTCCGCGGCGGGGCCGCCGGACTGGCCTACTCGTCGGGGCGCACCGACTCTGCCGGCCTGGCCCGGTCGGTCGCCGGGCACCTGTCCGGCACCAGCACCGCCGCGGACGCCGTCGGCTTCCTGCGCGGGCTGCTGCAGACCGCCCGCGAGGCGGCCTGGCAGGAGCGCGGCCTGCTCGCCAGCCTCGACGGCCGTCTGGCGTCGTGGGACCCCGAGACGTTCATCGCCCACCTGCCCGAGCTGCGGCTGGCTTTCGCCGGCATGACGCCGCAGGAGACCGACCGCATCGCTCGGGCCGTGGCCGGACTGCACGGCGCCGAGGAGCTGGGCCGGCTGCTCCTGCGCGACGTCGACGAGGAGTCCGTGGCCCGGCACCTCGCGGTGTCGCGGGCTGCCGCCGCCCTGCTGGCCCGTGACGGCCTCGACGCCTGGGGGGCGAGCGCGTGAGCGGGGTGGAGCGCTGGCGGCTGGTGCTGGGCCGGTATGCCGCGCGGAGCCTGGGCTCGGCCGCGCCGGGCAGCGAGGCGGCCCGGATGGAGGCAACGCTCGACTACCTCTATGGCCGGGAGTACGAGGGGCGCGGGCTGCGGCCCGACGAGATCGGACCGGGCGGCTCGGAGGACTCCCATCCACACCTGGTCACCTGGCTCGGCGAGGTGCGCGAGCTCTTCCCCCGCGAGACGGCCGAGGTCGTCGAGCAGCATGCCCTCGACCGGTATGGTCTGACCGAGCTGGTCACCGACCCGCAGACCCTGGAGCGGCTCGAGCCCAGCGAGCAGCTGCTCAAGACCCTGCTGGCGCTCAAGGGCCACCTGAACGAGGAGGTCCTCGTCGTGGCCCGGCGGATCATTCGCCAGGTTGTCGACGAGCTGCGCCGGCGCCTCGAGCTCGACGTCCGCCAGGCCATGACCGGCCGCCTCAGCCAGCACCGGCACTCGCCGGTGCAGATCGCGGCCAACTTCGACGCCGCGGGCACGATCCGGCGCAACCTCAAGCACTACGACGCCGAGCGCCGCCAGCTGGTGCTGCAGGAGCTGCTGTTCTTCGAACGCAACACGCGGCGGCTTCCCTGGGACGTCATCGTCTGCGTCGACCAGAGCGGCAGCATGGTCGGCTCGGTGATCCACAGCGCCGTGATGGCCGGCATCCTCGCAGGCCTGCCCGCCTTCCGGGTGCGCCTCGTCGTCTTCGACACCAACGTCGTCGACCTCTCCGACCAGGTCGACGACCCGGTCGAGGTGCTGCTCCGCGTCCAGCTCGGCGGGGGCACCGACATCGCCAAGGCCGTCCGCTACTGCTCCCAGCTCGTCGAGAACCCCGAGCGCACCGTGCTGGTGCTCGTCACCGACTTCTGCGAGGGGGCACCGCCCGGCGAGCTGGTGAGAGCGGTCCGCGGGCTCGCCGAGTCGCGGGTCACCCTGCTGGGCCTGGCCGCCCTGGACGGCGAGGCCAACCCCTTCTACGACCGGCAGATCGCCCAGCGCCTCGCCGACTGCGGCATGGAGATCGCCGCGCTCACTCCTGGGCAGCTGGCCTCCTGGCTGGTCGCGGTGACCGCATGACCGTCCGTGCGGCCCTCGCCGAGCAGCTCGGCCGCTATGACGACGAGGCGTGGGCGGCGCTGGCCAACCGGGGCCTGCTGCGCCGGGCGCGCAAGGACCTCGAGGCCGCGGAGGTCGCCGTCGTCGAGGAGGACGCGACCCGGCTGCGGGTCCAGGTCGGCCCGCACGTCGTCGACCTCGACGCGCGCGGTCCGGCCCAGGCCGGGTGCTCGTGCCCCAGCGCCAGCACCTGCCAGCACGTCATCACGGCCGGGCTGTGGCTGGCTGCCCAGGAGGGTGGCGAGGACGGCGGCGAGGCGAAGGACTCGGCGGGCAGTCCGGAGGCGAGCCCCGCGGGCGGCCCAGAGGCGAGCCCCGACGGCAGCCCCGAGGCGAACCCCGCGGGCAGCGCTCTGCACCACGAGCTGATGGCCTTCGACACCGACGCGCTGGTCCGGCACGCCGGGAAGGCCGGGTACCGGTGGGCCCGGCATTTCGTCGAGGACCTCGACCCGGAACGGGACGTGCGGGTCGAGGCCGACCGGCACACGTCCATCGGCTTCTCCTCCCCGCGGGTGACGTTCCGCTACATGGGCGGCGGCCTGCCGAGCCTCGTCGCCGACAGCCGGGTGCCCGCGATCGAGAAGTACCAGGTCGCCGCAGTGCTGGCCTACCAGCGCGCCCACGGCTCCGACCTCCCGGCGGTCGAGCCCCCCGCCTCGCGCAGCGCCGGCGTCGACAGCTCGCTGGACGAGTCGCGGGCGCGGCTGCGGGCCAGCACGGCCCGGTTGCTCACCGACACCGTGCGGCTCGGCGTCTCGCACCTCTCGCCGGCGGTCCAGCAGCGCTACGAGACCGTGGCCGTCTGGGCGCAGGGGGCGGAGTACCACCGCCTCGCGCTGCTGCTGCGGCGTCTGGCCGACCATGTCGAGCTGCTGCTCGAGCGCTCGGCGCGTGCCGACGAGCAGCGGCTCCTCGACGAGGCTGCGGTGGCCCATGCCCTGGTGGCCGCCCTCGACGCGGCCGCTACCACCGGTCAGGCACCTGCGCGGCTCGTGGGGCAGGCCCGAAACCGCTACGAGACCGTGCGCACCATGGAGCTGATCGGCGTCGGGGCGCTCCCCTGGCGGGCCGCCTCCGGGTATCGCGGCCTGACCACGCTGTTCTGGTGGCCGGCGGAGTCGCGCTTCGTCTCCCTGACCGACGCCAGGCCCGAGACCCTCGGCGGCTTCGACCCCCGGCGCCGTTACACCGCCCCTGGCCCATGGCGCGGGCTGGCCTCGCCGTCGGCCGCGACCGGTGCCCGGGTCAGGCTCACCGACGCCCAGGTCAGCGCGGGCGGCCGGCTCTCAGGCGTCGAGCGGACCCACGCCGTGCTCACCCCGCTGCCCGGCGACGAGCTCGCCGGGTTGCTGCCCGTGCAGGAGTCGTGGACCGGCCGCGACCACACGAAGGGCCCGGGACAGAGCCTGCTCGACAGCCCGGACCCGCTGCGAGACTGGGTGGTGCTGCGGCCGACCGCCTTCGGGGCAGCAGCCTTCGACCCCGTCGGGCAGGTGATGACCTGGACGGTGACCGACGGCACCGACC
>Ga0247826_10000215_pt1 | contig 10245 bp, 6 predicted proteins | sample 12C_Control_Day1_FD_200152 | JGI IMG/M metagenome (GOLD analysis project Ga0247826, IMG submission 200152) | Soil microbial communities from agricultural site in Penn Yan, New York, United States - 12C_Control_Day1 | ecosystem: Environmental > Terrestrial > Soil > Agricultural land | place: USA... | reverse complement strand
ACGTAGGCCTCGAGCCGCTCGGGCGCGATCGGCCACGCGCCCACGAGCGTCTGGAACACGAAGTACTGCTCGACCCGGTCGGGGGCGGCGGGGGTGCCGGCGGGGAGCCTTTCCGTGAGCGGCGCGCAGGCGTCGAACCAGCGCTGCACGCGCTCCGCCCACGCGGTCGGCATCGTCGAAAGCGCGCCGATGCGCGCCCGGACATCGCCCGAGCGCTTCGTGTCGTGCGTCTGGGAGACGAGCAGGTTGCGCCGGAAGCGCTCCGCGCGGCGCGCGTTGGCGGCGTGGAAGGCGTCGACCGACAGCCCGAAGCGCGCGGGGTCGCCGCCCACGTCGTTGAGCGCCAGCAACCGGCCGTAGCGGTAGAAGGCGGTGTCCTCGACCCCCTTGGCCATCACCGGCGGGCTCGTCTGCTGGAAGCGCGTCACGAACGCGTCCCAGCCGCGCTCCTCGAGCAGCAGCACGCGCGCGTGGGACTCAGGCAGCCCAGCCCCGGCCACCGCCTCGCGGTCGGCGTCCTCGACGCGCCCCGACCACGGCTCGGCGTAGGTCCGGTAGACGGGGAACAGCGCGAGAGAGCGCTCGAGCGCGTACACGTCGCGCGGGGCGGCGCGGCGCAGGCGCTCCACCTCGGGCGCGAAGGTGCCGCGCGCCTGCTCGTAGCGGGCGTCGAACGCCCACGCGGCGAAGGGCCGCGCGTCGCCGGAGACCGCTTCCCACAGCGCGGTCAGCGGCGCCTCCCCCGCCGGGTCGACGAACAGCGCCGCGACGTCGTTGAGGAACTCGTAGCCGACGGTGCCCGCCACCGGCCAGTCCCGCAGGGGCTCCCCCGGGTGCAGGATCTTCTCCACCCACACGTACGGCACGCCGGCGGCGCGCAGCCGCTCGAGGTATCCGGCGGGATCGACCAGGCCGTCGGGGTGGTCGATGCGCAGCCCGTCGACCTTGCCGTCGGCGACCAGCGCCAGCGCGAGCCGGTGGGTCTCCTCGAACACCGCCGGGTCCTCCTGACGGACGCCGGCGAGGTGGTCGATGTCGAAGAAGCGCCGGTGGCGGCCGGTGTTCTCGTCGAGGTCGAAGAAGCGCCGGCGGCGGGTGGGGTCGCTCCAGTACGGGTTGGCCGCGTCGGCGGCCATGTGGTTGGGGACGATGTCGAGCACGATCCCCATCCCGGCCGCGCGCGTCTCGCGCGCGAGCGCGTCGAACTCCTCCGCGCCGCCCAGCTCCTCGGAGATCCTCGTCGGGTCGACGACGTCGTAGCCGTGCGTCGAGCCGGGACGGGCCTGGAAGGAGGGCGACAGGTAGAGGTGCGAGACGCCGAGGTCGCGCAGGTAGGGCACGAGCGCGCGCGCCTCGGCGAACCCGAGATCGGGGCCCAGCTGCAGGCGGTAGGTGGCGCGCGGCTCGACCACGCGCTCAGTCCTCGTCGCGCCGCAGGACCACGAGCGAGCGGGCGGTGACGACCACCTCCGAGCGGGCCCCCACCACCGTCTCGCCGACCGTCGCGTCCGGATCCGCGGTGTCGATCTCGAGCGCCCAGCGCTCGCCGAAGCGCTTCGTCGGCAGCGCGAACGTGATGTCCTCGTGGTGGGCGTTGAAGAGCACGAGGAAGGAGTCGTCGAGGATGCGCTCGCCCCGCGGGGTGTGGGTCGGGATCTCCTCGCCGTTGAGGAACATGCCGAGCACCCGCCCGCCGGTCTGCCAGTCGCGGTTGGTCATCTTGTGCCCGTCGGGGCGGAACCACCACACGTCGGGCAGCCCCGAGCCGTGCTCCTCGCCGGTGAGGAACGCGCGGCGGCGGAACACGGGGTGCTCGCGCCGGAACACGATCAGCCGCCGGGTGAAGGCGAGCATCCGCTCGCCCACGTCCCCGCGCTCCCAGTCGTACCAGGAGATCTCGTTGTCCTGGCACCAGGCGTTGTTGTTGCCATGCTGCGTGCGCGCGATCTCGTCGCCGCCGAGGAGCATCGGCGTCCCCTGGCTGAGCAGCAGCGTGGCGAGGAAGTTGCGCTGCTGGCGCTCCCGCAGCGCGAGCACCTCGGGGTCGTCGGTCTCCCCCTCGACGCCGCAGTTCCACGAGCGGTTGTCGTCCGTGCCGTCGTGGTTGTCCTCGAGGTTGGCCTCGTTGTGCTTCTCGTTGTAGGAGACGAGGTCGCGCAGCGTGAAGCCGTCGTGGGCGGTGACGAAGTTCACCGAGGCGAACGGGCGGCGCCCGTCGGACTGGTAGAGGTCGCTCGAGCCGGTGATGCGCCAGGTGAACTCGCCCGCGCTCGCCTCCCCCCGCCAGAAGTCGCGCATGGTGTCGCGGTAGATGCCGTTCCACTCCCACCACAGCACCGGGAAGTTGCCGACCTGGTAGCCGCCGGGGCCGACGTCCCACGGCTCGGCGATCAGCTTGACCTGGGAGAGCACCGGGTCCTGGTGGATGACGTCGAAGAACGCGCTCAGGCGGTCGACGTCGTAGAGCTCGCGGGCCAGCGCAGAGGCGAGGTCGAAGCGGAACCCGTCGACGTGGCAGTCGGTCACCCAGTAGCGCAGCGAGTCCATGAGCAGCCGCAGCACGCTCGGGTGCATGACGTTGAGCGTGTTGCCCGTACCCGTGTAGTCCATGTAGTGGTGCTCGTCATCGGGCACGAGCCGGTAGTAGCTCTTGTTGTCGACGCCCTTGAAGGACAGCATCGGGCCGAGGTGGTTGCCCTCGGCGGTGTGGTTGTAGACGACGTCGAGGATCACCTCGATGCCGGCGCGGTGCAGCGCCTTGACCATGCCCTTGAACTCGCGCACCTCGTCGCCGCGCGAGCCGGTCGCCGCGTAGGGCGCGTGGGGGGCGAAGTAGCCGATCGTCGAGTAGCCCCAGTAGTTGGTCAGGTTCTTCTCGACGAGGAACGCCTCGTCGGCGATGTGGTGGACCGGCAGCAGCTCGACCGCGGTGATGCCGAGGTCCTTGAGGTAGGCGATCGCCTCGTCGGAGGCGAGCCCGGCGTAGGTGCCGCGCAGGTCCTCGCGCACGCCGGGGTGGCGCATCGTGAAGCCCTTCACGTGCGTCTCGTAGATCACGGTCTCGTGGAACGGCGTGTTGGGCGGCTGGTCGCCCTGCCAGTCGAAGCGCGGGTCGATCACCACCGACTTGGGCAGCGCGAGGACGTCGTCCTCGTCGTCCATCTCGAGGTCGGCGTCGTCGGCCTCCTCGGTGCTCGGCACGTAGGGGAGGACGTTGCCCTCGCTCCAGCGGATCGGGCCCTCGACCGACTTCGCGTAGGGGTCGATCAGCAGCTTCGAGGGGTTGAAGCGGTGGCCCTCCTCGGGCGCGTAGGGCCCGTGCACGCGGTAGCCGTAGCGCTGCCCGGGACCGATGCCGGGCAGGTAGCAGTGCCAGTTGAACGCGGTGCGCTCGTTCAGCTCGATGCGCGTCTCGTTGTCCTCCGCGTCGAACAGGCACAGCTCGACGCGCTCGGCGTTCTCGGAGAACAGCGAGAAGTTGGCTCCCTGCCCGTCCCACAGCACGCCGAGCGGGAAGGGCCGGCCGGGCCAGACCTCCTGGCTCATCGCAGCACCACCCCCGAGAGCGGGCCGAGCACGACGTAGCCCGGCTCGACCGTCGGCCGGTGCGTGGCGAGCACGATCTCGCCGGGCTCCTCGCAGGGCACGTGCACGCGCGCGTCGGCGAAGTTCGTGACCAGGAGGTACGGCCCGCGGCGGGCGCTCAGCCAGCCGCTGTGCTCGTCGTAGGCGATGTCGGCCGCCTCGCCGTGGGGCAGCTCGCGGCGCAGCTCGAGCAGCCGGCCGTAGAGATCGCGCAGCTCGGGGTCCCCCTGGCGCGTGAGCTTGGAGCGCTCGAAGGTCTCGGGGTCCTGCGGGTCGGGGACGTCCTCGCCGAAGGCCGCGAAGGCGGCGAACTCCTCGCGGCGCCCCTCGCGGGTGGCCTCGGCGATCTCCGCGTCGATGTGGTCGGAGAAGAACTGGAACGGCGCCGGCTCGCCGTGCTCCTCGCCCATGAACAGCATCGGGGTGAACGGTGCCAGCAGCGTGGAGAACGCGGCCAGCCGCCGCGCCGGCTCGGGCAGCCGGTCGCCGTAGGCGCGGTTGCCGACCTGGTCGTGGTTCTGCGCGAAGACCACGAACTGCTGCGGCGGGCGGTCCTCGGCGGGCGCGCCGAAGCGACGGCGCCGGAACTCGGAGTAGCTGCCGTCGTGGACGTAGGGGCGGTGCAGGGCCTTGGCCAGCGTGCCGAGCGAGTCGAACTCTCCGTACCAGCCCTCGGTCTCGCCGGTGGTGAGGACGCGCAGGGCGTGGTGGAAGTCGTCGGCCCACGCGGCGTCGCAGCCCCAGCCGCCCAGCTCGGGCGGACGGATCACCTTGGGGTCGTTGAGCCCGCTCTCGGCGATCACGATCGCGTCCGGCGTGATGTCGTGCACCCGCCGGCTGACGGCCGCCACCAGGTGCTCGGCGCCGGCGTCCACGATCGCGTGGATCGCGTCCAGCCGCAGGCCGTCGAGGTGGAAGTCGCGCACCCACTGCTCGGCGCTCTGCAGCGCCCACTCGCGGACGGGGTCGCAGTCGGCGTCGTCGAAGTTCATCGCCCGCCCCCACGCCGTGTGGTGCTTCTCGGTGAAGTAGGGGCCGAAGGCCTCGAGCGCCGCCGCGCCGGACGCGCCGACGTGGTTGTAGACGACGTCCAGCAGCACCGCGAGGCCGGCCGCGTGGGCGGCGTCGACGAACGCCGCGAGGCCCTGCGGCCCGCCGTAGGCGGAGTGCGCGGCCGAGATGTAGACGCCGTCGTAGCCCCAGCCGTGGCGGCCCGGGAACTCGGCCACCGGCATCAGCTCGAGCGCGGTGATCCCCAGCTCGCGGAGCCCCTCCAGGTAGGGGATCGCGGCCTCGAACGTACCCTCGGGCGTGAACGTGCCGACGTGCAGCTCGTAGATCACGAGCTCGGGGACGCGCACGCCGGCCCAGCCCTCGTCGGTCCACTCGAACGCCGCCGCGTCGAGGACCCGCGAGGGGCCGCGGAGCCCGTCCGGCTGCCAGCGGCTGCTCGGATCGGGGAGCGCCTCGCCGTCGACCACGAACTCGTAGTCGGTCCCGGGCGCGGCCTCGATCTCGGCGCCGTAGACCCCGTACCCCTCGTCCTGAAGCGCGTGCTCGACGCCGCCGGCGCGCACGGCGAGCGTGCCCGCGCGCGGCGCCCACACGCGGAACTCGCTGGTGCCGTCGGGACGGGGATGCGCGCCCAGCGGGCGCTCCCAGGGGTACTCGGGGGCGGTCATGAGCCACGGCAACCTACCCGCCGGGACCCCATCGCACGCGGTCGGGGGTCAGCGGGGTCCCGTGCGGCGCGCCAGCTCGACCCGCGAGCGCACGCCGAGCTTGGCGTAGATGTTGCGCAGGTGCGCCTCGATCGTCTTGGGGCTCAGGACCAGCTGCTCGGCGACCTCTCGGTTGGTGTGCCCGGCCGCCACGAGACCGGCGATCTCGCGCTCGCGGGCCGTGAGCGGGCCGAGCGCGTCGGGCGTGGCGTCCTCGGCCGGGCGGCGGACCCGCCGGCCGAGCCGGCGCAGCTCGCGCGTCGCCTCGGCGTGCCGGCGGCGGGCGCCGGCGGCGCCGAGCGCGGACTCGGCGCCGGCGAGTGCCTCCAGGGCGGCCGGCCGGTCCCCGGCCGCCGCGAGCGCGCGGCCCTCGAGCAGCCGGGCGCGGGATGCGAGGAAGGGTGCGCCGGTGGCGACCTGGCCCGCCGCGCCGGCCTCGGCCGCGGCTTCGTCCGCGCGCCCCTCGGCCAGGAGGACGGCGGCGGCGGCGCTGCCCGCGACCGCCGCCGCCCACGGCGTGGCCGCCCGGCGGGCGGCCGCCCGGGCGGATCCGAGGGTCTCGCGGGCGCCGGCGACGTCCCCGGCCGCGAGCTGCGCCTCGATCAGGTCGGCGGCCGCCGCCGGGCGCAGGGCGGGGACGACGCCCGCCAGCCCGGGACCGAACGCGTCCCGCATGAGCGGCACCGCGCGGCCGGCGTTGCCGGCGGCGGTCAGCGCTGTCCCGAGGCACCAGCCGGGCTGGCCCGCGCGGTGGAACCCCGCGTGCGGGTCCGCGCCCTCGGCGGCGTCCTCGGCCTCCCGCAGGGCCCCGGGCACGTCGCCGGCGGCGAGCCGGGCGCCCGCCAGCGCGCTCTGCGCCCACAGCAGCAGCTGCGGGTTGCCCGACAGCCGCGCGCGGTCGGCGGCCTGCTCGCCCGAGGCCACCGCATCTGGCACGCGGCCGAGCTCGCGCAGCGGCCGCATCGCCTCGGCGCTGACCAGCAGCAGGACGGATTCGCGCCCGCTCGCCTCCGCGGCGGCCGTGGCGCGCTCGAGAGCGCGGAGCGCCGCGTCGAAGCGCCCGAGCATGCCCTCGGCGCAGGCGAGCATCCAGAGCGCGGGCAGGCGCGTCGCGAGCTGCGCGTCGTCGAGGCGCTCCAGGGCCGCCGCGGCGGCGTCGACGGCCGCGATGGTGGCGGCGCCGGCCGGGTCGGCCGCCGCGGCGAGGGCGCCGAGCGCGAGCGCGGAGGCCTCGAGCACGGGGTCGCCGAGCGCGCGCGTGTCCGCGAGCGCGTCCGCGGCGCGAGCACGGCTGTCGGCGAAGTCGCACGCCAGCAGCGCGTTGAGCCCGAGCGCGAACTGCAGGCGGATCCGGTCGCCGGACGGCTCGGCCGCGAGGTCGCCAAGCGCGAGGTAGAGGCGGCGGCGGACGTCCTCGTCGCGGCCCAGCCAGCTCTCGACGTTGGCGACGCGCACGGTGAGCGCCCGCCGCTCGGGCGCCGGGGCGCGGGCGAGCGCCGCGAGGAGCGTCTCGCGCGCGGCCGCCGGGTCGCCCGCGGCGCTCTGGGCCTCGGCCAGCGCCACCTCGAGCGTGGTGCGCCGGCCGGAGTCCTCCGGCAGGATCCGGAGCGCGGCAGCGTGGAAGCGCGCAGACGAGGCGGGCGCCGGACCCTGCAGCTCGGCCGCCGCCGCGGCGAGCAGGTCCGCGGCCGCCGCGTCACCCGGCACGGCGGCGTGCTCGAGGTGGTGCGCGCGGGCGACGATCCCGGCGCCGCGGCGCTCGAGCGCCGCGGCGGCCCGGGCGTGGGCGGCCAGCCGCCGTCCCGCGGGGATCGCGTCGTAGACCGCGTGGCGCACGACGGGATGGCGGAAGGCGAAGCGCCGCGCCGCGCCGGCGGGGCGCACGAGCGTCCGTGCGAGGAGCTCGTCGAGCGCCTCGAGGGCGGCCGCCTCGGGCAGCTCGGCCACGTCCGCCGCGAGGCCGGGCTCGAACGGGTCGCCGGTCACGGCGGCGGCGTCGAGCAGGCGGTGCGCCGCGGGCGGCACGCCGGCGAGCTCGGCGGCGAGGGCGAGTGCGACGGCGGGCGGGATCGCCCCGGGCGCGGGCGGGTCCCCTTCGCCCCCGGCGGACGGCGCGGCTCCGCCGCTCCGAGCGAGCTGCTCGAGGTAGAACGGATTGCCGCCGCTCACGGCATAGAGCCCGGTCACGTCGCCGCCCACCAGCGCAGCGGCCTCGTCCTCGGCGAGCGGCAGGAGCACGAGGCGGGTGACGCGGTCCTCGCGCATCGCGGCGGCGAGCGACGCCGCGAGCGCGCCGGGGAGCGCGCCCTCGCGCACCGCGAGCGCGAGCAGGACCGCGCCGGCGGGCGGCCGGCGTGCGAGCGCCGCGAGCGCGTCGAGGGAGCCGGGATCGGCCCACTGGACGTCGTCGAGGCAGAGCACCAGCGGGCGAGTGGCCGCGGCGCGCTCGAGCAGGTCGCGCAGGGCCCGGTGGAGGCGGTGGCGATCGGGCGGCGCCGGGTCGCCGAGCGTGGGCAGTACGGCGGCGAGCGCCGCCGGGTCCGAGAGCCCCAGCCGCCCGATGGCGCGTTCCCCCAATGCCTGCAGCAGCGGGCCGAGCGCGTCGGCGAGCACCGCGTAGGGCAGGTCGGTCTCGAGCTCGGACGCCCAGCCGGAGGCGACGCGGCAGCCCGCCGCCTCCGCGCGCGCCGCCAGCTCGGCGAGCAGGCGCGACTTGCCGATCCCGGGCTCGCCCTCGACGACGACCACGCCACCGGTCCCTGCCCGCAGGCGCGCCAGCGCCGCGTCGAGCGCGTCGCGCTCGGCCGCGCGGCCGACGAGCGGGGGCAGTGTGCCGGCCTCCACCATCTCGCCACGAGTCTCGCCGATCCACGGGGGCCGGATCGATGAACACCCTGATGACCGGCGGCCCGGGGGGCGGGAGACTGCCGCCCATGCCATTCGACCCCATCCATCCAGCCGTCCGGGTCGGCCACGTGCACCTCCGCGTCGCCGACCTCGAGCGAGCCCTCGCCTTCTACCGCGACGCGCTCGGGTTCGGCGTCGCCGCCGACGCGCGGGAGATCGGGCTGGACGCCGTCTTCCTCGCCGCCGGCGACTACCACCACCACATCGCGCTCAACACGTGGGAGAGCGCCGGCGGCACGCCGCCGCCCGCCGGCCACACCGGCCTCTACCACGTCGCCTTCCTCTATCCGGACCGGCGCGAGCTGGCCCGGGCCGTGCGCCGGCTGCTCGAGGACGGCTATCCGGTCGACCACGCCACCGACCACGGCGGCAGCGTGTCCGTCTACCTCGACGACCCGGACGGCAACGGCGTCGAGCTGACGTACGACCGCCCGCGCGAGGACTGGTTCGACGCCGCCGGGCGCCCGGTGCTCAAGGCCGAGCGCATCCCCCTGTCCGACATCACCGACCCCATCGCGATCGGAGCCTGAGACCCATGTACGCACAGGTCATCGAGGGCGGCACGACGCCCGCGCAGCGCGGCGACATGAACCGCCTGGTCACCGACGAGCTGATCCCCGCCCTCCAGGACGAGCCCGGCTTCGCCGGCGCGCTGAACCTCGCCGACGCCGACAACGGCGACGGCCTCATGGTGATCCTGTGGACCAGCGAGGAGCAGGCCCGCCGCCCCCTTCCGGAGTACGGGCCCGCCTACCTCAAGGCGCTGGCCGGGATCATGGCGATCTCGACCGGCACCAGGCGCCCGCTGTCGATCTGGCAGGTGAACGCGCAGGCCTAGCCCATCACCACGGGCATCGCCGGCCGGCCTCGGCGACGCCGGAGCGCGCGGATCGCGAGGTAGGGCACCGAGAGGACCGCCACGAGGAGCGCGACCGGGACCGCCAGCAGCGCGAGCGGCACGAGCACGATCCCGAGCAGGACGATGCCCGGCACGCAGAGGACGAACAGCGGCAGCAGCGCGGCGACGCCGCCGCCGATCAGGTCGAGGACGTCCTCGAGCATCTCGACCACGGTGGGGCCGTCGTCGCGGGTCGGTTCGGGTGAGTGCGGCATCGGTCGGTCTCCTTCGTCACGGTGGTGCGCATTGCGTCCATCACTCGTATGACGAAGCAGGCCCAGCCGATGTGACCGACGGCCCCGAGGATGGGGCGTTCGCCCGATGCCGGGCGCGGACCGCGGGCGTAGCGTCGCGGCCATGCCCGCCACGATCACACCCACCTCCGGCACCCGCCTCCACTACGACGAGCGCGGCAACGGCGCACCCATCCTCTGCGTCCACGGCACCGGCAGCGGAGCGTTCGCCTGGGCGCCCGCGATCCCGGAGCTGGCCCGCCGCGGCCGTGTCATCTCCTACGACCGGCGGGGCTTCTCACGCAGCCGGAGCGCCGAGGCCGGCAGGACGGTGTCCGTGGCCGAGCACGCCGACGATGCGGCCGCCCTCCTCCACGCGCTCGACGCCACCCCCGCCGTGGTGATCGGCCGCAGCTACGGCGGCTCCGTCGCGATCGACCTCGCGCTGCGCTACCCGGCGTACGTCCGGGCGCTCGTCCTGCTCGAAGGCGTTCCCGAGTCGCTCGACCCGGAGGCCGAGCGGTGGGTGCGCGGCGTGGCCGAGCGCACGCTCGCCGCCGGGGAGCGCGGGCCTGCCGCGGCGGCCGAGTCGCTCTTCCGCCAGGTGCTGGGCGACGAGGGCTGGTCCGGGCTGGACCACGAGACGCGCCGGAGGTTCCTCGACAACGGACCGGCGATCCTCGCCGAGCTCAGCGGCGGCTGGCTGCCGGACATCCGCCCCGCCGACCTCGGGCGAATCGGCAAGCCGACGCTCCTGGTCGCCGCGACCGACTCGCCTCCGGCGTTCCGGCGCGTGCACGACGTGGCCGCGGCCGCGATGCCGGACGCGCGCACCGCCATGGTCGGCGGAGGCCACCTGATCGATCCGGCCGGCCCGGCGGTGCTGGCGTTCCTCGAGGAG
>Ga0247826_10000214_pt1 | contig 10247 bp, 8 predicted proteins | sample 12C_Control_Day1_FD_200152 | JGI IMG/M metagenome (GOLD analysis project Ga0247826, IMG submission 200152) | Soil microbial communities from agricultural site in Penn Yan, New York, United States - 12C_Control_Day1 | ecosystem: Environmental > Terrestrial > Soil > Agricultural land | place: USA... | reverse complement strand
ACTCGTCCACGTCCTCGGGCAGGCAGAGCTCGGTGGCGCCGGCGGGCGAGACGTCGCGCAGGACCGCGCTGCGCAGCATCGCGAAGGGCGGCTCGGGCCGGTGGGCGGTGACCAGCAGGTGGCGCGCGGCCCCGCGCCAACCGACCGTCAGCTGCCGGCCGCGCAGCGCGGCCGCCGACACCTCGGGCTTCGCGGGCGCGAGCAGCTTCCCCGCCGTCCAGACGAGCGACTTCAGCGCGGCGGCGAGCGGCGCGGCCGGCGGTGGCGCGGCGAAGCCGGCGGGGTCCTCCCAGCGCCCGTGCTGGTGCGCGGGGCCGGCCGGGCTGCGCCCGATCGGCGCGAGGCCCGCGAGCGGGCGGCCGCGGTCGGCGCCCCAGCGCCCGGGCCAGCGCGACCACTCGCCGAACGGCCGCACCTCGGGGACGAGCCGAGGCCCCCCGCCGAACGGGTGGTCGGCGCCGGGGAAGTAGAACCGCGTCCTCGGCGCGAAGTAGTTCGCGTGGGAGAACGGCGCGACGTAGACGACCGGGCGGCCCTCTGGGGCGACCGCGCGGAAGGGGCGGGTCTCGGCGTGCTCGTGCTGGGAGCCCGTGACCGTCACCGGCGTGCCGGCCGCGTCGAGCTCGACCTGGACGAGCTCCCAGTCGCCCTGGTGACGCCCCCAGCCGAAGAGGTGCTTGGGGTTGTCGTAGTAGAACAGCCAGTACTGAAGCCAGGTCCGCCCGTCGTCCGCCTGCACGATGCGCCCGTAGGCCACGGGCGGGTGGCGCTCCTGCAGGACGAGGGCCGCCGCCACCGGGTCCGAGCCCCCGATCAGGCGGTCGTCGGCGGCCGCGGTGAGCCCGCACGGGTAGTCGGTGAGGATCGCGAGCGCGAGGTCGTCGCCGTCGGCGATCACCGCGCCGTCGTCGCGGGCCAGCCGGTTCGGCGGCCACTCGGCCATCGTGTCGGCCGCGGTCGCCCGGTGGGCGTCCTGCGGGTCGAATCCGAGGCTGGGCGCGTGGCGCTCGAGCAGCGCACGCTGCTCGTCGCTCCACGGCGGGCGCTGCTCGGCGAGTACCTGGACCATCGCCCGTTCCTATCCGAGAGCGGCGTCCGGGCGCAAGCGCAGACCGGCCGGCCTGGCGGCCGATCGGGCAGGATCCCAGCCGAGATGCGGATCGTCGCCCTCGCCGACCGGCCGCCCCACGGGGACCTCGAGGCGCTCGTGCACCGCTCGCGGGCGGCCGCCGTCCTGTGCCTCGGCGACCTCGATCCGGCGTGGATCGAGCCGCTCGAGCGGGTGCGGGTACCCAAGCTCGGCGTCTACGGCAACCATGACCACGAGGCCTACATGGACTGGTACGGCATCGAGGACCTCCATCTGCGCGCGGCTCAGGTCGACGGCGTGAGCTTCAGCGGGTTCGAAGGCTGCGTGCGCTACAAGCGCGACGGCGATCACATGTTCTCCCAGCGAGCGGCGCGGCGCCTCGTGCGCGACCTGCCGCCCGCCGACGTGCTGCTGTGCCACTGCCCGCCGGCCGGGGTCAACGACGACCCGCAGGACCGCGCGCACGTCGGGTTCGAGGCCCTGCGCGAGTGGGTCGAGCGCCATCGCCCGCGCCACCTGCTCCACGGGCACACCCACCCGCACCCCGGTCGGATCGTCGAGCGCCTCGGCGACACGCGGGTGCACTACCTCAAAGGGGCGCGGGCGGTCGCACTCGAGTTGTGATCCGGCGGAATACCTGTCGCGAACAAGGCGTCAGTACCGCTTGAGGATGACCGCCATGATGATGCCGACAGTCACCGAGATCCCGCTCCGGCTCGAGGCCGTGGCCCCGGACCCCTTCCTCCCCTCGGCGCCGCCGCCCGTGGCGATCGTCACCACCGGCACGCGCATCACGCGCTAGGCCGCTCCCGCCGCCCGCGGCTGGCATCCTGCCCCGCGTGGCCGCTCCCCCCACGACCTGCGACGTCGCGGTGATCGGCGGCGGCATCGTCGGGCTCGCCGTCGCGCGGGCCGTCGCCGGCTCGCCCGGGTCGCCCGGCGTGGCGGTGCTCGAGCGCGAGCCGGACATCGGCGCCCACCAGACCAGCCACAACAGCGGCGTCATCCACGCCGGGATCTACTACGCGCCCGGCTCGCTGAAGGCGCGCCTGTGCGTCGAGGGCGCGCGGGCGCTGTACGACTACTGCGCCGACCGGGGCATCGAGGCGGTGCGCTGTGGCAAGGTGATCGTCGCGGCGCGCGCGGTGGAGCTCGACCGCCTCGCCGAGCTCGAGCGCCGCGCCCGCGCCAACGGCGTGCGGGTCGCGCGCCTGGACCTCGCCGAGCTGCGCGAGATCGAGCCCGCCGCCCACGGGCTCGCCGCGCTGCACTCGCCGGACACCGGGAGCGTGGACTTCGCCGCGGTGGCGCGCGCGTTCGCGGGCGACGTGGCGGCGGCGGGCGGCACGGTCACCGCGGGATGCGCGGTCGCGCGCATCCAGGAGGGCGGCGACGGCGTCGAGGTCCACCACGCGGGCGGCGTCCTGCACGCCCGGCGCGTCGTGACCTGCGCCGGCGCCTGGTCGGACCGGCTGGCCGCCGCCTCCGGCGCCCGGCCGTCGGTGCGCATCGTGCCGTTCCGCGGCGGCTACCTGAAGCTGCGCCCCGAGCGCACCGGGCTCGTGCGCGGGCAGGTCTACCCGGTGCCCGACCCGTCGCTGCCGTTCCTCGGCGTGCACGCCACCCCGACGGTCGGCGGCGACGTGCTGTTCGGGCCGACCGCCCTGCTCGTCGGCGCGCGCGACGCCTACCGGCTGACCCGCGTCCGCGCCGCCGACGTCGCCGACACCCTGCGCTGGCCCGGCACGGCGCGCCTCGTGCGCCGCTGGTGGCGGACGGGCGCGCGCGAGCTCGGCCACGCCGCCAGCCGGCGGCTCGTCGTGCGCGAGATCCAGCGCTACCTGCCGGCCGTCGGCCCGCGCGACGTCATCGCCGGACCGTCGGGCGTCCGCGCCCAGGCGGTCGCCCGCGACGGCTCGCTCGTCGACGACTTCGCCTTCGCGGAGACCGAGCGCGTGCTGCACGTGCTCAACGCCCCGTCCCCCGCCGCCACCGCCTCGCTGGCGATCGGCGACGAGATCGCGCGGCGCGTCACCGCATAGCCGCTTCGAGATGGAGCGCGGCGTTGACCAGCCCCATATGGGTGAACGCCTGCGGGAAGTTGCCGACCTGGCGGCCCGCCTCGGCGTCGTACTCCTCCGCGAACAGCCCGACGTCGTTGCCGAGCGCGAGGAGGCGCTCGAGCAGGCTCGTGGCGTCGTCCGTGCGGCCTTGGAGGACGAGGTTGTCGACGAGCCAGAACGTGCACGGCAGGAACGCGCCTTCGCCCGGCGGCAGGCCGTCGTCGGCGATCTCTGACGGGTAGCGCTGCACGAAGCCGTCGCGCATCAGCTCCCGTTCGATCGCGGCCACGGTGCTCGACATGCGCTCGTCGGTGGCCGGCAGGAACCCGACCATCGGCATGAGCAGCAGCGCGGCGTCGAGCGCCTGCGAGCCGTAGGACTGCGTGAACGTGCCTCGCACCGGGTCCCACGAGCGCTCGAGGACCTCGCGGCGGATCTCCTCCCGCCGCCGCTTCCAGCGCTCGACCGGCCCGTCGAGCCCGAACTCCTGGACGCTCTTGACCGCACGGTCGAACGCCACCCACGCCATCACCTTCGAGTGCGTGAAGTGCCGCCGCGGGCCCCGCACCTCCCAGATCCCCTCGTCGGGGTGGCTCCAGTTCGCCTCGAGGAAGGCGAGCAGCGCCCGCTGGATGTCCCAGGAGTGCGGGTCGGGCGCGAGCCCGGCGGCGCGCGCCGCGTACATGGCGTCCATGAGCTCGCCGTAGACGTCGAGCTGGAACTGCTCGGACGCGGCGTTGCCGACACGTACCGGCTTTGAGCCCGCGTACCCCGGCAGCCAGTCGAGCTCGAACTCGGTGAGCCGGCGCTCGCCGCGGGCGCCGTACATGATCTGCATCTCCGCGGGCTCGCCGGCCACCGCGCGCAGCAGCCAGTCGCGCCAGGCGCCGGCCTCCTCGGTGTAGCCGGTGGCCAGCATCGCGCCGAGCGTCAGCGTCGCGTCGCGGACCCAGCAGTAGCGGTAGTCCCAGTTGCGCACGCCGCCCAGGCGCTCGGGCAGCGAGGTCGTGACGGCCGCGACGATGCCCCCGGTCGGGGCGTAGGTCATCGCCTTCAGCGTGATCACCGAGCGCAGCACGACGTCGCGCCACGGTCCCTGGATGCGAGACAGGCAGCGCTCGCTCCAGGACCGCCACCAGGCCGCGGTGTCCTCGACGGCGGGCATCGGGTCGACCGGCAGCGGGGTCGGGTCGTAGGAGTGAAACCAGGTCAGGACCATCCCGGTCTGCTCGCCCGCGGCGAGGGTGAAGTCCGCCACGGTGCTGAGGTCCTCCCCGCGCAGATCGACGTCGGCGGCCAGCGCCACCGCGTCGGGCCCGGCGATCGCGAGCGTCTGGCCGTCCACCCGGCGCACCCACGGCACGATCCGGCCATAGTCGAAGCGCAGGCGCAGGTCCATGCGGAGGGGGACGCGGCCCTCGAGGCCCCGGACCACGCGGACGAGGTCCACGCGATGCGAGCGCACCGGCATGCAGTCGATGACCCGCACCGCGCCGTCCGCGGTGTGGAAGTCCGTCTCGAGCACGAGCGTGCCGTCCTGGTAACGGCGCTCGACGCGCTGGACCTCGCCGGCGGGGGCGATCTGCCAGCGGCCGTGATCGGCATCGCCGAGGAGCGCCGCGAAGCAGGCGGGCGAGTCGAAGCGCGGGAGGCACAGCCAGTCGATCGAGCCGTCGCGGCCGACGAGCGCCGCGGTGTGCGTGTCGCCGATGAGCGCGTAGTCCTCGATGCGCTGCATGCCCGGGCGCCGCTCAGGCGACCTTGATCGCGCTGAGACCGAGGATCAGGCGCGCGTCGCGGTCGACGCGCAGGCGCGGCGGGACGGTCTCCCACGCCGAGCCGAGCCCGCAGCGGACCTCGAGCGTGAGGCGGTCGCCGAGGTCGGTGTCCTGCGGCGGCAGGTCGAGCACGCGCGCGTCGAGCCGCGCCTCCTCACGCCGGCCGCCGATGCGCAGCATGCCGTCGAGGAACAGCCGCGGGGGCGCGAGCGGCAGCGGGTCGGAGGCGGTCAGCACGAGCGGGCGCCGGCCCGCCGGGCCGAACAGGGCGCGGCGCAGGGCGCGGGAGTCGCCGCGGTCGGCGGCGGGGCCGAGCGTCACGAGCAGCTCGACGTCGGCGTGATGGACCTCGAGGCGGCCGGCCGCCTCGGCCGCGATCGTCCGCAGCGCGGCGCCGATCCGGGTCGGGACCCACACCCGCGAGCGCACCGGCTCGATCGCCCAGACGCCGGGCGGCAGGTGGGACGGACGCTGGACGAGGGCGTCGAGGCTCATGCGCCCCAGGGATATTGCCCGAGCGGCGAGCTCGGCGGGGCGGTTCGAGCGACCGGGCACGGAGGCGTTGCTCCCGCGCGCCGATCGGGTACCCCCCGCGAGAGGCCGCCGCGGCGGGGTGGGGCGGTCCGACGAGTGAGGGAGGAGCTCATGCACGAGGTCAGTGCCGAGCCGGCCGACGGCAGGCAGGATGCCGTCGACTGGAAGGCGATCGAGGACTCACCGGAGTTCCAGCAGCTGGTGGCGAGCCGCACGCGGTTCATCACGGCGGCGCTGGGAGTCGGAGTGGCCGCCACCGTTCTGTTCGTGCTGCTCGGCAGCATCGCGCCCGGGGTGATGGGCGCCTCGGTGGCCGGCGACATCACGCTCGGCTTCGTCTACGGCGTCCTGCTGATCTTCATGACGTGGGCGATCACGCTGCTCTACCTGCGCAAGAGCGACCGTGAGTGGGCGCCGCTGGAACGTCGCGCGATCGAGGCTGCCGCCGCGCACGGGGCCGGCGACGGCCGCGCCCGTGACCGGGAGCCGGTCCGATGACCGTCCTCGCCGCCGGGGTCAACACGCTGGCCCTCGTCGTCTTCGCCGCCGTGTTGACCGTCACGCTGGTCGTCACCTACTGGGCGTCCAAGCGCACCAACACCGCGACCGAGTTCTGGGCCGCGGGGCGTGGGATCTCGGGCGTGCAGAACGGCTTCGCGGTCGCCGGGGACTACATGTCGGCGGCGTCGTTCCTCGGCTTCGCCGGGCTGATCTACTTCTTCGGGCTCGACGGGTTCGTCGGCCTCGTATGCGCGCTCGTCGCCTTCCTGCCCGTCCTGCTTCTGCTGGCCGAGCGGATGCGCAACGCCGGCAAGTTCACGATGGCCGACGTGCTGAGCTTCCGCCTGCGCCAGCGCCCGGCGCGCGTGGTCGCCGCGCTCGGCACGATGAGCGTGGCCTTCGTCTACCTCGTCGCGCAGATGGTCGGCGCCGGCGTGCTCATCCAGGCGCTGGCCGGCATCAACTTCGCGCTCTCCGTCGTGCTGACCGGCACCTTCATGGTCGTCTACGTGATCTTCGGCGGGATGCTCGCCACGACCTGGGTGCAGATCATCAAGGCGGGCATGCTGATGACGGCGGGCGTCGTGCTGACCGTGCTCGTGCTCGCCAAGACCAGCTTCAACCCGTTGGAGCTCTTCAAGCAGGCGGCGGCGGAGAGCTCGGACGGCAAGGGCTACCTGTCGGGCGGGCTGCAGCATCCCGACGCGATCAACGGCATCTCGTTCGGCCTGGCGTTCCTGCTCGGCACCGCCGGGCTGCCGCACATCCTCATGCGCTTCTTCACCGTGCCCGACGCGCGCGCGGCGCGCAGCTCGGTGTGGTGGGCGGTGCTGCTGATCGGCAGCTTCTACATCATGATCATGCTCGTGGGACTGGGCGCCCGGGCCATCCTCGGCGCCGGCGCCGAGGAGGCGAGCGCCGGCGGCAACCTCGCCGCTCCGCTGCTGGCCGAGGAGCTCGGCGGCGGCGCGGGCACCGTCGGCGGCGACCTGTTCCTGGCCGTGATCAGCGCCGTCGCGTTCGCGACGATCCTCGCCGTCGTGGCCGGGCTCGTGCTCTCCGCCTCGGGCGGGGTGGCCCACGACCTGTGGTCGAACGTCGTGCGTCAGAACCGCGACTCCGAGCACGAGGAGGTGGTCGTGGCCAAGATCGCCGCGATCGTCCTCGCCCTCCTGGCGATCGGTGTCTCGATCCTCTGCGGCGAGGGCTTCAATGTGTCGATCCTCGTGGGGCTGGCGTTCGCCATCGCGGCGAGCGCGAACCTGCCCGCCCTGCTGCTGGCGCTGTTCTGGCCGCGCTTCAACACCATGGGCGCGATCTGCGGCGTGGTCGGCAGCCTCATCGTCTCGCTGGTGCTGATCATCCTCAGCCCCGCGGTCTGGCCGGGGCCGGATGCCCAGGGCTCGCCGATCCCGCTGGAGAACCCGGCGCTCGTGACCTTCCCGCTGGGCTTCCTGTTCTGCTGGCTCGGCACCGTGCTGAGCAGCGAGGGGACGACGGAGCGCTCCTACCACGAGCTCCACGTGCGGGCCGAGACCGGACTGGGCGCGGAGGGATCCGGCTAGCAGCCCGTGCTCTCGTAGGCTTCGCCTGATGGCCGAGCGCCCCGACCGCACCGAGGTGACCCCCGTCGCGTTCCTCGAGCGCAGCGCCGGGCTGGTGCCGGAGCACACCGCGGTGGTGCACGGCGAGCGGCGGCACACCTACGCCACGCTCGCCGCGCGCGCCAACCGCCTCGCCTCGGCGCTGCGCGGGCGGGGCCTCGAGCACCACGACCGCGTGGCGGTGCTGTGCCCGAACTCCCCCGCCATCCTCGAGGCGCACTACGGCGTGCCGGCGGCCGGCGGGGTGCTCGTGCCGATCAACATCCGCCTGCACGCCCGCGAGGTGGCGGACATCGTGGCCGCCTCGCGGCCCCGGCTCGTGCTGGTCGACCGCGAGCTGCGCGAGGGCCTGTCCGAGACCGACCTCGACGGCATCGAGGTCGTCGAGGTGCACGACAGCGGCGCGGAGGACGACCCGTACGAGCGCTTCCTGGCCGAGGGATCGCCGGAGCCCGTCGAGTCGTGGCTCGCCGACGAGGAGGAGCCGCTCTCGATCAACTACACCTCGGGCACGACCGGGCAGCCAAAGGGCGCCGTGGTCACCCATCGTGGCGCGTACCTGATGGCGCTCGGCCTCGCGCTCGAGTGCGGGCTGAAGGGCGAGAGCACCTACCTGTGGACGCTGCCGATGTTCCACTGCAACGGCTGGTGCTTCCCGTGGGCGGTGACCGCGGTGGCCGCCACGCACGTGTGCCTGCGCAAGGTCGAGCCCGGGCGGATCTGGGAGCTCTTCGAGGCCGAGCGGGTCACGCACTTCTGCGGCGCGCCCACCGTGCACATCGGCATCGTCAACGACCCGGCCGCCCACCGGCTCGAGCAGGCGGTCAACGTGCCGACCGGCGGGGCGCCGCCCACCCCCACGCTGCTGGCGCGCATGGAGGAGCTCAACCTGCACCCGCGCCACCTCTACGGCCTCACCGAGTGCTACGGGCCACACACGAGCTGCACCTGGGACCCGGCCTGGGACGACCTCGAAGACGACGAGCAGGCGCGCATCGCGGCCCGCCAGGGCCAGGCGTTCCTGGCCGGCGAGCGCGTCCGGATCGTCGACGACGACATGGCCGACGTCCCGCGCGACGCCGAGACGCTCGGGGAGGTCGTGCTGCGCGGCAACACCGTGATGTCGGGCTACCACGAGGCGCCGGAGGAGACCGAGGAGGCGTTCCGCGGCGGCTGGTTCCACACCGGCGACCTCGCGGTCTGGCACCCCGACGGCCATATCGAGCTGCGCGACCGCGCCAAGGACATCGTGATCTCCGGCGGCGAGAACGTCTCGACGATCGAGGTCGAGCAGGTCCTCTCCCGCCATCCGGCCGTGCTCGAGGTGGCGGTCGTGGCGACGCCCGACGAGCGCTGGGGCGAGCGGCCGAAGGCGTTCGTGGAGCTCCGCTCAGGCGAGGAGGCCGGCGAGGACGAGCTGATCGAGTTCGCGGGACAGCACCTCGCGCGCTTCAAGCGCCCGGCGGCGGTGGAGTTCGGGGAGCTGCCCCGCACCTCGACCGGCAAGATCCAGAAGCACGTGCTGCGCGAGCGCGAGCGCTCGGATCAGACCCCGCACCAGGACCGCGCGATCTCGACGTAGGCGCCGGCGGCCGCCTCGAGCCGCCCGACGTCGATCCACTCGTCCGTCTGGTGGGCCTGGCCGGTGTCGCCCGGCCCGCAGATGATCGTCGGCACGCCGCCGTAGGCGGGCGCGAGCGCGGCGGCGTCGGTGAAGTAGGCCATGCCGCGGGGCTCGGCGGGCGCCCCGAACGCGTCGTAGACCTGCGCCACCCACGGGTCGCCGGGGTCGGTCTCGACGGGGCCGAGCGCCACCCAGGGCTCGAGCGCCACGTCCGGCCCGGCGGCGGCGCGCAGCGCGTCGAGCACCGCGTCGGCGTCAAGGCCGGGAACCGTGCGCACGTCGATGTGCGCGCGGGCGCCGTCGGGCACCGAGTTGACGTTGACGCCGCCCTCGATGGTGCCGACGCTGAGGGTCGGGTCGCCCAGCACCGGGTGCGCGTCGATGTCGAAGCGCACGTCCTCGAGCGCGGCGACCGCGCGGGCGAGCGGGTAGATCGCGTTGGCGCCGAGGTGCGGGGCGGAGCCGTGGGCGGAGCGCCCCTCGGTGCTCGCCTCGACCCACACCATCCCCTTGTGGGCGACGCAGGGGACGTTGTCGGTCGGCTCGGCGACGAGCAGCGCGCCCGCGCGGCCCAGCGCCCCGGGCGTGGCCGCGAGCGCGACCGCGCCCTCGCAGCCGGTCTCCTCCCCCGCGCACAGCACGATCTCGAGCCCCGCCTCGGGCGGGCCGAGCTCGGCGATCCGCTCGGCGGTGAGCACGATCGCCGCGAGGCCGCCCTTCATGTCGGTGGTCCCGCGGCCGTAGAGCCGGCCACCGTCCTGCTCGCCGAAGGGGTCGCGCGACCACGGCGCGCGCCCGAGCGGCACGGTGTCGAGGTGGCCGGTGAGGCTCAGCGCCGGGCGTTCCGGGTCGCGCCCCGGGAGGCGCGCGACGAGGTTCGGGCGCCCTGGCGCGAGGTCATGGCGGGCGACCTCGAGCCCCGCCGCCTCCAGGCGCTCGCCGAGCAGGTCGGCGGCTGGCGCCTCGTCGCCGGGTGGATTCACGGTGTCCAGGCGGACCAGGTCGAGCGTGAGCTCGACGACCGGGGAGGCCATCAGCCCAGCTGGAGCTGCT
>Ga0247826_10000213_pt1 | contig 10261 bp, 8 predicted proteins | sample 12C_Control_Day1_FD_200152 | JGI IMG/M metagenome (GOLD analysis project Ga0247826, IMG submission 200152) | Soil microbial communities from agricultural site in Penn Yan, New York, United States - 12C_Control_Day1 | ecosystem: Environmental > Terrestrial > Soil > Agricultural land | place: USA... | reverse complement strand
GCGAAACCGCGACGCGCAGACGGTGGCCCACCTTGAAGGAATGCGCGATGACGTCGAGCGGCACCGCGATCTCGTAGCGGCGCCCCGGCTCGAGCGGCTCCGGACGCTCGTGGCTCTCGCGGTGGGTCAGATTCAGGACTCCGCGCGTGACGAGAAGGGACGAGCCGTCCGGCGCGACGTCGCAGAGGCGCACGGCGACGAGCGCCTGCGGCCTGTCGACCTCCAGTTCGAGGACGACCTGCGGATGGCCGAGGATCTCGAGCGGCTCGGCGAGCGCCTCAAAATCCCACGTGAGCGAGACGGCGTCGTCGGCGCGCTGGTCTCCCGCGAGATCCGCCGACCCGCCTTCTGCGGTCCACACCCCGGCCTCGACGCCACAGGTCTGCACGCCGAGGACGGAGCGCGGCCCGTCGAGCTCCAGCGTCTCCGCGCCGATGTTCGGTGACGACCACTCCTGCTCGGCGACCCAGCGGCCCTCCCGCACCTCGTAGAACGCAAGCGGCGGCGCCGAGTCCTGCATCCAGGCGCGGAACATCGGCTCGTCCATGATCCCCGTGTCGATGCCCTTGAGCCAGTGGTCCCACCACCGAACGCACTCCTGGAGGAACCCGATGCTCGGGCCGGGCAGGGCGTCGTCGGGGAAGGCGTGCGCCCAGGGCCCGATGAGGCCCTTGCGCGGGACGTCCAGCCCCTCGAGCATGCGGGGCACGGCGTTCGTGTAGCCGTCCACCCAACCGCCCACGGCGTACACCGGAACCTCGATCGCGGAGTAGTCCTCGCAGACCGAGCCGTGCTTCCAGTAGGCGTCGCGCCGCTGGTGCCCGAGCCACGGCTCGATCCAATTGTTGGCTCCCTCGAGCCGCTCGAACCAGGCCTCGCGCCATCCATCCCCGTAGAGCCGCGGGTCAGGCGGACGCGCGTTCCAGACCAGCATCGAGGAGGCCCAGTGGAGCATGTCGAGCGCCTCGACGCACCCGCCGCGGTAGTGGACGTCGTCCGCGTAGCGGTCGTCCGTCGACATCAGGGTCATGATCGCCTTCAGGCCCGGCGGCCTGAGCGCCGCCAGCTGGAGCGCGTTGAAGCCGCCCCAGGAGATCCCCCACATGCCGAGGTTGCCGTCGCACCACGGCTGGTCCCGGAGCCAGGCCATGACCTCGAGGCAGTCGGCGTGCTCCTGCTCCGTGTACTCGTCCGTGATGAGTCCATCGGACTCACCGGTGCCGCGCATGTCGACCCTGACCGTGGCGTAGCCGAAGCCGGCGACATAGGGCTGGCGCCGCGCGTCCCGGATAGCCGTGCCGTCGACCTTCCGGTACGGGAGGAACTCGAGGATCGCGGGGACGGGATCGGACTCCGCGTCCTCCGGAAGCCAGATGCGCGCCGCGAGGCGGCACCCGTCGGAAAGGGTCAGCCAGGTGTGCTCGATCTCCCGGATCGGGCGCGGAAACTCGGTCCGGGTCGTCACCGGCCGGATCCTCTCATGCGGCGGGATAGGATCGCGCGGTGAGCGAAGCGGTCCGGACGCGCATCGGCGGCCACGTCGTCGTGGACGCCCTGGAGGCCCTGGGAGCCGAGACGGCGTTCGGGCTTCCCGGCGTGCACGCGCTCGGAATCTGGGAGGCGCTGCGCGGAAGCTCCGTCCGCTACGTCGGCTTCCGCACCGAGCTCAACGCCGCCTTCGCGGCCGACGGCTACGCGCGCGCCGGCGGCAAGCCCGCCGCCCTCCTTCTCTCCACCGGGCCCGGCGCGCTCAACTCACTGACGGGGCTGATGGAAGCCTCGAGCGCCCATGTCCCGCTCGTCGCGATCGCGAGCCAGATTCCCCGCGACCTCATCGGTCGCGGGCGGGGCTACCTGCACGAGCTGCGCGACCAGCGGGCGTCCTTCGCGCCGATCGCGAAGTGGTCCGCGCGGGCACGCAGCGCCGAGGACGTGCCCGAGCTCCTCGCCGAGGCCTGGCAGCGCGCGCGCACGCCGCCGAGCGGGCCGGTGTTCCTCGAAATCCCGGTGGACGTGCTCACGGGCGAGACCGACGTTGAGGTGAATGGGCTCGACGGTGGCGCACCCGCCCCTGTCGTGCCCGACACGGCTCGACTGGACGAAGCGGCGGGGGTCCTCGCGGGCGCCGAGCGACCGCTCGTCTGGGCCGGAAGCGGTGTCTTGCGCTCGGGCGCCTGGGACGAGCTGCGTGCCGTCGCCGAGGCTTTGCGCGCGCCAGTCGTGACGTCGTACATGGGCAAAGGCGCCTTCCCCGAGGATCACGAGCTCTCCGCCGGCTCGGCCTGCGACGAAGCCGCTTTCGGCGACCTCGTCGAGCAAGCCGATGTGGTGCTCGTCGTCGGCTCGGAGCTCGGCGCCGAGACGACGCAGCAATACAGGCTCCAGTTCGGCGGGCAGCTCGTCCAGATCGATGCCGACGAGGAACGCATCGGCGCCACCTTCCCCGCGCTCGGTCTCGTCGGCGACGCGCGCGCGACGCTTGTGGCTCTTGTCGAGCGCCTGCCCAAGCGGGAGCCGGACGGCCGCGCGGAGGAACGGGCTCGCGCCGTCCGCGAGCGAATCGCCTCCGGGCTCGACGAGCAGGGCCGCGAGCTCGAGCGCGGCCTCCTCGCATCGGTTCGAGACGCGCTGCCCCGGGAGGCCGCAGCCGGATGGGACATGACCATCCTCGCCTACTGGGCCGGGGCGCATTTCCCGGTTCTCAGCCCGCGGCGGTTCCTCTACCCGCTCGGATCGGGGACCCTCGGCTACGCCTGGCCGGCTGCGCTCGGCGCCAGTGTCGCCCTGGGGCAGCCGACGCTCGCGGTCGTGGGCGACGGCGGCTTCCTCTACGGCGTGCAGGAGCTCGCCACGGCGCGCCAGTACGACCTGCCGACCACCCTCCTGCTCGTCGACGACGGCGGCTACGGGATTCTCCGCGAGTACCAGCGGGACGCCTACGGCGAGACCTTCGCCGTCGACCTCGAGCAGCCGGACTTCCCGGAGCTCGCCCGCTCCTTCGGGGTGCCGGTCGAGTCGACCACGCCCGACGCCCTCGGCGACGCGCTCAGCCGTGCGCTCGGCACAGGCGGACCTGCGGTCGTCCACCTGCCGGCCCGCCTCGAGATGTGGGCGTCGACAGGCTGACCATGATCGACTGGAGCAGCCTCGTCCGCCCGTCGCTCGTCGGGCTCGAGCCCTATCGCCCGGGCCCCAGCGTCTCGGAGCTTCGCCGCGAGCACGGCCTCGACGAGATCGCCAAACTCAACTGGAACGAGGATCTCTTCGGCCCGCTCCCGGGCGCGCTCGACGCAGTCAAAGACGAGCTCGTCAACGCCTGCATGTATCCGGAGCAGGCGTACATCGCGGCGGTCGCGCACACGTTCATCCGGGAAGGCGACGTCGTCGTCGTCCCCCAGCCGACGTACGGCCTCTACGCACAGGTGTCCGCGGGTGCCGGAGCGCGGGTGGTTCACGTCCCCAACCGCGATTTTCGCCTCGACCTCTCCGCTCTTGCCGACACAGCGCGCACCGAGAGCGCCAAGCTCGTCTGGATCTGCGACCCGAACAACCCCACGGGCTCGCTCGTCGAGCCCGCCGAGTGGACGGAGTTTCTCGCCGCGCTTCCCGACGGGACGGTCGCGGTGGTCGACGAGGCGTACCGAGAGTACGCCGACCCCGAGCGGCGCGTCGCCCGCGAGCCGGACGTCCTCGCCGGCCGCCCTCTCGTTCTCCTCCGCACCTTCTCGAAGATCTTCGGACTGGCAGGGCTCCGGCTCGGCTACGCCGTCGCCCACCCCGAGCTGGCGCCCTACCTCGACGTCGTGCAGGAGCCCTTCAACGTCAACCGGGCCGCGCTCGCGGCCGGGCGGGCCTGTCTCGACCATCCGGAGCGGATCGAGGAGCGGCGTCTCGAGTCGGGCGAGGCCCGCGCCCTCCTCGCGCGACTCCTCGCAGACGCGGGAATGGAGTCGCTCCCATCCGAGGCAAACTTCCTCCTCGTCGAGGTCGGCGGAGATGACGCCGCGCTCGCCGGCAAGCTCGTCGTGCGCGGCTTCCTTGTCAGACCCGGGAGCGAGTTCGGCCTCGACGGCTGGATCCGTGTCACTGTGGGGCCGCCTCCGCTCATGGAGCGCTTCGCCGCGGAGCTCGCCGCCGTCCGGAAGGGGGTGCCGAGGTGAGCCTCGTCGACATCCGCCGCGAAGGGCAGGTCTGCGTCCTGACGCTGCAGCGCGAGGAGAAGCTGAACGCACTTTCCGGGGCGATGGAGCGTGAGCTCCTCGACTCGCTCTCAGGAGACGATGTCCGGGGAAGCCGCTGCGTCGTCCTCACAGGGGCGGGGAAGGCCTTTTCCGCCGGAGCGGACATCAACGAGTTCGCCGACGCGGACGCTGCCTCGATCGCCGCCTACTACGCGGATACCGGCGACGTCTACGAGCGGATCGCCGCGCTGCCTATGCCGACGTTCGCGGCCATCCACGGCTGGTGTCTCGGCGGCGGGCTCGAGCTGGCGCTCGCCACCGACTTCCGGATCGCGGACGAGACGGCCGCATTCGGGCTCCCCGAAGTCGAGCTCGGCATCCTCCCGAGCTCCGGCGGGGCCTACCGGCTCGTCAGGTTGGTCGGTCCCGGCAAGGCGAAGGAGCTGATGCTCCTGCGCCGGCGGTTCGACGCGGCCGAGGCGCTCACGCTGGGCGTCGTCTCCGAGGTCGTCCCGGCGGGCAAGGCGCTCGAGCGAGCGCTCGAGCACGCCGAGGGGCTCGCCGCCCTGCCGCCGCTCGCCGTCGAGACGATCAAGCGCGCAGCCGACCTCATTCCCGAGGCCTCACGCGAGGCGGCGATGCTGATCGAGCGCCTCGGCTACGCCGCGCTCGCCCAGACCGACGAAGCGACGAAGGCCGTCGACGACTTCACACGTCGAGACCGCCGTCCATGACGACGGTCGTACCGGTCACGTAACCGCCGCCGGGCGAGACGAGAAACGCGATCAACGAGGCCGCCTCCTCCGGAGTCCCGAGCCGGCCGAGCGGCACCTCCTGCTCCCACTCCGCCACCCGCTCGGGCCCGTAGCCGTCGAGCCCCTCGGTCGCGATGTTGCCGAGTGCGACGCACACCGTGCGGATGCCGTGCTCACTCCATTCGAGCGCAAGGCTCCCTGCCAGGTTCTCGATCGCCGCCCGCGCTGCCGCCGCGTGCGCCATGTCGGCCATCCCGCGCCTCGGGCTGAAGCCGATGAAGACGACCGCACCTTCCTTGTTGGGGATCATCGAACGCTCGGCCACCAGGCGCGTGAGATCCCACACGGCATCGACCGCGAGCCGGTGCACGGCGCGCCAGCCCTTCAGGGAGATCTCTTCGGCCGGAGCCAGGAACTGCCCGCCCGCGTTGTTGACGAGGATGTCTATGCGCCCGAAGCGCTCGAGGGTCCGGTCGACGAGCGCTTCGACCTGCTCGGGCTCGCGCACGTCTGTGGGAACAGCGAGGCAGTCGTCCCCGAGCTCGGACTGCACGTCCTCGAGAGGCTCCGGACGGCGGCCGCAGAGCGCCACCTTGGCGCCGGTCCGCGCGAGCTCGCGGGCAACCGCGCGGCCGATCCCCGTGCCGCCGCCGGTGATGAGCGCGACCTTGCCGGCGTTCGCGTCGGGACCAAGAGGAGAACGGAACTCGCTCACGGCACCAGCGCGTCCGTGGGCCGCCGCCCCTCGAGCGCCTCGCGCACTGAGACTGCGGGCCTCCGATAGGCCTCGTGCTCCGTCGCCGGGCTGTACCACGCCGAGTGCGGGTTGACGATGAGGGTCGGTCGCTCCGGCGCCGGCGCCTCCGCGCTCGGCGGCTCGACGGGCAGGACGTCGAAGGCCGCGCCCCCCAGCTGGCCTGAGTCCAGGGCCTCGAGGACGGCGTCGAAGTCCACGAGGGCCGCCCGCGCCGTGTCGACGAGCAGCGCGCCGCGAGGCATCTTCGCGATCTCTGCGACGCCGATCATCCCCCGCGTCTCGTCCGTGAGCAGCGAGTGCAGGGAGAAGACCTCGCAACCCGCGAGGGCCTCGTCGAGGCTCAGCGGATGGACGCCGTAGCCGGCGATCGCGTCGTCCGGGAGGTGGGGGTCGACCGCGCAGACCTCGAAGCCGAGCGCGAGCGCGCGCGTGGCGAGCGCGTGGCCGATCCGGCCGAAGCCGATGACTCCCAGCCTTGTTCCGCGGTTCACCCGCAGCGGCCCGGCGACGGCGTGATCCCACTTGCCCTCCCGGACGCTGCGGTCGAGAGCAACGACGCCGCGCATCAGCGCGAGGAGCAGGGCGAGCGAGCTGTCGGCCATCTCCTCGACGCAGTAGTCGGGGACGTTGCAGACCCAGATGTCTCGATCGGCGGCTGCGGCAGTGTCCACGTTGTCGTAGCCGACGCTGCAGGTCGCGACGATGCGGAGCGCAGGCAGCCGGTCGAGCTCGGCCGCTCCGACAGGCTGGTCCGGGCTGACGAGAAGCCCGACCACGTCGTCACCTTCCCACGGCGCGGCGGCCTCCTCGACCTCGGCGAGGTCGCCGATGATCGCCGCGACCTCCTCGAGCGAGTAGTAGGGGTCGCCGACCAGGACTCTCACGCGAGCCCCTCGCCGTAGCGGGAGTCCCGCCATGCGAGCGCGGCTTTCAGGCCTTGCTCGGCGGCGATCCGGTCGAACTCCTGCTGCTCGGGAGTCTCCGCCGCGTTCAGCATCGCGGAGATGTCGAGGTTGGCCGCCACCGCCGTGCGGAGCCCCATCGCCTCCTGCGCGCGCACGAGCGCGAGCTTCGTCAGCCGGAGGACAGGAAGCGGTGTCGGCGCGATCTTCGCAACGAGCGCGTTGACCGCATCCTCGAGCGCATCGGGAGCAACGACTGCATTCACGAGCCCGAGCCGCTCGGCCTCCGTCGCCGAGATCGCGTCCCCCGTGAAGAGAAGCTCGTTCGTCTTCTTCTGCCCGAGCACGAAGGGCATGAGGAGCGTGACCGGCCCGGACCCGTAGCGGATCTCCGGCTCGCCGAACTGCGCGTCGTCGGCCGCGACGACGAGATCACACGCCATCGCGAGCTCGCAGGCGCCGGCGAGGCACCAGCCCCGGACCGCGGCGATGGTGGGCTTTGGAAGCGCCCAGAGCTCCATCGTCAGGTCGACGTCCTCGGCGAGCACCTCGTGCCAGCGCTCTGCGCCCTCGATCTCCTGCTCGACCTCCTCGGCGATGTCATAGCCGGCGGAGAACGCGCGCCCGGCGCCCGTGAGCACGACGACCTTCACCTCGTCGTCCTCCGCCGCCTGGCGCCAGGACTCGCGCAGCCGCCGGACGACCTCGCCGCTGATCGCGTTGAGCTTGTTGGGGCGGTTGAGCGTCACCCAGGCCGCGGGACCGCGACGTTCGTACAGAACCACGTCACTCACCGGCTCCTCCTTCGACGACGACGAGCGCATCGACGGCGACCGCGCCGTCCGAGCTCAGGATCAAGGGGTTCACGTCGATCGCAGAGATCTGCGGATGGTCGACTGCGAGGCGGCCGAGCGCAACGAGGGTCGTGGCCAGCGCCTCGCGCGCCGCCGGGCCGGCGTCCAGTCCGGGGGCCTCGGCGACGAGCTGCAGTGCCTCCCTTTCGCCCACGGGCGCCAGCGAGACCGCGGCGAGAGACAGCGTTTCCACCGCTCGCCCGCCGAGGCCGACAGCCAGCACCGGCCCGTAGTCGGGATCGCGCGTCATCCCGCAGAAGGCCTCAGTACCGTCGGTGGCCTGCGCGGCGACGAGGACCCTGCCGCCGAGGCGCTCCGCAGCGGCGCGCACGCCGTCCGCATCCCCGAGCCCGAGGACGACCCCGTTCTGGGCCGCCTTGTGGGCGGGACCGTCCACCTTGACGACGACGGGGAACCCGAGCTCGGCGGCAGCAGCGGCCGCCTCCTCCGGGGAGGACGCCCTGCGGCGCGGCGCCACGGGGACGCCGTAGCGCTCGAGCACGAGTGCGGATTCGAACTCGGCGAGCGCGCCCTCGCCGAGCAGGTCGGCGAGATCCACGGGCTCGGCGGGCGAGCTCGTCGCGGAGGCCGACCGCAGGCTCGCCGCTGCTGCGAGCGCCCGCATCGCATCCCGCGGCCCGCGTAGAAGGGCGACGTCGTGCTCAAGCGCGTACTCGGCCACCTCCGGCCGGGGATCGACGGCGGATACTGTCGTCACGGCCGGGAAGATCTCCGTGCCGGCCGTCGCCTTCGCGAGCGCCTTGACGATCATGAAGCACCACTCGTGCTCCTCCGCGCCGCGAAACTGCGACTGGTCGGCCTGCGCGACGACGATGTCGAAGGCGCCGGAGCGGACCAGGATCTCGATCGACCCGGGAAAGACGAGCTCCGCCTCCTCGATCGCCCACGCGTCGAGCGGATTGCCGGGAGCGCAATAGTTCGGGAAACGCGCTGTCAGATCGGCCGCAACCTCATCGGGAAGCGGCTCGAAGGGCATGCCGGCCGCCTCGCCCAGGTCGGCGAGCAGCGCGCCCTCGCCGCCGGACTCCGAGATCGCCGCGATGCGCTTCCCGCGCGGCCGACGGGCGCGGCCGAGAGCCTCGAGGGTCTCGACAAGGGCCGTGAAATCGTCCACCTCGACCGCACCGTGACTGCGAAGGAGCGCTGAGAAGGCGCGGTCCGAGCCGACGACCGCGCCGGTGTGGGCGAGCGCCGCGCGAGCGGCAGCCTGCGAGCGGCCAACCTTGAGGCAGACCACCGGCTTCCCTGCGTCGGCGCACCGCGCTAGCGCGGCGGCGAACTCGGCCGGACGGCGCACGGTCTCGAGGAAGAGGCCAATCGCGCCTGTGCCCTCGTCCTCCGCGAAGAAGCCGAGGAAGTCGGCGGCGTCGCTGACAGCCTCGCCGCCGGACGACACGACGGAGCGAAAGCCGACGCGCGGCCCGATGCCCAGGAGTGCCTCCGCGATCGAGCCGGACTGGGAGACGACCGAGACGCGGCCCGGGCGGAAGGTGTCAGGCACGGTTCCGATCCAGATCGACGCCTCGCCCGGAGCCGCAACGCCCATGCAGTTCGGACCGAGCAGAACGGCGTCCTCTGTCTTCGCCCGCTCGGCTATCCGCCCCGCGACCTCGGGCCCTGCGGTACCGGCCTCGTTCCCCAGGCCGGGAAGGAAGAAGGCACGCATACCCGCCGCAAGCGCCTCGTCGAAGGCATCCTCGACCCGCTCGTGGCCGACGAGGAGGGCGGTGAGCTCCGGCTTATCCGGAAGGCCGCCAACCCTAGGGAAGCAGGGCAGGCCGAGCACTTCATCCCGCGTCGGATGCACTCCCCAGGCGGGAATCCCGGAGCGCACGACCTCCTCGACGATTCGCCCATGCCGCGGCGACGCGCCGACGACGGCGACCGAGCGCGGAAACAGGAGTGGACGGACGCGGTTGTGATCGGCCATCGCAGCCTCTTACCATCCTCTCCACTCGGGAGGCAACGTGCACGAGAAGCAGATCGAAATCCGCTGGCGCGATCAGGACGCCTACGGCCACGTCAACAACGCGGTCTACCTCACCTACCTCGAAGAGGTGCGCGACGAGTGGCTCGAACGTGCGCTCGGGGACGCAGGTGACGCCTGGGGCTACGTGACGGCGCGCGTGGCCATCGACTTCCGCCGCGAGCTGACCCAGGACGACGATGCGATCGTGGCGCGGCTCTGGCTCACGAGGATTGGCACGTCGAGCGTGACGACCCGGGAGGAGATCGTCACCGTCGGCGGCGAGCTGGCCGCGGAGGCGGAGGCCGTCCTGGTGGCGCGGGACACCGAGACCGGCCGCTCCCGCCCGCTCAACGACGTGGAACGAGCCGCCCTCGAGCGCGAGCTCGGTGCCTGAGCTCTCCCACCTCCTGAGTCCGCTCGCGCTCGGCTCCGTCGAGCTGCGCAACCGCATCGTCTCAACCGCCCACCAGACCACCCTCGTCCACGACCACCTGCCCACGGACGAGTTCGTCGCCTACCACGAGGCCCGCGCGGCAGGCGGCACCGCGATGATCGTCCTCGAGGCAACCGCGGTGCACGAGTCCGGCCGCCTCACCGCCCACACGCTGGCCGGCTATCTCCCGGAGATCGCCGGCGGCTACCGCCGGGTCGCCGCCGCGGTTCGCCCGCACGGGACCCGGCTGTTCGTCCAGCTCTTCCACGGCGGCCGGGAGCTGATCGCCAGCCCGCCGCGGCCGGCCGCGGTCGCGCCGTCGGCAATCCCGAGCCAGCGCTTCCACGTCGAGCCGCGCGCGCTGACCGCCGGGGAGATCGACGAAATCA
>Ga0247826_10000212_pt1 | contig 10268 bp, 7 predicted proteins | sample 12C_Control_Day1_FD_200152 | JGI IMG/M metagenome (GOLD analysis project Ga0247826, IMG submission 200152) | Soil microbial communities from agricultural site in Penn Yan, New York, United States - 12C_Control_Day1 | ecosystem: Environmental > Terrestrial > Soil > Agricultural land | place: USA... | reverse complement strand
CGGCCGCACGGAGACGAAGGAGCCCGCGGAGGGCGACAGCTCGCTCCGTGAGCTCTTCTGGGGCGAGGACTGACGACCGACCGCGGGTACGGGCGCGACGTCGCGCTCTGCTACGTGGCCGCCTACGCGCTCTTGGTCGTAGGCGGGATCGCCCTCGTGCTCGGCCTGCTGGGGCCGGCGAACGCCTCGGTCGTCTTCGCGGCGATCGTCGCCTTGTTCGGGGCGGCGGTGCTCGTGGGTATTGGCTCCCTCAGGAGGGGGAGGGCGACGCGTAGCCCGCCTTCCGAAGGCTGACTGCGACCGGTTCGCCCTCGATCGCGGCCTCCTGACGGAACCCTTCGACGTCGCCGGCGATCAGGTCGACGGCGAGGGTCTCGCCCGCGACGTACTCCCGGTGCGCGGCAAGCGCCTCGCCGATCGCGTGGCCGGCATGGATGCCCAGCTGGATCCGGTCGCTCACGTCGAGGCCCGCGGCCTTGCGCGCGTCCTGGACCAGCCTGACGAGCTCGCGCGCCACCCCCTCGCGGCGCAGCGCGTCCGTGAGCTCGAGGTCGAGCGCCACGGTCAGTCCGCCCTCGCTCGCGACGCCCCATCCCTCCCTGACCTCCTGGGAGAGATCCACGTCGTCGGCCGTCAGCTCGATCTCGTCGTCGCCCAACCCGACGGAGACGGTCTCGCCGCGGGCGAGGGCGCCCGCGACCGTCCCGTCATCGGCTCCCAGGACGCCCGCCAGGCTCTTCACGCGCGCACCGAGCCGGGGCCCGAGGACCCTGAAGTTCGGCTTCGCGTGCCACCGCCCGAACGCCTCCGTCGACTCGGCGAAGATCACCCGCTTGACGTTCAGCTCGTCGGCGACCACGTCGAGGAGCGCGGCGAGCGCCACGTGGTCGCCCGCGTAGTGCACGACGGCTTCCGACAGCGGCTGGCGGACCCTCGTCTTGGTGTCGACGCGGATCGTTCGCCCGAGCCCCACGATCGAGCGGGCCGCGGCCATCGCGTCGTCGAGGGCCGCATCGCGGAGCGCCGGGTCGGCCGCGGGATAGTCGGCGAGGTGGACGGATTCGGGCGCACCGCTCCTGCCCGCGGCGAGGTTCCGCCACAGCGCCTCGGCCGCGAACGGCGTGAACGGCGCGAGCAGGGTCGACACGGTGACGAGGCACTCGTAGAGCGTGTGGAACGCGGCCCGGGTGTCGGCGTCACGCTCGCCGGCGGGATTCCAGAAGCGTCGGCGGGAGCGCCGCACGTACCAGTTCGACAGGTCGTCGACGAACGACTGGATCGCCCGTCCCGCGCTGGTCGCGTCGTACGCCTCGAGTCCGTCGCGGGCCGACGCAACGCTGGCGTGAAGCTGCGAGAGGACCCAGCGGTCCAGCATCGGCCGGTCCGCCGGCACCGGCGCCTCATGACCGGGGTCGAATCCCTCAGCGTTGGCGTACGTGACGAAGAAGACGTAGACGTTCCAGAGGGTCAACAGGAACTGGCGGAGGACCTCGTCCAGCACCTCGTGGCCGATCCGGCGTGACGCCCACGGTGAGCCGTTCGTGATCATGAACCAGCGCAGCGCGTCGGCGCCCTGGCGGTCCAGAGCCTCCCAAGGATCGAACATGTTGCCGAGGGACTTCGACATCTTGCGACCGTCGGCCGCCACGATGTGCCCGAGGCACACGACGTTGCGGTACGCGGTCGAATCGAAGTGCAGCACACCCTCGGCCATCAACGTGTAGAACCAGCCGCGCGTCTGGTCGATCGCTTCCGAGATGAAGTCGGCCGGGAAGTGCCGCTCGAACTCCTCGATGCCGCGGCCGAGGTCCGGGTGATAGCCCCACTGCGCGAAGGGCATCGCTCCCGAGTCGTACCACGTGTCGATCACCTCGGGGACCCGCCGGCTCTCGCCGCGGCACTCGGGGCACGCGAACGTCACCTCGTCGATAGCGGGGCGGTGCGGGTCGACCTCGGACACGTCTCGCCCCGCCCGGTCCCCGAGCTCCGACAGCGATCCCACCGCCGTGAGGTGACCCTGCGCGCAGCGCCAGATCGGCAAGGGGGTTCCCCAGTAGCGCTCCCGAGACAGCGCCCAGTCCACGTTGTTCTCGAGCCAGTTGCCGTAGCGCCCGGTCTTGATGTGCTCGGGGTACCAGCCGACCTCCTCGTTCACCTCGAGCAGGCGCTGCTTCACCAGGGTCGTCCGGACGTACCACGACGTCCGTGCGTAGTAGAGGAGGGGCGTGGAGCACCGCCAGCAGAACGGGTAGCTGTGCTCGTAGGTCTCGGATCGGAGCAGTATCCGGCGCTCGCGTAGGTCCTCGACGATCTTCGGGTCGGCGTCCTTCACGAAGAGCCCGCGCACGAACGCGGGCGCGAGGTCGGTGAACCGGCCGTCGTCCCCGACCGGCTTGTGCACCGCCCATCCCTGAGCGAGCCCGATGGCGAGGTCCTCGGGACCGAAGGCCGGGGCGAGGTGCACGATCCCGGTGCCGTCGTCCATCGAGACGAAGTCCCCGGCGACGACCCGATGGGCGCCCTCGACGTTCGCGTAGGGGGGCTCGTAGCGGAGGCCGACGAGCTGCTCGCCGGGCACCGTGCCGGTCACTCGCCAGCCCTCGCCGAGCACCCGTTCGGCGAGCGGCTCGGCCAGGATCAGCCGCTCGCCGTCCCCCTCGGCCACCGCATAGGCGGACCGGGCGTCCACCGCGGCGCCGGCGTTGGAGGGCAGGGTCCACGGCGTCGTGGTCCACACGAGCAGCGAGGCGCCGACGAGCGACGGATCGGCGGCCTCGAGCACGGGGAACCGGATGAAGACGCTGGGGTCCTCCACCGTCCGGTAGCCCAGGGCGACCTCGGCGTCCGAGAGGGCGGTGCCGCATCGGGGGCAGTAGGCGGTTACCTTGTCCGCCTCCTCGAGGAGGCCGCGTTCGAACAAGGACTTCAAGGACCACCAGACCGACTCGATGTACTCGGTGTTCATCGTCCAGTAGGCGTCGTCGAGGTCTACCCAGTAGCCGATCCGCTCGGTCAGGCGCTCGAACTCGCCGACGTACCGCTTCACCGACTCCCGACACCGGTCGTTGAAGGCGGCGATCCCGAACGCCTCGATGTCGCGCTTGCCGGTGGTGCCGATCTCCTTCTCGATCTCGAGCTCGACCGGCAGGCCGTGACAGTCCCAGCCACCCTTCCGAGGGACGAGGTGCCCGGTCATCGTCTTGAAGCGCGGATAGACGTCCTTGAAGGTGCGTGGCTCCACGTGGTGCACGCCCGGCTTGCCGTTCGCGGTCGGGGGTCCCTCGTAGAACATCCAGAGGGGGGCATCGCGCCGTGCGTCGAGCGATCGGCGGAAGACGTCGGCGTCCTTCCAGAACGCCATGATGCCGCGCTCGAGGTCAGGGAAGCTCACCTTCGGATCCACCGGCTCGAACCGCGTCATCTCGGAACCTCCCTCGCCCGTCCGCACATGCAGAACGCCTCGTCCCCTCGGTGCCGGGACGAGGCGTGGGCCCCGCGGTACCACCCAGCTTGCCGGGGTCTCGCCGACCCTCGGCCGCTCATCGGCCGCCGTCACGGCCTCCCGCGATCACGGGCGGGGCCCGGCTGCGCCTACTGCGGAGCGCGGTCGGTCCGCGTCCGGTTGGGGCAGCGGCTCGGGGAGGATGGTCGCGAGGAGCTCGGCGCCGGGCTCACACCGCCCCCGGCTCGCTCTGGCTCCACGGTCCCCGCGATCGTGTTCCCGTCGTCGCCTGTTCGAGGATGCTACACCCGATGGAGGCGAGCATCACCGTGCGCGTGTCCCCGCGGTCGGGCCGGACCGAGGTGATGGCCGGTCCGGCGGGGGTGGTCGTGCGGGTGCGGGCGGCCCCCGAAGGCGGGCGGGCCACCGCCGAGGCGAGGCGGGCGCTCGCGGCCGCCCTGGGGGTGCCCCTGTCCGCGGTCAGGCTCCGGTCGGGCGCTCGATCGAGGGTCAAGGTGTTCGCCGTGGCGGGGCTGGCCCCCGGGGAGCCCGAACGACGGCTGTATGCCCTCTGACCTGCGACGATGGGTTGCCGATGCGCCCATCTGCTACCCTTCGCCGACCATGGCCGAGACCAAGCTGACGAAGAAGGAACTCGACGACCTCCGCACGCGTCTGCAGGCGGAAGAGGTGGAGCTGCAGGCCCAGCTCACGACGATCGAAGAGGACACCTTCGCGACCACCCAATCGGAGATGGTGGGCGACGTGGGCCTCGACGACGAGTCGGCCGACGCGGGCACGGCGACCTTCGAGCGGGAGAAGGATCTGTCGATCGAGAACAACGTCCGCGACCTGCTGCAGAAGATCGAGCGCGCCCTGAAGCGGATCGAGGCCGGGACCTATGGCACCTGCGACCGCTGCGGCAAGCCGATCGAGAAGCCCCGCATCAAGGCGCTCCCGTACGTCGACCTCTGCATCAAGGACGCTCAGGCGCAGTCGCGTCGGTAGCGCGGTGGATCGCACCCGCCGTCGTGGCGCGGCCATCCTCTTCGGCACTGCTGCGGCCGCCTACCTGCTCGACCGCGTGACCAAGCTCTGGGCCGAACGCACCCTCGCCGACGCGCCGATCGAGGTGATCCGGGGCGCGCTCAGCCTCCGACTCACCACGAACTCGGGCGGAGCCTTCAGTCTGGGCCAGAGCGCGCCGTGGCTCTTCGCGGGGGCGACGATCTCGGTCTCGCTCGTGATCATCGCGACCGCCTTCCGCCACCGGGACCCGTTCGTCGCGGCCGCCCTCGGCCTGATCCTCGGAGGCGCCCTCGGGAACCTCACCGACCGGGTGCTCCGGGGCCCGGGGCTCTCGGGTCAGGTGATCGACTTCGTCGACCCCCACATCTGGCCGATCTTCAACGTCGCCGACGCTTCGATCGTGATCGGCGCGCTCCTGCTGGCGTGGTCGTCCTACCGGTCGGGGAACCGGAACGCGGCGGCCGACACGGGCGATACCGTCGATGCCGACTGAGACGATCGCCGGCGAACCCGGCCGGCTCGACGCTGTGGTGGCGCGGCTGACCGGGGTACCGCGCGCCGACGTGCAGCGAGCGATCGCGTCCGGTCGCGTCACGGTGGACGGTCACGAGCGTCCCAAGTCGTTCCGGCTCGAGGGCGGCGAGCGGATCGAGGCCGATCTCGCCGCCGAGGACGAGATCGTCCCCGAGCAGCCGGGCGTGCCCGTCCGGTACGCCGACGAGCACCTGCTCGTGATCGCGAAGCCCGCCGGGCTCGTCACGCACCCCACCGAGAACCGGCGAACGGGGACGCTCGTGAACCGGCTCCTCGGCATGGGCGTCCGCCTATCCGCCGGCAGCAGCCCTTTGCGGCCGGGCATCGTCCACCGGCTCGACGCCGGGACGAGCGGGCTGATGGTTGTCGCCTCCACCGACGAGGCGCACGAGGCCCTCACGACGTTGCTCAGGGAGCACGCGATCGGACGCCGCTACCTGGCGCTCGTGAGAGGCGACCCCGACCACGATGCCTTCGCCGTGGACGCGCCCCTCGGCCGACGGCTCGACAAGGTGATCGTCGACCACACCGACGGCCGCGAGGCGGAGACCGCGTTCGAGGTGCGGGAACGGTTCGGCGACGCGGCGCTCCTCGAGGCCGCCCCGCGCACCGGGCGCACGCACCAGATACGGGTGCACCTGCGGGCGATCGGGCACCCGATCCTCGGGGACCGCGCCTACGGTGGCGGCGGGGCCGACGCGACGGCGCTGGGGCTCACGCGACCGTTCCTTCATTCGTGGCGGATCGCCTTCGATCATCCCCTCGAGGGGCGGCGGATCGAGCTCGAGGAGCGGCTGCCCGAGGACCTCGAGACCGCGTTGGCCCGTGCGCGCGCCCGCCGCGACCTGCGCCCTTGACGCTCCCGGGAGCCGGGCGTACGTTCTGGTCCCGCCTGAATCACAGCGATGTAAGTTGTCCACAGCGTCTCCCCAGCGTCCGGGCCGCAGGGGATAACCTCCGTCGAAGGGGGCACGAGCAGCGCCGATGAACGACCCGAGCTTCGTCCATCTCCACGTCCACTCCGAGTACTCGCTGCTCGACGGGGCCGCGCGGATCGAGCCTCCGAAGTCGAACCCGGGCGCGCCCACGATCTTCTCCGAGGCCGAGCGCCTCGGGATGCCGGCGGTCGCCGTGACCGATCACGGATCGATGTTCGGAGCCCTGAAGTTCTTCGAGGCGGGCAGAACCGCCGGTGTCAAGCCGATCCTCGGGGTCGAGGCCTACGTGGCCCCGGGGTCCCGCTTCGACCGGAACCCGGGCGAGAGCGAGGAGAAGTACTACCACCTCACCCTGCTGGCCGAGAACGAGACGGGCTACCGGAACCTCCTGAAGCTCGTGAGCTACGCGCACCTCGAGGGCTTCTACCACCGGCCTCGTATGGACAAGCAGCTGATGGCCGAGTACGCGGAGGGCGTGATCTGCCTCTCGGGATGCCTGTCGTCCGAGATCGGCGTCGCGCTCCTCGCAGGCCAGGACGACCGGGCCCGGCGGGTCGCGGGCGAGTACCGCGAGATCTTCGGGGCCGACAACTACTTCATCGAGGTCCAGGATCACGGTCTGGCCGACCAGCACGCGATCCTCCGCCGCCAGTTCGAGTTGGGCGACGAGCTCGGGATCCCGGTCGTCGCCACGAACGACCTCCACTACACCCTCAAGGAAGACGCGAAGCCGCACGACGTGCTCCTGTGCATCCAGCAGAAGAAGCTCCAGTCGGACCTGAAGCGCCTGAAGTTCGACTCCGAGGAGTTCTACCTGAAGAGCTCCGAGGAGATGCGCCGGCTCTTCCGTGAGCGGCCCGAGGCCTGCGACCAGACCCTGCGGATCGCCGAGCGCGTCGAGCTCGACCTCCTCTACGGGGATCGGGCGCCCACCGACCAGCGGTACCACCTCCCGCGCTTCGAGACGCCGGGCGGGATCGACCGCGACGCCTACCTCCGACAGCTGGTGGACGCCGGGGCGGTTGAACGGTACGACGACGTCACCGCCGAGGTCCGCGAACGGATCGACCGGGAGCTCGACGTGATCACCTCGATGGGGTTCGGGGGGTACTTCCTGATCGTCTGGGACCTGATCCGGCACGCGCGCGAGCAGGGGATCCGCGTGGGACCCGGGCGCGGCTCGGCGGCAGGTTCGGTCGTCTCGTACTGCCTGCGGATCACCGATCTCGACCCATTGCGCTACGGGCTCCTGTTCGAGCGGTTCCTGAACCCCGAGCGGATCCAGATGCCCGACATCGACATGGACTTCGACGAGCGCCGGCGCGACGAGGTGATCCGCTACGCCACCGAGAAGTACGGCGCGGACCATGTGGCGCAGATCGTCACGTTCCAGACGATCAAGGGCAAGCAGGGGATCCGTGACGCCGCGCGCGTGCTCGGGTTCCCGCCGGTCGTGGGGGACCGGCTCTGCAAGATGTACCCCCCTGCGATCATGGGCCGCGACTATCCGATCGAGGACGCGCTGAAGCTCTCGCCCGACCTGGCCGCGGCCTACGAGAAGGAGCCCGAGGCCAAAGAGATCGTCGAGACGGCGCGGGCCCTCGAGGGGCTCCGCCGCGAGGATTCGGTACACGCGGCCGGCGTCGTGATCGGCGACGCGCCGCTCGTGAACTACCTCCCCTTGAAGCTCTCGAAGGACTCCCGCGACGATTCGAAGAAGGTCGTCACGCAGTTCGACATGACCGGCGTCGAGGCGCTGGGCCTGCTGAAGATGGACTTCCTCGGCCTGCGGAACCTCTCCGTGATCGAGGACGCGCTCCGGCACCTCCGGAGCCGCGGCGTAGAGCTCGACATCGACCACGTGGCGCTCGACGATCCCGAGACGTACGCGATGCTGCAGCGCGCCGAGACGACGGGCGTGTTCCAGATGGAGTCGGCCGGCATGCGGAGCTTGATCAAGCTGCTCGCGCCGGACCGGTTCGAGGACCTGATGGCGCTCGTCGCCCTCTACCGCCCCGGGCCACTCAACAACGGGCTTCATACCGAGTACGCGGAGCGCAAGCACGGGCGCCGGAAGGTCACGTACCCGCACGACGACCTCGAGCCGATCCTGAAGGACACGTACGGCGTGATGATCTACCAGGAGCAAGTCATGCAGGTGGCCGTGGCTCTGGCCGGCTTCTCGATGGGCGAGGCCGACACGCTCCGCAAGGCGATGGGCAAGAAGCAGCTCTCGGTCCTGATGCCCTTCAAGGAGAAGTTCATCGCAGGTGCGGTCGAGAAGGGATACCAGCAGAGGCTCGCCGCCGACCTCTTCGAGATGATCGTGCCGTTCGCCGACTACGGGTTCAATGCCTCGCACGCCTGCGCTTACGGGCTGGTGGCCTACCAGACCGCTTACCTGATGGCACACCACCGCGTCGAGTACATGTCGGCGGTGCTCACGTCCGTGAAGGACGACAAGGACGCGAAGCCCTTCTACCTCTACGCGTGCCGCGGGATGGGGATCGAGGTCCTGCCTCCCGACGTGAACGAGTCCGAGCTCGACTTCGCGCCCGCGCCCGGCGAGACGCCGTCGATCCGGTACGGGTTGGCCGCCGTCCGCAACGTCGGCGAGGGCGCTGTCCAGCAGATCATCGACGGGCGCCGCGGGAAAGGCGCGTTCGCCTCCTTCGCCGACTTCTGTCGCAAGGTGGAGCCGAGCGTGCTGACGAAGCGCGTCCTCGAATCCTTGATCCAAGCCGGGGCCTTCGACTCGCTGGGCTACACGCGTCGCGGTCTCCTCGAGAACCAGGATCGCATCTCCGCACCGATCCTCGCAGAGCGCAAAGCCGAGGCCGCGGGGCAGTTCTCGTTGTTCGGCGGTGGGGACGACCCCGACGCGGCCGGCCAGGTCGACGAGTCCGTCCTGCAGAGCGAGGAGTTCGACAAGCGGGACCTGCTGCGCTACGAGAAGGAGATGCTCGGCCAGTTCGTGACCGACCATCCGTTGCTCGGGGTCAAGGACCCGCTGGCCGCACAGACGACCCACGAGATGGGGGATCTCGAGCAGCTCGGCGACGGCGACCTCGTGACGGTCGGCGGCATCATCGGCAACGTCGCCCGCAAGTACACGAAGCGCGGCGAGCCGTACGCGCAGTTCCGGCTCGAGGGCCTCGCGGGCGGCACCGACGTCGTGGCGTTCCCGTCCGTGTACGAAGCCGTGCCGGGCCTGATCGAGACCGACCGGATCGTCCTCGTCACGGGCCGGATCGACCTGCGCGGCCGGGAGCTGCAGATCCGCGCGAACGAGGTGCGCGAACCGGACCTGGGACCCGGCATGATGCCGTCTCTCGGCCCCGAGAACCTCGTGGTGGACCTCCAGGCCGCGGCCTGTACCCCGGCGGTCCTCGCGAAGCTGAAGGAGGTCTTCGAAGCGCATCCAGGCGCGTCGCCCGTTCGCGTCCGCTTCCTCTCGTCCGCCGGGATCACACCGCTCGAGGTCGGGTCCTACCGCGTGGAGCCGGCCGCGGGCCTCCTGAACGAGCTCCGGTCGCTGCTCGGCACCGGCGCGGCGCGCCTCGAGCGCGACGCCGAGCCCGAACTCGTCTAGTTCGGGTTCACGTCCGGGCCGGGACCGCCGACGTTGGCGCCGAGCGCGCGGACGAGCGCTGTCTCGTGGACGAGCGTCGCGCGGGCCGCCTCGAGCCGTTGCCCGGCGCCCGGGACCTCCAGCAGCGCCTGGCGCGTCGGCAGGAGCCCCGGCACAGCGGCCGCGATCGCGTAGCTCGCGGCGACCGGATCGTGCGGGACCGCGGCGCCGGCGAGCGAACCGTCGCCGACGGCGTCCAGGTATCGCGCGACCGCTCGCGTCGCGGCCTCGACGTCATCGGTGCCCGCGCCGCCTTCGTCGGGGTGCGGCGCCACCCGCCAGCGCGGGAAGGGCGTCGTCCGGGTCGGCTCGATCAACGCCACGCGGTCGCGCCCGACGATGCGCAGCCGGTAGGTCCCCTCGTCGCCGTCGTACGCGTAGTCCTCGACACTCGCTGTCACGCCCACCCGGTAGGGCTCGTAGTCGCCCCCGACCTCGCGGCCCTCGCGGATCGCGACGACGACGAACGCGCCGTCGGGGAGGACCTCCTCCAACATCACGAGGTACCGCTCCTCGAACACGCGCAGCGCCATGCGTTCGCCCGGGAAGAGCACCGAGTGGAGCGCGAAGACGGGAAGGTCCATGGCCCCAGTATGGGCGACCGTCGCCGTCGGCGAACGGACCGCCGGTAAGGTTGCCGGATGGCCTTCGAGATCATCCCCGCGATCGACGTGGCAGGCGGGCGGCTGGCGAT
>Ga0247826_10000210_pt1 | contig 10297 bp, 10 predicted proteins | sample 12C_Control_Day1_FD_200152 | JGI IMG/M metagenome (GOLD analysis project Ga0247826, IMG submission 200152) | Soil microbial communities from agricultural site in Penn Yan, New York, United States - 12C_Control_Day1 | ecosystem: Environmental > Terrestrial > Soil > Agricultural land | place... | reverse complement strand
GTGCGTGCCGGCCGCGCTGCCGTGGCCGAAGGAAGGCGCGGGACGGGCGATGCGCGCGGCCGGCACGCACGTCGCGCTGGTGGACGGCGAGCTGGCGGCCTACCTGGGGAAGGGTGAGCGCGAGATCACGCTCTACCTGCCGGAGGACGAGCCGCAGCGGAGCGAGCGGACGCGCGCGCTGGCTCGCGTGCTGGCGCGATGGGTCGCGCAGGGCGACCGACGCGCGCTCGGCTGGAGTGTGGTCGCGGGGGAGCCGATCGCGCGCAGCGCGCTGGCGCCGTTCCTGCTGGAAGCCGGCTTCGTGCCCTCGGGTCCCGGCCTGCGCCTGCCCAGCCAGCCGGAGGGCGAGCCGCCGCCGGACGCGGATGCGGAGATCGTCGGCGCCGCGGAACCGACCTCAGCCGACTGATGCGCGAACGGCGCTAGCGCCTGGCCCGCGGGAGCGTCAGCGTCTGCCACGTCGCGCCGCGCATGGTCTTGCCGAGCAGCACGATCTGTCCCACGTGCGAGCTGGTGTGCGCGAGCGACCGGTGCAGCGCTTCGTGGACCTTCAGCGCCTCGCCGCGGATCGTGATCGTCCCGCCCAGGTCCGCGTCCTTGAGTGCCGCGAGAGCGGCGAAGAGCACCGCAAAGCCCTCGTTCCATTTCTGGAGGAGCTGGTCCCGGGACACCGTCCTCTCGTCGAACTCGGAGTCCCGGTGCCGCCAGGGCTTCTCGCCGTCGGTCGTGAGGAAGTCGGTGAAGCGCGACTTCAGGTTGCCGGAGACGTGCCAGACAAGGATGGCGACCGAGTTGCCCTCCGCGGCCGGCACCAGGGCCAGCTGCTCGTCCGTGAGCTGGTCGAACGTGCCTTCGGCGTAGCCCTTGTAGCGCCGGTACTCGCGCTCGATGGAGCCGACGATCTCGCGGGGCATGCCTATCGCGCCGGCTCTCCCGCGGCCACCTGCGCGACCATTCCGAGCGGCTCGCCCTTGCTGGCGGGCGGCGTGGCCACCACGTACAGGATCTCTCCCGCGAAGGGGGCGCGGATCTCGGCCAGCGTCGCGCCGAACGGGTCGCGCAGCGTGCCCACCAGCGCGCCGGCCTGGACCATCTGCGTCTTGTCGACCGCGGGGTACCACACGCCGTCCGCCGGCGCGCGCAGGACTTCGCTCTTGTCGTACCAGGTGACCTTCGTGGCCTTCACCGAGGGCGCGTCCGCCTGGATGCCCAGTTGTCGCACGACGCTCAGCGCACCGGCTTCCTGCGCGGCCACCGAGGTCTCGTCCGTGAGGCTCATCCCGCCCGACTCGACCGTGATCGCGGGCTTGCCGCGCGTGAGCGCGGTGTTTGTCGTGTAGACGGACTTCGCCGGGTCCTTGGGCATGTCGCGTCCGACCACGATGTGCCCGAGGCCGAACGCGAGCGACATCTCGCGGGTGTGCGCGTCCACCGCCTCGTTGCCCGTCAGGTCCCAGTACGAATACGGCCGCAGCGACTCGTTGCCGTCGCCGCAGTGCATGTCGATGACGTGCGTGGCCGGGTCGATCACCGATTTCGTGATCGCGTGGGCGATGCGCTCGCTCGCGGAGCCGTCGGCCTTCCCCGGGTAGACGCGGTTCTGGTTGAGGCCGTCGGGGCCGTAGTAGACGCGCCGACCGTAGAACCCCGGGGGGTTCGCCATGTGCACCAGGATCACGGAGCCGGTCATGCGCGCGGGGTCGAGCCGCTTGAGCACGCGCGGCAGCGCGATCACCGATGTGTACTCGACCCCGTGCGTCCCGGCGATCAGCGCCAGCACCGGGCCCGGCTTCGCCCCGTGCACCACGCTCACGGGAATGCGGACGGCGGGATCGGCCGCCGCGGGGACGTCGATCCAGCCGGAGGCCTTCTCCCCGCGCTTGGCGGTGGCGGAGCCGACCGTGAGCGCGTCCTGCCCGTACGCCGGCAGCGCGAGAACGAGAGGGAGGGCCCAGGTGAAGGCAAAGCGCATGGCACGTCCTCCTTGGAAGCTTGTCAGGCGCGCAGCAGCGTGGCGCCCCAGTTCATCCCCGCACCGAACGCGATCATCAGTACCAGGTCGCCCTGCTTCACCCGCCCGTCGCGCACGACCTCGTCCCACAGCAGCGGGATGGTGCCGGCCGTGGTGTTGCCGTAGCGCTCGATGTTGTGGTGGACCTTCGAGTCGGGCACGCCCAGCGCCTTCTGGCAGTACTCGTTGATGCGCTTGTTGGCCTGGTGCATGAGGACCATCGAGAGGTCCGCGACGGAGACGCCGTTGCGCTTGAGCAGCTCGCCCGCGACCTCGACCATGCGCGTGGTCGCCATCTTGAAGACCCACCGCCCGTCCATCACGGGGATGTGGTCCCCGCGCGCGATCTGGGCGGGGTCGACGTACGGCCGATGCTTGAAGCCGCTGCCGGGCACGTAGAGCTTGTCGTAGTCGGCGCCGTCCGTGTGCAGGACCTGGTCGAGGATCCCGCGTTCGCCCTCCTGCGCGCGCAGGACGACCGCCGCGCCCGCGTCGCCGAACAGGACGGTCAGGTGGCGGAAGCGCGTGTTCCACGCGTGCTCCTCCGCGGTGGGCGGCGTGTCCGAGCGGCCGTAGAGATACTCCCACTGCGGAGCGTTCCAGGGCATGAAGCCGCTGTGGATCTCGGCGCCGATGAGCAGCACGTTCTTCGCGAGGCCGGAGCGCACGTGCGCGTCCACCAGCTGCAGCCCATAAAGAAAGCCCACGCACTGCTGGCGGAGGTCGAAGCAGGGCACGTGGCGCAGGCCCAGCTTCGCCTGCAGCAGCGCGCCGGAGCCGGGGAAGTAGTGGTCGGGCGTCATGGTCGCGAACACGACCAGGTCGATCTCGTCCGGCGCCAGGCCGGCCTGCGCCAGCGCCACCCGCGCGGCCTCGACGCCCAGGTCCGAGGTGCCCGTGCCCGGATCGACGTAGTAGCGGGCTTCCACACCGCTGCGCTCGCGGATCCACTCGTCGCTCGTGTCCATGAGGCGGGCCAGCATGTCGTTCGTGACCCGGTTCGGCGGGATGTGCGACCCGCTCCCGACGATGACGGCTCGTGGCGCCACCGCAGACCCTCCTTCGCCCCGTGTCCGGATTCTAGCGGACGAAGAAGGGGATGGCGGTGATCTCGAGTCCTCCGGAGTCAGAACGGATGGAGAGCACGTAGGCGCCGGGACGCAGGAGGCCGGCCGGGACCATGACGTCGACCGTCCGCCCGGCTGGGTTCGCCTGCAGCGCGCGAAAAGGCAGGATCTCCTCGTCGTTGGCGGTGCGCAGGCTGGCCCGATAGAACGTCATGCGCACGCCGGGCGGGAGCGGCACGCGCAGGCGGATCCATTCGCCGCCGGGAGCGACCGAAAACGACTCGGCCGGCTCCGTCCCGCGCTCGGTGCCGTCGCGCAGCGGCCAGATCGCGATGCCCTCATTGGGAGAGCTCGCGCTCCGCTTCAGCTCGAGCACGCGCGCCTCCGTTGCGGTCAGCTTCTGGCGCAGGTCCTCCTCGGTCTGCTTCGCCTGCACCGCCTCCCGCTCGCGCAGCCGCCGCTCGTTGAGGGACCAGCCGCCCGCACCCAGGCCCACCAATAGCGCCGCCGCCCAGGGGAGCAGGACGGAGATGGATCGGCGCGGGGCGGGCGGCACGGCGTGGGCACCCGTCGGCCGGGACGCACCAAGCCGGACGCGATCCACCGCCGACACCAGCGTGCGCACGAACGCGACCCGCTCGCGGCGTCGGGGCGTCGACAGGAAGTGGGTCTCGAACCGCTCGCGATCGGCCACGGACAGATCGCCGGCGAGGTAGGCGTGGATGAGGTCGTCGCCCGTCGCCTGCACCTCGGCGTGGAAGTCGGGATCGGCCAGGAGCCTCTCCTCGATCTCTTCCCGCTGGGCCGGAGCGAGCCCGCCCAGGAGGTAGTCGCGCAGCGCCGGCTCGCGATCCGCCTCGTCCACCATCACTCGTTCCGCCTGCGCGCGTCGAGCGCGCTCCGCAGGCAGGACTCCAGGCGGCCGCGCAGCCGGTGGGCGCGCGTCTTCAGCGCTTCGTAGCTGATCCCCAGCCGCTCGGCCTGCAGCTTGCGGCCCTCTCGGTGCGGCCCGCCGGCGATTTCGTAGTACGCGATGATGAGGGCGCGGTCGTCCGGGGGCAGCGCCTCCAGGCAGCGGGTCAGGTTCGTGATCCGGGCCTCTTCGGCCGGGTCGGGGGGGACCAGCCATTCCTGGGCCGCGCCGGCCGAAGCGCGCTGTTCCCGGAGCTGCGAGCGGAGCCGCTCCAGCAGCACGTACCGGGCCACGCCGTACGCGTACGGCTGGACCCCCTCGATCGGCTCCCCTTCGTCCAGCCTCCGGGCCACGCGGTCGAGCGTCTCGTCGGCCGCGGATTCAGGCCGTTGGACGCCCTTGCAGTCGAAGTAGTCCAGGAGCCGCTCGCGGAGCGAGCGGTACTCCTCTCCCGCTGCTTCGCGGTCCGGACCCAGCCGCTCGAGCAGCCTGTCGAGCGCTTTCCGTGTCAGGGACCAACGCGCCGTCGACGTCACCCTCCGTGCCCCCTTCCACAACCCGTTCCACATTACATCGAAGGACGGGAAAACCGTCCATTCGGTCGGGCCGTCGAGGAGCGCGAATCGAATGTGCATGAACCAGGTATCAATCGGCTCCTGGGGGGTTCAGGGCCGTATATGGGACCTGTCGGCCCCTTTGCCTTGATGTGCCTCCCGGCGGCCTGGGGTTACAGGCGACCTAGTTCCAATCGCCAAGGAGCTGGAATCCCGCCCAGTAGTAGGGGTGCCGCCATTGGGGCTGCGAGCGCACGTAGGCCTGCGCGTCGCGCAGCGCGGCCGCCGGGCGGACCGGGCTCCTGGCCAGCAGCCCCTCGTAGAAGCGCCCCATGAGCGCCGCCGTGGCCGCGTCGTCCACCGCCCAGAGGCTGGAGACCACCCGTCGGGCGCCTGCGTACAGGAAGGCCTGCGGAAGGCCGACCAGCCCTTCGCCCTTCACCTCCTTGCCGAGCGCCGTACGACAGGCCGACAGCACGACCACCTCGGCCGAGAGGTCGAGGTTGAACGCATCGAGCGAGCTCAGGAACCCGTCCTGCGCCCGGCCCTCCGCGTCGAAGAGCGTCAGCACCAGCCCCGACAGCTCCGGCCGCCGCGTGTTCAGGAACCCGTGCGTGGCGAAGTGGACGAACCGGTAGTCGCGCAAACGGCCTTCGCGGACCGTGCGGAGGGTTGCGTCGAAGTCGAGCGCGACGAGCGAGCGCGCGGGCTCGCCCGCCAGGGAGGCGATGCGCGCGGCCTCGCGCCGCGTGAAGACCAGGCGCGGCAGCTGGTCCAGGCCGGCGAAGTCCTCCGCCGCGCGCGACGCATCGCTCGCGACCCGGACAGGCGAGGCGGCGGCTCGTGCCCCTTCCGCGATGCGCGCGTCGTCCGCCCGGAACACGGGGTCGGCCAGCACCGCCACCGCCCTGGCGTGTGATGAGGGCGGCGCCGCAGCGCGCAGCAGGCCGACGGTCGAGAGCGACGGCAGCACGACGATCTCGTGACGGTCGACGAGCGCCCCGCCGCGGGGATCGGGCAGCGCCGCCAGCGGCAGGTAGTGAAGCACCCCGTCGGCGATCACGACCACCCGTTTCCGCAGCCGCGGCTGCGCCGGGGGAACGATCAGGCGCGCCAGCTCGCGGCTGGCCGGCTCGCGCGGACTCCTGGGGCGCGAGAACGAGCCGTACGCCGCACGGGCCAGCTCCTCGATGCGCGCGCGTCCGGGAAGCAGGTGCATCTCGAGCGTCTCGCGCGTGACGACCCAGAGCGCCGAACGGCTCGCGCCGAGCGCGAAGGCGAGGACGACCGTGTCCTCGTCCAGCACGCGGGCTTGCAGCTCGCGCACGCCGAGCCGGCTCGAACTGTCGAGGTCCGCGTACCGTGGGCCCAGGCGCCGGATCTCTCCCTCCAGCTCCCGCAGCTCCCGCTCCAGTCCTTCCAATCGTCCGGCCTTGGGCAGCGGCAGGCCCGCGCCGGGCCGCCGGAGCTGGATCTCCACCTCCCGCGCGATGAGCCGGCGCAGCTCGCGCTCACGGGCCGCCAGGCGCTCGTCGATGCCTTCGCGTGCGCCCAGGCGCGACTGGATCAACGCGTCGCGGAGCGCGCGCGTGCGCGCCCGCTCCGCCGCGTCGAACGCATCGGCGGCGGCCCGGGGCCCACCGTCGCGCACCGCCGCCTCGACCAGGAGGTCCACGTGGAACTCGTCGATCTCCCGATGGGACGCGACGAAGGCTTCCCGCCAGTCCACGCGGCGCACCTGGCGGCGCCCGACCTCGAGCCGCTCGAGCGCGTCCTCCACGAGGCGAAGCGCTTCCTCAGGCCGACCCTGGCGGCGGACGACGCGCGCGAGCAGATAGGAGGCGAGCGGCTCGTACTGCTGCCAGCTCGTCACACTGGTCATCCGCCGCGCTTCCGCGCAGTCCACGGCGGCCCGTTCGAGGTCGCCCGCGGCTTCGTGCAGCCGGCAGAGGTTGAGCAGGGCGCGCACGGTCGGCGGCTGCCCGAGCCGCCGGGAGACGGCGATGGACGCGTCGACGGCCTCGAGCGCCTGCGAGACCTCGCCCGCCTTGAAGTGCGCGAGACCCAGGCGGTCCAGCGCCACGCGCTCCTCACGCGGCAGGTTCGCGCGCGCCGCCACCGCCTGCGCCTCCCTGGCCCGGGCGATGGCTTCCTTCGAGTCGCCGCGCTCGGTCGCGATGTCGCTGAGGCGGGCGAGCATGTAGACCTCGCTGGCGCGGATCTCCAACCGGCGGGAGAGCGCCAGCCCCTCCCGCGCGAGGGCCTCCGTCTCGTCCAGGTCTCCCAGCATGAACAGGCTGGCGGCCATGTTGCCCAGGACGGTGACGTCGCGGTCCTGGTGCCCGGCTGCGCGGTGCACCTCGCTGGCTTCGCGGGCGAGGTCATAGCCCTGCTGGTGCGCACCGGTGTCGCCGAGGAGGGCGCCCAGGCTGACGAGGCCGATGGTGAGGACCTCGTGGTCCCCGGTCTCGCGCGCCTGCGCGATGGCCTCCTCGTAGCGGTCCCTGGCCAGCGCCGTCTCGCTGCGCGCGGCGTGGAAGACCGCCAGGTTCTGCAGCGACTCGCTCTCGCGGAACCGATTCCCCCACGCGCGTGCCGCGGCGAGCGCGTTCTGCTGGGCCTCGACCGCCGCGTCGTACGCGCCCAGCGCATAGGCGGTTTCGGCGACACAGGTCAACGCGTCCGTCTCCTGCGCGACGTCACCGAGGTCCTGCGCCAGCGCGAGAGCGGCCACGCAGTCCCTGTCGGCCGCAGCCGGATCGATCGCGTTGAGCGTCACGCCACGGGCGATCAGGGCGCGGGCTTCCGCCTGGTGGTCGCCCGCCTGGCGCCAGAGCGCCGCCGCGTCGGCGAATGCGGTGACAGCCCGTTCCCGGAAGCCCGCGCGGGGCGTGTCGCGTTCGCGCACGCCCTCGCCGAAACGGCGCTCCGCCTCCAGCAGCTTCTCCGCGTCCGTGGGCGGTCCCGCGTCCAGGCGCAGCAGCACCCGGGCGCCCGGAGGCACGCGGGCGGCCCGAACGACGAGGCGATGCGGGCCCGATGCCGACACGAGCCAGGTGCACGTCTCTTGCGACTCGCGAACACGGGCCAGGTCGGCGGTCGCCAGGACTGTTCCGTCCGGCCCTGACACCTCCATCGTTACGTCTACGCCGACCTGTGTCAGCCGAACCCGTGCCAGCTGTCCGGCTTCGAGCGCCGCTTCGAAGACGCCGTCGCCGTCGAGGGCGCTCTCCTGCACGACGCCCGGCCGTATCGGCTCGACCGCGTCGGCTCCGATGGGGCCTGCGAGCACGAGCGCGGTCGCCACTGCGCTCGAGGCAGCGAGGGGGCGTCGAAACATGACGGCGATTCTAGTGCGAGAGGCTCCTACTCCTCGTCGCAGAACGCGTGCTCGGTGGGGCGGGTCGTGAGCACGGGACACGGTGCGCGTCGGACCACGCGCTCGGTGGTGGAGCCGAAGATCGCCTTGTCGAGCATCCCCTTGCCGTGGGTGCCCAGCACGATCATGTCGATCTTCTCTTCCTCCGCCACGCGGACGATCTCGGCCGAGGGCTTGCCTTGCGCGACCTGGTCGCGCACCTTGACGCCCTTGGCGCGGGCCTCCTCCGCCAGCTTGCCCAGCTCGGTGCGCGCGTAGCCGGACATCTCCTGGAACACCTCGGCCATGGGCACGGGGAACAGGTCGCTGGCGTAGCCGACCGGCACCGTCTCCACCACGTGGAGCAGCAGCAGCTCCGCTTCGTACTCCTTGGCGAAGGAGATGCCGTAGGTCAGCGCGTGACGCGCGCAGTCGGAGAAGTCGGTGGGGACGAGGATGCGCTCAAGCCGGATCATGGCCCCCCCTGATCGTGGCCGGGCCCGCTGGGGCGCGGGAACCCTGAACGGATTCTAGTACGCTTGACCGGCCCCTGCGCGGACTGAATAATCGTTCAGCAACGGAGGCACGGGCGGGCATGGCAGAGGCGGCGACGAAGGCGGGGGCCGGCGGCGGGCTGCGCAACGTGGTGGCGGGGCAGAGCGCGCTGTCGACGATCGACGGCGCCAAGGGCATCCTGTCCTACCGGGGCATCGACATCCACGCGCTGGCCGAGCACTCCGGCTTCGAGGAGGCCGTCTTCCTCCTCCATCGGGGCGCGCTGCCGACGCGGGCGCAGCTCGACGCGTTCCGCCGCGACCTGGCGCGCGAGCGCACCCTGCCGGACGCGGCCCTGTCGGTCCTGCACGCGCTGCCGCGCTCGGCCCACCCCATGACGGCGCTGCGCAGCGTGGTCTCGGCGCTGGGCGCGCTCGACCCGGACGCGGCCGACGACGGCGAGGCGGCGCGCGAGCGCAAGGCGCTGCGCCTGGTCGCCCAGATGGCCACGGTGGTGGCCGCCATCGAGCGGGTGCGGAACGGCTGGGCTCCGGTCTCGCCGGACCAGACGCTGCCGCACGGCGCCAACCTCCTCTACATGCTGCGCGGCCAGCGCCCGAGCGACAGCGAGGCGCGCATCATGGACGTGGCGCTGGTGCTGCACGCCGACCACGAGTTCAACGCGTCCACTTTCGTGGCCCGGGTCACCGCGTCCACGCTGGCCGACATCCACGGCGCGGTCACGGCGGCCATCGCGGCCCTGAAGGGGCCACTGCACGGCGGCGCCAACGAAGCCGTGATGCAGACGCTGTCGGAGATCAAGACGACAGACCGCGTGGAGCCCTATCTCAAGGACGCGTTCGCGAACAAGCGGAAGGTCATGGGCTTCGGCCACGCGGTCTACAAGACCGAGGACCCGCGCGCCACCCACCTGCGCCAGCTCTCGCGGAAGCTGGGCGAGGAGAAGGGCGACCGCCGCTGGTTCGATCTGTCCGAGAAGATCGAGGAGTTCGTGAAACGCGAGAAGGGGCTCTACGCGAACGTGGACTTCTACTCCGCCTCGCTCTACCACGTGCTGGGCCTGCCCACCGACCTGTTCACGCCCGTGTTCGCGGTGTCGCGCGTGGCCGGCTGGACCGCGCACGCCCTCGAGCAGATCGCGAACAACAAGCTGATCCGCCCCGAGAGCGAGTACATCGGGCTCAGCAACGTGCCGTACGTGCCCATCGAAGCCCGCGGGTGAAGCGGAGGGGTCTCATGAACCTGGTGGCATTCGTCCGCATCCTGGGCCTGCTGATCCTCGCGCGCTTCCTGATGAGCTTCCTCAAGCACCTGGTCGAGGGCTACCGGGGGGCTTCGAAAGCGGCCGCATCGCGGGACCATGACCTGGTGCGCGACCGCGTCTGCAACACGTTCCTGCCGCGCGACCGGGCCATCCACGCGCTGGTGAACGGCCACGAGGAGCACTTCTGCTCGACCGCGTGCCGCGACCAGGCCCTGCGGCTGCAGCCGGCCCACTAACGCGCCATCCGCGCTTGACTCGCAGGCGCGGGCGGTTCAAAGTCGCGAGGGTTTCGGGGAGGCAGCATGGGTGAAGCGCTCGGGATGATCGAGACGCGCGGGCTGGTGGCCATGATCGAGGCCGCGGACGCCATGGTGAAGGCGGCCAAGGTCACGCTTGTCGGCTACGAGAAGATCGGGTCGGGCTACGTGACCGCGCTGGTGCGCGGCGACGTGGCCGCGGTCAAGGCCGCCACCGACGCCGGCGCCGCCGCCGCGCGTCGCGTGGGCGAGCTGGTTTCGGTGCATGTGATCCCGCGCCCGCACACGAACCTGGAAGACGTCCTCCCCATCGGCAAGGCCGCCAAGTAGGCGCGGCGCATCGGCCGGGCGGTGCGA
>Ga0247826_10000208_pt1 | contig 10315 bp, 10 predicted proteins | sample 12C_Control_Day1_FD_200152 | JGI IMG/M metagenome (GOLD analysis project Ga0247826, IMG submission 200152) | Soil microbial communities from agricultural site in Penn Yan, New York, United States - 12C_Control_Day1 | ecosystem: Environmental > Terrestrial > Soil > Agricultural land | place... | reverse complement strand
ACCATGGCCCTGGGGGTGCACGCCGGGGCCGCCCGCCCCGAGCAGGCGGGCGGGACCGAGGGGCAGGCGCGCGCGCTGACCGCCCTGTGGCTGGCCTTCACGGGCTTCATGGCCATCCGGGGCGTGCTGTTCCGGCGGCGGGTGCGCACCGACGACTGGGCCGTCACGGGCGCCGCCCGGTAGGGACCGCCGGACTACGCCGACGGCGCCGACTGCGCGCCGCGAGAACCCCCCACGAGACCAGCACGGCCACCGCGGCCAGCACCTGGACGGCCCGGGTGTAGCGCTCCGGGTAGACGACGTTCTCGAGGTAGTGGTCGATGAAGCCGGTCCCCGACAGAGGCGCCTCGCCCCCTCGCTCCCGAGCCCAGTCCTCGACGTCGGTCAACGGGCAGCGCAGCGAGAACACGATCGTGGAGAAGCCCCACAGGGCCATCCCGAGGTGTGGCCAGATGACCCACGGCCACCGCCAGGCGAGGAAGCCGCCCGTGACCACGAAGACCAGGAAGCCGAAGTGGACGAGCATCACCCCGTCCGCCAGGAGCCGATAGCCCATCGACACCTCCCATCCGCTACCCGATGCCGGTCGCGGCCTCGCGTCGAGGGTCAGCCGCGGCGGTGAGCTCCCCGTCAGCCGAGCGGTGGGCCGCGCCCACTCCGCCGAAGAACATCGAGTGCTGCGGGTGCATCACGGTCGGCATCCCCGACCCGCCGGCAGCCGCCGCCATCTCGGGGTCGTCCTCGTGCTCGAGCCGGTGCGAGCCGTCGTCGAGCACGCGGACGTGCAGCCGCGGCCGGTCGATGGACTCCTGCAGTCCGATGCCCATGAGGCAGTATCGCCCCAGCACCTGCATCAGCGCCGTGGTGATCCGGTCGGCGCCGGGCGTGCCGACCGCCAGGGTGTCGCCGGCCCGGCTGCGGGCGACCGACGGCGCCATGTTGGAGGCGAGCCGCGTGCCCGGGGCGAGCGCGTGCAGGCCCAGCCGGTTGAGCTCGGGCTCGCCGAGGCAGTTGTTGAGCATCAGCCCGGTGCCCGGCACCGTCGCGCCCGCGCCGTAGCCGCTCGATGCCGTGATGGCGCAGGCCCGCCCGTCGCTGTCGACGGCCGAGACGTGTGCCGTGGACGACGAGGTCGGGAGGCCGGGCAGGCCGTGGCGCTGCACCTTCTCGAGCAGTGCGTAGCCGTCCTCCTCGAGGTCCTTCGAGAGGTCGTGCACGCGGTGGCGGTAGGTCAGGACGTGGCGCTGGATCTCGATGACGTCCGCCCAGCTGCGCCCCTCTCGGGCGGCCAGCTCGCCCAGCATGACCGCGAGCATGGGCCCGCCGATGGAGGGCGGTGGGTTGGTGGCCACCTCCCAGTCGCCGAGCTGGAGGGTGAGCGGGGTCCGTACCACCGCCTGGTATGCCGCGAGGTCGGCCTGCGTGATGAGCCCACCGCGGGAGGCGGAGTCCGCGGCGATCCGGGCAGCGAGCTCGCCGGTGTAGACGGTCCCGTGACCCTGCTCGCCGATGAGGTCGAGGGTGTCGGCGAGGTCGGGCGAGCGCACGAGGTCGCCGGCCTGGAGGACCGACCCGTCGTCCCGGCTGACGAGGGGCCGGGTGTGCTCGTCCCAGCCGAACAGGCTGTCGGCCGTGATGGCCAGGTAGCTCGCGGCCGCGGCGCCGATGTGGAACCCCTGGCGCAGCGCGGCGGTGGTGGGTGCCAGGACGTCGGCCCACGCCGCGGCACCGTGCCGCTCGTGGGCGAGCCCGAGCGCCGCGAAGGCGCCTGGCGTCGCGACCGAGCCGTGGCCGGCATACAGGGTGATCCCCCCGCCGTAGGCGACGTCGAACTCGCGCAGGCCCTGCCCGAACCTCTCGGCCGGCTGGTCGCGGCCGGGCATCTCGACGTTGCCGTCGATGACCTCCGGCTCCCCGCCGGGCGGCCAGACCGTCACGAAGGCGCCACCCAGCGCGCTGACGATGCCGGGCTCGGTGCTCATCGCCGCCGCCATCGAGGCGATCGCCGCGTCGACGGCGTTGCCGCCGGCCCGCGCGGCGGCCAGACCGGCCTGCACCGCGACGGGACCGGTCGCCGCCACCGCCACCTGTCGGGTCACGCTCGCGATTCTGCCCTGCTCACCCGCCGCTCGCGCAGTTCGGGGTGTTGCCGAGCGTTGTCGCGCGCCGCAACACCCCGAAGGGGAGGGCTGCGTCAGCGGGTCGTCAGGCGCACCGTGAACGCGGCCGTCTTGCCCTCGCCGCGAGTCGAGACCCCGAGGGCGGAGAACGGCTCGAAACCCTGCCTGTCCTTGGCGTCGAGGTCCTTGGCGTGCTCCTTCACCAGGCTCGCGATGTCGAGGTAGAGCACCGCGCGAGCGTCCTTCGCGCCGGGGACGGCGTCGCGGAAGGACTGCTGCTCTCCGAGGCCGCTTCCCCGGGCGATCTCGCTGGCGTAGCCCTCGGTCGTGGCGACGACCGGGCGGTCGCCCGCCGTGCTCTGGTGCAGCGGGGAGAAACCCATGCCGCTGCTGTTGAGGCCCTTGACGAACCTCCCCACAGCGGCCGGGTCGCCATCGGTGCCGAGGGCGACCCGCACCTGGTCGTCCTCGAGACCGCCATAGGCCAGCGTCAGCCGGTCTCCCAGCGCGGCGTAGAGGTCGTCGGGCAGCGAGACCCCGAGCTCCTGCTCTGCCCCCTCGAAGTTCTTGACGACATCGCCGGCGGCAGCCCAGCCGGCCTTGACCTGCTCGCTCGCACCGGAGAGGCCGAAGGCGCCCAAGGTGCCGGCGGGCAGGTCGGTGACGCCCGTGCCGCTGCCGCGACTCTCCGGCCAGGCGAGCGGCATGTCGGTGACGCGACCGGCGAGCTCGAGGTGCGGACCGGCGAATCGGAGCGCCACGGCGACCCGGCCACCGCGCGACGCGTCGGGCACGGGCACGCCCATCATGAAGCGGCCGACCCGGGCGGCGTCGGCGACCTCGCCCACACGCTCGAGGTCGAGCCACGCCGCCGCCACGCCGTCCTCGCCCAGGGCCGACATGTCGGCTTCGAACTGCGGGGACTCGTCCAAAGTGGTGCCCTGCTCGGCCTCGGTGAGCAGGGTGACCACCGTCTTGTCCTCGCTGCAGATGGCGAAGCCGTCGCGCACGCCACACGTGGTCTTGCCCGAGCCCGTGAGCCTCGGCAGCGCCTCGGCCGCCTTGTCCTCGTCGGTGACGGCGAGGACGGCGACCGGGATCGGCTTGTCCTTGCTCGTGGCGCCGGGCAGCAAGCCGAGCGCGAAACGCTCGCCGAGCCAGGGCTCGACGTCGGCCGCGTAGTCGACGTCGCCCAGCTTCGCGTCGTCCTTCACCTGGTCAAAGGCCACCTTGCGCAGGTCGGAGGTCTCGGTGACCTTGCCCTTGGCCTCGGGGAAGCGCAGGGCGAACCGGACCGCGGCCACCTTCTGGCCGGCCGAGGGGTTCATGTCGAGCTTCATGAACGCCACGGTGTCGGCCGGCAGCACGCTTTCCGGCTGAGGGCCTCCGCCGTTCAGCCTGCTGAAGGCCATCCAGCCGCCCCCGACGGCCGCGGTCCCACCGACGATGGCCACCAGCCCCCCGACCAGCGCCACCGTCTTGACCCGGCTCTGCTTCTGCACCGGCGCGTCAAACGTCTCCGGCATGACCATGTGAGTCCCCCTCGCGTGTCAGCAATCGCGCGGAGGCTAGCCCGCACCAGGTGGGCGGCACCGGTGAATCTGCGAAGGTCTGGCGGTTCGGACGAGGGTGGCTACAGCGTGAACGCCTCCCTGAAGCGCGCGAGCGCCGCCTCGCTGTCCCCGGACGCCCACGCCTCGAGGCCCACCGTCCCGGCATACCCCATCTCTGCCAGTGCGCGGGCCACGGCCGGGTAGCTGATCTCCCCGGTGCCGGGCTCGCACCGCCCCGGGACGTCCGCGACCTGGATCTCGCCGATCCACGGCAGCGCCCGCCGGCACAGCTCGATGAGGTTCCCCTCCCCGATCTGGGCGTGGTAGAGGTCGAGCATCAGGCGCAGGTGGGGGCTGTCGACGTCGCTCACCAGTGCCAGGCAGTCCGTCGCCGTGGCGAACGGGACGCCCGGGTGGTCGACGGCGGTGTTGAGGTTCTCGAGGACGAAGGTGACGCCCGCGCGCTCACCCAGGCCGGCGATGCGCGTGAGGGTATGCCGTGCGGCGAGCCACATGGGTCCCGTCACCACCGGCTCCGGTCGGATGGGGAGCCCGCGGCTGTCGAGGCCCGTGCCGTGCAGGTTGAGGCGAGGGATGCCGAGCCGCTGGGCGACGGGGACGGACTGCTCGGCGGTGGCTAGAAGCTCATCGGAGCCCTCGGGGTCCGTGAGGGTGCCCCGGACGTAACCGGTCATCGACGAGAAGACGACGCCCTCGTCGCGCAGGGCCGCCAGCGCGTCGATGTCGTGCCGCGTCCAGTCCCAGATCTCCACCTCGAAACCGAGGGCGCTGATCCGCCTGACCCGCTCGACGACCGGCAGGTCGAGGAAGACCATCTCGGAGCTGACCGCCAGGGTGAACGGGCCGACCCGGGCCGCGCTCATGCGGCCGCCACACGGTCGGTGTCGCGGACGGCGACGGTGCGGCCCGTCTCGACCGACTCGATACAGGCCAGGGCGATCCGCAGCGCGGCGCGGGCGTCCTCGCCGGTCGCCACGGGAGTCCCGCCGGCCCGCACCGCGGCACAGAAGGCCGCGAGCTCGCCGGCATACGCGTCGGCGAACAGCTCGGTGTCCGCGCGACGGGTCGGGCGTGCCACTCCCTCGGAGGTCCAGTGCGCCATCGTGACCTGGGCCGGGGTTCCCGCCGTCACCATGCCGGCCGAGCCGAACACCTCGCCCCTGACGTCGTAGCCGTAGACCGCCGAGAAGCTGGCCTCGGCCGTGGCGATGGCGCCGTTGTCGTAGCGGATGGTGACCACGGCGGTGTCGAGCAGACCGCTGTCCTTGAAGTCAGGCGCGACCAGGGCGTCGGCCATCACGCCCACCTCGACCGCCCGCGCCCCGGGGTTGAGCCAGTTCAGGGTGTCGAAGTCGTGGACCAGCGTCTGGGTGAAGATGGTCCACGGTGGCACCGCGGCAGGGTTGGCCAGCCCGGGGTCGCGGGTCAGCGAGCGCATCAGCTGGGGCGTGCCGATGCCGCCGTCGACGACCACCTGCCGGGCTGCCGCGAAGTCGGCCGCCACGCGCCGGTTGAAGCCCACCTGGAGCGGCACTCCCGCTGTGCGGCAGGCCGTGATGGCGCGGTCGGCGTCGCTGAGGGTCATGGCCATCGGCTTCTCGACGAACACCGCCTTGCCGGCGAGGGCCGCCGCGACGACAAGGTCGGCGTGGGCGCTGCTCGCGCAGGTGATCGCGACGGCCTCGACGCGCGGGTCGTCGATGAGCTCCTGCGGGTCGAGCGTCGCCTCGACCCCCAGCTCTCCGGCCAGTCGCTCTGCCGCGCCGGCCGCGGGGTCGGCCACGAGGACCAGCTCGGCCTCCGGCAGGCGGCGGGCGAGGGTGGTGGCGTGGTAGGTGCCGATGCGGCCGGCGCCGATCAGGCCGAAGCGCAGGGGTGGCTGGGTCATGTCTCTCCTCAGGGACCGCGCTCTGAACTAGAGCGCTCTAGTAACGGTTCAGTGAACCGTCCCCCGCGCCCGCCCGTCAAGACATCCGACGCCTCAACTGGAGCGCTCTAGTTACACTGACGCCCATGACGAGCCGCAAGCCGACCATGGAGGACGTCGCTGCCCGCGCCGGCGTCTCCCGCGCGCTCGTGTCCATCGTGTTCCGTGCCGCCCCGGGGGCCTCGAGCGCCACCCGCGAGCGCGTGCTGGCCGCGGCGCGCGAGCTCGACTACCACCCGGACACCCGGGCCAGCCGGCTGGGCCGCACCCGGACCCGCACGCTGGGCGTCGTCTTCGGCGTCGGGCACACCTTCCACGGCGACGTCATCGAGAGCCTCTACGCCGCGGCCGACCAGGCTGGCTACGAGATCGTGCTCAGCGGGGTGACCGGCCGACGGCCTGAGACGACCGCCGTGCAGACGCTGCTGGCCGAGCGGTGTGAGGCCCTCGTCCTGCTCGGCAGCGGCCTCCCGGCCGGGGAGATGAACCGGCTCGCCGGCCGCCTGCCGGTCGTCAGCGTCCTGCGTCCCGTGCGCGCGTCGGGCGTCGAGGTGGTCCGCACGGACGACGCCGACGGCCTCCGCCAGGCCGTCGCCCACCTCGCTGAGCTCGGCCACACGCGCATCGCCCACTGCGACGGCGGTCGCGCACCCGGCGCGGCGCAGCGCCGCCAGGGCTTCCGCACCGCGATGCGGCGCCTGGGCGGCAGCGCCCAGGCGGTGGACCTGCCCGGGGGGCTGACGGAGGAGGACGGCGCTGCGAGCGCCACGGCATACCTCGCCCTCCGGGGGCAGCGCCCATCGGCAGTGACGGCGTTCAACGACCGGTGCGCGCTCGGCTTCATCGACACGGTGCGGCGGGCGGGCCTGCGCGTCCCCGACGACGTGTCGGTCGTGGGCTTCGACGACATCCGCCAGGCGGCCTACCCGCACATCTCGCTGAGCACGGTGCGCCAGGACGCCGACCGGCTCGGGGCCCTCGCGCTCCAGCGGGTGTGCGCCCGCCTCGACGACGGCGAGTCGCAGGCCCGGGAGCTCGTGGTCGCGCCCACGCTCGTGGCGCGCAGCAGCACCGGGCGGCAGGCGGCCTCGTGACGCTCACCGTCGGCCTGCTGCTGGCGCTGGCGGCGCTGCTCATCGGCTATGCCAAGACGTCGATCGGCGGCCTGGCCAGCATCTCGATCGCGATCTTCGCCAGCGTCATGCCGGCGCGGGAGTCCACGGCGGCGATCCTCCTGCTCCTCATCGTGGGCGACCTGGTGGCGGTGTGGCACTACCGCCGCGACGCAGACCTCTCGCTCCTGCGCCGGCTCATCCCCGCCGTGCTGCCGGGGCTGGTGCTCGGCGCGCTGTTCCTCGCCGTCGTCGACGACACGGTGCTCCGGCGCTCCATCGGCGTGCTGCTGCTGGTCATGGCGGCCCTCCAGCTCGTCATGCGGTGGCGCTCGCCCGACACCGAGGCCGTGGGCGCCTCCCACACCGCCGCCATAGGCACCGGCCTGGGCGCGGGCTTCGCCACCATGACCGCCAACGCCGCAGGCGCGGTCATGACGCTCTACCTCGTCGCCCAGGGAGTCGAGAAGCGCCGCTTCCTGGGCACCGGGGCGCTGTTCTTCTTCGGGGTCAACCTCTGCAAGGTGCCCTTCAGTGCCGGTCTCGGCCTCTTCAGCGGCCAGACCCTCGTGCGCACGCTGCTGCTGGCGCCCGTGGTGCTGCTCGGCGCGTGGGCGGGCCTGCACACGGCCCGGCGCCTGAGCCAGGCGCACTTCGACCAGGCGGTGCTGGCGGCCACCATCGTCTCGGCTGTCGCCCTGGTCGTGCGCTGAGGGTCACTGCGGCAGCAGACGACGCGGCACGTTGAAGGGCGTGACCACCTCGACACCGGCCGCCACGGAGGTGGGCGCGCCGGGCAGCAGTCCGTGGTGGCGCATCACCTGGCGCATGGCCCGGCGCATGTCGGCGTGCAGGTCGTGGTGCAGCACCGCGTGCAGGGCACCCTCGCGGAGCAGCTCGGCGTTGTCTCGGTCGAGGTCGTGCCCGATGAAGACCCGGCAGGCGCGACCCGCCGCGGCAAACGCCCCCACGGTCGCGCGGTTGCCTCCGCCGACCGAGTAGACCGCACCGATGGCCGGGTGCTCGGCCAGGGCCCGGCCCACGAGGGCTGCCAGGGTCGCGTCGAGCCCGTCGGTGTCGGCGACGGTGACGACACCTCGGCTCGGAGCCAGCTCTGCCAGGCGCGCGACGAACGCCTCGGCGCGCTCCCGCTCGCCGAAGAAGACCGAACGACTCATCGTGACGAGCACGTCGCCGCGCCGCTCGCCCAGCCACTGCGAGACGAGGTATGCCGCGGTGGCACCTGCCGCAGCATTGTCCAGGCCGACGTAGGCCACCCTCCCGCTGCCGCGCACGTCGGTCACGAGTGTCACCACCGGGATGCCGCGCTCCCTCAGCCGGAGCGCGGCGGCGGCGACGTCGGGGTGGTCCGGGGCCTTCAGCAGCACGCCGTGGGAGGTCCGGCCCCGGGTGCCGACGGCATCCATGGCCGCCACGGCTGCGCGGGCGTCGGCGCTCTCGCGCAGGTGGAACCGGGCCCGGACCACCGCGGGACGAGCCGTGGGGAGCTCGCCCTCGAGGGCCTGGCGCACCGCAGAGCTGAAGCGGGCGGGCGCCTGCATCACGACGTCGAGCATGAGCGTGCGAGTGCCGAGCCGCAGCTGGGTCTGCTGGCGGTCGAGGTCGAGGACGGCCTGCTCGACGGCCCTCACCGCACGAGCGCTGACCCCGGGGCGGGCATGGAGCACGCGGTCGACCGTGGCCGGGGACAGGCCGCACTGGTCGGCGATGTCGCGCACCCGGTGCGGATGGGTCATGCCGGTCACCCTACGCAGGCACTGAGGTGTTTTTGAGGTCTTTCAGGCCTCGCCGGCGACCGGGATCGCACCCATGCTGGAGGGACGACAACGCCGTCACCACCAAGGAGAGACCGTGGCCACCACCGCAACCGCCACCGCTGGCGCACCAGCCTGGCTGAGGGCCGAGGACTGCCGCCTCGAGGACCTGCTCTCGGTCCTCGCCGACCAGACCCGGCTCGAGGACTACCCGCACGCCGGCCGCGTGGAGCAACAGGTGCTCGTCTACGACGCCGCCGCGCTGCGCACCGTGGTGGCCGACCCGGCAGGACGCCGTGAGGTGCAGGCCGAGCTGGCCCGCGCGCTGGCCTCGGGTCCGGGGATCGTCGTGTTCACCGGGGCCTTCGACGACGTCAGCATCGTGGACCGCGCCACGGCCGCCTTCAACGCGATGATCACCGACCAGCGCAGCCGGGGCGCCGCCGCCGGAGACCACTTCGCCAAGCCAGGGGCCAACGACCGGGTCTGGAACGCCCTGGAGAAGCTTGCCGTCACCGACCCGGAGGCGTTCGTCGCCTACTACGCCAACGACATCATCGCCCTCGTCGCCACGGCCTGGCTGGGCCCGGGCTACCAGGTCACCTCGCAGGTCAACGTCGTCAACCCCGGCGGCGAGGGCCAGACGGTCCACCGCGACTACCACCTCGGGTTCCAGTCCGACGAGGTGTGCGCGGACTACCCCTCGCACGTCCACGCGCTCTCCCAGGTGCTGACGCTGCAGGGTGCCGTGGCGCACTGCGACATGCCGGTCGTCTCCGGCCCCACGCTCTACCTGCCGCACAGCCAGAAGTACTCGCACGGCTATGTCGCCTACCGCCGGCCCGAGTTCCAGGAGTACTTCGTCGGCCACCACATCCAGCTGCCCCTGGCCAAGGGCGACGAGGTGTTCTTCAACCCCGCCCTCTTCCACGCTGCCGGGTCCAACCACTCGAGCGACATCAGGCGCATGGCCAACCTGCTGCAGATCTCGTCGGCCTTCGGCCGCGCCATGGAGACGGTGGACCGCGAGCGCACCGCCAACGCGGTGTATGCCGCGCTGCTGGTCGCGAAGGACGCCGGGCTCACCGAGCAGGAGGTGGCCAACGTGGTTGCGGCGAGCGCCGAGGGCTATGCGTTCCCGACGAACCTCGACCGCGACCAGCCCATCGGCGGGATGGCGCCGCCCACCCAGGCCGACGTGGTGGCACGGGCCGTCCACGAGGGGCTGCCCGGCGAGGAGCTCCGCCGCCGGCTGGCCGCGCAGGCCGAGGCCAGGCTCAGCCACTGACCAACCCCGGCTTCGCCCCGCCGGCCCGCGGTTCGGGGTATTGCCGAGCACCATGGCGCTCGGCAATACCCCGAACCGAGGAGAGATCAGGGGTCAGGGGCCTGGTGGCGGCCCGGTGGTGCCGCGGACGACGAGGTGCGGCTCGAGGACGACGTCGACGTGCGCGGTCCGGTCACCCTCGAGCCGCTCGACCGCTGCCGCGACGGCGGCCTCGGCCATGGGCTGCGGCGACTGGCTGACGGTCGTCAGGTCGATGGCGCCGAGGCGGGCGAGCGGGCTGTCGTCATAGCCGACGACCGAGACCCGGCCGGGCACCGCGATCCCGTCGCGGCGCAGCCGGTCGAGGACCCCCAGGGCGCAGCGGTCGTTGAACGCGACGACCGCCGTGGGGGCCGCGGGCGCCGTCCTCCTCGGTGTCGCCACCGGCCACGACCTGCACCGCGTCGGGGCCGAGCAGGCGCCGCACCGCCTGGCGGTAGCCCTGCCGTCGCAGGGTGGCGATCGGGCACCGCGCCATCG
>Ga0247826_10000207_pt1 | contig 10317 bp, 12 predicted proteins | sample 12C_Control_Day1_FD_200152 | JGI IMG/M metagenome (GOLD analysis project Ga0247826, IMG submission 200152) | Soil microbial communities from agricultural site in Penn Yan, New York, United States - 12C_Control_Day1 | ecosystem: Environmental > Terrestrial > Soil > Agricultural land | place... | reverse complement strand
GCTCGAGAAGCAGAAGAAGGGCAAGAAGCGAATGAAGCAGGTGGGCGGCGTCGAGGTGCCGCAGGAGGCGTTCCTCGCGGTGCTCAACCTGGACGGCGAGAAGAAGCGATGACCCGCCGCCCGGCCGACAGGTCGTGAGCGGCGCGGGGTCCGGGAGCGCGCCGGGCGTGCGCCACCTGTACGTCCACCTGCCGTTCTGCGTCCACCGCTGCGGCTACTGCGACTTCGTCACCGCCGTCGGACGCGTCGAGGAGCACGGCGCCTACGCGGACGCCGTGCTGCGCGAGCTCGACCGGGAGCGGACGCTCCTCGCCTCCCGCCTCGCGACCGTCTTCGTCGGCGGCGGGACACCGACCTTCACCGAGCCCACCGCCCTCGCGCACGTGCTCGCCGCCCTGCCCGAGGCCGACGAGGTGACGGTCGAGGCGAACCCCGAGACCGTCACGGCCGAGCTCGCCGTCCTCCTCGGCGACCACGGCGTCACGCGCGTCTCGCTCGGCGCGCAGTCGTTCCGGCCGCGTCTGCTCGAAGTGCTGGAGCGCCGGGCGACGCCCGAGGACGTCCGGCGCGCAGTGCAGACTCTGCGTGATGCCAGTTTCGACAACATCTCCTTCGACCTGCTCTACGGGATCCCCGGCCAGAGCGCCGCCGACCTCGACGCGGACCTCGCGGACGCCCTGGCGCTCGCGCCCGAGCACCTCTCGTGCTACGAGCTCGAGGCCAAGCCGGGCACGCGGTTCACGCACGCGCACGGCACGGAGCTCCGTCGCCAGGCCGAGGCCATGGAGGACTACGCCGCGCGGGTCGCGGAGACGCTGACCGGCGCTGGCTACCGCTGGTACGAGACGGCGAACTTCTGCCGGAGCGACGCCGGCCGCGACCTCCGCGCGCACCACAACCTGGCGATCTGGCGCGGCGCGGACTACGTGGGGCTCGGAGTCGGCGCAGTCTCGACGGTGGACGGTGTCCGTCGCAGGAACCTCCCGTCGCTCGCGGGGTACGTCGGCGCGCTCACCCGAGGCGAGGCGCCGCCGCGCGAGCTCGAGCCGCTCGACGCCGAGACGCGCCAGGTCGAGCGCCTGATGCTGGGGCTCCGCCTCGACGAGCCCTTCTCCCTGGCGGGCGCCGAGCGGGTGGTCGACCCGGCCGCGCTCGAGCGCCTGGTCGCGGGTGGGCTCGTCGAGCGGGTCGAGGGCGGCGTGCGCCTGACGGGCAGAGGCCGCCTGCTCGGCGGCGCGGTGACCGTCGAGCTGCTCGCCTGACGCCCGCGAGCGGCCCGGTCGGACGATGGCGCGCCGGTACGATCGGTGCATGGTCCTGCGGTCGCGTGACGGAGCGAGTCGCCGTCGCCTGCTGTTGCTGAACGCGCTGCTCGTCGCGTCCGCGCTCGTCACCGCCGCCGTCGCCGTGCGCGTCGTCGTGACGCAGAGCGACGGCACGAGCGGGCTCGTCTGGAATCTCTTCCTCGCCTGGATCCCGTTTCTGCTCGCGCTCGGGGTCTACGACGCGGCGCGCAGACGGGCGTCGGCGTGGACGCTCGCCGGCCTCGGGGCGCTCTGGCTCCTCTTCCTCCCGAACGCGCCGTACATCGTCACCGACTTCAAGTGGCTGCGCCACATGGAGCCGACGTACTGGTTCGACCCGCTGACGATCGGCGCGGCCGCGGCGCTCGGGCTCGTGCTCGGGTTCGTCTCGGTGTACCTCGTCCAGGCCGTCGCGGCGCAGCGGCTCGGCCGGATGGTGGGCTGGGGGATCGCGCTCGGCGCGCTCGTCCTCAGCGGAGCGGGCGTCTACCTCGGGCGCTTCCAGCGCTGGAACTCGTGGGAGGCGGTGACGGAGCCGTCGAAGATCTTCGGCGGGCTCGCGCGAGGCCTCCTCGACCCGCTCGCGCACGCCGAGCCGCTCGCGCTGTCGGCGTTCTTCGCCGTCGCATGCTGCGGCGGCTACGCGCTCTTCTACTCCCTGTTCCGGCCGCACCTGCACCGCCTCGAGGACCGCTGACGGCGCGGCGGCGGCGGCCGCAGGCCCCGACCGTACGATTGGCGTTGATGGACCTCACACCCCGCAAGCGCGAGATCCTCCGGCGCGTCGTCGAGGAGTACGTCGCCACCGGCCTGCCGGTCGGCTCGAAGTCGCTCGTGGAGCGCTCCGGCCTCGACGTCTCTCCGTCGACCGTCCGCGGCGAGCTCTCGGAGCTGGAGGCGATCGGGCTGCTGACGCACCCGCACACGTCCGCGGGGCGCATCCCCACGGAGAGCGGCTATCGCATCTACACGGAGGAGCTCGTCGGCCTCATCGAGGGCCGACCGGCCCCGTTCGAGCTCGACCTGACCGCCATGCGCAACGAGCTCGAGGAGGCGCTCCGCCGGACGACGGAGACGCTCTCGGACGCGACGCACCTACTCGCGCTCGTGTCGGCGCCCGCGCTGCAGGCGGCCGCGGTGCGGCACGTCGAGGTGCTCGAGCTCCAATCCCGCGTGGTGATCGTCGTCGTGATCACGGCCTCCGGCAGCGTCTCCAAGCGCGTCTTCGAGTTCGAGGGCGGCGTCGACCCTGGCCTCGTCGAGTGGGCGCGGGCCTATCTCGAGGAGACGGTCGTCGGCCGGCGGCCGAGCGCGTCGGTGCTCCGCCGGGCGTTCGAGGACCCGGGCCTCTCGACGCGCGAACGGCTCTTCCTCGAGACGGTGCGGCCGGCGTTCGCGGACGTCGTCGCCTCCGCGACCGACCTCTACGTCGGCGGCGCCGCGGGACTCCTCGGCGACGCGCGCGGCCCCGACCTCGAGGCGTGCCAGCGGCTGCTCGAGGTGCTCGAGCGCCGCGCCGCCGTGCTGGGCCTCCTGCAGGAGGCGCTCGACCCCGACCGAACGGTCGTCCGCGTCGGCCCCGAGTTCGAGGGCGAGGAGCTGCGCGGCGCGTCGTACGTCGGCACGACCTACGGGCTCGCGAACCGCTCGCTCGGCGTCGTCGGCCTGCTCGGGCCGTTGCGGATGGACTACGAGAAGGCGATCCGGTCGGTGCGCGCGGCCGCCTTCGAGCTCTCCCGCCTCGTCGAGGACGTCTACGGAGCCTCCTGATGGCGACGACCCAGGACGACTACTACGCCCTGCTCGGCGTTCCGCGCGACGCGAGCCACGACGAGATCAAGCGGGCGTTCCGCCGTCTCGCGCGCGAGCTCCACCCGGACGTCAGCGAGGACCCCGACGCCGGGAAGCGGTTCCGCGCCGTCGCCGAGGCATACGAGGTGCTGTCCGACCCCGAGCGGCGACGCACGTACGACCGGTTCGGCCACGCCGGCCTCCGGAGCGGCGGATACGCGCCGATGGACGCCGACTTCGGGAGCCTCTCGGACGTCTTCGCGGCCTTCTTCGGCGAGGCGCTCTTCGGACAGGCCGCGGGCGGCCCCGCGGGCCCGGCACGCGGGCCGGACGTCGCGTCCCACGTCGAGATCGACCTCGCCGAGGCAGTGACGGGGACGACCCTCGAGGTCGGCGTCCGGGTCGCGAGGACGTGCCAGGCGTGCGGCGGCAACGGCGCGGCGCCGGGCACGGCGCCGACGACGTGCCCGGGGTGCGGCGGGGCGGGGCGGATCCAGCAGGTGTCGCGCACGGTGCTGGGGCAGATCGTGCGCACGGGGGCCTGTCCCCGCTGCGACGGGGTGGGGACGATCGTCGAGCAGCCCTGCGAGCGCTGCGAGGGCGACGGGCGGATCCTCGAGGACGTCCCGCTCGAGCTCGACGTCCCGGCCGGGATCCACGACGGACAGCGCATCCGAGTCCGCGGTGCGGGGCACGCAGGCGTCCTCGGCGGCCCGCCCGGCGACGTCTACGTCACGGTCGGGGTGCGGCCGCTCGACGCGGTCGAGCGCGACGGCGACGACCTCCGGGTCCGCACGACGGTGACGATGACCGAGGCGGCGCTCGGCGCGACGGTGACCGTGCCGACGCCGGAGGGAGCGCTGGAGATCGAGCTCGCGCCGGGCACGCAGCCGGGCGCCGTCCAGATCGTCCGGGGGCGCGGGATGCCGTCCCTCGAGTCCGGCCGCCGCGGCAACCTGCTCGTCGCCGTGGACGTGCGCATCCCGACCCGGCTGACGGGCGAGCAGCGCGCCGAGCTCCTGCGCTTCGAGAGCGAGCTCGGGGACGACGCGTACCGCGGCGACGACGACGGCTTCCTCGGAAAGCTGAAGAGCGCCTTCCGGTGACCGGCGAGCCGTCGCGGACGGCGCTCGTCGTGGTCGCCGACGCCGTCGACGAGACCCTCGCGCCGTGGCGTCGCCGCTTCCATGCCTGGTCGGCCGAGCGGGGGATCCCGGCCCACCTGACGATCCTGTTCCCGTTCGTCCCGGCCTCGCGCGTCGACGGCGAGCTGCTGGCGAGCCTGCGGGCGCTCTACGCGCCGGTAGCGCCGTTCGCGTACGAGCTCGCGCGGGTCGAGTCGTTCCCTGGTGTGGCCTGGCTCGCACCGGAGCCGGCGGCCCCGTTCCTCGACCTCATCGACGCCACGCGGGCCGCCTTCCCCGATCATCCGCCGTACGGCGACCCGACCCTGGAGCCGGTGCCGCATTGCACGGTCGGCGGGGACACGGGCGGCGAGGACGACGACCGCACGCTCGCGGCGATGCTCGCGGAGCTCCGCGACGGGCTCGGCCCGTCCCTGCCGCTCGCATGCCGCGCCGAGGCCGCGACGCTGCTCGTCGAGCAGGCCGACGGCACCTGGGCCGGGGGGCCGGCGTTCCCGTTCGAGGGCGACCGGGCGTGAGCCACTTCCGACGCGTCTCGGTCCGGGCGCGGGGCGACGACGCCGAGCCGCTGCGCGCGCGCCTGCTCGAGCTCGTCCCCGCCGGGCTCGAGGAGCGGCCGCTCGACGGGGGCGGCGTCGAGCTCTCGGCGTACGTTCCCGCCGACGCGGTCGAGCGGCTGCTCACCGAGCTCCCGGAGGCGGCGGTCGAGGACGTCCCCGACGGCTGGGAGGACGCCTGGCGCGCGTTCCACCACCCGGTCGAGGCGGGCGGGCTCTGGATCGGGCCGCCGTGGGAGACGCCGCCCCAGGGTGCGCACTCGGTGGTGATCGACCCCGGCCGAGCCTTCGGGACAGGTGCTCATCCCACGACGCGGCTCTGCGTCGAGCTGCTCGCCGCCGAGGAGCACCGCGGCTCCGTGCTCGACGTCGGCTGCGGGTCGGGCGTGCTCTCGATCGCGGCGGCCCGCCTCGGCTTCGACCCCGTGACGGCGCTCGACAACGACGCGGTCGCGGTCGAGACGACCCGCGCCAACGCGTGTGCCAACGGGGTGACGGTCGTGGCGGCCACGGCCGACGCGCTCGCCGACCCGCTGCCGACGGCCGACCTGGCGGTCGCGAACGTCCTGCTGGCACCGGTCGAGGCGGTCCTCCACCGACTCGAGGCACCGCGCGCGATCACCTCCGGCTACGTCGTCACCGACCGTCCCCGCGCGCCGCGCTGGACGAGCGTCGCCCGGCGGGAGCTGGACGGCTGGGCGGCCGATCTCCTCGTCCGGGAGCGGCCCGCAGACCGATCGGCCGATTCGACCGTCTAAGCTCTTTGGCTCGCATGGCGACCTTCTCGACGCGCTTCCTCGGGTGCAAGGTCTCGTTCGCCGACGCACAGGCGATCCGTGAGCGCCTGCTCGGCGACGGCCACACCGAGGTCGCGAGCGGTGGAGAGATCCAGGTCGTCAACAGCTGCTGCGTCACCCACGAGGCCGTCTCGAAGTCGCGGCAGGCCGCGGCCCGCGCGGCCCGCACCGCGCGCACCGTCTACGTGACGGGCTGCGCGTCGCGGCTCGAGGGCGCGTTCCCCAACGCTCCCGGCAACGTCGTCGTGACGGAGCGCACCGGGGACGAGGCGGCGGCCTTCGTCGCACGCGACGTCGGCGCGCTCGGCTGCGTCGACGCCGAGCACCGCCTCGACCGGTGGCGCGCCTTCGTGCGGATCCAGGACGGCTGCTCGTTCGCCTGCGCCTTCTGCGTCATCCCGCACGTGCGCGGCGCGACGCGAAGCCGGACGGCTGCGGCCGTGCTCTCCGAGATCCGGCGGCGCGTCGACCAGGGCCATCGCGAGATCGTCCTGACCGGCGTCAACCTCGGCTGCTTCCGCGACCGCGCGGCGGGCTACACCCTCGCGCGCCTCGTGCGCGAGGCCGGCGCGGTGCCCGGGGTCGAGCGGCTCCGGCTCTCGTCGATCGAGGTGAACCACGTCGACCACGAGCTCGCCGCGGCCGTGCGCGAGACGCCGACGGTCTCGCCGCACCTGCACGTGCCGCTCCAGTCCGGCGACGACGGCGTCCTGCGGGCGATGGGCCGCCGCTACACGGCGGCGGGCTTCGCACGGAGGCTCGAGCGGCTCGACGGCGTCCATCTCACGACCGACGTGATCGTCGGCTTCCCCGCCGAGGACGAGCAGGCGTTCGCCCGGACGCTCGAGCTCGTCGAGCGCCTGGGGATGACGAAGGTCCACGTCTTCCCGTACTCCCCGCGGCCGGGCACCCGCACGGCGGCGGACGACCGCGTGCCCGCCGAGGTGAAGCGCGAGCGCGGCGCCCGGCTGCGCGCGCTCTCCGACGAGCTCTGCCGGCGTCGCTGGCAGGCGCGGGTCGGCTCGACCGACCGCGTACTGCTCGACCGCCCCGGCCGCGGCTATGCCGACGACTACACCCCGTGGCTCGTCGAGGGAGTGGAGGGGACGTTCGTCACCGCGCGCGCGATCGGCCTCGCCGACGAGGGGGTGCTCGCCGTTGCCGCCTGAAGGCTCGGATTGCCTCTTCTGCTCGCTCGTCCGCGACGGCGAGCACGTCAACCGGGCCGACGGCTTCGTCGCCATCCGCGACGTCGCCCCCCAGGCGCCCACGCACCTGCTCGTCCTGCCCGAGCGGCACGTCGACACGTTCCGCGAGATCGGCGACTTCCCGCCGGACGAGTCGAAGCGGATGCTCGAGTTCGTCGCCGACACGGCGCGCAAGGCGGGGCTCGAGGACTATCGGGTACAGGTTCACGTCGGCCCGGGCGCCGGGCAGACGGTCTTCCATCTCCACTGGCACATCATGGGAGGGCAGCCGACGTGACGCTGATCAAGGAGATCGAGGGCGAGCTGACCGCCGCCCGCAAGGCGCGCGACGACGAGCGGCGTGACGCGCTCGCGCTCCTGCTGAACGCCCTCCGCGGGGCGGAGAAGGAGCTCCAGCGCGGGCTCTCCGACGACGAGGCGCTCCAGGTGCTGCAGCGCGAGCGCAAGAAGCGCGTGGAGGCGATCGACGCGTTCGCGACGGCGGGGCGGAGGGAGCGCGCCGAGCGGGAGGAGTTCGAGCTCGAGGTGCTGGAGGAGTTCATGCCCGAGCCGCTCACCGAGGAGGAGCTCGAGGAGATCGTCGATGACGTGATCGCGGAGGTCGGCGCGACGTCGATCCGCGACCTCGGCCGCGTGATGGCCGACGCGATGACGCGCGTCTCGGGCCGCGCCGACGGCTCCGTCGTCAGCCAGCTCGTGCGCGAGAAGCTCGCCTAGCGTGACCGACCTCCTCCGCTGGGCGCGATCGCTGGAGGCGATCGCGCGAAGCGGCCTGACCTACAGCGAGAACCCGTTCGACCGGGAGCGCTTCGAGGCGGTTCGCGAGATCGCAGCAGAGCTTGGGGCGAGCGTCACCGGCGAGCCTTCCACGGAGCTCGCCGTGCGCTTCGCCGAGGAGTACGGCTACGGGACGCCGAAGATCGACATGCGGGGCGTCGTGCTCTCGGAAGGGCGCGTGCTCCTCGTCCGCGAGATCGGCGACACGCGCTGGACGCTCCCCGGAGGCTGGGCGGACGTCGGCGAGAGCCCCCGGCAGGCGATCGAGAAGGAGATCCGGGAGGAGGCCGGGATCCCCAGCCGCGCCGCCCGCGTGCTCGCCGTGTTCGATCGCGACTTCCGCGGCCGGGCTCTGTGGCCCGCCCACGCGTACAAGGTGTACGTCGAGTGCGAGCCGGGCGACGGCACGCCGGCCGGCGACGGGGTCGAGACCGAGGCCGCCGCGTACTTCGACCCGGAGGAGCTCCCGGACATCTCGGTCAAGACGCCGGCCGAGCACCTCGCGAGCGTGCTCGCGCTCGCAGCCGACCCCGCGGCAGGCGCGGCGCTCGACTGAGGCGCCCATTTGGTGGCGCGGGCGAGCGCCGGTCTATCGTCCCGGGTGACAGCAGCTGCGCCGAGGAGGAGCCATGTGCCTACCCGGGACGATCGAGTCGGTTCGTGCACAGACGGACGAGCGCCAGGGGGTGACGCGACGGGCCGCAGTGCTCGGCGCGGCCGGAGCCGCGCTCGTCGCCAGCCTCCCGGCCGGCGCCCGCGCGGCCAGGACGGCGTCGCAGCGGATCGCCGACCTGACGCACACCTTCCGCGCCGGGTTCCCCGTCTACACGTTCGCACCGCCGAGCCGCCGCACGCTGGTGACGATCCCCGGCGGGGGGTTCTACGCCCAGGAGTGGACGTTCGGCGAGCACTCGGGCACGCACATGGACGCGCCCGGTCACTTCGTGGCGGGCGGCCGCCTGTCGCCGGAGATCACGCCGGCCGAGCTCGTGCTGCCGCTCGTCGTGGTCGACATCGCTGCGCGGGCGAGCGCGGACCCGGACACCACGTTGGTCGTCGACGACCTGATCCGGTTCGAGCGGCGGCACGGTCGCATCCCGAAGGGGGCACTCGTCGCGATGGACTCGGGCTGGAGCGCGAAGGCGGCCGACCCGCTGGCCTTCAAGGGCGGCGCGGCGGGGGACTACCACTTCCCGGGCTTCTCGCGCGAGGCTGCGCTGTGGCTCGTCCAGGAGCGCGACGTCGCGGCGATCGGCGTCGACACGCTCAGCCTCGACCCCGGCGACTCGACCACCTTCGACGTGCACGTCGACTTCCTCGCGACAGACCGCTACGGGCTCGAGGGTCTCGCGAATCTCGATCGGGTGCCGCCACGCGGCGCGGCCGCCTACGTGGGCCTGATCCCGTGGGAGGAAGGGTCAGGCGGCCCCTGCCGGGTGCTCGCGACCTGGTGAGGCACGGCGGTCGGCGGGCTCGCGCGCGCCCCGACGACCCGCGAGAGGGCGCGCCGATTGCGCGCGACGAGCCCGTAGCCGAGGTGCGTGGCACGCGGCGTGCGTCGCGCGAGCGCCGCGGGCAGCCGGCCGCCGGGCAGGGCCTCGAGCACGAGCGGGACGGCGGCGCCGCCCGAGCGACGTCGGCCGGCTCCGTCGACCGCGTGGAAGGCGGCGTACCGGTCACGACGATCCAGGTCGCGGAGCCACGTGTCGCCCGCGGGCGAGCCGATCGCCGCGACGGCGAGCCCCCGTGCCGCGAGCGCCCCGGCCACCGCGGTGCAGAACCGGCACCCCTCGTCGTAGAGCACCAACGCGGCTCCCCGCTGCACGAGGCCACGCTAGCCGCGCCCCGGGAGGGGCCGGGTCGCGCCCTACACTGAGACCGTGCAGGACGTGCTCACCGTGCCCAATGAGGTCGCCGCGGAGCTCGCCGGCGTGGGCGACGGCGTGCTCGACTCGCTGCGCGAGCGGCTGGGCTGCTCGATCTCGCTCCGCGGGAACCGGCTCACGCTCGACGGCGACGAGGAGCGGGTCGTGGAAGCGCGCGCGGTCGTCGACGAGCTCGTCGAGCTCGTCGAGGGGGGCCACGCGATCGGCCCGGACACGGTCGGCGCCGTCGTCGCGGCGCTCGACCAGGCAGCCGACATCCGCGACGTCGTCGAAGACGTCGTCTGGCGGCACCGGGGCAAGAAGATCGCCCCGAAGACCGTCACCCAGAAGCGCTACGTCGACGCGATCCGCGCCGCGACGGTCACCTTCGGGATCGGCCCGGCGGGCACGGGCAAGACGTACCTCGCAATCGCGCTCGCGGTGAAGGCGCTCGCCGAGCGCGAGGTCGGGCGGATCATCCTCACGCGCCCCGCGGTCGAGGCCGGCGAGCGGCTCGGCTTCCTGCCCGGGGACATCCTCGCCAAGGTCGACCCGTACATGCGCCCGCTGTTCGACGCGCTGTACGACACGATGGACGCGGACCGCCTCAACGCGTACATCGACCGCGGGACGATCGAGGTCGCGCCGCTCGCATTCATGCGCGGCCGCACGCTGAACGACTCGTTCGTGATCCTCGACGAGGCGCAGAACACGACGCCCGAGCAGATGCAGATGTTCCTGACCCGGCTCGGGTTCGGCTCGAGGATGGTCGTGACCGGCGACGTGACGCAGATCGACCTGCCGCGCGAGCAGGCGTCCGGGCTCATCCACGTCCGCGACATCCTGCGGCCGATCGACGGGATCGGGTTCGTC
>Ga0247826_10000204_pt1 | contig 10338 bp, 10 predicted proteins | sample 12C_Control_Day1_FD_200152 | JGI IMG/M metagenome (GOLD analysis project Ga0247826, IMG submission 200152) | Soil microbial communities from agricultural site in Penn Yan, New York, United States - 12C_Control_Day1 | ecosystem: Environmental > Terrestrial > Soil > Agricultural land | place... | reverse complement strand
CTGCCTCCGTTCGTCTTCTACTCGTACCAGTTCTATCCGGAGATGCTGGGCGCGCTCGTGCTCACCGCCGCGCTGCGCTGGCTGCTGTTCGTGCCGCGGCTCACGGAGCGCGCGGCCTGGGCGCTGGGGCTCGGGCTGGCCACGCTGCCGTGGCTCCACCAGAAGTTCCTGCCGGTGTGGGCGGTGCTCGTGCTGTGGGCGGTCGTCCGCCTGGTGAACGACCTGGCCCCGATGCGCACGCTGGGCGCGATCCTGGTGCCGCAGGCGCTGACCCTCTTCCTGACCGCGGTCTACAACTTCGGGATCACCGGCAGCGTGAGGCCCGACGCGCTCTTCCTGGCCTGGGGGCCCGGCGGAGTCAGCTCGGCCCGCGTCGGGCAGGGCCTCCTCGGCCTGTGGCTGGACGCACGCTACGGCATCGTGCCCTACCTGCCGTTCCTGCTGCTGGCCGCGGGCGGCGTGATGCTGCCGGCGGCGCGCCGGCTCGCGTGGGCGCTGCCGGCCGCGCTCGTCTACTACGCGACCGTCGCGTCCGCCGACAACTGGAGCGGTGCGACGTGCAACCTCGGCCGCTACATCATGCCGGTGATCCCGCTCGCGCTCGCATTTGCGGCGCTGACCCTCGCGGACGCGCGGGAGGGAGTCTGGACGATGGCGCTCGCGCTGGCGGGCTTCTCGGCCGTCCTCGCGCGCCTGCTCTGGCAGGACCCGCACGCCGCCAACGACTGCGCGCTGCTGCTCGCCCGCAGCGTGTTCGCGGACGGCAACGTGTACGTGCCCAACCTGTTCCTGCGCACCTGGGCCGATGCGGCCCCCGGACTGTGGGCCCGCCTGCTCGCGTGGTCGGCGCTGGCGGGCGTGGTGGCGTGGTGGGTGCGCAAGGCGGCCGCGCGCGAGGCGGCGTCCGCCGCCCGGTCGCTGTTCGGCGGGGCCGCGATCGTCCTGTGCCTCGCCGTCGTGCTCGAGCGCTGGCCGTCCGCGCGAACGCGGCCCGCATGGAACGACGCGATCGCCCTCACGGACGGTTCGACGGCGCACTTCCTGGGCGGCGCCACCGTGCGCGACGACGCGGTCCGAGCGGGGCCGGGGACGCTCGAGCTCCTGGTCCGCTCGCGCGACCCGAAAGACACGCTGGCGCTCACGGTCGAAGGCGAAGGCGTCGTCCGTGTCGGCGGCGCAGCGCCGATCGTCGTGTCCGGGCGGCCGCTTCCGCTGGGCGTGCCGCTCGCGCCGCTGCGCCGGCTCAGCGGGCGGCGCGGGGTGGAGGAGTGGCTGGCACGCCAGGAGCTGACGGTGGAGGGCTCGCTCGTCCTGCGTGCGCTCACACCGTGAGCTCGACCCGGTTGCCTTCGGGGTCGAGCGCGACCGCTTCGTAGTAACCGTCCCCGGTACGGCGCGGGCGCGACTCGATGGGGACGCCGCGCGCTTCCAGCGCGAGCACCATCGCGTCCACCGCCGCCTCGCTGCCGACCGAGAGTGCTAAGTGCGCATAGCCGGTCGTGACGTGCGCCCGATCGGCGGGCCCTACGTCCGCGCGGCTCATCAGCTCCAGGCGGGCGCCTTCGCCGAACGCGACGAAGTACGAGCGGAAGCCGGTGCGCGGGTTGTGGTAGGCGGGCCCGCTGCGGCCGCCCAGCGCGTCCGCGTAGAAGGCGCGCGCACGCTCCAGGTCGCTCACCCAGACGGCGACGTGGTGGACTCCCACGACCCGCGGCGCGTCGGCCATCAGGACCGGGCGGCCAGGAGCTGGTACGCGAACGCGACCGACAGCACGGCCTCGATCGCCACCGCGAGCCAGATGCTCGGAGTGCACACGCCGCTCAGGGCCCCCAGGAGGCTCACGAGAGTCATGACGACGTTCACCACGGTGCCGCCGGCGAGGATCGCCGTGCGCGCCGGCGACGGCGCCACCGCACGGCTCAGCCAGAGCAGCACCGCGTAGCCCCAGAACAGGCCGCCGTAGCGGCGAGCCATGTAGACCGTGGGCGCATCGGCCGCGATGCCCCAGCCCGACAGCATGGCCGCCGGGAAGAAGAGCCAGGCGACGCCGAGCAGCACCGTGAGGCAGGTGGTCGTGACGAACAGGGCTTTCAATGCGCCTCTCCTTCCGGTTCCGGCGGCGAGGTCTCGTCGGGGCGCGGTACGACCTCGCGCGCCGCGCCGTACGTGCGGAAGACGTAGTCGCTTCCGGCGGCCCTGCGATGACAGGAGGCGCAGTGCTCGTGCGTGCGCCGCGCCTCGGCGGGCTCGGGCGACGTGGGGTAGTACCGGAACTCCCAGCCTCCCGAATCCGCGAAGGCAGGAGTCATCCGCTTCACCATGAACGCGACGCCCTGCGCGGGCCCGTCGCGAGACAGCAGCTTCTCCTTCGCGATCGTGGCGCCGAGTGTGAAGGGCTTGCGTTCGAGGGCGCCCATGCCGACCGCAACGTTCGGAGTGCCGAAGACCATCACCAGCGGCGTCGCGTGGGGCCCGAACCGGCTCGCCAGCGCGGCGGGGGTCGGGCTTCTGCACAGGGACCAGGAGCTCAGCGCGACCTCGCGCGGTTCGGACAGCAGCGGCGTCCACGACTTGTAGCCACGAAGCGCCTCGGGGAGGCCGAGGTCAGGTGTCTTCGTCGGCTCGGCTGCGTCTGCGTTCGATACGGTCGCCAGGATCACGAGCGTGAAGAGCGTCCTCATCGCCGACCTCCGGACGACTTGAATCCTACGCCAGCCGCGCGGCCCGCGCGCCCCGACCTCCCAGCGCCGTCTTGAGGTACGTCGCCAGCGCCTGCCAGGCGAGCTGGTCCGCGGGCGACGTCGCGACGGGGATGTCGCTGCGCTGCAGCCGCCGGCCGAGGCGGCGGTTGGCCAGGACGATCTCCATGGCCGAGACCTGGGCGAAGGCCGCCTCCAGCGTGTCCGGCCGGGCCCGCGCCAGCGCGGCCAGCTCGGCATCCTCCAGGTTGATGAGGATGGGCCGGTGCTTGCGGCGCAGGCCCAGGAGCGCCTCGCGCAGCAGCTCGGCCGCGGCCAGGTCCGTGACGGACGTGAGGATGACGACGAGGGAGCGGCGCGACTCCGACTTGCCGGCGTGCTCCGCCGCCAGGTCGTATGCCGGCTCCACCAGCCGCGCCTCCAGGTCGAAGAGCGCGCCGTAGGCGACGCCGACCGACCGGCTGCCGCCTCGCACGCGCACCGTCCGCTCGACGCGGTCCGAGAACGCGGAGATGGTGACGCGGTCGCCGCGGCTGGCGGCGACCCGCGTGAGGGCCAGCGCGGCCGCCAGCGCATGGTCCAGCTTGCTCCGCCCGCCGTCCTGCGCGGCCATGGCCCGGCCACAGTCGAGCAGGACCACCAGCCGCGCGCCCCGCTCCCACGTGTCCTCGCGCGAGACGAGATGGTCGTGGCGCGCGCTCTGCTTCCAGTGGATGCGCACGGGCGGGTCGCCCGGACGGTACTCGCGCAGCGCGTACGGCTCCGAGCCCGTGCCCTGGAGGCGCAAGGGCGAGCGCCCCAGCTCGCGCCGGTGCGCGAGCGCCAACAGCTGGCCCACGTCGCCCTGCCAGCGCACCTGCGGATAGACACGCGGGACGTGCGGCTCGAGCATCATTCGCTGCGACCAGGCGAGCCCCCACGGCCCGAGCACCCGCGCGGTCGCGGGCGGCACCGGGTGCGCGCCGCGGCGGCGGCACGTCAGCACGTACCGCCACTCGCGGGCGCCGCCGGCCGGCACGTGCAGCCGCTCGCGCAGGGGCGCCTCGGCCAGCGCGGGGTGGAGCGCTTCGCGCACGATCACCGTCGCGCCGCGCGAGCCCGGGGCCTCCAGCCGAAGCGTGACGGGAGACGGCGCGCCCTGCACCAGCAGCGGCGGCCAGGTGCGCGTCGCGCGCAGGGGTGTGCGTGCGGCGCGCCCGCGGTCGACCAGGAACACGGCGACCAGCAGGACGTCCGCGGCCAGCGCGGCCCAGGCCAGCGAGGGCACGCCGACCGATCCGACCAGGACCAGCGTGACGAGCCCGCACGCGACGAACAGGCGCGACGACGGCATCGGCCTAGCGCGCGCCCTGGTGGGGGACCTCGACCGTGCGCGCGGCGTCCTCCACCACGCTGCGCGCGCTGTGGCCCTCGAGCTCGGACTCCGCCGACAGGATGATGCGATGCGCCCAGGCAGGCACGAGCGCCTTCTTGAGGTCGTCGGGCAGCAGGAAGTCGCGCTCCGCGAGCAGCGCCATCGCACGGCCGGCCTCCAGCGCGGCCAGGGCGCCGCGCGGGCTGACGCCCAGCTCGACGTGCGGCGAACGGCGCACGGCCGCCGCCAGACGCTGCAGGTAGTCGAGCAGCTCGTCCGTGACGTGGACCTCGCGCGACGCGGCGCGAAGCGCCTGCACCTCCGCGGCGTCCAGCACGGGCGCTGCCTCGATCCCGCGGCCGCCCCATCCGGCCAGCTCCTGCCTGACGGCGCGGCGGTAGATCTCTGTCTCGGCCTGCGCGTCGGGGAGTGCGATCTCGACGCGCAGGAGGAAGCGGTCGAGCTGCGCCTCCGGCAGCGGGTAGGTGCCTTCGAACTCGACGGGGTTCTGGGTGGCGATCACGAAGAAACCGGCCTCCAGCGGATGCGAGACGCCGTCGATCGTGGCCTGTCCCTCCTGCATGGCCTCCAGCAGCGCCGACTGCGTCTTGGGCGGCGTGCGATTGATCTCGTCCGCCATCAGAACCTGCGTGAACAGTGGACCGCGCACCAGCTTGAACGTGCGCGACGCCGGGTCGAACACGTTGGTGCCGGTGACGTCGGTCGGCATGAGGTCGGGCGTGAACTGGATGCGCGCGAAGTGCGCGCCCAGGGCCCCGGCGAACGCGCGCGCGAGGAGCGTCTTGCCCACGCCGGGCGGCCCCTCGAGCAGCACATGGCCTCCCGCCATGTAGCCGGCCAGCAGACCTTCCACCGCGCCCCGCTGTCCGATCAGGACGGCGTCCAGCGCCTCGGCCACCCGCACGGCCGGACCCACGCCTTGGCTCATCGACTCCTCCTCGGTGCGCGCTCGCCGGCCAGGGCCTGCGCGAGCGACAGAAGACCGGCTCCCGCCGGATCGCGCGCGGGGATGCGCGGATCCAGCTCGTGTGCGCGCGCGACGAGCAGCGCCGCCGCGTCGCGCTCGTGGCCCAGACGCAGGTGCAGCGCGCCGAGGCCGCGCAGGAACGTGGCCGCCGACCCGCTGCGCACGGGCGGGTCCGACCACACGGGCCCGAACGGCCGCGCGAGCGCCAGCAGCGCCAGCAGGTACACGACCGCCAGGTGCAGGAGCCACAGGTCGAACACGCGCCGGCTGCCCACGCTCGCGGGCGTGACCGACGCGGTGAGGCCGTGGTGGTACTCGTCGAACGACCACGTGCCCGGCAGGCTGGCGCGCAGCGACTCGAGCAGGTCGGCGGCCGCCGGCGACCCCACGCCGGCGTTGGCCAGCAGCGCGGCCGGCAGCGCCACGACCCGCCCGCGCAGCCGCGGGAACGCGAACGCGAGCGCGCGCCCCTCCCCGTCCACGAGCAGGGTCGTCGCACCCGCGGGCGCCTGGAAGCCGTGCGCGAACGCGTGAACGCGGATCACGCGGGCCGGGTCCGTGTCGCCGGGCGGCCGCAGCTCCCATTCGGTGCGCGCGTATGCGTACCAGGCGAACGGGCCGAGCGGCGGATGCGGCCGGAGCGACGTCTGGTCGAGTCCGAGTGCCTCGGCCACCCGGCCCTCTCCCATCGATTGGGGCCGTTCGCCCGAGTAGGCGAACACCACGTCGCCGCCGGCCTGAAGGTGGCGCAGGAGCACCGGGCGCAGCTCCGTGAGCTCCCAGCGCTGCCAGGGGAAGACGAGCGCCAGCACGCGAGGGGCTCCCAGCGCCTCGCCCAGCGGCCGATCGATCAGCGTGACAGGCGTGCCGCGCGCCTCGAGGTACAGGCGCGCGGCGGCCCAGCCCGCTCCGCCCCGCGACTGCGCGCTGCCCGCGCCGCCCCCGCGCGTCTGCCGCGCGAGCAGGGCGATGAATCCGATGCACGCGGCCGCGAGTATCGCGAGCGCGATCCGCTCGCGTTTCATACCGCCGCCTCGAGCGCCTGCACCAGGCCACGAACGTCGTCCGCGGCCGGCCGCTGAGGGCCGTACGTCATCCGGTCGAGCGCCGCGGCCCAGCGGGCCAGGTCCGTCCGGCCCGCCCGCGCCAGCAGCTCGCGGCTTGTCCACGACGGATCCACCGGCCCGCGGCTGACCGAGGCCGCGAGCCACCACCACGCGGCCTCCAGCGCTTCCGCGATGCCGCCCGAGCGGAGGCGCTCCTCCAGCAACGCGCGCCAGGCGCCCGGATCGCGCGGTGCGGGCTCCAGCTTTTCCGCGGCGCCCGCCACCGAGGCCGGCGACGCAGCCCGCCGCCGGCGCAGCAGGCGCCAGGTGCCCACCGCCGCGAGCGAGGCGATCACCGCGACGAGGAGAGCGAACAGCACGGTCGCCACCGTGTCCACCGAGAGGCCCAGCCCGGTGATCAGGTCCCGCGCGGGCGAGAGCAGGTCGCCGAGCGCATCCAGCACGGCACCCGCGAGGTTGACGAGGTAGTCCGACCACTCGGGGCCGGGAGCCTGGCGCGCGATGCCCTCCTGTTCGATCACGCGCTGCATCAGCGCGTGATCAGCCGGCCGCTGCACGAGGGTAATCGGCGCGGGGGACGGTGCTAGCGTCGTCATCCGGAAACGACGGGCGGCGCGCCTTCGGGCCCGCGCATCTCCCGGATCGCGGCCTCGAGGTCGCCCCCTTCCTGGCGGCGGCGCAGGTCGACGTAGAACAGGACAAGCGCGAAGGACATGTAGAGCTGGACGGCGGTCGTGACGAGGCCGTTCAGCATGTTGCCGGGGACCTGCAGCCAGACGGCCGTGCTCATCACGCTTGCCGGGTCGGAGGCGCCCTCGGCCGCCGCTCGGAAGATGAGGATCTGTTGCGCGACGATGAACGGGAGCTGCACCGCCATGCCCACGGCGCCGCTCAGGAGGTAGCCCAGGAAGAAGATGAGGAACACCTTCAGCAGCGGGCTGTTGCCGATCCCGCCCATCGGGTTGTAGCGGACGAGCTGCGCGCTGCGGGTGATCGCGTCCATGCCGTAGAGGCGTTCCGCCGCCATCACCGGCACGAGCATGCTGAAGAGCAGTCCCAGGAAGAGCCCCGGCAGCAGGCAGAAGACGCACCCCACCACGACGCAGAGGCCGGCCAGCACGCTGGTGCCGAAGACGCGGGGGCGGATCGTGAAGATCCAGGCGTGCTTCATCGACATCGGCTGGCCCTGGACCGCGTCGGTGGCCGCCTGCAGGAGCGCCTCGTACCCGAGTCCCCACACCACGCCGGCCAGCAGGGTGACGGCCAGGAAGGCACCCATGCCGACGAACATCTGGGCCGGACCGGGCGACGCCTCCGGGTTGAACATGCTCGTGAACCACAGCGCCTGGGCCACCGGGATCAGGCCGTTGACGATCGAGATGGGCACCGCGACCGGGAGGTACATCGCGCGGAAGTGCCGGCGCGTCCACTTCACGGCCTCGTCGACCAGCAGGCGGAACGGAATCGGCTCGGTGATCGCGGACATGGGCTGTCTCACTCCTCTCGCAGGAAGGGGTTCCAGGCGAGCAGTCCGAACAGCAGCCACAGCGTGAGGCCGAGAACGGCCTTGAGGGCGGGGGTCACGTCGGGCGACGGCGAGATCAGCCCTTCGACGAGCCCGAGCAGCACGAACCACGGCAGGCATCCACCCAGGACGACGAGCGACTGGCGCGACGCCTCGCGCACGACGTCACGGCGGGGCCGGTCGGAGGCGGCCACCAGCGCCTGGCCCATGGCGAGGCCGGCGGCCGCCGACACCACGATCAGCGTGAGCTCCAGGGGCCCGTGTGCGGCCACGAACTCGAGCAGCCGGCCCGTCATCGCGTAGGGCAGCGTGGCGCCGACGATGACCCCCAGCATGAAGCCGTTCAGCAGCACCACCCACAGCGCGCCCAGTCCGGCCAGCGCGCCACCCGCCCAGGCGGTGATGGCGACCCCCATGTTGTTCGTGGCGATCGCGGACGACGACACGGCCGGCGGGATGGTGGTGGTGAGCGCCTCCGTCCACAGCCGGCCCTCGCGCAGCCCGGCCATCGCCTCGGGCCCCAGGAAGGCGGCGCCCATGGCGGGCTGGACGATCGCCAGGCTGATCCCGATGAGGCCCGACGAGACGAACAGGAGCGTCGCGATCGAGAGGTGCGGGCCCAGCCGGCGCATGGCCCGCGGGAACGAGCGCGTGAAGAAGCGCAGGACGGAGACGCGGCCCGTGCCGCGATCGCGTTGCAGCCACTGCGTGCCCTCGAGGGCCAGCCGCCACAGGCGCCGCGCCGATCCCGTCTCCGGGTAGCGCGCCGCCGCCAGCGCGTGGTCGTGCAGCACCTGCCGGTAGCGGAAGGCGAGCCTCTCGAGCGCCGAATGGTCGAGCGCGGCGCCGCCGCGGGCCCGGCCCAGCGCCTGCTCGAACTCGTCCCAGAGCGGCTGGCGTGTCCGCACGAAGCGTCCGTAGTCCATGCCGGATCAGCTCGCGGACACCGCGTAACGCAGCCGCTGCAACGGATCGGCGTCAGCGGGCGTCCCGGCCAGCAGCGACGGGTCGTCGCGCTCGATGCAGGTGATGAGGTCGCTGGCCAGGACGCGCGCGCGGGCGGGGTCCATCCCGTCCGCCCGCCGGAGCAGGCTCTCCACGACCGCGACCTCGCGCGCGCCCCAGCCCGCGGGGATGCGCCCCACCACGACGTCGCGCTCCTGCGCGCGCGTGTGCACGACAAGCGTGCCCGCCAGCCGGTCGCCGATGCGGCGCGACAGCGGGTCGAGCAGCATGAACCAGACGCCCACCAGCGTGTCCAGCAGCCGCACCATGTTCCGCAGCAGCAGGGAGCCCACCGAAGCGCGCCCGCCGTCGCGCGACACGACGCGCAGCGCGAGCGCCCACTTGCCGAAGGAGCGCCCGCCCGTGACCGCCTCGACACCGGCGAAGTACCCGTACTCGAGGACGAAAAGGCCCAGCAGCGCGATCGCGAAGGTCCACCCGCCTCCGATGCGCGTCTCGAGGCGGGAGCCGGCGAAGAGGAGCCCGAAGATCCAGGTGGCGGCCAGCACGGCGACGAGCAGGTAGTCGAGCGTTGCGGCCAGCGCGCGGCTGCCGATGCCGGCCACCGGCAACGCCAGCGGGATGTTGTCCATGGCCAGGACCGTCTCTTCCTGGCCCCGGTCGATTGCCGGCGTCGGATCGCTCATGGCGGGCGAAATGCGGGTCATCTTACCGCGTTCACGCCCGCCGGCCCGGTTCGGTCAGAATGGGGAACCTATGGGGAGTGCGGTGCGTTGACCAAGGAGATGGGCGCAGCGCTGGTCGAGTTCAACGGCCTGGCCGTCTCCTACGGGCCGGTGCCGGCGCTCGCGGGCGTCTCCGGCGCCTTCCTGCCCGGCCCGACCGGCCTGCTGGGGCCGAACGGCGCGGGCAAGACGACCCTGCTGAAGACGCTGCTCGGGTTCCTGAAGCCGGACCGCGGGTCCATGACGGCGTTCGGGCTCGATCCCACCCGCCAGTCGCTCGAGGTCCGCCGTCGCATCGGCTACATGCCGGAAGTGGACTGCCACCTGCCCGGCATGACTGCCGCCCGCTTCGTGGCCTTCGCCGCGGAGCTGTCGGGGCTGCCGCCGGACGAGGCCACGAGCCGCGCGCACGAGGTGCTGTACTACGTCGGACTGGACGAGGCGCGCTACCGCAACGTCGAAACGTACTCGACGGGCATGAAGCAGCGGGTGAAGCTCGCGCAGGCGCTGGTGCACGACCCGGACCTGCTGCTGCTCGACGAGCCGACGAACGGGCTCGACCCCGAGGGCCGCGAGGAGATGCTCGCGCTCATCCGCGACGTGGCCACCCGACGGAACATGAGCCTCATCCTGTGCTCGCACCTGCTGCGCGACGTGGAGACGGTGTGCGAGCGGGTGATCGTCCTGAAACAGGGCGAGATCGCCGCGGCCGGCCGCATCGACGAGCTGACCGGGCCGCGCCGGTCGATCTACGACGTACGGGTGAAGGGCGACGCGGCCGGTTTCCTCACGGACCTGAAGGACCGCGGTTGCGAGTGGCAGGAGGGCGAGGACGGGTACCGCATCTTCATGAACGGCGGCGCCGGGCCGGAAGCGGTGTTCCGCATCGCGAAGGAGTGTGGCGTGCAGGTGAGGTACCTGCGTCCGGGGGTCGAGAGCCTCGAGGACGTGTTCCTCCGGGCCCTGGGGCATACGGGGCCGGCAACGGGGCTTGAATCGCTACGGACGGGAACG
>Ga0247826_10000202_pt1 | contig 10364 bp, 8 predicted proteins | sample 12C_Control_Day1_FD_200152 | JGI IMG/M metagenome (GOLD analysis project Ga0247826, IMG submission 200152) | Soil microbial communities from agricultural site in Penn Yan, New York, United States - 12C_Control_Day1 | ecosystem: Environmental > Terrestrial > Soil > Agricultural land | place: USA... | reverse complement strand
CCTCGTCGAGCAGGCGCGTGCGCGCGACCGCCGAGGTGCGCGCGCCCGGCCAGCGACGGTCGATGTAGCGCGTCGCGAGCGCACCGACGCCGGGGAGGCGTGCTGCGCTCGCGACGAATGCGAGCGACGGCCGCAGGAAGGTGCGAGCCAGCGGATCCTCGCAGCGGCGCGCGCGCGCCGGCGCCGCCGTCTCCAGTGCGCGAAACAGCGCCATGTACTCGGCCGTGCGGCTGGCGTGACCTTCTCTCACGCGCGCCTCCGCGCTACCTGGCGACGCCCTGCAGCTGGGGCGCCTTCCACTTCCCGTCGAGCACCGAGGGCTCCGGCAGGTAGATGCGCAGCGCCGCCGCAAACGGGCCATTCGGAGCGGGCAGCCAGTTCGACTCGAGCTCCTTGCCGGGCGACTCGCTCTGGAGGTAGAGGGTCAGCCCGCCATCGGCGTCGCGCTTCAGCCCCGGCAGCATCTCGGAGTTGATCAGGTAGCGGTTCAGCGGATTCGCCACGAGGAGCTGCTCCGGCAGGTCGTACATGGTGAGCGACCAGAAGGCCTTCGCGGGCGGCAGCGCGTCCTTGGCGAAGTGCAGCGTGTAGCGCTCCTTGGAAGCGTCGAGCCCTCCGCCGCCGGCGTCCGAGGCATAGATGACATAGAAGGCCTCGTCCTTCGAGTTGCCGTAGATGCCGATCTGCGCGGCGAGCGCGCGCTTCGCATAGGCGGTCCCGAGGGTTGCGCGGTCGCCGAACAGTCCGGCCGACGACGTGGTCTGCGCGCGCAGGGTGTCGATCTCCTTCTGGCCTTCGATCATGCCGCGCACGAAGCCCCTGCGAACTTCCTGCGAGAGTCCCTCCAGACTGAACGGCTTCCCGCCCGGCACCACGCCGATCTTCGCGAAGCGCTCGCGCAGCGCGACCTCGTCGGGGAACGCCGGGCTGTAGTTCAGCACGAAGGCCAGGATCTCGAAGAAGCGGGGGGAGCTGCGCTCCTCCTTCGGCGTGAGCGGCGGGATGAAGTCGATCTTCGGCGCAGGCGGCGGCGCGGGCTTGCCGAGGAACGCCGAGAGCGGCTGCACCTTGTAGCCCGCCTGGATCTTCTTGACGTTCGCGAGGTCGTCCGCGCCGAAGAGCTGCGTCCGGTAGATGGCCAGCACGAGCTCCGTATCCGCGCGGATGACCTTGCTGACACCCTTCGGCGTCTCGCCCTTCCAGCCGGGTCCGGCGATCATGAAGCTGCCGCCGGCATTGCCGGTCGCGCGCGTGCCGAGGTAGCCGAAGTTGTAGGTGTAGAGATCGACGAGCTGGACCGAGTAGTACCGGTTCTTCTCGATCGCGGGCAAGGTCAGCACCACCGGCTCGGCGCGCAGGTCGAGCGCCGCAAACGAGTACGGCGTGTCCGAGTTCGGCGTCTGGACGGTCTTGTCCTCGGGCGTGAAGACGCGCGCCTCGTTCTCGATGGTGTTGAAGGGCCCCTTGTACTCCGCGCCCTTGGTGTCGACGGCGTAGGCGTAGAGCACGCGGTAGTTGTCGACGAGCGGGAAGCCGTAGACGTACGCCTCCTTCGCGATCGTGCGCGCCTCCTCTTCGGTGAGCTCGGCGGCGTGCGTCGCGCCGGCGAGGAGCAGCGCGAAGAGCGCGAACGAGAGCAGGCGGGACGGGCGGAGCTTCGACATGGGGACCTCGGAGCCGGTGTGGGGCCACACGATCGCCGCGAAGCGGAGGTCGCGCCAGCCCGCATTGCTCCAGCGCGTTACTTCAGCGCGCTGGCGGTCCGGGCGCGCTCGTTGGCGGGAAGCTCCACGTCGAGGTTGTGCAGCCACTTGCCGAGCGCGCGGGCACGCAGGCTCGCCGGCGGCACGTCGTCCGCGAACGTCTCCTCGAAGCGGGACGCCGGGGAGCGGTAGTAGAACGTGTCACGGTAGAAGCCGATCGCGATGCGGTCGGGGTCGGGGCCGAACAGGCTGCGGCCCACCATGCCGCGCGGCTTCGGCACGCCGACGAGCTCGAGCACGGTCGGCGAGAGATCGACCTGGCTGGCGAGGCGCGCCGTGTCGAGCCCGCGCAGGCGCGAGAGATCGCGCATCGCGAACACCAGGGGAAGCCGTCCCAGCCGCTCGTATTCGTCCGGCGGCACCGCCTGGCGGTACTCGACACCGGGATGTGGCGTGTGATCGGAGGTCAGCACGACGAGCGTGTGCTCGTCGAAGAGGCCCTCCTGCTCCAGCGTCTCGAACAGGCCCCGCACGCAGAGATCCGTCCAGTGCAGCGCGTTGTAGAGGCCGACGTTCCGCTCCTTCAGCGCGCGGGGCAGGTACTTGAACGGCACGCCCTGGAAGGGGCCCGGCTGGTGCAGGTCGATGGTGTTGAGGATGACCACGACCTTGTCGTCGCGGTGCTCGTTCAGGAGCCGGATGCCCTCTTCGTAGACGATGGCGTCGTTGAAGCCCCAGGCCGAGTGCCACTTGCTTTCGTAGCGCTCGGAGAGCTCCTCGTGCGCGACGTAGTGATCCATCTGGAACATGCGGGGATACGTGAAGAGCTCGTTGCTGTAGTGCTTGCTGACGGCGCGCACGTAGAATGACTCGAAGCCCGCTTCGTCGCGCAGCACCGAGAGCAGCGACGGCCGGCCGCCGTCCCAGTCCGGCTGGAGGCGCGAGACGAGCAGACTGCTGAGCCCCCAGTCGCTCGGCATGTTCGAGGTGTAGAAGCGCTCGAAGTGCGGGTAGCGCTCCAGCAGCGAATCGAGGAAGGGCGTCGCCTCGGCGGGGACCGTCGGATTCTGCGAGTGCAGATACGCGTAGGCGAGCGATTCGAGGATGACGAGCACGATGCGGCGGATCTCGGGCTCTGCGGGGGGTGCGACCTGCGCGCCCTGCCCGTCGGCGTCGAGCAGCCGCAGCTCGCGCAGCAGCGCGGCCTCGTCGTCGGCGTACGCGAGCGGCGCGAGCGGCGGCGCTCCCTTCTCGAGCTGACGCGAGGCCGCCGCGGCGCGGAAGACGTTGGCGAGGATCGGTGCGGCGACCTTCTTCAGGCTCGCGTTGCGCGTGCGGTCGAGGAACGCCTCCATCACCTCCGTGTGGCGCGGCATCTGCGGCTCCGTCGCGATCGCGAGCGGCAGCAGCGGGAGCAGGCAGGCGCCCAGCAGCGCCAGCGATCCGAGCGGACGCACGAGGTCTGCGCTCGCGCCGCGCAGCCAGCGCGCGTTGAGCCACACGAGCAGCGCGGCCCCGAGGGCCGCGAGCGCCGAGGCCGCCGCGCTGCGCGGCTCGAGCGTGCCGCCGAGCGAGAGGAGATTGATGTTGACGAAGAGGATGGGCTCGACGTGCTCGAGCGTGAAGTAGAAGTAGACGAGGTCGCCCGCCAGGATCAGCGCCGCAAGCGCGAGCACCGCGTGCGTGAGACGTCGCGTCGCCGCGCGCGGCCAGAGCGCGAAGAGCGCGAAGGCCGGCAGCACGAGCAGGAGATCCTTCGAGACGCCGAGAAGCGCGGCGCGCCATGCGGCGCCATTCGTCGGCTCGTGGTCCAGCTCGAGCAGGCTCGCAAGCTGGAGCCGCGCCAGCAGGTCGAGCGCGGCGAAGAGCGCGGGCGCCGCCAGCACGCGCGCGGCCGCCCGCCATGCAGGGCTTCGCTGCGCTCGCTCCGGATCCGTCGATACCGACACGCCGGACGTTCATTTCGGCAAGGCCCGGCCGGCACTTGAACGATCCCGTTGCGCGCGGCTGCTAGGCGATCTCCACCGGCAGGTTCAGCGGGCGCTGGAAGAGACCCATCGGCTGGAAGCGCTGGAGGTCCTCGCGCACGCGCGAGCCCGGCGTGACGATGTCGAGCGCGGCGTCGAGCATGCAGCCCATTTCCTGGCGGGCCAGGTTCGCGCCGAGGCAGTAGTGCGGGCCGTTGCCGAAGACGAGCAGCTCGCGGTTGTCGCGGTCGAAGTCGAGCACGTCGGGGTTCGGGAAGACGGCCGGATCGCGGTTCGCGCCGCCTAGCGCGAGCATCAGCATCTGGCCCTTGCGGATCTGCCTCCCGCGGAGCTCGAAGTCGCGCACGGCGTAGCGCATCATGCCCGCGGGTCCCCCGAACGCGAAGCGCATGATCTCGTTCACGGCCTTCGGCACGAGCGAGCGGTCGTCGCGCACGCGCTTCAGCTGCTCGGGGTGATCGAGCAGGGTACGGATCAGGATCATCCCGCCGAGGTTCGTGGTCTCGCTGCCCGCACCGATCAGGAGCGACACGATCAGCACGATCTCGTCGTCGGTGATGCGCTCGTCGTCCCCCTGTGTGCGCAGCAGGTCGGAGATGAGATCCTCGCGCGGCGCCGCCCGACGCTCGGCCACCATGCGGCGGATCCACGGCGACATCTCCTGGAGCGCGCTCTCCGCGCCCGCGAGCGCCTCGGGCGCCGCGAACGGGAAGAACGCGCGGATCATCTCCTGCGCGAGGTCGCGAAAGCGCTTCTCGTCGGCGCCGGCCTCCACCCCGAAGATGCGGCTGATGACCGTGTTGGGGATCGGGTTGGTGAAGTCGCCGAGCAGGTCGATCACCTCGCCCGGTCGATTGCGCAGCGGCGCCGCGAAGCGCTCGACCACCTCGCGGATCTGTGCATCCATGCGGCGCACAGCGCGCGGCGTCAGCGCGCCGAGGAAGAGACGGCGGAAGCGCGCGTGCCCCTCGTCTCCCTGCGACATCAGGCTCTCTTCCTGGAGCCAGTGCACCAGGGTGCCCTCGGGCGCGGGCGCGTAGTGCTCCCAGTAGCGGCGGTTCTGCGAGACGTTCTCGGGATCGTTGAAGAGCCGCTTCACGTCTTCGTGGCGCGTCACGAACCAGAAGCCGAGCGGCGCGACGAAATGGACCGGATCCTCGTTGCGCAGCCGGTGGAGGAGCGGCGCGGGGTCGCGTCCGAACTGCATGCTCATCTCGAGGAGATCGAGGAAGAGGTCGCGGTCGGATTGCGGCGCGGAGGCGGTCATGGCGTTCTCCTCTCGGAGGGCTGGCGGGAATAGACTACTAGTCTAGTCTTGGACTCGTTGTCAACCGCTGCCACCAGCCGCAACGAACGCCGCCGCCAGGAAACCGCCGACCGCATCTCGGAGGCGGCGGCGCGGCTGTTCGCCGAGCGCGGGGTCGCCGCAACGACGGTGTCGGACATCTGCGAGCGGGCGGACGTCGCGCGCCAGACCTTCTTCAACCACTTCGCCACCAAGCAGGACGTCGCGCAAGAGCTCGCGCGCCGCGGCCACGACTTCTTCCTCGAAGCCATCGAGATCGCGCGCCGCGAGGGCTCCGACACCGGAGAGCGACTCGCTCTCCTGTTCGCGAGCATCCACCAGGCAGCGTCGCAGGTCGGCCCCATGCACGTGGACCTCGTCACCGAGGTGGCGCGGGCGTCGTACGAGAAGACGGACCCCGCGCAGATCGGCTCGCTCCAGCGGGGGGTCGAGAAGCTGCTGCGCGCCGGCCGCGCCCAGGGAGACGTCTCGCGGCGTCACCCGCTGGAGGACCAGGCCGCGCTGGTGCTGGGCGCGCTCCAGAACCTGACCTTCGAGTGGACGCACCGCGCCGACTTCCCGATCGCCGAGCGCTCCGCGCGCATGGCGCGCATGCTGGCCGAGGTGCTGGCGCCGTAGGCCCCCCTGCTAGGGTCCGGCGCCATGCGCACCGCCGTCGCCGCCCTGTTGCTCGCGCTTGCCGGCGTGGTCGTCGGGGCGGGCGCCGTCGAACTCTTCCTGCGCGTTGCGCGGCCCGCTGCGCCCGATCTGCGCGCGCTGCATCAGGCCGAGCCGACACAGCCCTGGCTCTACCGGCTGCGCCCCGGCGCCGAGGCCGAGCTCGAGAAGACGGCCGGCATCCACTACCGCGTGAACGCGGACGGCTTCCGCGGTCCGCACTACACACAGGCCCGCGCCGACGGCGTGTTCCGCGTGGCCGTGCTGGGCGACTCGCTGACCTTCGGCTTCGGCGTCGAGGAGGCGGAGGTCTACACCGCCTTGCTCGAGGCGGAGCTCACCCGGCTGCTCGCCCCGCGGAAGGTCGAGGTGCTGAACTTCGGCGTCGGCGGCTACAACCCCTACAACGAGGTCGCGCTCTTCGAGGGGATCGCCGCCGCCTGGCAACCCGATCTCGTCCTGGTCCAGTTCTGCATCAACGATCTGAACGACCCACGCCTCCACTTCGACGCGCACACGCTGCGCCTGCTCGAACTGCCGGACGCCGCCTTTCCAGACCCGCGCATGCGCACGCAGCCGATGCCCGGGCGCTCGCCGCTCGCCTTCTGCGCCGGGCGGCTCCGCCTGTGCGACCTCCTCCAGCACGCGCTCTACGAGAACCGCGCCGATCGCCGTGCGCTCGCGCGAGCGGTCGCCGAGCGCCGCTCGCTCGGCGAGGCGGAGCGCTCGTGGCTGCACGCGCAGTACGGGAAGCTCCAGCAGTGGGCGGGGTCGCACGGCGCGCGCTTCGGCGTCGTGGTGTTCCCGTATCCGAAGCAGCTGCGCGAGCCGTCACGCGACGGGGTCGCAAAGGGCATCGTGGCGCTCGGGCGCGACGACGGCTTCGCCGTCATCGATCTGACACCCGCGTTCCGCTCTGCGTCACAGACACGTGACGCACTCTTCCTCGATCTCTGGCATCCGAGTCCCGCCGGCCACCGCGTCGCCGCGGAGGCGCTCGCCGCCGAGCTCCCGCGCCAGGGGCTCGTGCCCGACGCTCACGGCGTCGGCGCGCGGTAGATCCCCGTCAGCACGGGGAGTCCGAGCTCGTCGCCGACCTCGCGCACCGTCTCGGGGCAGAAGCCGTAGCTCCGCAGCCGCGATACGCGGCCGTCTTCCTCCTCGAGGCGCACGACGACGTCGAGCCTCTCGCGTCCGCGTCGCGTGTGGAAGTACAGGATTGCGTCCGAGCGAGCCGAACGCGCGCAGCACACTTCCGCCGGCCGAGCGCGCGAATACGGCGCGATTGTGTTCCTGCGAGGCTCCTCGGCGTGGCAGGATGCGAGGCATCTTCGTCCTCGACGCCGCCGCCGCGGCGGGACATGCTCCGGCGGCGCCCGCGGAGGTTCTCCATGCGCACTCTCGGCGCCGTGCTCTACCCCGGATTCGAGCTGCTCGATCTCTACGGTCCGCTCGAGATGTTCGGATCGCTCGAGAAGGAGATCCGCGTCGTCACGGTCGCGGAGAGCAAGGGCCCGGTCGCGTCGACGCCGGGCGTCGAGACGGTCGCGCGACACGACTTCACGGACTGCCCGCCGCTCGACCTGATCCTGCTGCCGGGCGGCTTCGGCACCATCCGCGAGCTCGCCAATGCTGCGCTGCTCGACTTCCTGCGCAAGCGCGCCGCCTCGGCCGAGGTGACGATGTCGGTCTGCTCGGGCTCGGCACTGCTCGCGCGCGCGGGGCTGCTCGACGGGCGCCGCGCCACCTCCAACAAGATCTACTTCCAGCTCGCGCGCAGCCAGAGCGACAAGGTCGACTGGGTGACGGCGGCGCGCTGGGTCGAGGACGGGCCGTACGCTACGTCTTCGGGTGTCTCCGCCGGAACCGACATGGCGCTCGCCATCATCGCGCGGCTCTTCGGCCAGGACGTGGCCGAGGAGGTCGCGATCCAGACCGAGTACACCTGGCACCGCGACGCGAACGTCGACCCGTTCGCGCAGTATCTGGATCGCGCAACGAAGGCGAAGCCCTAGGCCGCGCGCTCCAGTGTGTCCTGCGTGGGCACGTCGAGCTGCTTCGTGGGGTCGACGCCGAGCCAGCAGAGCGCCGCGACGACGTAGAGAGCGGCCACCGTGTAGAGCGGGGCCTCCCAGCTTCCCCACAAGGTGAGGCACCAGCCGACGACGATCGGGCTCATCACGCCACCGAGATTGCCGAACGTGTTCATCGCGCCCGACACCACACCCGCGTGGCGGCCGCCGATGGCGAGGCAGACCGACCAGCCGGGCGCCACGCCCAGCGCGGCGAGGCCCGCCGCGGCGGCGAGGTAGAGCGCGCTCGCGCGCGGATCCGCCGTGGTGACGGCACCGACGATCGCGAGGGCGGCCAGCGGCAGCCCCACGACGCCGGGCGTGCGCAGCGCAACGCGCGGGCCGAAGCGTCGCGCGAGCAAATCCGTCAGCGCGCCGCCCAGCAGCGAGCCCGTCGCGATGCCGAGCAGCGGCAGTGCGGCCAGCCACCCGACCTGGGAGAGCTCGAAGCCGCGTGCGCGCAGGAGATACGTCGGCAGCCACGTCAGGTAGAAGTACCAGCCGTAGATCGCGCCGAAGTACATGGCACACAGCACCATCAGGTTGCGGCTGCGCAGCAGCACGCCCCACGGCACGCGCGGATGCGCCGCCGGCGGCTCGTTGCCGATCAGCGCGAGCTCGGCCGCGTTGACGCTCTTGTGCGTATGCGGGTCGTCGCGGAACCACCACCACCAGGCCGCCGCGAAGAAGAGCCCGACGGAGCCGAAGATGGGGAACGCGTGCCGCCAGCTCACGCGCTCGAGGAGCGCCACGACGATCGGCTGGGTCGCGGCGCCGCCGAGCGCGGCCGCCATCAAGGTGAGCCCGAAGGCGCTGCCTCGCTCGCGCACGGGCAGCCAGCGCGAGAACGCGCGCGAGAGGCTCGGCAGCACGCCGGCCTCGCCCATGCCGAAGAGCCAGCGCAGGGTGACCAGCGAGCCGAAGCCCGTGGCGGCGCCGGTGGCCGCCGTCATGGCGGACCACCAGAGCACGATGCGGGTCAAGGTCACGCGCGCGCCGAAGCGGTCCGCGAGCCAGCCGCTCGGCACTTCGAAGAGCGCATACGCGAGCGTGAAGGCGCTGAACACGTAGCCCATCTGGGCGTCGTCGAGACCGAGGTCCGCCTTGATGGCCGGCGCAGCCGTCGAGATGCAGACCCGGTCGAGGTACGCGACCGCCATCGCGCCGAGCGCGAAGGCGAGCATCGTGCGGCGCGCGCGGGTGGGTTGCATCGGCTCCCGGAAACGGGGGGCGCCGCATGGTATCAGGGCGGCGATACGTGCTCTTCCCATCGCGCGCGCACGAATCCGTCGAACTCGTCGCGGCCGCCGCGGAAGACGTTCAGGTCGACCGGCCCGCGGATGCCGAGGATCCGCGCGTTGTCCGCGTACTGCCAGAAGGTCCAGGCGCCGAGCGTCTCGTCGGGCGGCTCGCCGACCACGCTGCGCGGCCAGCGCGGATGCTCGTGGAAGTGGCCGTCGAGGATCTCGTGGGCCGCCTCGTCCGTGTAGTAGAGCAGGGGGCGCCTGCCGAGCCGCTCCTCGACGCGGGCGAGGAAGCGGCCGAGCTCGCGGCGCACCGCCGCGACGGACTCCCAGCGCTTGCAGTTGCCCGCGAACTCGACGTCGGCGACCGGCGGCAGCTCCGCAGCGAGCTCCGCCGTGCGCGCGAGGAAGTTCTCCGCCTGCGCGACGCCGTCGGTGCAGAAGGTGAAGAAGTGATAGGCGCCGCGCGCGAGCCCCGCCTCGCCTGCGCCGGTCCAGTTCTCGGAGAAGCGCGTGTCGCGATGCGTTGCGCCCTCGGTTGCCTTGATGAAGGCGAAGGCGAGGCCGTTCTCACGAACGGCGGGCCAGTCGATCGCGCCCTGATGGTGCGAGACGTCGATGCCCCAGACGGGGAAGCGATCCTCGTCGGGATAGTTCACGCGCACGATGCCCGCGCGGTAGAGCTCCACCGCGGTGAGCAGGAGCAGGAGCACGGCGGCGACGGCGCTGAGAAACGTGTTCAACCGGGGCTCTGGCTACAGCGGCGACTGGATCCGGTGCGCGATGTCGAGGACCCGGCGGCGCGGCAGGAAGCGCACGAGGTTCGCGACCACGCGATTGCGCGTGCCGGTGATCAGCACGCGCTGGTTCTCCTGGAATGCGCGGTAGCCCGCCTCGGCCACGCTCATCGAGGTGACCGGCGTGCCGAGCGTGGTGAGGCGCGTCTTCCCGGTGCCCGCGCGCTCGCGGAACTTGCTCGCCGTCGGGCCCGGGCACAGACACGAGACGTGGACGCCCGTTCCCTGCGCCTCGCGCCAGAGCGCCTCCGAGAACGAGAGCACGAACGCCTTCGAGGCGTAGTAGACCGCCATCAGCGGACCGGGCTGGAACGCGGCGGTCGACGCGACGTTCAGCACGCCGCCGCGCCGGCGCTCCAGCATCTGCGGCCAGAAGGCGTGCGTGAGCTCGACCAGCGCGCGCACGTTCAGGTCGATCATGCCGAGCTGGCTCGTTTCGTTCGAGGTGTCGAACGCGCCGGCGATGCCATAGCCCGCGTTGTTGACCAGCACGTCGACCGCGAGACCGCGCGCGCGAACCTCGTCGGCGAGTCGGTGGCCGGCGCCCTGCACCTCGAGATCGATCGCGATCGGCACGGCCGCGACGCCGTGTTGTTT
>Ga0247826_10000201_pt1 | contig 10374 bp, 11 predicted proteins | sample 12C_Control_Day1_FD_200152 | JGI IMG/M metagenome (GOLD analysis project Ga0247826, IMG submission 200152) | Soil microbial communities from agricultural site in Penn Yan, New York, United States - 12C_Control_Day1 | ecosystem: Environmental > Terrestrial > Soil > Agricultural land | place... | reverse complement strand
CAGTACCACCGCAGCGATGACGAGCACCGCAAGGGCGAGCATGAGGTACGCGCGGGCAGACAAGGGCTTGAGGGCGGCCGGCAAGCGCGGGCCTCGCGGCACCGCGCGTACCGCGATCCTGCGCGTCGAGTCGGCCCACCGGTCGGCGAGAGTCGGCCGCGACTCACGCCCGTCGGACGGGGGCAGGACCCTCGTCGGTGCTTCCGGCGGCGCGAGGCGTCGCAGGCCGGCCTCCAGCACCCCGACAGGCGGTCGCTGGTTCGGATCACGCGCCAGGCAGGCGAGCACGAGCCGGTCGAGCGGCGCGGGCACGTCGTCTGCAAGCCGACTCGGCGCCGGAGGGCTGCCGGCCGTCTGCTGCGCGATCAGCTCCGGCAGCGTCTCCGCCGCGTAGGGAGTCCGTGCTGTGAGCAGCTCGTAGAGCACGATTCCGAGCGAGTACACGTCGGAGGCGGGGGAGACCGCCTCTCCCCGTGCCTGCTCGGGCGCGAGGTAGGCGGCACTGCCGAGGACGGTGCCCGCGTCGGTCAAGAAGCTGCCGTCAGCGGCGTGGGCGATGCCGAAGTCGGCGATCTTCACGACGCCGTCCCGTCCGAGCAGCAGGTTGTGCGGCTTGATGTCCCGGTGGACGAGACCCGCGGCGTGGGCGTGGTCGAGACCGTTGCAGACCTCGGCGGCAAGCCGGGCCACTTCGGGCGGGGGCAGCGGGCCGCCTGCGGCGAGCTTGTCCGCGAGGGTCGTGCCCTCGACGTACTCCATCACGATGTAGGGCGAGCTCCTCGCGCCGCCCGCGTCATAGACGCGGACGACGTTCGGATGGGCGAGCCTCGCGGCGAGCTCTCCCTCGCGGACGAAGCGCGCTTTCACGGCGTCGTCGGCGGAGAGGCTCTCCGACAGAAGCTTCAGCGCCACGGGCCGCTTGAGCACCGCGTCCCAGGCGAGGTAGACCCGAGCCATGCCGCCCGACCCGAGGAGCCGCCGGATGCTGTACCGGCTCTCGTCTACGACCGCGGAGCTCAATCGCCCTCCCCGCGCTCGTCGTCCTTGCCGTGGCCGTTGTCCTCGTGGTTGTTCTTGGGCTTGTCGTCGTGCTTGTCTTCGTCGGTCTGCACCTCGACCGTGACCGTGGGTGTCACTGCCGGCGGCGGTGCGGCAGGCGCACAATCGACCGAACGCTCGAGATCCTGGATCGAGGCCAGCAGCTCCCCGGCGAGGGCGGGGGGAATCCGTGCGTTGGCGACCGCGGTACGAGCTGTGTCCTCCAGCCTCGTTGCCAACCGCAATCCCTCGCAGGGATTGCCGGACTCGAGCCGCTCGGCGACCGCCTCGCTCGCGGCCGCAAGGCGCGCGGCGAGCGGGCGCGGAATACCGGACGATCCGGCGTCGTCTCCGCCGCCGCAGCCGGCAGCGGCGAGCAGGCTCGCCGAGGCGCACGCCGCTGCGAGACGAACGCGTGCCATGCAGAGCGTTTCCCTTCGCGGCGGGGTCGTAATCCTGCCGCGACCGGCCGATCAGGCGTCAAGCGCGGCGTCGATGTCCGCGATCAGGTCCTCGACGGCTTCGAGACCGGCGGAGAGACGGATCAGGGTCGGCGACGCGACCGTCTCGGACGCCCAGCGCGCCCGGCGCTCCCAGCTCGAGTCGACCCCTCCGAAGCTCGTGGATGCCCGGATGAGGCGGCCCGCCTCGACGACCCGGAACGCGGCGTCGGCGTCCCCTTCGATCTCGAACGACAGCAGAGGGCCGAAGCCGAGGGGCATCTGCCGCCGCGCGACGTCCAGTGTCGTCGGTTCGAGGGCGGGGTAGTACACGCGGCTGACCCGGGGGTGATCGTCCAGATGCCGGGCGAGCGCCAGCGCTGTCTCGGACTGGCGCCCGGCGCGCAGGGGCAACGTCAGGACGCCGCGGTGGGCGAGGTAGGCCTCGAAGGGGCCGGGGATGCCGCCGCCGTTCGAGCGCCAGGCGCGCAGCTGGCCGACCAGGGCCTCGTCGCGGCTCGTGACGGCGCCGAGCAGGAGGTCAGCGTGCCCGGACGTCCCCTTCGTGAGCGAGTAGAGGCACGCAGTCGCCCCGAAGTCGAGCGGCCGCTGGAGCGCGGCCGTCGCCGTCGTGTTGTCGACCACGGTCGGGGCGTCCGCCGCCCTCGCCAGTTGGGAGAGCTGCGAGAGATCCATGACGCGTAGCAGCGGGTTCGTCGGCGTCTCGGTCCAGAGCGCCGCGGGCCGCTCTTCGAGCGCCGCGCGCACGGCCTCGAGATCCTGCTGGTCGATGCTCACGTTCTCCACACCGAATGGCTCGAGCATCCCCGCCAGCTTGCGGGCACCGTAGTAGCCGTCGTTCGGGAGGACGAGTCGGCGGCCGTCCCCGGCGAGGGCCAGCATCAGGGCGAGCGTCGCCGCCTGGCCCGAGGCGAAGGTCACGGCCTGTGCCTCCTCGAGGGCGGAGAGGGCTACCTCGAGCTGCTCCCAGGTCGGGTTGCCGTCCCGCCCGTACGAGTAGCCGAGCTCCGCGGGGTCGCCGGCCGACGAGTACACGGACGCGGTGACGATGGGAGGCGCGCTCGGCGAGCCCGGCTCCCGACCGCGGCCGGCGTGGACGGCGCGCGTGGCGGGATCGTCGCTCACGAGCCAAGCCTACGGCTTCCCGTACCGTGCGGGCCGTGCGCGCGCAGGCAGGCGAGAGCTCCGTGAGCGTCCGGACGATCCTCGCCGACCGGCAGGTCGGAGTCGTGATCCTGCTGGCCTTCGTCCTCATGATCGGCACCGGCATCGTCCTGCCGATCCTGCCGCTATTCGCCCGCTCGTTCGGAGGCGGCTATGACGACGCCGGGATTCTCATCGCCGCCTACTCGGGAGCGAGGCTCGTCGCCGACCTGCTCGGCGGCCGGCTCATCGACCGGGTCGGGGAACGCGCCGCGGCCGTGTCAGGCCTCGCGTTGCTCGCGCTCGCCTGCATCCTGACGGCGCTCGCGTCGAGCTTTGCGCTCGCTGCGATCTTCTGGTCGGGGGCCGGGGTCGGCTCCGCGATCGTCTTCGCCGCGATGTACAGCCTGCTGCTCAAGCGGGTGCCGAAGTCGCGCATGGCGAGAACGCTCAGCGTCTTCTACGGCGCCTTCAACGTGGGCGTGGTGGCGGGCGGCTTTCTGGCAGGCGTGATCGCCCACGAGCTCGGGATCGCGAGCCCGCTCTTCTTCGCAGCCGGGGTGGCAGTGCTCTCGGCGCTGCTCTACGTGCGCTTCGTGCCGGCGGCCGTACCGCGCGGGCCGACGCGGCATGAGAGCGACGCGCTCCCCGGTATCCGAGCGATCCTTAAAACGCCCGGGTTCGGCATGGTGCTGACCGCCCAGTTCGCGTACCTGTGGATGATCGTGTCGGTGTTCGACACGCTGCTGCCGCTCTTCGCCGACTCGCTGGGCGTCTCGACAATCGGCATCGGGGCCATCTTCGCCGTTGCGCTCGCGGCCGAGCTCCTGGTCCTCTACCCGGCCGGCCACCTCGCCGACAGCCGGGGACGCAGGTACGTCCTGGCGCCGGCGCTGCTCGCGTTCGGGGTGACGACCGCGGCCGTCGGCTTCAGCAGCTCCCCCGTCGTCCTCGGGCTCCTGATGGCTCTGCTCGGCGTCGCGTCGGGCTTCGCCGGCGTGCCGCCGGGTGCCATGCTCGCCGACGTGATCCCGTCGAGCTCGTCCGGGACGGGCGTCGGCATCTTCCGCTTCGCAGGCGACCTCGGCTTCACCCTCGGCCCGCTCGTCGCCGGCTTCGCGGCGGCGCACCTCGGCTTCGAGGCCGCGTTCGCGCTGACGGCCGTGCCGGCCGCAGTCGCGTTCGTCGCGGTCGCGCGCGGGCACGAGACGCTACCGGCGCTGCTCACCGCCTCCGAGGAGCTGGCATGATGGCCCGCCGGAGGCCCGTGGCCGACGACGAGGCGCTTGCAGAGCGAACCAGGACAAGCTGGCCGGAGGTGACCATGGAAAAGTTGAGCTCGACCGAGGGCCAGTCGGCATCCGAGCTGCTTGACAAGAGAATTGCCGAGCTCGGGGACTGGCGCGGCGAGACCTTGAGCAGGATGCGCAAGCTCATCAACGAGGCAGACCCGGACGTGGTGGAGGAATGGAAGTGGGTCAAGGCCAGCTCGCCGGGCACTCCCGTGTGGTCGCACGACGGGATCATCTGCACCGGCGAGTCGTACAAGTCGACGGTGAAGTTGACCTTCTTCAAAGGGGCTTCGTTGAAGGACCCGGCCAAGCTCTTCAACTCGAGCCTCGAGGGGAACACGAGGCGCGCGATTGACATCCATGAGGGGGAGGAGGTCGACGCGGGCGCGTTCAAGGCGCTCATCCGTGCCGCTGTCGCCCTCAACACATCCGGCGGAGGCAAGGCCTAGGCGAGCGACGTAGCTACTGGATTCGCGCCGACCCCGAGCGCTGCCGGCGAGGTAGGTCTAGGCGCCGGAGCGCCGGTCCGCGATCACGAACCGGGTTGTCATTCCGGGGCTCTGGTGGACCTCGGGCGTGCCGAATCCCGCCCCGTCCAGCAGGCGACGGTACGTGCTCACCGGGTAGGCCTCGCCTTCCCGCGTCCACGCGAGCATCAGCACCGAGAAGAGGTAAGGCACCGGATCTTCCTCCGGGCGGTCGCTCAGCGCCGTGAACTCGTTGATCGCCACCCGGCCGTTCGGCTTCAGCGCCGCGGCCAGGCGCTGGAGGAGCTCGACACATCGGTCCTCGGAGAAGTGGTGGAAGATGTGGCTCGCAACGACGAGGTCGTACGGGCCTCCGAGCGGCACCGTGAAGACGTCGCCCTCGATGACGCTCGTCCGGCCCGCGAGGCCGAGCCGCTCGACGTTGGCCTGCGTGAGCGCGAGCACGTTTGCCCAGTCGAGCAGCGTGACGCGGGCATGCGGCTGGGCAGCGGCGAACGTCAGGGAGTAGAGGCCGCTGCCGCACGCGACGTCCAGCACGTCGATCTCGTCCCGCGCTTGCGCCCACGGCGCGAGCAGCTCGGCGAGCGCCTTCGACGCGGGTCTGGCGAGCCCCATGCTCGCCGGCGCGAAGATCTCCCAGAACTCGTGGCCGGGCGTCTCCGCGTGGTCCTCGAGCACGGTGCCTCCGTGACGCACGGCCTCGGGCAGATCGGCCCAGAAGCGCCACGCCCAATCGGACGCCATGATCTGCGTCGAGCCCCCCAGATACACGGGACGCCCCGAGACGAGGTACGCGTCCGCCAGGGGGCTGAGACGGTACGCCCCGTCGGTCATCTCGAGCAGCCCGTAGGCGGCCAGCCCGTCGAGCAGGATCCGCGTGCCGCGCTCCGATGCTCCGATCGCGGCCGCCACCGACGAGACGTCGCTTGCGCCCTCGCTGATGCGGTCGAAGATCCCGAGCTCGACACCGGTCTTCAGAATCGCCGTCGCCTGGAGCCCCTGGATCATCCGCATGATCGGCTCGGGCGACGGCGGCTGCTCGCCGGTCGCGGGGATGTCGTCACGGGTCATCGGCTCACCTCGGGGCGGGTGTGGTTGCGCGGCCGACAGGCGCGATGGTCGCCGATCGTACAGGCTGCCTTCCGGGCGGGCGGCCGCCGGCGGGCCGCCCGCGCTGGCGCTTGCGTCGCGTCCGGGAACCTGCCTACACTCCGTAGGCGATGCCGATCTACGAGTTCGTGTGCATGACCTGCGAGAGCCACTTCGAGGAGCTCGTGCGCCTCGACGACCCCGATCCGGCCTGCCCGGACTGCGGGGCCGGCAAGGTGGCCAAGCAGCTGTCCGTGTTCGCGGCTCACGGCACCGCCGAGCAACCGAGCTTCGGCGGCCCTACAGGCGGCGGCGGTTGTTGCGGCGGAAGCTGTGGGTGCGGTCACTGAAGCACTGACGGAGAACCCAGACCTCGCGGCCCTCGCCGCGGAGGCTTCCGGCTGCACGCGTTGCCGGCTGGCGGAGGGGCGTACGCAGGTCGTGTTCGGCGTCGGCAGCCCGACTGCCGACCTCATGTTCGTCGGCGAGGCTCCGGGGTTCCACGAGGACCAGCAGGGGTTCCCGTTCGTCGGCGCGGCCGGCAAGCTGCTCGACCGCCTGCTCGAGGGCATCGGCCTCACGCGCGGGGACGTGTACATCGCGAACGTCCTCAAGTGCCGCCCACCCGGGAACCGCGATCCGATGCCGGACGAGATCGAGTCCTGCGAGAGCTACCTCTTCCGGCAGATCTCGCTGATCCAGCCGAAGCTCGTCGCCACCCTCGGGAACTTCGCGACGAAGCTCCTTTCGGGCAAGCAGTACGGCATCACGAAGGTGCACGGGAGCCCTCAGGCCGCCCAGGTCGGAGGGCTGGCGGTGACGCTCTACCCGCTCTACCACCCAGCAGCCGCGCTGTACACGCCGGCGATGCTGCGCACGCTAGAAGAGGACTTCGCACGCATTCCCGGGCTGCTCGCAGGAGCCGATCCGGCCGCCGCCGCGCCGGCGCCCGAGCCGCTCGAGCTCGAGGCAGAGGTGATCCCGTTCTCCCTCCCGCAGGCGGCCGAGCCCGTCGCCGCCCGGGCGGCCGCCCAGCAGCTCGAACTGTTCTAGCCACAAACAGCCGTAGGCTGGTTTGTGGCGGGGAGCGGCCGGTAGGCCGCGGTCGCGTTCTAGCCACAAACAGCCGTAGGCTGGTTTGTGGCGGGGAGCGGCCGGTAGGCCGCGGTCACGCCCTAGCGCCAAACAGCCGTGAGGCTGGTTTGGCGCGAGTAGCGGCCGCAAGGCCGCGGTCTCTCTCGGCTCGAAGCACTCGCCCCCACCCTGCGCGGGTGCCTCGGAAGCTCTCGTCTACCCTTTCCTGCATGGTCGAGCTCGAGCCGGCGTCCTCGGAGGAGACTGAGCGGGCTGCCGCGGCGCTCGCCTCGCGGCTTGTCCCGGGCGACGTCGTGCTCGTGAGCGGCGAGCTCGGCGCTGGGAAGACCACATTCGTACGCGGTGCGTGCAGGGCGCTCGGCGTCGATGGGCCCGTCACGAGCCCGACGTTCACGATCGGACACCGCTACGTCGGGCGGGTGACGGTATCCCACCTCGATCTGTACCGGTTCGACGGCATGTCCGAAGCGGAGTGGGGAGATCTGGAGCCGTACTTCGACGACGCGGTCGTGTTTGTCGAGTGGCCGGATGCCGGCCGGGCGCACCTGCCGGCTGCGGCATTCGACGTTCGTCTCGCTCACCTCGGCGGCGATCGACGTCTCCTCACCGTCGAGGCTTACAGGAACTCCCTGCAAGACGTCGATATCTTCAACCGTGCTGATTCTCTCGTTTGACACTGCCACGGACACCGCCACCTGTGCGGTGTGCAGCGACGGGGAAGCGCTCGCCGAAAGCCGCACCTCCGTGCCGGCGCTGCTCTCCGAGGTCGACCGGTTGCTCGAGGAGGCCGGTGCCGCTCGCGGCGAGCTCGTCGGCATCGTCGTCGGCACCGGCCCGGGCCGCTACACGAGCCTGCGGATGGGCCTCGTTACCGCGCGTGCCCTCGCGTTCGCTCTGGATGTTCCCGTGGCGGGCGTCTCGACGCTCGACGCCTTGGCCGCCGGTGCCGAAGGCGCCGTGCCGCTCATCGATGCCCGCCGGGGGGAGGTCTTCACGCTTGATCTGGGCCCGGCCTGTCTGCGGCCCGAGCAGCTTCCGGCCGAGCCCGGACGGCTCTACGTCGGTGATGGAGCAATTCGGTACCGCACGCTGCTCGAGGCGGCCGGGGCAACGGTTCCTCCGGACGACGATCCGCGCCATGTTCCCTGGGCGCGGCACCACGCGCGGCTCGCGGAGTCGTTCGGCCCGGCCGAGTTGGCCGAGCCGCTGTACCTCCGGGCTCCCGACGCCGAAAGGGCGCTCGAGCGGGCGGCGGGCCGATGATCGAGCTTCGTCCGCTGACGCTGTCCGAGCTCGGCCAGATCGAGAAGATCGAGCGGCGCTCCTACCCGACTCCGTGGTCCCGATCGATGTTCGCCGGCGAGCTGGCGAAGCCGTCGTCCCACTGCGTCGGTGCCTTCGACCGTGATCGCCGCAGCCTCGCCGCGTACATGATCGTCTCCCGCTACGTCGACGCCTGGCACATCATGAACCTTGCCGTCGATGTGTCCTACCGCGGCCGGGGCCTGGCGCGGCGGCTGCTCGACCACCTGTTCGCCGCGACCGCAGGAGACGCGATGCGCGGCTACACCCTCGAGGTGCGCGTCTCCAACGCCCGCGCGATCCACCTCTACGAGGCGGCAGGCTTCAGAACGACGGGAATCCGCCGCGGGTACTACACGGACAACCGTGAGGACGCCTTCGTCATGTGGAAGGATCCGATCCCACCCGTGGAGGACGACGCCCGCGACGTCTCCACGTCACGCGCCGCGGGTCAGGTGCTCGAGGAGCGGCGAGCGTGATCCTGGCGCTCGAGACGTCGTGCGACGAGACCGCAGCGGCGTGCGTGACAGGCCACGGCCGGGTGCTCTCGAACGTCGTGTCGTCCCAGGCGGCCCTTCACGCGCGCTACGGCGGCGTCGTCCCCGAGGTCGCCTCGCGGCGGCACCTCGAGCTTGCCGTGCCCGTCGTGCTCGAAGCGCTCGACGAGGCCGACGCGTCGCTCGACGACGTGGAGCTGGTCGCCGTCACGCGGGGGCCCGGCCTCATCGGAGCCCTCCTCGTCGGCGTCGCGGCGGCGAAGGCGCTCGCCTGGTCGAGACGACTGCCGCTGGCCCCTGTCGACCACCTGCACGCCCACGTCGCGTCGCTGTTCGTGAGCCCGCCCGAGGCTCCGGCTGGGAATGGAGCGGGGCAGCCCGCGTCCGGCCTGCCGCTGGAGCCGCCCTTTCTCTGCCTGCTGGCCAGCGGCGGTCATACGCTGCTCCTCGACGTGGCGGATCACGGCCGGTACCGAACGCTCGGCACGACGCTCGACGACGCTGCGGGCGAGGCGTTCGACAAGGGCGCGCGCCTGCTCGGGCTCGGCTATCCCGGCGGGGCAGAGATCGACCGCGTGGCTCGGAGCGGAGACCCCGAGGCCTACGGGTTCCCCGTCGCCCGCGTGCCGGGCCTCGATTTCTCCTTCTCGGGCCTGAAGACGGCCCTGCTGTACGCGGTCCGTGACCTGGCGCCCGAGGAGCTCGAGCGGCGGCGCGCCGACCTCGCCGCCTCCTACCAGCGTGCGATCGTACGGGCCCTCGCCGATCGTGTACTGCAGGCGGCGGAGGAGACGGGGGCGGAGCGCATCGCCGTCGTCGGCGGTGTTGCCGCCAACTCGGAGCTGAGAGAGCGGCTCGCCGCTGCGGGAGCCGTTCCGGCGCCCCGCGAGCTCTGCACCGACAATGCGGCGATGGTTGCATCTGCCGCAAGGTATGTACCGGCGGTCCTGTTCCCCGACTATCTTGATCTGGACGCCTATGCCTCGGCGAACTGACAGAAGACGGGTGGTCGCGTTCGGCGCCACGCTGCTCGCGGCAGTCGTGGCTGCTGTCGCAACGGGTGCGGCCCTCGCCGGCGAGACCCCGCGCGACGATGCCCAGGCGTGGCGCACGGCGTTCGACCGCCGCGTGCAGGTGCCGCTCGGGAAGCGAATGATCGTCGTCCTCGCGGCCCCGTCGCTCGCCGACCGGGTCGCCGAGACCGGGCGACTGCCGTCCGCCCGGGAGCAGCGTAGGCTCGTGAGCCGCGCCAACGCGCTGCAGCGGCGACTGCTGGCGACGCTGCGCACACGCGGCATCCGGATCGAGCGTGCGCAGGTCTTCACACGAACGCTGAACGGATTCTCGGCCGTCCTCTCACCGCGGGCGCTTGCGGCGCTGCAACGGAGCCCGGGCGTGGCGGGAATCTATCCCGTGCGCGCCGTCTATCCGGCGTCGCTTTCCAGCCGAGCGCTCGCGCGCCCGGAGCTGCTGGGCCGGCACGGCATCGCTCTTCCCGGCTTCGACGGTAGCGGCGTCATCGTCGCGTTGCTCGACACCGGCGTCGACGGCGACCATCCGGCCCTGCGCGGCCGAGTCCAGGTGGGTGTCGATCTCGTCGACGGCGACGCGCGCGCCGAGCCCGGGGAAAGCCCGGACGGCTCCGGCGCCCTCGAGACGCACGGCACGCGCATGGCCGGGATCCTGGTGGGCCAGGGCGGGCCGAACGGCGTGACGGGTGTCGCACCCGGAGCGCAGGTGCTGCCGATCCGGATTCTCGGTTGGCGCAAGGCGCAGGACGGTGAGCTCGGAATCGTGGGCAGCGGCGACGTGCTGATCGCCGGGCTCGAGCGGGCGGTCGACCCCGACGGCGACGGCGACGTGGACGACGCCGCGGATATCGCGCTGGCCTCGGTCGTCGAGCCGTACGCGTCCTTCCCCGACAGCCCAGAGGCCCGGGCGGCCGCCGGGACGCTGGGCTGTCGGGGAA
>Ga0247826_10000200_pt1 | contig 10379 bp, 13 predicted proteins | sample 12C_Control_Day1_FD_200152 | JGI IMG/M metagenome (GOLD analysis project Ga0247826, IMG submission 200152) | Soil microbial communities from agricultural site in Penn Yan, New York, United States - 12C_Control_Day1 | ecosystem: Environmental > Terrestrial > Soil > Agricultural land | place... | reverse complement strand
CCGGGGACGGTCAGCGGCAGGGTGGTGGTCCCGATCGTCTTGTCCTCGGAGAAGCGGACCGGCGTGTGCTTGGCCACGTGCTTCACCTTCTCGGCCTCGGTGAAGAACTTGTCGAGGCGCGCCTGCACTGCCGCGCTGTTCGCCCCTCCCTGGTCCTTCCAGGCGACGTAGATCTCCTCGCCGGAGTAGCCGCCGAAGCGATCCTTGGTCAAGTCGGAGGCGGCCTTGGACTCAGAACCGGGGGTGTCGTAGTTGGCCTTGTACTCGCCGGCGAGCGAGGAGCCGACGGCGATGATCACGATCGTGGCGACGATCCAGCCAAGCAGCATGCGACCACGGCGACGGCAGGAGAGTTCGGCGAGGCGGGTGAGGAAGCGGGTCATAGGCGCGCCATGTTTGCACCCGAAGGGGCCGAAGTCGGTTCGGTTAGCCGAACTATCCGCGCATCGTGCGCATGGCCGCGGCGCGGACCTGATCCGCGCCGGGCGCGGTGAGCGGCGCGACCGAGACCGGCGCCCCGACCCGCTCCACCGGTGAGTCGAGGTCGTCGAAGGCCGCGGCCTGCACCCGCGCGGCCAGCTCGGCCCCGAAGCCGCCCTGCGCGACGGCGTCATGGGCGACGACGAGCCTGTTCGTGCGCCGCACGGACTCGACGATCGTGTCGACGTCGAGCGGGATCAGCGTGCGCGGGTCGATCACCTCGGCGTCGACGCCGTCGCCCGCGAGGGCCTGCGCGGCGGCGAGCGCTTCCTCCACGAGCCGCCCGAGGGCCACGATCGTCACGTCGCTGCCGGCCCGCAGCACCATCGCGCTCCCGAGCGGGACCGGCGGCGCCGGCCCCGGTGGGACCTCGGGACCGATCAGGACAACCGGACCCGGGTCGGCGATCGCCCCGGCCAGCAGGCCAGCTGCGTCCCCGGGCGGGCCGGGCATCGCGACCTTCAGGCCGGGCACGTCCGCCAGCCCGGCCTCGAGGCGCCGGGTACGCAGTACCAGCGGGGCCGACAGCTGACCGCCCGAGGTCGCGTGAACCGCGGCGGCCATGCCGATGGCGTCGATCGACAGGTTGACCACCGGTCGCATCCCCGACTGGGCGGCCCCGATCGCCACACCGCAGAGGGTGCTCCCCGAGACCGGGGCGGCCAGGGATCCCTCGCCGAGCACGAACACGCGCGGGTCGTCGGGCTCGGGCGGCGGCTCGCCGGAGTCTTCCGCGAAGGTCAGTTGCTCCGACAGTGCCGCCGTCGGTGCCGGGCTGTCGCGCAGGGACTGGACGGCCGCCTCGACCGCCCGTCGCGACTCCAGCTCGATCGAGCCGGAGTCGTCGTCGACGAACCAGCCCTCGGCGACGCCGTGCCGCTGGAAGCGGCGGATCGGGTCCTCGCGCTCGCCCTCGTCCCCGCGCGCGAGACACTCGAGCAGGAGCGGTCCGTGGCCCGCGCGCGCGTACGCGAGCAGGGGTGCGAACGACTCCCAGACCGCCACGACGTCGTTGCCGTCGACGGTCTGGCTCGGGATGCCGTGGTGGGCGACGGCGTCGCTGACGAAGCTGCCCCCGCCGGTCTCGCACACGAAGATCACGGGCAATCCCCAGAGCGCGGTGAGGGCGACCGTCTCTGCGAACCGGCCGCCGTGGGCCTCGGACTCGTCGAGGAACGCGACCACGACCTGGTCCTCGCCGCGCAGCTTCGCGGCGAGCGCGCTCCCCGCGGCGACGGCCGGGTTGCCGCCGGTCGAGCCCATCAGCCCGTGCTCGACGTCGACGAGGTGCCCGGGCCCGCCGAGGCCCTTGCAGAGCCCGCCGGCGCGGCCCATCAGCTCGGCCATGGTCGCCTCGAGCGAGGAGCCGGTCGCCAGCGCGTGCGCGTGCGCGCGCCGGCCGCAGTAGACCGCGTCGTCGTCGCTCAGCTGCCTGCACACGCCGGCCGCCACCGGCTCGTCGCCGCGCTCGAGCTGGCCGGCGCTCTCCTCGAAGGTGCGGATCACCCACATCGTGCGGAGTAGGTCGAGCGCCTCCTCCCAGTCCAGGGTCGGACCTGTGCTGAGTGGTGAGGTGCTCGAGCTGGGCGGAGGCGGCCTCATACGCGAGCTGATGCGGATCTTACGCCGCCTGCCGCTGACGCTCAGCCGCGCAGCGCCCGGCGCACCAAGGCGGGATGCCGGCCGACCTTGGGGCCGAGCATGGCGGCGAGCAGCGTCAGCGCCAGCCAGGGGCGCAGGTGGGGCCTGACCCTGGTGATGAGGCCGTCTGCACCCAGGTCGAAGACCATCGCGTCGGTCATGCGGAGCGGTCCGACGCGCGCCTCGGCGATCGCCACGCGGACGTGGTCCTGGCCCACTGCCTCCGTCCAGCGCAGCCCGTTGAGCGAGCCGTAGACGGCCGTCAGGAGGACTCGCAGGTCGTCATGCCCGCGAAAGACCATCCGGCCTGAGATCGGCGAGACGAGCTCGGCGTCCGGCGCCAGCGTGCCCATCATGGCGTCGATGTCGGCGGCCTCGGAGGCGGCGCAGTAGGTCGAGACCGCGTCGGTCATGCGCGCAGGATTGCATGCGGCGCGGTGCTGCGAGCGTAATCTCGCCCTTCATGCGGATCCTGCTCAACGTCATCTGGCTGATCTTCGGCGGGCTCTGGCTGGCGATCGGCTACGCGATCGTTGCGCTCGTGATGTTCATCCTGATCATCACGATCCCGTTCGGCGTCGCCGCGATCCGCATCTCCGTCTTCTGTCTCTGGCCGTTCGGCCGCACGCTGGTCAAGCGCCAGGACGCCGGCGCCGGCTCGTTGATCGGGAACGTGATCTGGATCGTGCTCGCGGGGTGGTGGCTCGCGCTCGGGCACATCATCACGGGCGTGGTCATGTGCCTGACGATCATCGGGATCCCGCTCGGGCTCGCGAACTTCAAGCTGATCCCGGTCTCGCTCACGCCGTTCGGGCGCGACATCGTCGACAACGACGAGGCGCGCCGCCTGCAGCTATCCGGGCCGACGGTAGGTTGAGGGGCGTGTCGAAGGAGAACGTCGCCAAAGCCCTTGACTTCATCGCCGACTACAACCGGCGCGACTTCGACGCCGCGATGGAGTTCTTCGACCCCGAGGTCGAGTGGATCCTGCCCGCCCTGCAGCAGTCCGACTGCTGCCGCGGGAAGGACGAGATCAGGCGCTTCTTCGACGACCTGGACGACACGTGGACGGAGCTCTGGCTCGAGCCCCATGAATCGGTCGACGGCGGAGACCGCGTCGCAGTCCGGCTGCGCCACCACGGCCGCGGGCGCAGCAGCGGCCTCGAGATCGACGAGGAGCTCTACCACCAGGTCGCGACCTTCCGCGACGGCATGATCGTGCGCATGGAGTACTTCACGACCTGGAACGAGGCGCTCAGGGCGACTCGTCCATGAACGCCTGCGCGAGCCGCTTCGGGGCCCGCGCCAGCCAGGCCTCCACGACCAGCTCCTGAAGGTCGTCGAGCCCGATCCGCTCGAGCCGCACGAGCACGGCGGGGTAGCCCTTGAAGTGCGGTGTCGTGAAGTAGACCTCCGGGTCGTCGGCCAGCAGCGCCTCCTTGGCGATCAGGTGCTCTACGCGCGCGCCGAGGATCGGGCCCTCCGGCGCCTCGGCGCCGAGCGCCTCGAGGTCCGCCCGCCGCAGCGGCCGCTCCCAGACGAAGCTCTTGTCCTTCACCCGCCAGTGGCGTTGCTCGCGCGAGATCGCCTCGCTCGTCTCGGGCAGGGCGAGCGCGAGCCGCTGCACGTCGTCCCAGGTCGCCATCGGGTCAGCCTACGTACATTGACCGGATGAGCAGCATCCGTCCGTGCCGCGACGACGAGCGCGCGCAGATCCTCGCGATCGTCAACGCGGCGGCCGAGGCGTACCGCGGGGTGATTCCGGCCGACCGCTGGCACGAGCCCTACATGCCCGCCGCGGAGCTCGACGCGGAGATCGCCTCCGGGGTCGCCTTCTGGGGCTATGACGACGGCGGACAGGTGATCGGCGTGATGGGGATCCAGCCGGTGGCCGACGCGGACCTGATCCGCCACGCCTACGTCCTGCCCGACCGGCAGGGGCAGGGGGTCGGCGCCGAGCTGCTGCGGAACCTGACGGAGACCGCCACTCGGCCGCTGCTGGTGGGCACCTGGGCGGCCGCGGACTGGGCGATCCGGTTCTACGAGCGCCACGGCTTCGAGCTTGTCTCCCCCGAGGAGAAGGCGAGGCTGCTGCGGACGTACTGGACGATCCCCGAGCGACAGGTTGCGACCTCTGTCGTGCTGGCCAGGTGACGCGGTTCACGCCGGCTCATCGCGGTGGCTCCGGGCCGCCGCTGGTGTGCCTGCACGGCTTCGTGGACACCTGGCGTACCTGGGAGCTCGTCCTGCCCGCGCTCGAGCGCGGGCACGACGTCCTCGCGGTCACGCTCGCCGGTCACGCGGGCGGTCCCCCGCTCGAGGGCGAGCTCGACGAGGCGACCCTCGCCGACGCGGTCGAGCGCGCGATGGACGCGGCGGGCTTTGGGACAGCGCACGTGGCCGGCAACTCGCTCGGCGGCTTCGTCGCCCTCCAGCTCGCCGAGCGCGGCCGGGCTCGCTCGGTCGTGGCGCTCGCGCCGGCCGGCGGCTGGGCGCCCGGCGACGAGTCGTACGCGCGGCTGATCGCCATGCAGCGTTCGCTGGTGCTGGCCACCCGGGTCGTGGCGCCTCACGCCGACGCGCTGCTGGCGACCCCGGAGGGCCGCCGCCGCGCGACCGAGCTGCTCGTCAGCAACTACGAGCACATCCCGGCGGAGCTGCTGGTGCACCAGCTGCTCGGCGTCGCGGCGAGCCCCGCGGCGGTGGCCATGCTCGACAGCGCGCGCGACTTCGACTGGCTGGTCGACCCGGCGCGCATCGAGTGCCCGGTGCGGATCGTCTGGGGGACCGAGGATCGCCTGCTGCCGTGGCCGTCCGCCGCCACCCGCTATCGCGAGCAGTGGCTGCCGCACGCCGACTGGGTCGTGCTCGACGGCGTGGGCCACTGCCCCCAGCTGGACGTGCCGGCGGAGGCCGCCGCGCTCATCCTCGGCTTTCAGTGAAGCGCCGAGGCGTCGAGGTGGTCCAGCAGCCCGACGGGCCGCGGATCCGATCCGTCCTCGAGAACGATCGCGCCGCCGGGCCAGTAGGGGTGGGGCGGCGTGGCGTGGTGCACGAGCAGCGGCTCGTAGACCCAGCTCCCGCTGTTGGCGATCCGCGGATGCCCGCCCGGACCGACCCAGTCGAGCGGGTCGTCGCCCGCGAGCGGGCCAACGCGGTGGACGTGGCCGAACAGGACCCAGTCGGCGTCGACGCCGAGCCGGTGCACGACCCGCCCGAGCGCCGGGATGCTGGCGCGCCGCATCTGGGCGCCGAGCACGCCGACCGTGAACGGCGACAGGCGCCGGGTCAGCAGGCTGCGCTTGCTGAGCGGCATCGTCGCCGCGCGCAGCAGCTCGGCGAGGTCGTCGACCAGCGCCGCCAGCGGGCGCGGCAGCCAGCGCGTCAGCCGGGCCTCCAGCCGCGTCAGCGACGGCCCGCCGGCGCGCTCGTAGTCGACCGGGCGGGCGCCGTCGCGCGGCAGGCGGCCGAGCAGCCCGCGCGCGATGCCGAAGGCGGCCTCGGGGAGCAGATGGCGGTCGAGGTAGTGGCCGTGCGTCGCCCAGACGTGGTCGTCGAGCCAGACGCCGGGGTAGCGGACGTGCACGTCGCCCGGCCCGAGCCACGCGACGAGATCGGCGAGCGCCGGGGTCGCGTCGCGCGGCACCCCGCCGGAGAGCGCGGGGGGCACACCGTTGGCGCGCAGCCAGGGGGCGATCAGGTCGCTGTCGTGGTTGCCGGGCACGACGATGACCTCCGCCTCCGGGCCCAGCCGCGCCCCGATCGCGCGCAGGATCGGCTCGGCGGCCGGCAGCGCGTGGTCGGGCCGTGCCTGGAGCAGCTCGACGACGTCGCCGAGCAGCACGAGCCGGTCCACGCCCTCCAGCGCGTCGAGCAGCGCCTCGAGCGCGGCGGGCCGGCGCAGCACGGCGCGTTGCAGGCGATCGCCCAGGTGGAGATCCGAGACCACCAGCGTGCGCATCCCGGTTATGTTCACGGCCACCCGTGAGCGATCCTGCCCCACCGATCGGCGTTCGCCCCGTCTCCCGCGGCATGCACGTGCTGCTGTACGTGCTGACCGCCCTGACCTTCTTCGCCGGCACGCAGCTGTTCATCCTCTCGGAGCACACCGACCAGTTCTTCTCTTGGACGATCGCCAACCCGATGAGCGCCGCGTTCATCGGGGCGGGCTTTTGGGGCGCGTCGGTGGTCGTGTTCTGGTGTGCGCGCCAGCGGGCGTGGGCCCGCGGCCGCGTGGTCGTTCCGACCGTCGCCGTGGTGGCGACGATGCTGATGGTCGGCACGCTCCAGAACATCGAGACCTTCCACGGCCTGCTCGGGCTCGCCTGGATCGAGGTCTACTGCCTGTTTCCGCCGATCCTGGCGGCGATCACGGTCATGCAGCTGCTCGTGCCCGGCGCCGACCCGCACAGCGGAGCGCGGCTGCCCGCCGGGCTGCGCGCGACGTTGATCACGCAGGGTGCGATCGGGATCGTGATCGGCGCGCTGCTGTTCGCCTCGTCGCCGTCCCTGGCCGAGGACCTGTGGGCCTGGAAGCTGACCGACCTGACCAGCAAGGCGGTCGGCACCTGGCTGGTCGGCACCGGCGTGACCTGCGTGGTGGTCGCCCTGCTCGACGACCGCGCGGCGTTGCCGGGCTGGGCGCTGGCGCAGCTGACGCTGGGCGCGGCGGTGCTGTTCTCGATGGTGCGCTTCTCGGGCGACGTCGACTACGGCGACGCGGCGGCCTGGCTGATCGTCGCCTACTTCGCGAGCACGCTCGCGTCGGGCGCCTACGGGACGCTGCTGTGCCTGCGCGAGCACCGCTTCGCTCCGACGCGCGGCGTGGGCGGGATCCCCGTGGAGACGCGCACGGGGTTCTAGGTCAGCCCCAGCGCGTCCAGCACCTGGTCCGCCGGCGCCTGATCCGCCATCTCGGCAGCCAGGCGTGACGCGACCTGCCGGTAGACGGGCTCCTCGAGCACCGTGGTGATCGCCTCGCGCAACCCTGCCGCGTCGATGCTGCTGCGCAGCCCCTCGGGCGGTCCGGCGGGCCACAGCGCCACGCCGGGCCCCGCCGCCTCGACCGCGCGAGCGGTGTCGGGCTGGTCGCCGAACAGGGGCACCACCACCTGCGGGAGTCCCGCGCCGATCGCGCCCAGCGTGGTGCCGAACCCGCCGTGCGACACGGCCGCGCTCGCCTCCGCGAGGACCTCCGCTGGGTTGACCCACCCTTCGATGGTCACGTTCGACGGCAGCGGGCCGAGCGTCGCGACGTCGACCTCGCGGCTGCCGAGTGCAAGCAGAACCCGCGCCGGCAGACCCTCGGCGGCTTCGAGCACCCCCGCCCAGAGCACGGGGGCGACAGGCATGCCTGCCGCCACGCTGCCGAAGCTCACGTAGACGAGCGGAGGGTCGACCGCGGGAGCCTCGTGCGCGCGCACCGCCGGGTCGCGGAAGCGGTGGACCACCGGTGGCCGGGCGATGTCGGCTCCCTCCATGCCGGGCGGCACGAAGGTCAGGTATGGCGACTCCCAGATCCGCTCGACGATGCCGGCCTCCTCGCTCTCGAGCGCCGGCCGGGCCCACTCGAGTCCCTGCGCGTCGAGCAGCCCGAAGGAGACAGCCAGGCGCGCGTGCACGATGCCGTGGCGCTCGGCGGCGATCGCGGCGGCGAACTCGGCCTGCTCGCGGATCAACACGTCCGGCTGCCATTCCTCGCACGCGGCCGTCAGGCGGGGAAGCATCGCGTGCACGTTCAGGCGCCCGAAGATCTCCCCGACGACGATCGCGTTGGCCTCCTCGGGCGACACCGTCGGCACGCGCCCCCAGGCCTCGCCGAGCTCGTCCTCCGGCGGTTCTGCTCCCTCCCAGAACGGATAGCCACGGGCCTCGACCGTGGGGGCGAGCGGAGGCGGGCCCGCGACGAGCACCTCGTGGCCGCCCCGCAGGCAGGCGTCGATCAGCGGGACGAGCGGCGTGAAGTGACCTGTCCCGCGTGTGGACGAGAACAGGATCCGCATCGGCTACTGCTGCCCGGTCTCCTGGACGGCCCAGCCGTTCCCGTCGGGGTCGCTGAAGAAGACGAAGCGTCCCCAGGGGAAGTCCTGCACCTCGCCGACGTCCAGCCCGCGGCCCTCCAGCTCCGCACGCGCCGCCTCGATGTCACCGACGACCAGCTGGAGCCCCTCGAGCGAGCCCGGCTCCATCCCGGTGGGAGGGCCCATGGCGATCGAGCAGCCGGATCCCGGCGGGGTCAGCTGGACGAAGCGCAGCTCGTCGCTGACCCGGTGGTCGTGGTCGAGGTTGAAGCCGGCCTGCTCGGTGTAGAACGCGATCGCGCGGTCGACGTCGGAGACCGGCACATTGATGAGCTCGAGCTTCCAATCCATGACGCGGCGAGTCTACGGCGAGCGAATAGAGTGCGCCTCGTGCCCCCGCAGCTACCCCACGTCGAAGGTGTGGAGCACCGCGATGTGCGCGTGCGCGGGCTGCGCCTGCACGTCGCGGTCGCCGGCCCCGAGCACGGGCGGCCGGTCATGCTCGTGCACGGCTGGCCGCAGCACTGGTACGAGTGGCGCCACCTACTCGGGCCGCTGGCCCAGGCCGGCTTTCGCGCGATCGCCCCGGACCTGCGCGGCTTCGGCTGGTCGGAGTACCCGCCCGACGAGGACTTCCGCAAGGAGACGCTCGCCGACGACCTGATCGGCCTCTGCGACGCACTCGGCCATGAGCGCGTGGCGTACGTCGGCCACGACTGGGGCTGCTGGGCGGGCTGGCTGATCTGCCTGCGCCGCCCCGACCTGGTCGAGCGTGCCGTGCTGCTCTCGGTCCGGCCGCCGTTCCCGCCCGATCAGATCGAGCCGGCCGCGCTGGGCCGGCTCGCCAGGCTGGCCTACCAGCTGCCGCTGGCGGCGCCGCTCCCGTACCCGCTCAAGCTGCGCGCTCTCCAGGTGCTGCGCGGCCTGGGCGGCAATCCGCCTGAGGAGGAGGAGGTCTACACGGCCAACCTCACGCAGCCGTCACAGCTGCGCGCCACCACGCTGCTCTACCGGCAGTTCCTCACCCGCGAGCTGGGCCCGCTGATCGCCGGGCGCTACGCGGGCCAGCGCCTGACAGTGCCGGTGCGCTTCCTGGTCGGCGACCAGGACTTCCTGTTCGAGGAGGACATGGTGGACGCGGCCGCGCCCCACACGGACGCCGACTACCGGGGCGACGTGCTGCGCGGCGCCGGCCACTTCGTCGCCGACGACGCCAAGGAGGAGCTGCGCGAGGTCGTGCTCGACTACCTCGGGGCGCCGGCGCTCACGCCAGCTCGTTGAGCGCGCCCAGCACGAGCTCGTCGTGCTCGGCGGGCTTGACCTTGGGGAACACGCGCGCGATGTTGCCCTCGGGGTCGACGAGCACGCTCGAGCGCTCGTTGAAGTGGTAGCCGTCCTTCTCGATCCAGGCCCCGTACCGCTGAGCCACCTTGCCGCCCTCGTCGGAGAGCAGCGTGAACGCGAGGCCGTACTTGTCCGCGAACTTGCGCAGGTCTTCGACGGAGTCGGGGGAAACCCCGAGCACCACCGCGTTGGCCGCCTCGTAGTCGGCCGAGTGGTCGCGGGCGCTGCAGGCCTGCGCCGTGCACCCGGGCGTGTCCGCCATCGGGTAGAAGTAGACGAGCGCCCACTTGCCGCGTAGGTCGGAGAGCGTGACGGGCTTGCCGTCCTGGTCGTTGAGGGTGAAGTCGGGCGCCGGCCCGCCGGAGTCGATCATCGTCCCAGGTCTAGCAGGCTCTCAGCGGCCGGCCGGGAGGCTGGCGCGCACGGTCGTGCCGCGGCCGGCCCGGCTGTCGACCTCGAGCTCGCCGTCGAGGGCGCCGACCCGGTCCGCCAGGCCGCGCAGGCCCGAGCCCGCGGCCAGGTCCGCGCCGCCGGATCCGTCGTCCTCGATCTCGACGCAGAGCAGGCCGTCGCGCCGCTCCACGCGCACGACGGCGTGCTCGGCCTGCGCGTGGCGCGCAACGTTGGTGAGCGCCTCGGACACGACGAAGTAGGCCGCCGCCTCGACCGCCTCCGGCGCTCGCTCCACGCCGTCCGCCTCGACCGCCACCGGCACCGGCGCGCGCGTCGCGAGTGCCTCGAGCGCCGGGACGAGGCCCCGGTCGGCGAGCAGCGGCGGGTGCAGCCCACGCGCCAGCTCGCGTAGCTCCTGGGTCGCGCCGGTCAGCTCGTCGGCGGCCGTCTCGAGGAGGTCGGCGGCAGCCGGCGGGTCGGTCTGGAGCTTCGCGCGCACGA
>Ga0247826_10000199_pt1 | contig 10439 bp, 6 predicted proteins | sample 12C_Control_Day1_FD_200152 | JGI IMG/M metagenome (GOLD analysis project Ga0247826, IMG submission 200152) | Soil microbial communities from agricultural site in Penn Yan, New York, United States - 12C_Control_Day1 | ecosystem: Environmental > Terrestrial > Soil > Agricultural land | place: USA... | reverse complement strand
GTCGAGACCTTCTCCTACAGCCGCCAGCGCAATCCGGATTTCTCGATCGTCGAGCCGGCGTCACCGGTGAAGGTCGGCGGGCTCGAGGGCGCCGGCATCCTGGTCCGCTACACGCTGCCCGGCCCCGACAACCAGCCGGGCAAGCACGTGCAGGAGCGTCTCTGGCACGTCCGGCGCGGGGAGGAGTTCTGGTACTTCAACCAGCTCGGCCCCGAGCCGCTCTCGCCCGAGACGCGGGCGCGCTTCGAAGAGATCCTCCGCAGCGTGAAGTTCGAGGATTAGCCGGGCGGTGAGCGCGCGCGCCGCGCTGCTGCTCGCGCTGCTCGCACTCTGCGCCTACTCGAATGCGCTCGACAACCCGTTCGTCTTCGACGACGGCGTCGCCATCGAGCGCAACCTCCACATCCGCAGCCTGCGGCCGGACGTCGCGCTCGTGCCGCCGCGCGACACGCCGGTGGCGGGGCGGCCCCTCGTGAACGCGAGCTTCGCCGTCGACTACGCGCTCCACGGGCTCGATCCGCGCGGCTACCGCGTCACCAACGTCGCGCTCCACATCGCGTGCGCGTGGCTGCTCTTCTGGCTGCTGCGCGACGCGTTGCGCGCGCGCGGGACGGCGTCGCCGGACGGCGTCGCGCTCGGCGCGGCGGCCGTCTTCGTCGCACACCCGCTCGCGTCGGAGACGATCGACTACGTCACGCAGCGCAGCGAGCTGCTCGTCTCGCTCTCCCTGCTGTCCGTGCTGGCCGGCGTGTCGCTGGTCGCGCGCGCCACGACGTCGCGCGCGCGGCGCGCCGGATTCGCGCTCGCGGTCGGCGCCTGCGCCCTCGGCATGGCGACGAAGGAGTCGATGGTCGTCGCACCCGTGCTGGCGCTGCTCTACGACGGCGCGTACTGCGCGGGATCCCTGCGTCAGGCGTGGGGGAGCCGGCGTGCGCTCCACGCGAGCCTGGCGGCGTGCTGGCTCGTGCTGGCCGCGCTGCACGGCTCCGCGCCGCGCGGGCTCTCGGTCGGCTTCGACGTCGGCGTGACGCCGTCGACCTACCTCGCGCACCAGATGCAGATGCTCACCACCTACCTCGCGCGCGCGCTCTGGCCGCACCCGCTGGTGCTCGACTACGGCTGGCCGCTGCCGATCGCGTGGCGTGACGTCCTGCCGGAGACGGCGCTCGTCGCGCTGTGGGTGCTGGTGGCGCTCGCGCTCTGGTGGCGGCGTCCCGCGCTCGGCTTCCCGTTGCTCGCCGGTCTGATCGTGCTGGCGCCGTCGTCCTCCTTCGTGCCGATCGCGACCGAGGTCGGCGCCGAGCGTCGCTTCTATCTGCCGCTCGCCGGGCTCGTCGCGCTGGCGGCGGCAGGGGTCGCGGCGCTTTGTAATCGCACGCGCGACCCCTGGTCGGCGCGCCGTATCGCCCGCGCCGCGACGGTGATGCTCGTCGCGCTTCTGGTGGGGGTGACGCGCGCGCGCAACCGCGACTACGAGAGCGGCGAGCGCATCTGGCGCAGCGTCGTGGCGGCGCGGCCCGCGCAGCCGCGCGCGCTGCTCTCGCTGGCGAAGACCCTGCGCGAGCAGGGCCGCGCCGACGAGGCCGAGGCGCTGGCGCGCGAGGCGCTGCACATCTGGCCGAGCTACGCGCTGGCCGAGGTGCAGCTCGCCGGCCTCGCGGAGGCGCGCGGCGACCTCGCGCGGGCCGAGCAGCACCTGCGCCGCGCGCTCGCGCTCGAGCCCGCGGACGGCGAGATGCGCACGAACTACGGCTCGCTGCTCGCACGCATGGGGCGCCCCGATCTCGCGGCCGCCGAGTGGCAGACCGCCCTCGCGGGCGATCCGGAGCTCGCCTACGCGGCCAACAACCTCGCGTGGCAGCGCGCCACGCATCCCGACGGGCGCTGGCGCGACGGCGCCTCCGCCGTCGAGCTCGCGCTGCGCGCGGAGCGCGCCACGGCCGGGCTCGACGCGGGCGTGCTCGACACCCTGGCGGCGTCCCACGCCGAGATGGGGCGATTCGACCTTGCGCTCGCGGCGGCAGAGCGCGCTCGAGCGCGCGCCGAGGCGGACGGCGATGCGCAGCTCGTGCGCGAGATCGCCGCGCGCCAGGCGGACTACCGCGCGGGCCGGGCGGTCCGCACCCTGGTGTCACCCGTTCGAGGCGGCATCTCGAGCGAGGCAGTTCACCCCAGTTCACCGCCGAATTAACAAGCGCCGGGGGTATACTGCCGCCCGCGCCGCGCCCAGCGCCGGTCTTCTGTGGTCCAGGTGCGCGCCGAAGGTGCCATGCAGCAGAGCCCCGCCACGCCCGTCCGCCGCATGCAGGAGCGCGTAGGAACCGTGGCGCGCGCGGCGCAGGGCGTCGCGGCGGAGAAGGCGCGACGTGAGGCCTCTCGCGCCCGCGCGGCGCACCCGAACTTCGACCGCGTCCTCTTCCTGCGGCATATCGCGATCTTCTCCGGGGCGGTCGTCGCGTGGTGGCAGCACCAGCAGCTCGGCTGGGCCGCCTTCGGCGTCGTCACCGCCAGCGCCGCGCTCAACTTCGCCTGCTCATTCTTACACCGCCGCCCCCAGTGGACGGGCGTGGCCGAGGTCGCTTCCTCCGTGATCGGAGTCGGCTGCTGGACGACGCTCGCCGCGGTCACCGGCGGCGTGCCGTCGCCCTTCATCGCCGGCCTCTGGCTCGAGATCGTGCTCGCCGCGATGCTGTTCGCGCCGACCGGCATCGTCTCCGTGACGCTCTGGTCGGTGACTGCGCTGTGGGGGCTCCAGGCGATGCGCGGCATGGAGGGCGCGCGCAACACGCTGCTGCTCCAGACGGCCTTCATGCTCGGCATGGGCGGCCTCTCCTTCGCGATCGCGCGCAGCGCGCTGCGCACCGAGGAGGGCCTGGTACGCGAACGCGACGACCTCGACGTGCGCATGCGCGCCCTCGCCGAGGAGCTCGAGCAGGAGCGCGAGGTCGGCCGGCTCGGCGGCGGCGTCGCGCGTCTCGCGCACGGGCTGAAGAACGCGGTGCACAGCCTGCGCGGCTTCGCGGCGCTGATCGAGCCGACGCTCGGCGACCGCGGCGACGCGCGCGCCGCGCTCGACGGGCTGCGCGTGGCCATCGACGATCTCGAGGCGCTCGCGCGCATGACGCTCGACGCGGGGCGCGCGGAGCGGCCGGCCGCCGTGCCACGCGCCGCAGTGGGCGTCGCGCTCGAGCGCGCGCTCGGCGAGATGCGCGTTGCCCACGCGGACGTCGACTGGAAGGTCGACGGCGAGGCGGACGCCCTGGTGGCCCTCTCCGATGCGGCGCTCCAGGAGGTGCTCGTCATCCTGATGCGCAACGCGGTCGAGGCGATGAGCGGCCAGGGTCTCGCGCGCGTGATGATCGCGCGCCAGGGCGATAGCGTCTGCTTGTGCGTGCGCGACGAGGGCACCGGTATCGCGCCCGCCGATCTCGAGCGCATCTTCGAGCCCGGCTACACCACCAAGCCACAGGGCAGCGGCTACGGCCTCTACCTCGCGCGCCAGCTCGTGCAGGACGCCGGCGGGACCATCGCGGCCCGCTCGGCCTCGGGCGGCGGCGCCGAAGTCGAGATCGCGCTGCCGGTGGCCGCGAGGAGCGCGCGCGTCTGATGGGCTGCTCGGTCCTCGTCGTCGACGACCAGCCCTCCGCCGCCCACTTCCTGCGCCTGCTCCTCGAACAGCAGGGACACGCCGTGGCGACGGCCGGCAACGGCCTCGAGGCGCTGCCGCTGCTGGAGGAACGCGATTTCGACCTGGTGCTCTCGGACCTCGACATGCCGGAGATGGACGGGCTCGAGCTGATGCACCGCATCCGCCAGCGCTGGCCCGAGCTGCCGGTGGTCGCGGTCACCGCGATGTCCGACGTCTCGAAGGTGGTCGAGGTCGTGCAGCTCGGCGCGATCGACTACCTGCTCAAGCCGGCGCAGCCGGCCGCCGTGCTCTCGACCGTGCGCAAGGCGCTCGCGATGCGACCGAAGCGCGACGTGCCGCGCACGATCCCCGAGCTCGTCGGCAGGAGCCGCGCGATCCTCGAGATCCGCCATCTGGTGACGCTCGCCGCCGGCAGCGGCGTACCGGTGCTGATCACCGGCGAGACCGGCACCGGCAAGGAGCTGGTCGCGCGTGCGATCCACCGCTACTCGCGGCTCGCCGAGGGGCCCTACGTGTCGCACAACTGCGCCGTGATGCCGCGTGATCTCTTCGAGAGCGCGTTCTTCGGGCACCGGCGCGGCTCCTTCACCGGCGCCGACCGCGATCACGCGGGCCTGCTCGTCGAAGCCGACGGCGGCGTGCTCTTCCTCGACGAGGTGCAGGCGCTGCTCTACGAGCACCAGGCGAAGCTGCTGCGCGTGCTCGACGACGGCGAGGTGACGCCGGTTGGTGGGACGCGCCCGCGCCAGGTGAACGTGCGCTTCCTGGCCGCCACCAACCGCGACCCGCGCCGCATGATCGCGGATGGCACGCTCCGCGAGGACCTCTACTACCGGCTGCGCGGCTTCGAGATCGCCCTGCCGCCGCTGCGCGACCGCCGCGGCGACGTCGCCATCCTGGCGACCCACTTCCTCGGCGACCGCGCGGAGGGCTTCACGCCGGAGGCGCTCGAGGCGATCGAGCGCGCGCCCTGGCCGGGCAACGTGCGCCAGCTCCGCAACGCGGTGCTCGCTGCGGCGTCCGCATCGGGTGGCGCGCGCATCGCGCCGCGCCACCTCGTGCTCGACCAGGCGTACGCGCCGTCGCACGGTGTGGCGGTCGCGACGGGCGCAGCGGGCGTCGTCGACAGCGGCACGGCGCTGCGCGGCACGCTGCGCGACGTCGAGCGCCGCGCCATCGTGCAGGCCCTCGACGACGCCGTCGGCAACCGCAGCGCGGCGGCGCGCTCGCTCGGCATCGACCGCTCGACCCTGCGGCGCAAGCTCAAGGAGTACGACATCGAGGACGAGGACTGATTGACGGCGCCCTCCGGACCCGAGCCGCTCGGGTCGCCCCACGCGCTCGTTGCGCACGCGCTGGCCGCCCTGCTGCTCGCGGCGCTGGCGCTCACGGCCGACTGCGGCGCCCGCTGGAGCGGCCCCGCCTTCGACGAGCCGCTCCACCTCGGCGCGGGCCTCGCGCATCTCTCGACCGGCGACTTCCGGCTCGACCAGGGCACCGGAGTGCTGCCGCAGATGTGGGCGGCGCTACCGCTCTGGCGCGGTGGCGGCTCGCTCGACGCCGACGCCTCGGCGTGGTCCGAGGCCGACGTCTGGGAGCTCGGGCGCTCGCTGCTCTACGCGGGCGACCGCGATCCCGCTGCGGTGCTGCGGCCGGCGCGCCGCATGGTCCTGGCGCTCGGCGTCGTGCTCGGCGCCGGCGTGTACCTGTGGTCGCTGCGCCTCCATGGCCCCGGCGGCGCGCTGATCTCGCTCGCGCTCTACGCCGTCTGCCCGAACCTGCTGGCGCACGCGAGCCTCGTCACGTCGGACGTGCCAACCGCGCTCGCGTTCCTCGCGGCCATGGGCGCCGCTGCGGCGGCGCTCGCGCGTCCCTCGCTGCTGCGCGTTGCACTCGCAGGTGTCGCCGCAGGGCTGCTCTTCCTGTGCAAGGCCACGTCGCTGCTCTTCGCGCCGATGCTCGCGGTGCTCGCGGCATGGCGCGTCGCCGCGCCGCCGGCCGCCGATCGGATTGCGCGCGCGCGGCGGATGCTCGCCGCGACCGGCGCGCTGCTGGCGCTGGGGCTCGCGTGCGTGTGGGCCGCGCACGGGCTGGCCTTCCGCCCGGCTGGCGCGGACGCTCCACTCGACTGGTCGCGCGTGGACACGTCTCCGGGCGCCTTTCCGCCGCTGCTGCGCGTCGCGCGCGAGGGTCGCCTGCTGCCCGAGACGTGGCTCCATGGCGTGGGCTACGCCTGGGCGACGACGCGCGATCGCGTCGCCTTCGCGGCCGGGCGCACCTCGAACGAGGGCTGGTGGTGGTACTTCCCGTACACCGTGCTCGTGAAGACGCCGCTCGGCACCTTGGGCATGTTTGCGCTCGCGGCGGCGGCGGGCCTGCGCGGCATGCGGCGGCAGCGCGCAGGAACGGCGCCGCTCTGGATCCTGCTCGGCGTGTACGGCGTGGCGAGCCTCGTGTCGAGCGTGAACATCGGCATTCGCCACCTCCTGCCCATGCTGGCGCCCGCGCTGATCCTCGCGGGCGCGGCCGTGCGCTGGTGCGACACGCGCTGGGGTCGCGCGGCCGTCGCGCTGTGTCTCGCCGCCGCGGCCGCGGAGTCGTTCGCCGCGTGGCCGCACCATCTCTCCTTCGTGAACCGGGCCTTCGGCGGGCCTGCGGCCGGCTACCAGCGTCTCGTCGACAGCAATCTCGACTGGGGTCAGGACCTGCCCGCGCTCGTGGCGCACCAGCGCGAGCTGCGTGCGCGCGGCGACGGCGAGCCCTGCTACCTGGCGTATTTCGGCAGCGCGCTGCCGGAACGGCACGGCGTCGCGTGTGCGCGCCTGCCCGGCTTCTTCGACGCGGCCGCGCCGCTTCGCGCCAGCGAGCTCGGCCCCGGCCTCTACTACCTGAGCGCAACCATGCTCCAGGGCGTGTACCTCGAGCCCGAGCTGCGAGGGCCGTGGGGCGCACCGCAGGAGGCGCGGCTCGCGTCCCTCGACGCGCTGCTGGCGTCGCCGCTCGGCGCGACGGCGGATCGAACGTCGCGCGCGCGGCTCGAGTGGCTGCGCCTGCGCATGCGCTTCGCGAAGCTCAGCGCCGCGCTGCGCGCGCGTCCGCCCGACGATCGCGTGGCGGACTCGATCCTGGTCTACCGCGTCGGCGCGGACGAGCTGGCGGCGGCGCTCGCGCCGCAGGGATCCTGAGGTGGAGGAACCGGTGCAGGGCTGGCCGCGAGATCGCGTCGCCGACGCGTGTGCTCTCGGCATCGCGCTGCTCGTCGGCGCGCTGCTGCTGCCGACGCTCGCATCCATTCGTTATGCGGAGAACCCCGACGAGGCCTACTACCTGGCCTACGCGCGGCACTTCGCAGAGCACGGCTTCGCGGGCTTCCGGCAGCTCTTTGCCGACTACCAGGCCGAGCCCGCGCGCTGGCTGTATCCGAATCCGCTGCGCATCGGCTACATCGCGCTGGCCGCCGGCTGGACCGCCATCTTCGGCAGCAGCTTCGGAGCGCTGTCGCTGCTCTCGCTCCTCAGCCACGTCCTGCTCGTGGGGGCTTCCTATCTCTTCTTGAAGGGGTTGTGGGATGCCCCGCGGGCGCTCGCGGGGGCGGCGCTCTGCGCCTGCTCCCCGCTCCTGCTGGGGATCGCGCGGCGCGCCTGGCTCGACGGCCCCGCCACGCTCGCCGGCCTGCTGGTGCTGTGGAGCTTTTGCGTGTGGCTGCGCGCACCGCGCGGTCGCGCGCTCGCCTGCTTCGCCGTCGCGTTCGGCGTGGGCGTGCTCATCAAGGAGACGACCGCGCTGCTGCTCGTGCCGTGCGCGGCGCTCTTCCTCTACGAACGCTTCGCCGGGCGGCGCGCCGTGCCGTTCCTGCCGCTGGCCGCGGCGCTCGCAGTGCCGCTCCTCGTGTGCGCTGCGATCTGGGTGTCGTCCGCGGGAGGCGTCGCCCCGTGGACGGGTGTCGTTCGCATCATCCTCGCGTCGCCGGAGAGCAACGCCTACGCACAGCAGTTCGGGAGCGGCCCCTGGTACCGCTACCTGGTGGACCTGATGCTGCTCTCGCCGTGGGTGACGCTTCTCGGCGTTGCGGCGCTGGGTCCTGCCGCGCTGCGCGCGCGTGAGCGCGTGCCCGGCGACGCCGCGGTCTGGCTCGCGCTGGTCTTCGCCGGGCTGCTCGCCGCCTACGCACCCTTCACGAAGAACGTCCGCTATGTGGCGCTCGGCGAGGTCCCGCTGTGCGCACTGGCGGCAGGGCTCGTCTTCACCCTGACGCGCGCGGACCGCGACCGGCGCGGTCTCGCCGTGGCGGCGGGGGCCGTGGTGCTGCTGGGCGCCGCCGGCTGGCTCTCCTTCCAGGCGGTCTTCGTGGACGCAAACCTCTACGACCCGATGACGGCGTCGCTGCTCTTCCTGCGCGGGCTGGCTCCGCAGCCTTAGGGCCCAATTCCCGCGCTGCCGGGGCTAGAATGGCATCGCCATGGCGCCGCCTCGCGGACGACCGCTCGCCGCGCCGCGCAGTGCGATCTCGCAGCGGCGCGCGCGCGTTTGCGCCCTCGTCGCCCTCGCTGCCTGCGTCGCCTGCGCGCACCGCCTCGAGTACGACTCCACGCCCGCCAGCATGCGCCGCGAGGTCGCGCGCCGCGTCGTCGACATCGAACCCGCCGACGTGATCGTGCCCTTCGAGGTCGGTGAGCCGACGCTCCAGCACGCGCGCGAGCTGCTCGAGGGCATCTCGGTCGGCGAGGACCGCGTCGACGCGCTCGTGTCGTCGCTGAGCGATCCGGCCGGCTTCGGCCTCCGCTACGAGTGGGCGACGAGCGGCACGGCCGCCGAGACGTTGCTGCGCGGCGCCGGCAACTGCCTGGCGCTCTCGTCCACCTTGATCGGCATCGCGCGCGGCCTCGGGCTCAAGGCCTGGTATCTCGAGGTGATCGTCGCCGAGCCGCACTGGCGCACCGAGGGCAACCTCGCCGTGCAGGCCGATCACGTCGCGGCGGTGATCGTCTCGGGCGAGCGGCGGCTCTACGTGGACTTCTCCGGCCGCCTGATGGGCGCTCGCCGCGTGCGCGCGATCGACGACTTCGAGGCGCTGGCGCACTACTACAACAACCGCGGCTACGAGACCCTGCACCGCGCCGAGCGCGAGGGCGCCGAGGTCGACTGGGCGGCTATTTCGCGCGATTTCGAGATGGCGACGCGCATCCATCCGGCGAACGCGCGCGCCTGGAACAATCTCGGCGTCGCGCGCGCGCGCCAGGGCGACGATGCGGGCGCGCGGCTCGCGTACGAGAAGGCGATCGAGGCCGAGCCCGACACGCAATCCGCGCATCTCAATCTGGTGACGCTCTTCCTTCGCGCTGGCGATCTCGAGCGCGCGGCGCGTCATCTCGATCTCGCGCGGCGTCTCGAGCCCCGCAATCCGCAGATCGAGCGCCTGACGGACTCGCTCTCGCAGTCCGCTGAAAACGGGTGGGCGGCTAGCGACCGATGACGGCTGCCGACGGGCGCCCCGGCGCCCCGCGAGAGCGCCTGGCCTGGGCGGCAGCGCTCCTGTTCGGGCTTGCGTTCCTCGCGCAGGAGCGGGTCGCGAGCCTCGATGAGTCCCTCACCTGGGACGAGACGGGCTACATCGCCGCGGGCTACCTCAACCTGGTCGACGGCGACTACCGGCTGAACGCCGACCACCCGCCGCTCATGCAGAAGCTCAGCGCGCTTCCCCTGTTGCTCCTGCGCGTCAGCGCGCCACCCGTCGACGACCCCCGCGTCCTTGGATCGGAGAACCCGCGCGCCACCTACGGGCGCGAGTTCTTCTTCGCGAGCGGCAACGACCCCCTGCGCATGACCGAGCTCGCGCGCCTCCCGATCATCGCGATCGGCGCAGGGCTCGTGCTGTGCGCCTTCGCGTTCGCGAAGTCCCTGTTCGGGACGTGGCCCGGCGGCGCGGCCGCGCTGCTCGTCGTGATGTGCCCGAACCTGGTCGCGCACGGGCGGCTCGCCACCGAGGATCTCGGCTGCGCGGCGGGCATGTTCGCCGCCGTCTTCACCCTGTGGCGCTGCGTCGAGCGGCCCGGCCCCGGACGCGCGCTCGTGTGCGGCGTCGTCACGGGGCTCGCGCTGTTGACGAAGTACACCGCGCTGCTGCTGCTGCCGATCTTCGCCGGCCTCGCGTTCGTCGTCTGGCGCCGCTGTCGCGATCGCATCGCGCCGTCCGAGCTCGCGGGCACCCTCGCCGTCGTCGCGGGCCTCGCGTTCGCCGTCGTCGGTCTCGGCTACGGCTTCTCCTTCCGCCCCGATCTCTACTGGGAGGGCATCTTCCGCATCTACCCGGATGTCGCGCACGACTACGCCTTCTACTTCTGGGGGCAGGTCTCGAAGGAGCCCTTCTGGTATCACGCCTCGGCGTCGGTGTTGATCAAGACGCCGCTGCCGACCCTGGCGCTGATCGCGTTGGCCGGCTGGCGCGCGCGCAGGAGCGTCCCGCTCGAGCGCATCGCATTCCTGCTGCTGCCGCCGGCCGTCATGCTGGCCGCGACGTTCTTCGACATCACCAACCCGGGCATCCGGCGCGCGCTGCCGGCGCTGCCGTTCCTGCTCTGCTTCGCGGCGCTCTCGTTCGCGGCGCCGCGCACGCGCGCCGTGACGATCGTCGCGGGCCTGCTGCTGGCCGGCTCGCTGGTCGAGGCGGTGCGCGCCTGGCCACACCATCTCGCGTACCTGAACGACGCCGTCGGCGGCAGCGACGCCGGTCCCCTCGTCACCGACGAGAGCAACGTCGACTGGGGACAGGAGCTGCCAGGCGGCCAGACGC
>Ga0247826_10000198_pt1 | contig 10440 bp, 8 predicted proteins | sample 12C_Control_Day1_FD_200152 | JGI IMG/M metagenome (GOLD analysis project Ga0247826, IMG submission 200152) | Soil microbial communities from agricultural site in Penn Yan, New York, United States - 12C_Control_Day1 | ecosystem: Environmental > Terrestrial > Soil > Agricultural land | place: USA... | reverse complement strand
GCGGCGTCGACGTAGCCGCCCAGCAGGATCGGTGGTCCGCCCTCCTGCGCGGGCGGCGGCGTGACGCGGACGTCCTCATAGCGGTAGGTGCGCCCCTCGAACGAGAACCTCCGCCCGGTCCACGCGCGGCGCAGGATCTCGACCGTGTCGAGCGTGCGCGGGAGACGTTCGGCGAACGGCACCCCCAGCATCCGGAACTCCTCCTCGCGCCACGCGATGCCCAGACCGACCGTGAGTCGCCCGCCCGAGAGCTGGTCCACGACGGCCGCGTCCTCCGCGAGCCGGATCGGGTCGTGGAGCGGCGTCAGTACCACCCCCGTCCCGAGCCCGATGTGCGAGGTCGCCTCGGCGAACGCGGCGAGCAGCACGAGGAGCGACGGGAGGTAGCCGTCGGAGGCGCCGTGATGCTCGCTCACCCACGCCGAATCGAACCCGACGGCCTCGGCGAGGCGTACGAGCTCGACGGTCTCGCGGTACTCCTGGGCGAACGTGCGCTCCGAGTTGTCAGGGAGCTGCGTCGTGAACAGCCCGATGCCGACACGCAGGGTCATGCGCGCGACGCTAGCGACCCGGCGCCCGTGGGACAAGCGGCGGTTGACGCGACGCCCGAGCCCACGTAGCGTGGGGCGATAATGAGACCGATTCTCACTCTCGGAACGATGATGGCGCTAGCGACCGCGGCGTGCGGCGCCGGCACGGCGGGCGCCGGTCACGGGCGCGCCTCGGTCGTGGCCGGCTTCTACCCTCTGGCCGAGGCCGCGCAGCGGATCGGCGGGACCTGCGTCTCGGTCACGAACCTGACACCGCCCGGCGTAGAGCCACACGACCTGGAGCTCACCCCCGACGACGTCGAGGCGCTCGCTACGTCCGACGCGGTGCTGCTGATGGGCGGCGGCTTCCAGCCGGCCGTCGAGGAAGGGGCAGCGGCATCGGACGGCATGGTGGTCGACGTGCTGGCCGTCGCGGACGACACGATGGCGGCACCCCCATCGGTGGCCGGTGACGGCCTCAGCGTGGATCCCCACCTGTGGCTCGATCCCGGGCGGTGGGCCGATGCCGTGCGCACGCTCGGCACGGACCTGGCCGAGATCCTGCCCCCGTCCTGCGACGCGGCCACGAACGCGAACACCTACGCCCGCGAGCTCGACGCCCTCGATGCCGACTTCGCGGCGGGCCTCTCGGCCTGCGATCGGACGACGATCGTCACGACGCATGCGTCGTTCGGGTACCTCGGCGACGCGTACGGGCTCACGCAGGAGGCGATCACGGGGATCCTCCCCGAGGCCGAGCCCGGCGCCCAGCGGCTCGTCGAGCTTCGCGACCTCGTGGAGCGCGAAGGGATCACCACGATCTTCACCGAGGATCTCGTCCCCCCCGACGTCGCCGAGACCCTGGCAGGCGAGGCGGGGGTGCATGTCGCGACGCTGCACACTCTGGAAGGGCTGACGGACGACCAGCTCGCGGCGGGCGCGGATTATCGTTCGGTGATGCGGGAGAACCTGGCGACGCTCGAGGAGGCGCTCGACTGTGGCTGAGCCGGCTCGCGTCGCCGATGCACCCCTCCTGGAGGGCGAGGGCGTGACCTTCGCCTACGGCCGGATGCGGGTGCTGGAGGGTGTCGACCTCTCGATCCGGCCTGGGGAGTTCGTCGCGCTCGTCGGCCCGAACGGTTCGGGCAAATCAACTTTGCTGCGCGTGCTGCTCGGGTCGCTGCAGGCGGCGGCCGGGCGCGTGCGGCTCTTCGGCGAGGCCCCCGAGCACGTCCGTGACCGTGGTCGACTCGGCTACGTACCTCAGCGGCCGGTGCTTGCCTCCGAGGTCCCCGCCACGGTCGCCGAGATCGTAGCGACGGGCCGCCTCTCGCGCCGGGGATGGTGGCGGCCCCTGGGTGCCGCCGACCGCGAAGCCGTCGGGCACGCGCTGGCGTCGGTGGGTCTGGACGGCATGGCCGATCGACCCGTGAACCAACTCTCGGGAGGTCAACAACAGCGTGCGTTCATCGCTCGCGCGTTCGCGAGCGAGCCCGACCTGCTCGTGCTCGACGAGCCGATCGCCGGCGTCGACGCCGAATCCCAGCGCCGCTTCCGTGACGCGCTCGTGCATCTCGTCGAAGAACACGGTGGGGCGGTGTTGCTCGTGTCGCACGAGCTCTCGGCGGTCGCGCCAGACCTCGATCGCGTGATCGTGTTGAAGCGACGGGTGCTGTTCGACGGCCCGCCTGCGCGGCTGACCGACGAAGGCGTGAGCCTCGGGGTGCACCGGGACGATCTGCCGCTCTGGCTTGAGGGACTGCGATGATGGCCGTGACCCTGCCCTACCCCTTCGACTACGTGTTCATGCAGCGCGCGTTGATCGCGAGCGTGGCGGTCGGCGTGTTCGCTCCGATGATCGGCACCTTCCTGGTGCAGAAGCGGATGTCTCTGATCGGCGACGGGATCGGGCACGTCGCGTTCGCCGGCGTGGGTGCCGGGCTGCTGGCGGGCGTGTGGCCCGTGTGGTCGGCGCTCGTCTTCGCCGTGGTGGGGGCGCTCGGCGTCGAGTGGCTCCGCGCGAAGCGGAAGGCCTCGGGCGACCTCGCGCTCGCGCTCTTCTTCTACTCGGGGATCGCGGCGGGCGTGGTGCTCGTGAGCGTGGGGGGCGGGCTCAACGCGAGCGTGTTGACGTACCTGTTCGGGCAGCCGCTCCTCGTGAACCGGCACGAGCTCCAGGTGATCGTCGGACTCGGCGTCGCGATCGTCGCCGTGATGCTTGTCTTCCGTCGGCTGCTGTTCTCGGTGGTGACCGACGAGGACTGGTCGCGCGTGGTAGGGCTGCCCGTAGGGTTCGCGAACGCGGTGCTCGCGGTCGTCACCGCGTGCGCCGTCGTCGCCGCGATGCAGATCGTCGGGATCCTGCTGATCGCCGCGATGATGGTGCTGCCGGTGGCGAGCGGGCAGCTGATCGGGCGCTCGTTCGGCGGCACGATGCGGTGGGCGATCGCGATCAGCGTGGGGTCGGTCATCGCCGGGCTGGCGGTCTCGCGGATCTGGGGCCCGGCTCCCGGAGGGACGATCGTGCTGATCACCGCGGGGGTCTTCGCGTTCGTCGCGATCGTGAAGCGCGGGGTCGCCCCACGCCTGCCGCTCCCGGTCGACGAGCCCGCGGAGCAGGAGGCGTGATGTCGCGCGAGGACGACCTCCACACGATCGCGGCCGCTCGTGTGCGCGCCGAGGGCCAGCGCTACACGGCGGTGCGTGAGTCCTTGGTCGCCGTGCTCGTCCGCGTGGGCAACCCGCTCACGATCGCCGATGTGTTGGCGGCGTGCCCCGGCGTGCCGCAGAGCTCGGCGTACCGGAACCTCGCCGCGCTCGAGCAAGCCGGCGTCGTGCGGCGGGTCATCACCGACGAGGGGTTCGCCCGCTACGAGCTCGCCGAGGACCTGACGGAGCACCACCACCACCTCGTGTGCTCGTCGTGCGGTCGCGTCGAGGACGTCACGATCCCCGGCGCCCTCGAGACCTCGATGGACCGCACCCTCGACCGGCTCGCGCGGCGGACCGGGTTCGCGCAGGTCAGTCACCGTCTCGACCTGATCGGAACCTGCCGGGACTGCGCGTAGCTCGCTCGATCGGCGCGCCGCTGCACACCTACGGGGTCAGGTAAGGATCGTCGGGCACGGGGGTCTGCTGCGGGGCCCCGCTCGCCGCGATCAGCACGTCGTTGCCCAACGGATACATCCGCCCGGTCACGCTGACCCACTCGTCGCTCGTGACCGAGCCCGGCGGCGTGCCGACCACGCGCACCTGCGCGATCGTGGCGTCGGCCACGCAGCACGTGATGATGAAGCGGGTCAGACGGAACTCGTCCGGACCGTCGCCGGGCACGAGCGTGACGAAGCCCTCGAGCCTCACGGTCTCGCCCGCTCGCGCCCGCAGGGCCGTCTGACCCTCCTTCGTGGTCTGGGACGCCGCGATGTCGACGAAGTCGATCGGTCCCGAGACCACCCGGGCGCTCGCACCGAGCGTCGAACCGGAGAAGCTCGATCGTTTCCCGGCCGCGTAGGCGCCCAGCGTGACGGGCGGCAGCGCCAGCAGGATCACCACGGGGAGGACGACGATCCCCAGCGCCCAGGTCTCTCGATCGCCGAGCGGCTCCGGCGCCGGCACGCGGGCGGACGCCAGGCGACCGATCGCCGCCGCGGTGGCGATGATCGCCCCCATCGGCACGAGCCAGGCCGTGCGCGTGGACAGGTAGAGCATCGTGCGGCCGGTGGCGAGCAGGAACCAGAACAGCGTCGCCCACGCGGCGAGCACGAGCCCGGCGGCCACGCGCGCGTGGCTCCAGCGCTTCATCCGAACACCACCTGCACCCACATCGTGGCCACGAGCGTCGTGGCGGCGACCGCGATGATCACGACCCGCAGGAAGCCGCGTTCGTAGGTGCCCATGTAGAGCGCGCTGAGCTTCGTGTCGATCATCGGCCCGGACACGAGGAACGCGAGCTGCGCGGCCGGGCCGAACGACACGAACGACGCCGCCACGAACGCGTCGGACTCGCTGCAGAGCGACATCAGGAACGCGAGGGCCATCATCGCGACCAGGCTGAGCACCGGCAGGCTCGCGACCCGATCGACGATGGAGTTCGGCACGAAGGTCTGGACCGCCGCCGCGATCGCGGCGCCCGCGATCAGGAACCGCGCCATGAAGATCACGTCGCCCGTGAGGTGGCCGAAGAACCGCGCCCATCGCGCCTCGTCCTGGTGCACGGCATGAGCCTCCGTGCGGGCATCGCGTGCACGGAGCAGGTCGCCGGCGCGCACCCGCCCGACCACCCAGCCGACGGTCATCGCCACGATGAACCCGAGCGTGAACCGGCCGATCACCATGACCCAGAGGTCGCTCCGTCCGCGGTACGCGACGAAGGTCGACGCCACCACAACCGGGTTCACGATCGGCGCCGCCAGCATGAAGGTCACGGCCGCCGACGGGGCCAGCCCCTTCGCCGCGAGCCGTCGGGCGACCGGGACCGAGCCGCATTCGCATACGGGGAACGCGATGCCCGCCGCCGCGGCCGCGGGCATCTGGAGCGCGCGGGGGAGCCGGCCGATCCTCGCGAACGCCGAGGGAGGCACGAGGATCTCGATCGCCGCCGACACGGTCGCACCGAGCATGATGAACGGCATCGCCTCGACGAGCAGCGAGCCGAAGACCACGAGCAGGTTGCGGAGCCATCCGATCCGGATCGGGTCCGCGAACCGCGCGAGCAGCGCGGCGAGCACGAGGATCCCGATCACGGACGCGCCGGACCTGCGGCGTCCCGCGGTGGGCGTCCCGGGGGCGGAGGCGCGGCGGTCGACCTCGACGGCCATCAGCAGTACCTCGCGAACGCGACGGAGAAGGACGGATACGCGTCGACGACGAGCGGCTGCTCGTCGGCGCCGAGCAGGCCACGGAGGGCGGTGGCCACTTGGTCGGAGCTGATCGCGCGCGAGGTGACCACCGCGGGATCGAGGAACACGCCGTCGCTCCCCACCGCCGAGACCACGGGCGCGCCCACCGCGGCGTCGAGCCGACGCGCGACCGAGCCACCGGGCACGGCGTGGGTGGCGGCTCGCTGGCTGCCGGTCGCGGTCACGACCACGGTGGCATCCGGCACAGCCGACGTCACGGCGTCGACGATGGCTTCGGTACGGCGATCGAGCGTCTCCAGCGGCCCACCCACCACCACGCCCAGCATGTCGGGCACGGCGTCGGCGCCGTACCCGTCGCCGAGCATCCGGTTCACCGCCGGGAGTGGATCCCCGTGCACGATCCGCACCTCGTCGTCGTCGGCGCCCACGTACCAGCCGTCACCCACCACGCCGCGGTCCGTGATATCCGGCGCGACGAGCCCGATCCGGGAGTCCTGCCCGTTCGCCAGGTCGAGGTCGTCGGCCAGGGTCGTGATCACGGAGGGCGGCGCGCCCGCCGTCCATGCCCGATCTACGCGAGCGCGACCGCGCAGCAGCGTTCCGGTGATCCCGTGTTGGGCCGGGACGCCGCCCGAACCGATCGTCGTCAGGACCGCCGCGGGGTCCAGGGGCAGCGAGCCCGGCGTCGCCTTGCCGGCGGCTCCCTGCGGGGCGCCCCCTCCGAGCTCGGCGGCGAGCCACGGCCACGCGTCCGGCCGGGCCGTCAGCTCCGGCATCCCGACGGAACGCCACACGATCGTCACGACGAGGGGCGAGCGGGCTCCCGCGCGCACCACGCCGGGGATCGCGACCCCGGCCCGCACCTCGGGATGAGCGCGCTCGAGCCCGAGGAGCGGCTCGAGCGTGGGCGCGATCCGGTCGAGCTCGGGCCGCGAGGAGAGCTCCCCCGCGCGGATCCCCGGCCCCAGGAAGAGCAGCGGGACGGACGTGGCTTCCCGAACGTCGGCGGTCGAGGGCCAGGCGGTCCCGGAGGCCCCCATCACGTGCGTGGTCGCTCCGGTAGCCGCCAGAACCTCGGGCGAACGGCCAGCCCGGAACCCGGCGCCGATCGCGTCCCGGAGCCACACGGGGAGCGGGCAGAACGGGACCGTCGCCTCGGCTGTTCCTGCCTGCGCGCAGCTCTCTCCGACGCAGAACGCGCGGAGCACGAGGGCGGGAGCGCCGATCAGCGCGAGGACCAACAGGAGGACGGTCAGCCGGCGGCCGGTGGACACGCGTCCACGCTACCGCCTGGGTTGTCGATGCGACCGCTTGTCGTGTTCCCTATGGCGACCATGACTTCCCGACGTCGGTTCGTCGCGCCTGCGCTCGCCCTTGCCATCGTCGCCACCGCCCTTCTCGAACGGCCATCGGCTCATGCGCGGGCGGCCTCGTCGGATCAGGACCTGGTGAAGATCGCCTGTGCGCTGCCGCACGAGTATCTGCTGCGGACCTGGCGCGGCTGGCGGCCGGACCGTGGGGCGCAGTTGAGCTTCATCCCGAAGGAGCCCAACTTCGTCGGATCCGGGCTTCCACACGTGGGTCCGTGGGACTACATCCAGCACGTGCCGATGCTCTGGTACGGCCCCGGCTTCATCCGGGCCCAGGGCGAGCTGAACCGCCCCGTGACCGTCGCGGGGATCGCTCCCACGGTGGCCGACATCCTGAGGTTCGACGGGTTCACGGCCCCCGACGGTCAGCCGATGGACGAGGCGATCGTGCCCGATCTCACGAAGCAGCCGAAGCTCGTGGTCACGATGGTCTGGGACGCGGGCGGGATGAACGTGCTCGAGCGACATCCGAATTCGTGGCCCTACCTGAAGTCCCTGATCCCGAAGGGCACCTTCTTCACCGACACCACGGTGGGGTCGTCCCCGACGAGCACGGCGCAGATCCACGCCACGATCGGCAGCGGCGCGTTCCCGAACCACCACGGGCTGGTGGGTCACCACCTCGAGGTCGGCGGCAAGCTCACGACCCCCTGGAACAACGGGCCGTCGTTCTTCGTCGAACCGACACTCGCCGACCTCTACGACCGGGCGATGGACAACGAACCGGTGGTGGGCATCGTCGGCACCGTCGACATCCACTTCGGGATGCTCGGCCATGGGGCCTTCTTCAACGGCGGTGACCAGGACATCGCGCTCACCCGCTCGGTTACGGGCGGCGACACGCTCACCGATGAGGGCTTCGAGTGGAACCTGCCGGCGCGCGACGCCGGCTACTACTACGTGCCCCCTTACGCGAACGACGTCCCCGGGTTCGCCCAGGACGTGAAGCAGGTCGACCAGGCGGACGGGAAGCTCGACGGGAAGTGGCGTGACAACGAGATCGAACCGCTCCTGAAGGGATTCGACACTCCCGCGCGCACGCCGTACCAGCAGCGCGTGGTCGAGGCCGTCGTGAAGAATGAGGACTTCGGCCAGGATGACGTGCCCGACCTCCTCTACCTGAACTTCAAGGAGATCGACTACATCAGCCACATCTGGTCGCTCGACAGCCCCGAGATGCAGGACGCCGTCGTGGCACAGGACGCCGCGCTGAAGCGGCTCGTGGCCTTCCTGAACCAGCAGGTCGGCAAGGGCCAGTGGGTGCTCGCGCTGACGGCCGACCACGCCTCGATGCCGGACCCGGCCGTCTCCGGCGGCTACCAGATCTCCACCGGACCGATGCAGACGATGATCAACGAGAAGTTCGACACCGACGGGGACGACACCCCGATCGTCGACCTGATGCAGCCGACCCAGGCGTTCCTGAACGTCGAGGAACTGAAGCAGAACGGCTACACGGTGGCCGACGTCGCGCGGTACATGATGACGTTCACGCAGGCTCAGACGGCGGGCGGCGGCGTTGTGCCGCTCCCGGGCCAAGACAACGAGACCGTGATGGAAGCCGCCTTCCCCTCGGACATGATGCAGGACCTGCCGTGCCTCCCCGAGGCGCGTGAGTAGGCCGCTCCGACCACAGGGACCCGGATGGCTGTGACCGAGACGAACTCCGCCGTGACCACCCTCGGCGACGCGGGTCCGCGCCGGAGCCCGCTCGGGTCGTGGTGGGCGATCGGTGGGTTCGCCCTGCTCCTCCTCCTCGTGCTCGGCTGGAAGTTCCTCGCCGACCCGTCGCTCTCGGCGCCGACGCGCGACCCGGCCTGGTACACATGGCGCGCCCAGGTGATCCTGGAGGGGCAGCCGGTCCGCGTCGTCCAGGAGTGGGGGCCGGACGGCCTCTTCGCGGGCGGCTATCGCGTCTCGGTCCCCGTGATCGGAGCGCTGCTGCAGCGGGTCACGGGCATCGACCGGTACTCGTTCAGCGCGTTCCTGATGCTGGGCGTGCCGATCCTTACGGGCCTGGCCCTTGGCGCGGCCTTCTTCCGGAGCCGCCGAGACCCGCTCGTGATCCTCACCACGATGCTCTCCACCGTCGCGCTGTTCCTCACGACCCCCTACGTCGGCTACCTCGACAACATCACGGTACTGTTCCTGCTGTCGCTGATGATCCCGTTCGTGCACGAGGCGAGGACCTCGTGGGGCGCGAGAACGGCGCTGTTCCTGATCGGCGTCGCGGCGGCGTTCACGCACCCAACGACGTGCGTGATCTTCGGCGTGGTGTTGATGGCCGTGTTCGGGTTCCACTTCCTAACGAGTCGGTTCTCGTTCGGGTCCGCGCTGAAGGCCGACGCGCCAATGCTGATGTCCGTCGGGTTCGGCATGATCGCGGGCCTCGCCAGCTGGGTGATCGGGATCTGGGGCAAGCCTGCGAGCCTCGCCGAAGCCGCCCTGCCTCCGCCGTACACGGCGAGGTTCTTCGCTGACCGGCTGTTCGGGTGGGTCGGATCGCTCCAACCGATCGTGATCGTCCCGTTCATCGTGATCGCGATCGTCTCGACGATCCTGCTGTCGCGCTCGTCGCGCGAGCCCGCGCGGACCGAGGATCAGGTCTCGATCTGGTGGCTTCTCGCCTTCGCCGGCGCGGCCACCGTCGTCACCGGGGCCGCGATCCCGTACTACCGCTTCATGAACGCGTCGGCCGCCCCGATGGCGCTCGTCGGGCTGGGCGCCTTCGTCGTGATCCGGTGGTTCGCCTCGGACCGCCCGGCGTCGAAGGTAGCTGCGTTCGCAGGCGTCGCGCTCATCGTGTGGGCCGCGATCGCGTACGTGGCGCGCGACTCGCTTTCGGAGAACGCCCCGATCTGGATCTTCGCGCTCGTGGCGCTGATCGGCCTGCTCGTGCTCGTCCGCGCGCTCGCCCCGTCGGCGGTGCCTCGCGTGATCGCGGCCGGGCTCGCGGCGGTGCTCGTGTTCGCCTCGCTGGGCTGGCTCCTCCTCGACGGGGTGCAGCATCGCTGGGTGAGCGATACGAACCAGTGGGCCGAGCAGAGCGTGCGGACCTCGCTCGCTGCCGTGCACGAGGTCGTGCAGGCTGCCGGCGACCGGGCGAACGTGCTCGTCGTGAACTACGGCGATGAGGATCAGGACTTCGAGACCAACACCGGGTACGGCTGGGCCAAGACCTACACGAACGTGTTCCGTACGGGACTACCCGGTGATGCGATCGAGCGCTCGACCACGTACTTCGGCTCGCTCGACAACTTCCTGGCCGGAGAGCCCACGACGTCCACGAAGGGGAGCGAGGGGTACGACGACACCTCGACCTCGCATTGGTGCGAGACGTTCGGGGGCCCCGCCGAGACCTGCGACCCCGACGGCAAGAAGCCGGCCGACTTCGAACCGCGGCTCGCCGAGTACCCGCAGGACCCCGTCGTCTTCGTGATCGCCGACGACTACGGTGGCCTGTGCAACGGCATCGAGGACTGCGACGCGGCCGCCCAGCAGAAGGTCCTCGATGCGGCTACCTCGCAGGGCGGCGAGATCGGACCGGGCGTCGAGGTGATCGAGGGCGACGGCCTGTGGAGCCCGCCGGCCGACGTCGTTGCCCAGGCGCAGACCGCCGCGTCCGAGGCGCAACAGCGCTTCGAGAGCCATCCCGGCCCCCTCGACAACCTGCCCCAGAAC
>Ga0247826_10000197_pt1 | contig 10466 bp, 4 predicted proteins | sample 12C_Control_Day1_FD_200152 | JGI IMG/M metagenome (GOLD analysis project Ga0247826, IMG submission 200152) | Soil microbial communities from agricultural site in Penn Yan, New York, United States - 12C_Control_Day1 | ecosystem: Environmental > Terrestrial > Soil > Agricultural land | place: USA... | reverse complement strand
TCCACCGCACCGCGTCGGCGGCCGGGTGCCCCGCGAGGACGGCCATGCACGCGATGACGGTCCCGGTGCGCCCCACGCCGCCGCCGCACGCGACCTCGACCCGTTGGCCCGACTTCGCTCGCCCGTGGGCCTCGACGATGCCCGCCGCCGCGGCGTCCGGGTCCCGCGGGGTACGGAAGTCGGGCCAGTCGACCAGCACCGACGGCCAGTCGGGCAGGTGCGCCTGCCGCCAGCCCAGGTAGAGCCCGAACTCCGGCAGCGGGCCGGCGGGCAGCGGCTCGCGGCGGCCGCGCCCGCGCACGCGTGTCCCGTCGGGCAATGCGATCGATCCGACCAGCACGTTGCATGATCGCACGCGGCGGCCGACCCGCACCCAGGCCGTCGATCAGCCCCGGTAGGCCGCCATGTGCTCGATCACCAGCTCGGCGAGGGTCTCGGGCGCTTCGTCGGGGATCCAGTGGCTCACGCCGCAGAGCTCGACGTAGCGGAAGGGCCCGGCAACGTAGCGGTGGGCGAGCTCCGCGGCCGGCCGGGTGACCGGCCCCTCGCCCGAGCTCCAGACGAGCTGCGCCGGAACGCGGACCGGCGGCTCGGGCGTGCCCGCCGACCCGGCGAGCATCCCCCGGTACCAGTTCAGCGCGCAGTGCAGCGCGCCGGGCTCGGCCATCCGGGCCGCGTCCCTTTCGGCCGGCGCCGACCCCTGCCCGGCGCGCCGCAGCGCCAGCGCGAGCGGCGCGCAACGACGCGGCGCGAGCGCCCGCTCGGCCAGCCCGGGCACCACGAACGCGAGCACGTACCACGACGCCAGCGCCTGACGGGAGCTGACCACCGCATGCCGGTAGGCCGCGGCCGGCGGCACCGACACCGCCGTCAGGGTGCGGACCCGGTCCGGGTGGCGCGCCGCGAGCGACCACGCCACGAGCGCGCCGAGGTCGTGGCCGACGACGTGGGCGCGAGCACCGGGCTCGACCAGCGCGTCGACCACGGCCAGCGCGTCGGCGACGAGCTCGCGCACCCGGTAGGCCCCGGCCCCGGTCGGGCGCGCCCCCGGCGAGTACCCGCGCTGGTCGGGGGCGATGGCGCGGTACCCCTCCCCCGCGAGGGCCGCCGCGACGCGGGCCCACACGTCGGCACCCTGCGGGAAGCCGTGCAGCAGCAGCACGGCCTCGCCGTCCTCGGGCCCGGTGCACGAGACGTCGAACCGCCACCGGTCACGTTCCACGGTCGGCACGAAAGGACACTACGGTTTGAGGCCATGAAGCCGTTCGTGGTGAACCGACACGGCCGACTGGTCTTCCCGGCGAACGTGCTGGGCGAGCTGGACTTCTCGGTGATGGAGACCCTCGAGCAGTTCACGGCCGTCATCGGCCGCGACTTCGAGGCCAAGGCGCCGACCGGGACGGAGGTGCTCGCCCGCGTCGAGTCCGGCGCCTACCGCAGCCGCTTCGAGCTGCTGCGCGACCTCGGCCAGAACCTGTTCTGGGTCAACCGCTACTCGCTGCCGATGTTCGACAAACGGCCGACCCGCTGGCGGGACATGCCGCGTCGCCGCGACGACGTCTTCCTCCCGGTGCTCACGCCGTGGGAGGACGGCGAGCGCAAGGTCGCCGCCGTCGAGCGGGCGTACCGGGAGCTGCCGGCCACGTTCGACGAAGCCACCGAGGACCGGATCTTCGGGCTGCTCTTCGACGTCTTCCGGCACAAGCGCCACCACGCCACCGAGCTTCCGCCGATCAAGCCGACCGTGGCCGAGCTGCTCGACCAGCCCGAGGCGCTGACGTTCGTCCTGCCCGACCACGACCCGGACTATCCGATGTTCCGGATGGACGAGATCCTCGACGCCCGCGAGGAGGTCCCGGAGCTCGAGGCGCTGATGCGCTGGGCGATGGTGCTGCACAACCAGTACCCCTGGGACCGCGCGCAGACGGAGCTGCGGCCGCTGTCGAAGGTCGGCAATGACGAGTTCGTCGTCGCGTTCCACCCCCGCTCCCGCGAGGTCGAGGCGTTCATCAACCGGGTCCGCTCGGGCGGGACCGGGGCGGCGCCGGGCGCACGGACCGGGGCCGGCGCGGCGCCGGTGCACGCGCGCCCGCCGGTGCGGCCCTACCCGCCGGTGCGCGTCCGCGAGGCCTTCCGGGTCGCGCCCGTGATCGAGGCGCTGTCCGTGGTGCGCGGCGAGCACGTGTGCTCCAACGAGGACGTCGTGCGCAACACCAGCTTCTCGTGGTCGCCGATGAGCGCGGCCGAGATCAGCAAGAAGACCGGCATCGAGGCCCGCCGCTACTCCAGCCGCGACCTCGAGCACCTGGCGCTCGACGCGGCGCGCGCCGCGCTCACCCACGCCGGGCGCGACCCGGAGGAGATCGGCGCGGTGCTGGTCTCGACGTGCACCAGCCGCCGACTGATCCCGTCGGTCGCGTGCTGGCTGTCCGGGGAGCTCGGGCTGCTGCAGACCCACGCCTCGGTCGACATGGTCGCCGCGTGCGCCGGCCTGCCGTACGGCCTCGCGGAGGCGGTGCGGCAGCTGCAGGAGGTGGAGCGGCCGGTCCTGCTGGTCTGCGTCGAGAAGTTCTCCGACAAGATCGGCAGTGTGCGCACCTCACGAATGATCTTCGGGGACGGCGCGTCGGCCATGGTCGTCGCCCCGGCCACGGACGGCGCGACCGGCGACGTCGAGGTCCTGCAGACCTACGCCAGCGGCCCGGCCACCCAGGTAAACTCGATCATCTGGCCGAACCCCGAGTTCGACAACGACATCACGGTGTACGGGCCAGAGGTCAAGGCGCTCGTCCAGCGCTACCTCGACCAGATGCTCGGTGAGCTGGGCGAGCTGCGCGATCCGGACGACCCGGGGCGCTCGCTGCTGGACAGCATCGAGCTGATCGTCCCGCACCAGGCCAACAAGACCATGATCCTCAGCCTGGCCAGGCGGGCCGGCCTTTCGCCCGACCAGCTGTATTTCAACATCGGCGAGATGGGCAACGTCTCCGCGGCCTCGATCCCGATCGCGATCGCCGACGCGGTCCGCGACGGCGCGATCACGGGCCCGACCCGCGTGTTCGCGCCGGGCTTCGGCGCCGGCGCCGTCGGCGGCTACGCCGTGCTGCGCGTCGACCCGGCGATCGTGGCGCCGGAGGCGACCGGTCCCGTCGAGCCGGCCGCGCCGCACCGCGAGCCGGCCGCGACCACCAGCGACGACGTGCGCGTCGCGTTCGGGGAGTGAACCGATGACTGCGACCATCCAACACTTCGGGCGGGTGGCGGTCGTCAACCGCGGAGAGCCGGCGATGCGACTGATCCACGCCGTGCGCGAGTGGAACGCCGAGGGAAGACCAAACCTTCGCACGATCGCGCTCTACACCGCCGTCGACCGCCACGCGATGTTCGTCCGCGAGGCCGACGAGGCCGTCCTCATCGGCCCCGACGACCCCGACGACCTGACCGCCACGCCCTACCTCGACTTCGCCGAGCTGGAGCGCGGCCTGCGCGCGGCCCGCGCCGACGCCGCCTGGCCGGGCTGGGGCTTCGTCTCCGAGCGCGCGGAGTTCGCCGAGCTGTGCCGGCGGCTGGGCGTGGTGTTCATCGGGCCGACGCCCGAGGTCATGCGGCAGCTCGGCGACAAGATCGCGGCGAAGCGGTTGGCCGAGGACGTCGGGGTCCCGCTCGCGCCGTGGAGCGGCGGCCCGGTCGTCGACGTCGAGGCCGCGCGCCGGTCTGCCGCGGACATCGGCTACCCGCTGATGATCAAGGCGACGGCGGGCGGCGGGGGCCGCGGCATCCGCCTGGTGAACGACGCGAGCGAGCTGGACGAGGCGTACGAGCGCGCCCGCGCGGAGGCGGGCCGGACCGCGGGCGACGCCACCGTCTTCCTCGAGCGCGCGATCCGCGGCGGGCGCCACGTCGAGGTTCAGGTCGTCGCGGACGCCGCCGGCACCGTGTGGACGCTCGGGGTGCGCGACTGCAGCGTGCAACGGCGCAACCAGAAGGTGATCGAGGAGTCGGCATCCACGGCGCTGGACGCCGAGCAGGAGGAGCTCCTGCGCAGCTCAGCCGCCGCGCTCGCAAAGGCCGCGGGCTACGTGAACGCGGGCACGGTCGAGTTCCTCTACGAGCCCAAGGAACGGCTGCTTTCGTTCCTCGAAGTCAACACGCGGCTGCAGGTCGAGCACCCGGTCACCGAGGCGACGACGGGGATCGACATCGTCAAGCTGCAGCTGCACGTCGCCGCCGGCGGGCGGCTCGCGGACGTCGCGGCGGCCGCACCCGAGCAGCGCGGGCACGCCATCGAGGCCCGGCTGACCGCGGAGGACCCCGAGCAGGGCTTCGCGCCCGCGCCCGGCGTCGTCGAGCACCTGGCGCTGCCCACCGGGCCAGGCGTGCGCGTCGACACGGGCATCACCTCGGGCGACGTCATCCCGCCGCAGTACGACTCGATGATCGCCAAGATCATCGCATGGGGCCGGGACCGCGGCGAGGCCAGGGCGCGGCTCTCGCGGGCGCTGCGCCAGACCGCGGCCGTCATCGACGGAGGGACGACGAACAAGGCGTTCCTGCTCGACCTGCTGGATCGCCCGGAGATCCTGGCCGGCGACACCGACACCACGTGGCTCGACACGATGATGGCCGAGGGGTACAGCCCACCGCGCCGGCTCGACGTCGCGCTGCTCGCCACCGCCGTCGAGGCCCAGGACGCGCACGTCGCGCGGCAGCGGGAGCGGCTGTTCGCCTCGGCCGAGCGCGGCCGCCCTGAGGTCGGGCACGAGACCTGGCACCAGGTCGACGTGCGCGCGGCGGGCGAGTCCTACCGGCTGCGGGTGGCGCAGACCCGGGGGAACCGCTACCGGGTGGCGCTGGGCGAGGACGCGGTGGGCGTCGAGGCCGAGCGCACCGGGCGGTTCGAGCGCAAGCTGAGCGTCGGCGGCCGGTCGTTCACCGTGCTCTCGGTGCCACAGGGGTCGGACTATCTCATCGAGGTCGACGGCGCCGTACATCGGATCTCCGGCGGCGAGGCCGGCCTGGTCCGCGCCCCGGCACCGGCGATGGTCGTGGCCATCCCTGTCGCCGCCGGCGACGAGGTCGAGGCCGGCGACGTCGTCGCGGTCGTGGAGAGCATGAAGCTGGAGACGGCGCTGCGCGCGCCGGTCGCCGGCCGCGTCCGCGAGGTGCTCATCGCGCCGAACACGCAGGTCGAGGGTGGCACGAAGCTGGTGCGGCTCGACCCCGAGGCCGCCGACGGGCCGGCGACCGACGGCGCGCGAGCCGACCTGTCCGCGCTCGCCGCCCGCGAGGGCGACCAGCGGCCGGCCGAGGCCGTGGCGGCGGACGCCCTGACTTCGCTGCGCTTCCTGGTGCTCGGCTTCGACATCGACGCCCGCGACGCGCGCCCGCTGCTCGCCGGGCTGCGCGAGGCCCGCGCGGAGCTGCCCGGCGCGGACCAGCGCGTACTCGCCGGCGAGCTCGCCGGCCTGCAGATCTTCGCCGACCTGGCCGGGCTGTCCCGCAACCGGCGCGGCCCCGACAGCCCGGACGGCTCGGTCGACCAGGACACCGAGGTCCACAACCCGCAGGAGTACCTCTACGCCTACCTGCGCTCCCGCGACGCCGACGGCGAGGGCTTGCCGGAGTCGTTCCGCGCCCGGCTCCGCGCCGCGCTCGCGCATTACGGCGTGCCCGACCTCGAGCCGTCCGAACGGCTGGACAACGCGCTCTACCGGATCTTCCTCGCGCACCGCCGCGCCGCGGCGCACGTCCCCGTGGTGCTCGACCTGCTGCGGTGGCGGCTCACCCACCCCACCTCGCTGCCGCCGGCGGCGCGCGAGGAGTACCGCGACGTCCTCGACCGCCTGGTCACCGCCACACAGGTGCGTCACCCGGTCGTCGGCGACCTCGCGCGACGCGTGCGGTACCGCTGCTTCGACGCGCCGGTCATCGCGGCCGAACGCGCCCGCGGCCAGCAGGAGGTGCGCGCCGAGCTCGACCGGATGCCTCCCGATCCGGCCGACCCGCGGTGGCGGGAGAGCATCGACGCGATCGTCGCCGCCGCCGAGCCGATCCTCGGGGTGTTCGGCGAGCGGCACCACGCGGCGATGCTGGAGGCGATGACGCGCCGGTACTACCGCGTGCGCACACTCACCGACCTGCGGATCGTCGACCGGGGTGGGCGGCCGCTGCTCACCGCCGCCTACACCCACGAGGGGCAGGACTACCGCGTCCTCGCCACCACCGTGCACACCGCCCCCGCCGGCCCGGCCACCGGCGAGCCGCTGGTCGTGCAGGCCGACCTGCGTCAGATCATCGCCGAGCTGCCGGGCTCGTGCGCCGTCCAGCTCGACCTGTACGTGACCGCCGGGGCGGCGCCCGACACCGACCTCGACCGCTCGGCGGACAAGATCCGCGCTGCGCTCGGCAGGCTGCCCGAGCGGCTGGCCCGCGTCGCCGTCGCCGTGCGCCGCGCCGGAAGCGACGAGCGCTCGGCGTGGTTCACGTTCCGGCCGGACGCGCGGCGCGAGCCGGTCGAGGACCGCATGTTGCGCGGGCTGCACCCGATGGTCGCCGACCGGTTCGGCATGTGGCGCCTGTCGGCCTTCGAGCTCACCCGGCTGCCGTCCCCCGTCGACGTGCACCTGTTCCGGGCGGTCGGCAAGAAGACGCCGGAGGACCGGCGGCTGATGGTCCTCTCCGACGTCCGCGACCTCACGGTCCTGCGCGGGGACGACGGGCGGATCCGGGCCGTGCCGCAGCTCGAGCACGCCCTCGACGGGTGCCTCGACGCCCTGCGCGACGCGCGGGCCGCCGACCCCGCCGACGCGAAACTGGAGTGGAACCGGCTGCTGCTCTACATCTGGCCGGCGGTCGACCTGCCGCTGGAGGAGTTCGACGTCGTCGTCCGGACCCTGGCTCCGCGCACGGAAGGCTTGGGGCTGGAGCACGCGATGGTGAGCTTCCGCTACGACGACGGGAGCGGGGCGCCGCCGCGGGAGCGGATGCTGCGGCTGTCCCGGCCGCCGGGCGCCGGACTCACCGTCGCGGTCACCGATCCCCCGAGCGAGCCACTGCGCGAGCTCGACACCTACGCGCAGAACGTGATCCGGGCCCGCCGGCGCGGCGCGGTGTACCCGTACGAGCTCGTGCCGATGCTGCTGCGCAACCCGGACCGGGGCGGCGAGCCGGGCACGTTCACCGAGTACGACCTCGACGACAGTGTCGATTCTTCGGGGGCAACGCCGGTGCCCGTGGACCGCCCGCCGGGGGGCAACCGGGCGAACCTCGTCCTCGGGACCGTCACGACGCCGACCCAGCGCTACCCGGAGGGGATGACCCGCGTCGCGCTCATCGGCGACCCCACCAAGGCCCTGGGCGCGATCGCGGAACCGGAGTGCCGGCGGGTGCTCGCCGCGCTGGAGCTGGCGCGGCGGCTGTCGGGGGGCGAGCGGGCCGTACCGATCGAGTGGTTCGCCGTCTCCGCCGGCGCCAAGATCGCCATGGACTCCGGGACCGAGAACATGGACTGGATCTCCCGGGTGCTCCGCGGGCTGATCGAGTTCACCCAGGACGGCGGCGAGATCAACGTCGTCGTCGCGGGCATCAACGTCGGCGCGCAGCCGTACTGGAACGCCGAGGCGACGATGCTCATGCACACGCGCGGCATTCTCGTCATGACCCCCGACAGCGCGATGGTGCTGACCGGCAAGCAGTCGCTGGACTACTCCGGCGGCGTGTCGGCAGAGGACAACTTCGGCATCGGCGGCTACGACCGGATCATGGGGCCGAACGGCCAGGCGCAGTACTGGGCGCCGGACCTGTCCGGAGCGGTCGACGTCCTGCTCGCGCACTACGCCCATACCTACGTGGCCCCCGGCGAGCGGTTCCCGCGCCCCGCGCCGACGTCCGACCCGGTCGACCGAGACGTCAGCGACGCCCCGCACTCCGGGCCCGGCACGGACTTCACCCGCGTCGGGGAGATCTTCAACGCGAACCCGGAGCGCAAGAAGCCGTTCGACATCCGCTCGGTGCTGCGGGCGGTCGCCGACGCCGACCACCCGACGCTGGAGCGCTGGGCCGACATGATCGACGCCGAGGGGGTCGTCGTCCTCGACGCCCATCTGGGCGGCCAGCCGGTCGCCCTGCTCGGCATCGAGTCGCGGCCGCTGCCCCGGCGCGGGCGGGTGCCGATGGACGGACCCACGTCGTTCACCGCGGGGACGCTCTTCCCCAAGTCGTCGAAGAAGACCGCCCGGGCGATCAACGCGGCCAGCGGGAACCGGCCGCTGGTGGTACTGGCCAACCTCTCGGGCTTCGACGGGTCGCCGGAGTCGCTGCGCGAGCTGCAGCTGGAGTACGGCGCGGAGATCGGCCGGGCGGTGGTCAACTTCGACGGCCCGATCGTCTTCTGCGTGGTCTCCCGCTACCACGGCGGAGCGTTCGTCGTGTTCTCCGCGACGCTCAACGAGTCGATGGAGGTCGCCGCGGTCGAGGGCTCCTACGCCTCCGTGATCGGCGGCGCCCCCGCCGCGGCCGTCGTGTTCGCCGGGGAGGTCGACAAGCGGACGGGCCGGGACCCGCGGGTCGCCGCGCTGGAGGCGCGGATCGCCGAGGCCCAGCAGTCCGGCGCGGAGACCGAGGCGGCGCGGCTGTCGGGGGAGCTCGCGGCGTTGCGGCCCGCGGTGCGGGCGGAGAAGCTCGGCGAGGTCGCGGACGAGTTCGACGCCGCGCACAGCGTGCAGCGGGCCCTGCGGATGGGCTCGGTACACACGATCGTTCCCGCGGTCCGGCTGCGGCCCTACCTGGTCGAGGCCGTGCGACGGGGCATGGACGAGTACCTGCGGAAGATGTCGCGAGACGGGAAGGACTGAGCCATGGCCGACCAGAGGGTCGCGATCGTCACCGGAGGTGCCCGCGGGATCGGCGCGGCGATCACGACGGCGCTGGCGAAGTCGGGCGTCCACGTGGCCGCGGGCTACTCGAGCAACAGCAAGGCCGCCGAGGAGCTGGCCGCCAAGCTGAACGCCGAGGGCGCCTCGGTCTCGGTGCACCAGGGCAACGTCGGCTCCCCGGAGGACTGCGCCCGCGTCGTCCAGGAGGTGCTCGACGCGCAGGGCCACGTCGACCACCTGGTGAACAACGCAGGCATCACCGTGGACAAGACGATGCGCAGGATGACGGTCGAGGACTGGCACGCGGTGCTGCGGATCAACCTGTCCGGCGCGTTCTACATGACCAAGTCCGTGCTCGACCACATGCTCGAGCGCAACTTCGGGCGCATCGTCAACATCAGCTCGGTGGTCGGGCAGATGGGCAACATCGGCCAGGTCAACTACGCCGCGTCCAAGGCGGGGCTGTTCGGGTTCACCACGAGCCTCGCCCGGGAGACCGCGCGCAAGGGCATCACGGTCAACTGTGTGGCGCCGGGCTACATCGAGACCGAGATGGTCGCGGCGGTGCCGGCGGAGGCGATGGAAAAGGTGATCGCCAAGATCCCGATGGGCCGGCTGGGGCAGGCGACCGAGATCGCCAGGGCCGTGCAGTTCCTCGTCGACGACGACGCGGGCTACATCACCGGCTCGGTGATCTCGGTCAACGGCGGGCTGGACATGTAGCGGCCTCCCCGCGCCCCTCCCGGCGCCCAATCCCTCCATTTCCAACGAACGGCACTTTCGGTCAATAGGTTTGACCGAAAGTGCCGTTCGTTGGAAATGGAGGGGTCACGCGCAGACGCCCTTGGCGGTCAGCACCCGGACGACCGCGCGGTCGTTGGCGGCCGGGTCCAGCTCCCCGGCCGCCAACGCCCGCTCCAGCTCGGCGAGCACCGGGTCGACCGGGCCGCCCGCGGACCACAGCGCCATGTCGGCGCCCGCGTCGAGCGCGCGCAGCACCGCCTCGGGCAGGGCGAACCGCGCGCTGACCGCCCGCATCGCCCCGAGGTCGTCCGTGAGCACGAGGCCGTCGAAGCCGTACTCGGTGCGCAGCAGGGTGTAGGTCTCCGGGGTCAGCGAGCTGGGCATCTCGCCGGTGAGCCCGGGGACGTCGAGGTGGCCGACCATCACCCCGGCCGGGCCGCCGCCGAGAAGCTCGGCATAAGGCCGCAGGTCGGCGGCGCGCAGCTCGGCGAGCGGCGGGGTGGCGACCCGACCGCGGTGGGAGTCGCCGTCGGCGCGACCGTGTCCGGGGAAGTGCTTGAGCACGGGCAGGATTCCCGCGGAACGCTGACCAGCCGCGAACGCGCCGGCATAGCGGGCGACGACGGCGGGGTCGGCGGAGTACGCGCGGTCGCCGATCACGTCGCGGGCGGGCCGGCCGCCGAGGTCGACCGTCGGCGCGAAGTTCATGGTGACCCCGCGGGCGCGCAGCGCGATCCCCCGCTCCTGTCCCAGCGCCCGGACCTCCTCCGGCGTGTGCTCCCTGGCCAGCCGCCGGGCGCTGGGCAGCTGGCCGTCGAGGGCGTCGATGCGCTGCACCCGCCCGCCTTC
>Ga0247826_10000196_pt1 | contig 10489 bp, 10 predicted proteins | sample 12C_Control_Day1_FD_200152 | JGI IMG/M metagenome (GOLD analysis project Ga0247826, IMG submission 200152) | Soil microbial communities from agricultural site in Penn Yan, New York, United States - 12C_Control_Day1 | ecosystem: Environmental > Terrestrial > Soil > Agricultural land | place... | reverse complement strand
GCGAGCACGCTGACCAGCGTCCGCGAGGCGGGCCGCTTCGGCATCAGCGTGCTCGCCGCCGACCAGGCCGACCTCGCCCGGGGGTTCGCGACCAAGGCGCCGCACCCCGAGAAGTTCCGCGACGTCTCGCACGTCGAGCGCCAGGGTGTGCCGCTGATCGACGGCGCGGTCGCCTGGATCGCGTGTCGCCTGCGCAACCTCCACGACGGCGGCGACCACGAGATCGCCATCGGCGACGTCATCGACCTAGGCGGCGAGGGGGGCGACCCGCTGATCTTCTACCGCGGCGACTACCGGCCGCTCGGATCCGCGTTGTAGTTCGAGCGACGACAGCGGGGTTTCCCCGCCATTTGAGGGCAACTCCGCGTTCGTCTCCCCGGTTGCGACGAAAGCGGTGTTTTCCACGCCTCCACGCAGTGCAAGAGCGACTCGCTCGTGTCATTCGGCGCCGACTACCCCTCCGCCGCGACGGCCTCGAGTGCCTGGGCGTGCGTAAACCAGGAGCGACCCCAGACTGCGAGGCCATCGCGGAAGCGAACAAGCAGCGCGTACTCCATGTCAACCGGGACGCCCTGCCTCGAGCGGCCGCGGAGCCGGCCCAGCCCGAGCACCGCACTGTCGCCGAGCTCGCGGATCTCCTCGTAGTCCGCCGCCAGCTCATCGAAAGCGCCCACGATGTCGTACCAGAACCTCCGCGAGCCCTCGCGGCCGTGATACGCGCCCCCCTCGACCAGCGCCGCGCTCGGGTGCCACTCGACCTCGGGGTGGAGCCACTCGAGCCATGCCTCCAGGTCGCCCCGGTTCCAGGCGTCCATGCCCCTGTGGAACGACTCGAGGTTCTCCTGCGACACCGAACGCAGTATCTCGCGGCCGCCGACAGCGCCAACCGCGCCGGTGCGCTAGAACAGCCCGCCGCTCGTGCCCGCCGCGCGCAGTGCGAGGAAGAGGACGACGAGGGTCGAGACGGTCATGATCCCCGTCTCGCGGCGGACGATGCCGAGCGCGAGCAGGCGCTGTCGAGCCTCGGGGAGCGAGTCGAAGTCCAGGCCGGAGAGCTCGCGCTCGGCGGCCCCGGCGCGCGCGCCCTCTGCGAGCAGCGCGACGAGCACCGGGAGCGTGCCATAGACGTAGTGGAGCCCGTCCGGCGCCTCGTCGCCGAGCAGCAGCAGGATCGAGCCGGCCAGGACCTGGATCACGACGGTCGCCTGGGCCGCCCGCAGCAGGTACCAGAACACCACGCTCGGGCGGGCCCGAAGCCAGGCGACCGCGCCCCAGACGCCGGCGATCAGGTTGCTCGCCAGGACCGCGATCCCGATCAGCAGATGGGCGGTCTCCATCGACGGATCAAAGCACTCACATACCCGCCCGCGAGGGTCGGGTTTTCCGCTTTCTGATGCGGAAGATCACTATGTAGCAACCAGGCACAAGGTGGGATACAACTCCGGCTGCGTGCTGCGCAGCTACCTCCCCGTCCTCGTCTTCGTCGGCATCGGCGCTCTCGTCGGCGGTGCGTTTGCGGTGCTCAACTCGATCGCCGGGCGCAAGGTTGTCCGCGCGCGGCCATCGAAGGTCGACCCGTACGAGTGCGGCCTGCCGAGCGAGGTGTCGAGGACATTTCGCTTCGGCGTCAGCTTCTACATGGTCGCGATGCTGTTCATCCTGTTCGACATCGAGGTCGTGTTCCTGTATCCGGTCGGCGTGATCATCAACGCCGCGGACTCGATCTTCGTGCTCGTCGAGGTGCTGATCTTCGTGGTGCTGCTCCTCGTGGCGCTGATCTACGTGTGGCGCAGGGGCGCGCTCGATTGGAGGTGAGGCGCGAGAAGCTGCGCGGCCTCGCCCCGCTGACCGAGCCCGGCTCGCCCGAGCACCTGCGCATTCGCCAGCTCCGCGCCCGAGATCTGCTGCGGGGCGACCTGGACGACTCCGAGCTCGTCGAGCACGCGGAGCGGTCGGTGCTGACGACGACGTTCGACAAGCTGCTCGGCTGGGCGGCCTCGAACTCGATGTTCCCGCTGACCTTCGGGCTCGCCTGCTGCGCGATCGAGATGATCGCCGCGGTCGGCTCGCCCCGCAACGACCAGGCGCGCTTCGGCGCCGAGGCGCTGCGCGCCTCGCCCCGGCAGGCCGACTTCATCATCCTGTCGGGCCGGGTCTCGATCAAGATGGCGCCGGTCGTCAGGCGGCTCTACGACCAGATGCTCGAGCCGCGCTGGGCGATCTCGATGGGCGCCTGCTCGTCCTCGGGCGGGATGTTCTCCAACTACGCCGTCGTCCAGGGCGCCGACAAGTTCATGCCGATCGACATCCACATCCCGGGCTGCCCGCCACGGCCCGAGGCGCTGTTCTACGGCTTCAACAAGCTCCAGCGGGCGATCCAGGGCAGTCCCGATCAGGGCTGGCGGCGGCGCTACAACGCGATCGGCACCGAGGAGTGGGCCCGCGACGACGTCATCGCAGGGCAGCCCTCCGAGGCGTCGGAGGCGGCCTACGCCCGGGCGCGCCAGGCGGTGGCGACGTCGGCGGAGAGCACGGGTCCCGAGGGGCCGGGCGGCCCGACGCAGCGCGGCGCGGGTACCCACTGATGCCCGATGCGCCCGGACTCGAGCTGATCGCCGGCGAGCTTCGCGACGCCCACCCGAACTCGGTGCCCGGCACCTACCACGAGCACGGCCAGGCCTGCCTGATCGTCGACCCCGAGCAGATCCTCGCGGTGCTGACATGGCTCCGCGACACGCCGGGCCAGGAGTACCGGTTCCTCTCCAGCGTCCATGGAGTCGATTACCTGCCGGCGACCCCCCGGTTCGGGGTCCACTACGAGTTGCTCAACCGGGATCGGATGGAGCGGATCCGCGTCCGCGCTGCGCTCGCCGATCCAGGCGGGGACGAGCTTCCGGAGCTGGACTCGTGCGTCGGGCTGTTCCCGACGGCCGACTTCCAGGAGCGCGAGGTCTACGACTTCTTCGGGATCGTCTTTCGCGGCCATCCCGACCTGCGCCGGATCCTGATGCCCGAGGTCTACGTCGGCTGGCCGCTGCGTCGTGACTTCCCGATCGGCGGCGAGCCGGTGATCTTCACGCACAACGAGCACCAGGTCCCGGGGTGGTCGCAGTGAGGCGGAGCGAAGCGAAGCCGAGCCGCGGCGCCGTTGACCCGCCTTCAGTGAGCACCGGCTCCGACGCCGGCACCCGCACCCCCGGCGGCCCCTCCCACGGCGGCGACGTGCTCTCGGCCACCACGGCCGAGGTGGTCGGCGAGTCGCCGATCGAGCGCACCGAGGGCGGGATCGCGCTCGAGCCCGAGCACGAGCTGCTGACCGTGAACCTGGGCCCGCACCACCCGGCGACCCACGGCGTGCTGCGACTGCTGGTCAGCCTCCAGGGCGAGGAGGTGATCGACCTGAAGCCGATCGTCGGCTACGTGCACACCGGGATCGAGAAGAACTGCGAGGACAAGAGCTACTGGAAGGTGATCCCGTTCGTCGAGCGGATGGACTACCTCTCCTACTTCTTCAACATGCAGGCCTTCTGCGGCGCGGTCGAGAAGCTGCTCGAGCTCGAGATCCCGCCCCGGGCGGCGTACCTGCGCACGATCCACCTCGAGCTCAACCGCATCCACTCGCACCTGTTCTGGATCGGGACGACTGCGCTCGACCTCGGCGCGGTGTCGATGCTCTGGTACGCCCTCCGCGAGCGGGACACGATCATCGACCTGTTCGAGATGTCGACCGGGCAGCGGATGCACACGCGCTATTTCCAGGTCGGCGGCGTGTTCGAGGACATCCCGGTGGGCTTCGAGGAGAAGCTCCGTGCCTTCTGCGCCGAGATGCCCGTGCGGGTGAGCCAATACGAGGCGCTGCTCGACCGCAACGAGATCTTCCTCAACCGCACGCGGGGGGTGGGCATCGTCTCCCGCGAGCGGCTGCTCGACCTCGGCGTCACCGGGCCGCTGCTGCGGGCGGCCGGCGAGCCCTGGGACCTGCGCCGGGCCGATCCGTACCTCGCGTACGGCGACGTCGACTTCAAGATCCCGATCGGGACGGTGGGCGACGGCTATGACCGCTACCGCGTGCGGATGCAGGAGATGCGCGAGTCGGTGCGGATCATCGAGCAGTGCCTGGACGGCCTGCCCGAGGGGCCATGGATCGCCGACGACCGCAAGGTCGTGCTGCCGCCACGCGACGAGCTCCCGACCTCGATGGAGGCGCTGATCCACCACTTCAAGCTCGTCACCGAGGGCTTCCGAGTCCCGCCGGGCGAGATCTACTACGCGATCGACTCGCCGCGCGGCGAGCTCGGCTGCTACGTGCTCGCCGATGGCTCCGCGAAGCCGGCGAGGGTCCACTTCCGCGACCCGTCGTTCGTCAACCTGCAGATGCTGCGCGACATGTCGGTCGGAGGCTACGTCGCCGACCTGATCCAGAACCTCGGGATGCTGGACCCGATTCTCGGAGGCGTCGATCGGTGAAGAACAAGTCGCGCCACGTCCTCCGCTCCCGCTCGAACCACTGGTCCGCGGCTACGCCGCGGACATCTGATGCTGCTCCCGCGTCCGGGCGTGCGCGGTCATAGGCGATGAGTTACGAAGACTTAAGACAGCCGGAGCACCTGATGCGCTCCACGGACGATCTCACGGCGGAGGAGCGGCGCCGGCTGATCGCCTCGATGCGCCCGGGCGACGCCGAAGGCGTGCCGGAGCTGCACGAGGTCGACGTACCCCAGGAGCTGCGCGCGGAGATCGAGACCGCGATGTCGCGGTACCCGCAGCTGCGCTCGGCCGCGATCCCGGTGCTCTGGGCGGTTCAGCGCCAGTACGGCTGGTGCAGCCCGGAGGGCATCCGCCAGGCCGCGGCGGTGATGGGCGTCACGCCCGCCTACCTCGAGGCGGTGGCGACCTTCTATGACCTCTTCGCGACGTCCCCGATCGGCGACCACCGGGTTCTCGTCTGCCACAACCTCTCCTGCTGGATGCGCGGCGCCGACGACCTGCTGGAGGCCTTCTGCGAGGCGACCGGCGCCGATCTTCACGACGCCGACCATCACGGCGCCAGCTCCGCCGACGGCGAGTTCTTCGTCAAGGGCTTCGAGTGCCTCGGCGCCTGCGACATCGCTCCGATGGCCTCGATCGACCAGCGCTACTACGGGCCGCTCGAGGGCGCGGACGCGATCGCGGCGATCGAAGCGCTGCGCAACGGCGAGGAGCCGCTCCCCGACAAGGCGATCACCCTCCGCCCCGCGGCCGGCGAGCCGCGACTCGTGCGACGAGCGAGCGAGGACCGATGACCGACGACCGCATGCTGTTCAAGGACATCGACGCCCCCGATCTGGCGAGCATCGAGGGGTATCGCCGGCGGGGCGGCTACGACGCCGTCCGCCGGGCGTTGTTCGAGCTCGAGCCCGACGAGCTGCTGAGCTCGCTCGAGGCGTCGGGCCTGCGCGGTCGCGGCGGCGCCGGGTTCTCGATGGGCAAGAAGGGCTCCTTCCTGCCGCGGGGTGACATGGAGAAGTACCTGTGCTGCAACGCGGACGAGTCCGAGCCTGGGGCGTTCAAGGACCGCGAGTTGATGCAGAAGAACCCGCATCAGCTGATCGAGGGCTGCGTGATCGCCTCGCTCGCGGTCGGCGCGACCTACGCGTTCGTATTCATCCGCGGCGAGTACTGGGAGATCGCCGACATCCTCGACCGCGCCGTCGCCGAGGCCTACGAGGCCAACTTTCTCGGCTCGAACGTCCTCGACAGCGGGGCCCGGGTCGAGCTGATCGTGCACCGCGGGGCCGGGGCCTACATCTGCGGTGAGGAGACCGCGCTGCTCGACGCGCTCGAGGGCAAGCGCGGCAATCCGCGCCTCAAGCCGCCGTTCCCCGCGATCCAGGGCCTCTACGGCGGGCCGACGCTGATCAACAACGTCGAGACGCTCTCGAACGTCCCGCACATCGTCGAGAACGGCGCCGACTGGTTCAAGGGCTTCGGCACCGAGCAGTCGCCGGGGACCAAGGTGGTCTCGGTATCCGGCTGCGTCCAGCGCCCGGGCAACTACGAGATCGAGCTCGGGATCCCCTCGCGGGAGATCATCTTCGGGCTCGCCGGCGGCCCGCCCGACGGTCACCGGGTGAAGGCGTGGTTTCCGGGCGGCTCCTCGGCCCCGGTTCTGACCGAGGCGGACCTCGACCTCCCCTACACCTTCGAGGACCTGGCGACGGCGGGCTCGATGCTCGGCTCCGGATCGATCATCGTCGCCGACGACACGGTCTCGATCCCCGAGCTCGCCCTGCGCACGGCGCGCTTCTACCACCACGAGTCGTGCGGCAAGTGCACCCCGTGTCGCGAGGGGACGAACTGGACGGTGAAGATGCTCGACCGGGTCGTGCGCGGCGAGGCGACCCCGATGGACCTCGACATCATCGCCTCGGTCCAGGACAACATCATCGGGCACTGCCTCTGCGTGCTCGGCGACTCGATGGCGATGCCGGTCGGCTCGATGGTCGCCAAGTTCCGCGACGAGTTCGAGGCCGCGATCGAGGCGGCACGCGAGCCCGGCGCCGGCGAGCTCGACCACTCGCACATCGACCGCCCGCTGACCACGGGAGCCCGCGCGGCGTGACGAGCGCCAACATGATCACGCTCGTCGTCGACGGCGTCGAGGTCCAGGCCCGCGACGGCGAGATGCTGGTCGACGCCGCCAAGGGAGGCGACGTCGAGATTCCGGTCTTCTGCTACGAGCCGAAGCTGGGCGGCCCGGTCGGCGCCTGCCGCATGTGTCTCGTGGAGATCGAGGGCATCCCGAAGCTTCAGACGGGATGCTCGACCCCCGTCCGCGACGGGATGGTGGTCTACACCCGCACCGACCGGGTGATCGAGGCGCAGCGCGCGGTGGTCGAGTTCCTGCTCGTCAACCACCCGCTCGACTGCCCGGTCTGCGACAAGGGGGGCGAGTGCCCGCTCCAGGACATCGCGCTGGGCTGGGGCCCCGGGCGCAGCCGGGTGACCGAGCCCAAGCGCCACTTCCGCAAGCCGATGCCCCTCTCGCCACTCGTCCGGATCGACCGCGAGCGCTGCATCCTCTGCTACCGCTGCGTGCGCTTCTCGCAGGACGTCGCCGAGGACGAGCAGCTCCAGCTGCTCGAGCGCGGAGCCTCCACCTACGTCGGGACCTTCGACGACCACCCGTACATCGCCCCGTTCCACGGCAACATCATCGAGCTCTGTCCCGTCGGGGCACTTACGTCGGAGGCCTACCGCTTCCGCGCCCGCCCCTGGGACATCGAGGACTCGGGCTCCATCTGCACCCTGTGCCCGAGTCAGTGCAACATCAAGTTCACGGTCCGCGACGAGCGCGTCGAGCGGGTGCTCGCGCGCGACAACGAGGACGTCGACGCCGGCTGGCTCTGCGACAAAGGGCGGTTCGGCTTCCAGATGATCGCCGCAGAGGACCGCATCGTCGAGCCGCGCGTCGGCGGCTCGCGGGCCGGGTGGGATGCGGCGCTCGACGCGGCCGCCGAACGCCTGCGCGCAGCGGGCCCGCGGGCCGCCGCGATCGTCGGCGGCCAGGCCTCGAACGAGGAGGGCTATCTCGTCCAGCGCATCGTCCGGACGCTGGGGTCGCCGAGCGTCACCGCGATCGACGAGCTCGACGCGTCGCTCGCGCGCGACCTCGGCGCCCCTGAGCTCGCGGCATCGGTCGGCGACCTGGACACGGCCGAGTCAATCCTCGTCCTCGGCACCGACCCGCTCAACTCGATGCCGATCCTCGACCTCCGGATCCGTCGCGCAGTCCGCCACGGCCGAACGCGGCTAGTGGTCGCCTCCGAGCGCCCGAGCGCGCTCGACGGTGGCGCGGAGGAGACCGCGCGGTACGCGCCGGGCGAGTCCGCCGCGTTCCTCACCGCGCTCGCCGCCGAGCTCGGCAACGGGGCGCCGGAGGGCGAGTACGCGGCGGACGCCGAGCGCGTCGCCGGCGAGCTTCGTCCCGGCAAGACGGTGATCGTCTACGGCGAGCGCCTCGGGCGCGGCGCGGGCGGCGATGCGGCCCTGGCCGCGCTGCATCGCTGCGCGCGTGAGCTCCGCTCCGATGCCGCCGGCGCCGGCCTGATCGGGATCCCGGAGGGCGCCAACGGCCGTGGCCTGCGCGAGGTCGGCTGCCTGCCCGGTGCCCGCCCCGGGTTCGCCGAGACCGAGGCCGGCCGCGGGCTCGCGCAGATCAAGGAGGGGCTCCTCGACGGCGAGCTGGACGCCGTGATCCTGCTGCACGCGGACCCGGTCCGATACCTGGCGGACGGCCCGGGCTGGGCGGAGGCGCTGCGCCGGGCGCGCACCGTGATCGCGATCTCGGCCTTCGACGACGCCTCGACCAAGGCGGCGGACATCGTGCTCCCGGCCGAGGAATACGCCGAGAAGGAGGGCACCGTCACGCATCCCGACGGCCGCGTTCAGCGGTTGCGCCCGGCGGTTCCGCACGTGGGCGACGTCCACCCGATCTGGCAGGTGCTCGCCGAGCTCTCGGCGCGCCTGGGCGACGAGACCGGGATCGACTCCGCCCCCGAGGCGCTCGAGGCGATCGCCGCCGAGGTCCCGTTCTACCGCGGCATCACGCCCGAGGAGATCGGTGGCACCGGAGTCCGTTGGCCGGCACGCGACGCGGCCACGGGGTTCCCCAGGCCACCCGAGGCACAATCCGCGCCGAGCGCGCCGCCCGCTGAGAACGGCGGCGGGCTCCGCCTCGGCACCTACCGGGCGCTCTGGGCCGACGCGATCACGGAGCGAAACGTGGCGCTGCGGTTCCTCGCGCCCGCGCAGACCGTCGAGCTCGCCCCCAGCGACGGCGAGCGACTCGGCGTGTCCGAGGGCGACGAGGTCGAGGTCCGCTCGAACGGATCCAGCGTGCGCGCGAGGGTCGAGCTGCGGGAGCGCATGCGTCCGGGCGCGGCGTTCTTGATCGAGGCGACGGCGACCGAGAACTCAAACGTCCTGGGAGGCGCGAGCATTGTCGAGATCGCCAGGCCGGCGGAGGGTTCGGAGTGAGCACGATCGCCGACGTCGGCTACGCGGAGGCGACCTGGATCCTGATCCTGAAGTCGATCGTGATCTTCCTCGTCGTATTCCTCATCGTCCCGGTGCTGACCGTGCTCGAGCGCAAGCTGATCGGCCGCTTCCAGAACCGCTACGGGCCCAACCGGGTCGGGCCGGTGGGGATGATGCAGCCACTCGCCGACATCCTGAAGCTCGTCGGCAAGCAGACGTTCCGCCCGGCGGCGGCGGTGCCGCTGCTCTATGCGATCGGCCCCGCGCTGGTCATCTTCTCCGGGATCACGACGATCGCGATCCTGCCGTTCGGCGACGTCAAGGACGGGGTCGGGTTCTACGGGATCGACGTCTCGATCGGGGTCCTCTACTTCTTCGCCTTCGGCTCGCTTGCCTTCTACGGGCTGCTGCTCTCCGGCTGGTCGTCGGGCTCGAAGTACAGCTTCCTCGGCGCCATGCGCTCGGCCGCGCAGCTGATCTCCTACGAGGTCTCGATGGGCCTGGCGCTCCTGGGCGCGGTGATGATGGCGGGCTCGCTGTCGCTCGTGTCGATCGTCGAGGCCCAGGGCGAGATCTGGTACGTCGTCCCGCAGTTCGTCGGCTTCCTCGTGTTCATGGTCGCGGGCTTCGCCGAGACCAACCGGGCGCCGTTCGACCTCCCGGAGGCCGACGCCGAGCTGGTCCAGGGCTTTCAGACCGAGTACGGCGGCACGCGGTTCGCATCGTTCCTGCTCGCCGAGTACCTGGAGATGTTCGTGGTCTCGGGGATCGCCGCCGCGTTCTTCCTCGGCGGCTGGATGGGACCCGGGCCCGGCTGGCTCGACCCGATCTGGATGATCGCGAAGATCTTGGCCCTGATCTTCATCTTCATCTGGGTGCGCGCCACCCTGCCGAGGCTCCGCTACGACCAGCTGATGAGCCTCGGCTGGAAGGTGTTGCTGCCGCTGGCGACCCTGAACGCCCTGGTCACGGCGGTGCTGGTGGTGGTCGCGTGAGCGACGACCTGAGCGCCCGGTTCCCGTACCTCAAGGACGCCGACGAGGTGGTCTCGGTCCAGCGTGGCCCCGAGCCCGGCGGAGCGAAGGGCGCCTACCGCGCCTTCGGGGAAACGCTGCGCGGCCTGAAGACGACGATGGCGCGGGTGATCGAAGGCCCGCTGACGATCCAGTACCCGGAGGAGAAGACGCCGGTATATCCGCGCTTCCGCGGGCGCCACAAGCTGCACCGGTTCGAGGACACGGGGCTGGAGAAGTGCGTCGGCTGCTCCCTCTGCGTCGCCGCCTGCCCGGCCGACTGCATCCGCGTCGTCGCCGCCGAGAACGACCCGGCCGACCGGGTCTCGGCGGGCGAGCGCTACGCCGCGGTCTACGAGATCAACCTCGCCCGCTGCATCTTCTGCGGCTACTGCGAGGTCGCTTGTCCGTTCGACGCGATCACGATGGGCCACGAATACGAGCTGGCCGACTACAAC
>Ga0247826_10000193_pt1 | contig 10523 bp, 15 predicted proteins | sample 12C_Control_Day1_FD_200152 | JGI IMG/M metagenome (GOLD analysis project Ga0247826, IMG submission 200152) | Soil microbial communities from agricultural site in Penn Yan, New York, United States - 12C_Control_Day1 | ecosystem: Environmental > Terrestrial > Soil > Agricultural land | place... | reverse complement strand
GAATACGCGAAACAAGCGGTGCAACCCTTGGCCGAGTATAACTTTAACCATCGATTCGCACGTACCGGCGCAATCAAAGACCTTAAGTCAGCAATCTAAGAAAGGCAACAAATAATGTCCCGTTCCTCAGTTATCATCGAACGCCAAATGCGACAAGAGGGCTTTGTCTCCGCCTCAATAGTGTGCGCCCAGTACGGCGTCACCCGGGCTCAGTTACTAGACGCCGTTCTCCAAGGCAAAATTAAGCCACAGAAGCCGGACAATAGTGCCGTATTCTACTGCCACTGGCAGGACTGCATCAAATACTTTGGCACCCCTGCCGAGTACCGCGCAAAGCCCACCCGTCCCGCAATCCTGGACGACATCAACGAGCCGGAGATACTGCTCGACGGAATGATTCCTATCCCTGATCTCGAGGACCTGTACCGCAAGGAAGCGGCGGAGAAAGCCGCACAGCGCAAGGCAACCAAAGCCGCAACCCCGGCCGCAGAAAAGCCCCGTGTCGTGATCCGGCCCGCGGACTTCTCTGACAGCGACCTTAATGCCTAATAATTACTAAACATTTCCCCTTGTAGTCATGGAGACACTAACATGTCAGGCTTAATAGTAACGGTCGACGACCAGCGCTTGGTTCGCGATGTCAAGGTAGTAAGTGAAAAGCGGTGCAATTCCTGCCATCGCATTCTGCCCATAGATTCCTTCTACCGCAATGACGCAGTAAGGGATGGACACGAGGGCATGTGCAAGCGGTGCAAGAATGAAAGGAAGAAAGCTAGGGACAAGGCAACACGAGCCGCAGCCGATGCCCAGGAAGCAACGAATGCTGCCGCAAACAGCGTTCTGTCCCTGATGGTTGCGGGGGTGCAACCGCTGCCCCCAGCCGCACCGGTACAAGAAGTGAGGCACGTACACCCGATCAATGATACCATCGGTACAATAGTGCAACCCACTGCGGCCGTAACCGCAATCACCGCACTCGCGACCGCAAAGGGTAATCCCGCAGCCAATCGCCGACGTGAGGTAATCGCCGCCGTCCAACTCCTCCTAGACATGCCTGAGAACGATTGCACCGCAGTCATTGCGATGGTTCAGGCGTATAAAGGGGTGCTAGAGTGAAGTGCATGATATGCGGCTCCCCGCGCGATGGCGATATACTCCTGTCCGCGGAACGCCCTGATCTCACACTCAGAGGCAAAGAACATTACATCAGAGTCTGCCGCTACTGCGAATCTTGGATCCGCAGTAAAGAGGACCCGCAGGCAACAGTTAAGGAATACATGAGAGCGCCCAAGCGTACCAAAAAGGCGGTGCAGTAGTGTCCCTCAACCTTGGAATGTACACCAGCGATCAGACTGAGTGGGAAACCCCTCAGTTACTATTCGACGCCTACAATGACATCTATAACTTTACCATAGACGTCTGCGCCCAGCCCTTCAATACTAAAGTAGACCGCTACTATACTCCCGAGGACGACGGTCTCTCCCAGTCTTGGTCCGGTGAAGTAGTATGGATGAACCCTCCCTACGGCACTGAAGTTCCCAAGTGGACCCTAAAGGCTGCCAAAGAACGTAAGAGAGCAATCGCTATCGTAGCACTCCTGCCCGCCCGCACCGATACCGCGTGGTGGCACGATAACGTCGCTCCCTACAGCGAGCTGCACTTCTTGCGCGGGAGGCTATCGTTCGACAATACTAGGGGCACTGCACCCTTCCCATCAGTCATCGCAATCTACGGCCGCGACGTCGTACCTGGTACCGTAAAATGGGTGCAATGGAAGTAATCTTACTCAGTCATTCAACACAACAAGGAGCAGTAAATGAAAACCGTTCGTCTCGATATCGAAATACCTGAAGGCACTGCCGAGGTCTGGAAACCGTGCGCTACATACCCCCTCTACGAGGCCTCGGACCTGGGCCGAATCCGGCGTGCAAGCAAGGATAAAAGCTTGGTGCAAAGAGTAGTCCCCCAGGGCTACGCCGTCGCAACCTTGTCCGTGAAGGGGCATAGTGTTATCCGTTTCATCCATGTCCTGGTCCTCGACGCCTTCATCGGCCCTAAGCCCCCAGGCCATTTCGTGCAGCATATCGATGGCAATAAGCTTAATAATAGGGTCGAGAACCTGCGCTACGTCCTCGGTATAACTTACAGCGGTGCTGCGGCCCCAAACCTCGGGGCCTCAAACGCCGCGTACATTCCCTCAGACAGCCCATGGGCCATTACTGAGCAAGGCTTCGTGCGCCTCTATGCCACATCCCTGGATGAGCTCCTCGCCCTCGGCGCACAATACAGCACGGAGCAAGAACCGACGAACTAGAAAATTGGCCCCATCAGGTCGGAAAACTCGCTCGCAGGTGGGGGCTCCTTTCTCCCAATAAACGTGTTACAATAACTAAGGGAAATGTTGGTAAAGTTGTCTCAGCAGGCGTTGCACCCTGGTCCTTTGCGCGGGTACCAGGGGTGCAACGCCGTCGCCCGTTAGGTATCTGCCTGCGTCTGAACGCGGACAGATATAGGCAGATACCTGAGTTAGTGTACTTGTTCTGGCACGCAGGTCTTTGCTTTATAGCCGAGAACTACCGACCGTTAGGTGCACTAACTCAGGGCTCATACCTCACTCAGTACTCCCGGGCGGGTGTACGCGCGCGGATAACATAGACAGCGGTGCAATGCCATGGCAGGTATGAACGGGACAGTAATAACTGAGACCGAAGAGTTCAGACTCCCTGGTGGCGTCGCAGGCCGTCGTCGCCTCGCAGGCTTCCTATCTAAGGCCGGCGAAGAACTCGCCTCAATTGGCGGGGTGCAAATGCCGAAGCAGGAGGTCTTGGCGCACATGATGTGGGCCTTGCTCCTCAACGGCGAAGTTAACTTCCCAGATGGCAGACTCCTGTTCATCGACGAAATAGAGCAGTGGACCGCAATCGCTAAGTTTGTTTACTCCCACCTCGACGGACCTGCGAGCACAGTCGCTGACACCCGGGCCACCAACGCAATCGTGCGCGTCGTCTTTGGCGATGATAGCACAGTGGTGCAAAACGATGCCTGAGTCAGCTGCAAGTTGGCAGCAACGGTTGGGTCGCGACCTGAGTGAGTTTCAGGAAATACTGGTCCGTCTCCCACAGCCCCATCCCAAACAAGCAGAGTTTATCAACGATAAGGTTGCACGCAAAGTAATTAAAGCTGGGCGCCGCGGTGGTAAAACTTTTGGCATAGCCATCTTCGCAGTGATGCAATTCTTGCAAGGCAGGAGAGTACTCTACGCCACGCCGACGTCCGATCAGTACAACCGGTTCTGGGACTTAGTTAAAAAGTTCTTGGGCGATGCCATAGATGCGGGCATTTATATCAAGAATGAGAACGTTAGAGTTATAGCGCAACCCGGCACTGAGGCGCGCATCAAAGCTAAGACAGCGTGGAACGCTGATAGCTTGCGCGGTGACTTTGCGGACGTCCTGATATTAGATGAATATCAATTGATGAATGAGGAAGCTTGGAGCACTGTTGGCGCCCCGATGCTCCTAGACAACGGTGGCGACGCAATCTTTATTTTCACGCCGCCGTCCGCTACCAGCATGATTCAGTCAAAGGCTAACGATAAACGGCATGCGAATAAACTGTTTAAGCGCGCTGCTGCAGATACTACCGGACGCTGGAAGACTTACAGTTTCACTAGTCATCAGAATCCGCACCTAGATTCCCTCGCTCTGGAAGAAATCTCCCAAGACATGACAAAGCTTGCCTACAGGCAAGAGATCATGGTTGAGGAGTTGGATGAGATACCGGGTGCATTGTGGACGCGGGCTATCTTGGACGAGACACGGGTGCAAGTGCTGCCGGAAGAAATAATCCGCGTAGTATTAGGCATCGACCCAAAGGTCACTGAACGCCGCACAGATTCAGAGACAGGTATAGTAGGCGCAGCACTTGGCGCCGACGGCCATATCTACGCATTCAGGGACGACAGCACTAACCTATCACCGGACGAATGGGCCAAGACAGCGATCCGTAGCTTCAATACAATTGGGGCGGACCGGATGGTGGTTGAGGTAAATCAGGGCGGTGCTTTGGTAAAAAGTTTAATCCGGCAGTACGATAAGACTATACCGATACATCAGGTGCGTGCCACCCGCGGCAAAGCAATCAGGGCTGAGCCAATTTCCGCACTCTGGGAGCAGGGTAAGGCACACATTGTTGGAGAGTTGGAAGAGCTTGAGGCACAGCTCACAAGCTTTGTTCCCGGCGACAGACACAGTCCAGATAGGCTGGATGCCCTAGTCTGGGCATGCACCGCCCTAATGCAAACAAAGAGCAACGTGCGCAATGTCACAGACCAATACGCCTGGTATGGTACAGCCGCAGTCCGTTAAGCACCGCAGGCTCTCTCCGCGATTCGCACAGCGGGTGCAAGCGGTAGTTATCGTCGACGAACTGCGGTGCATTACGCCTGAAACATGGGCTAAGTTTGATAAGCTATTCCCGGCAGGTGATCAGACATGGTTCTCGGCTACTTGGGGCAATGACCCGGACGCGGTGCAAGTTTAATGGCAGAACTAAAGCGCTCCTCACTCACAATCAGCAGCAACGACGCCGCAGTATTCGGCGGCGTAGAGGTGCGCAATGATTTCTATGACAGAAGTGATGTCTACAACTATCTCTGGTCATATTACACCAACGTCGCATACGACGACCTCGACCATGTGTGGAACCGAATCAGGACGCGTAGTCGCTATTATCGTTATACTCGCCCTATCTTTAATCCCACGCGTCGTCTGGTGGATTTATATGCGGGAGTGATTTGGCCAGGAGTGCTAACAGCTGACCCCGAGGACATGCCGAGCAATACACAATTGGCTGTCCCATTGCCAAAGAGTGTCCCCCTAGTGATGCGCAAAGCGATGGACCAGATTTGGCAGTGGTCCAATTTTGCTGCCCAGCGCTACAGCTTAATTAGGTTCGGCGCCGCTCTCGGCAACGTCTTGGTAGAAATAATCGACGACGTCGATAAGGGTAAAGTTACCTTTGATATCGTCCATCCGTCGTACCTGAAAGAGTTAAACCTCGATCAGGGAAGTTTCGTTAAGTCTTATACCGTTGAATACAAGTATGAAGACCGGGACGACGGTAAAGATTACACCTATAGGCGAACCGTCACGCCTGAAACCATATCAACGTTTCGTGATGCTGAGCCTTACGCATACTACGGCAACCCGGCCAGCTATCCAAACCCCTACGGTTTCGCTCCCGCCGTCTGGGTCTCTCACGCTAACATTGGTAGTATGTTTGGACTCCCGGCAGTTAGAAATGTTTCCAAGATTGATGAGCTTAATAGCCTCGTCTCCCACGCAAACGACCAAATCCACAAAGTCTTAGGCGCACCCATTATCCTCGCACTCCACAACCCTGATGCCCCAATGCCCGACCAAAAGGGCGGTGCAAACGGCAGTACCACGGTATCTGAAACCATTGCTGCGGACCCGACCAGGGAAAGCATACAGTATATCGAAGCAAATGTCGGCGCGGCGGTGCACAGCATTAACCTCCCTGAGGGGCAATCACTAAAGCACGTCGAAGCCTTACTCTCTGAGGTCGAGCGCGACCACCCTGAGCTTTCGCTCTGGCACGCAATGCGAGAAATGAACCAGGTTTCTGGTATCGCGGTGTCCCGCCTCTTCGGCGACGCGCAGGCGTACATTAGCGAGGCAGCTGGTTCGTACGATACAGCCCTGGTGCGCCTGATGCAGATGGGAATCGCTATCGCTGGAATGCGCCAGTCTGAAGGCGCCGGTGGTTGGTCTGATGAAAACTATCAGAGAGCAAAGTTCAGCACCTTTGACCTTGACTCCTATCGCAAAGGCGACTTGGACTTTTATATTATGCCTCGACCTCTGGTTCCTCTCACGGAACAGGAAGCCGCGCAGCTCAAGATATTGAACGCGCAGGCCGAGCGGCTCGAGACAGAGATGAAGCAGCCTCAACAGCAACCGGGTGCAGACGGCGAATCGCCGGTTGTAAACATGAGCAATGGTATCTACGGCCGTCTCGCAAGGGTCGGCAATGCCGTGTCGTCAAAGAATGCGCCGCAGGCACTCAGCACTTCACTCCAGGACGAACAGAATCGTCGGAACGGTCCAACGCAAGAGAATAAATGACATTCGACGAGTTCCTCGATCTCTTGGACCGCCTGGTCGCGGATGGTGAACTGACTCTGGCGGAAGCAGAAATCTTGGCACTGCAGTACGATGACCTGGACCTTGATGAGGTGCTGGCGCCGGAGCAATTGCGCGGTTGGGGCGATGACTTGGACCCGATAACTTGGGCAATCATAGCTGCTACCTTGTTTTCAATATTGAAGAAAGTAACCGGCCGCGCCAACGTAACTCAAACAGTCGCCGCACTGTCTTACGGCCAGAAGAACGCGGTCTTTGGGGCGGTGCAGCAGTCATGGCAACAGAGCACCGCAGCCTTATCCGCAGATCTCGCGAATGGGGTGCTAACGCCAGCGCAGTGGCAGATTCAGATGAACGAGTCCCTGCTCTCACACTTCAGGAGCGCAGCATACCTAGGGTATGGAACGACAACACTTACACCGGCGCAGCAGGCAGCGTTTGACGCAGCAGTAAGGGTGCAGCAGGCGTACCTGAGCCGGTTCGCAGATAATTATCAGCTAAGTGTATTGCGGGGCACTCCATGGAGCGTTCAGTACATAGCAAACAGAGCAAATATGTACAGCGGCGCAATGCGTGCATTCGCTTTCAGGTCAGTGGAAGGCACAACTGGGCCCGGTTCTGGATGGGTGTACCTGTACATCGCTGTCGACGACGAGAGGACTTGCAGCCCGTGTATCGAAGCAATGCGCAACGGGCCGTATCTCGCGGGTGAAGGCCCCTACCCAGGGGAAGTTTGCGAAGGCAGACACAGATGCCGCTGCCAGAGAACACCAATTTATGACCCTGATGCGTACGGTAGATTAACAGCGTAAGGAATAAACAATGTCTGAGGAAGATAACGTACCGCCAACCGATAACGGCGAATCAGATGAAAGCGGCGCTAGTAAGAAAGCGCCAGCACCCGTGCCTTACGCTCGATTCCAAGAAGTGGTCCAACAGCGCCGCGCGCTTGAGACTAAGCTCGCGGCTGCAGAAGCTGCTGTTACGACGGCCGAAACCTCAAAGCTCGAGGCTGTCCGTAAGTACGATGAACTCGATACCTCAACTAAGGCTGCCATTGACGAGCTCAATGCCAAACTGTTGATTGGCACCGAGACTCTGACTAAGTATAAAGATATTGTCTCCGCTACCGTTAGCGATACAACGAAGGAATGGCCGGAAGAGGTCTTGATGTTCGACCCGGGTGCAGATGCGGACCCTGCACTACGCCTCGAGTGGGCACAGAAGGCAAAACTGCTTGTCGCAAAGCTGAATCCGGTTGCGGTAGGCGGGGGTGCTGGCACGAGCCCGAAGCCACTGCCAAAACAATCTGTGGCAGACCAAAAGCAGATTAAACCTTCGGTAGACGTGAAGCGGAACTTTTAAGGAGACGGAACATGGCCGCAGTCGCTATTCTGAGTGGCAAGCAAGTAATGCCTGTAAATGAGTACCAGCCAATCATGCGCACCTACATCGCCGGCGCTGCCCTGACCACCGGTCAGGCTGTTGCTATCGACGGTGCGACTGGGCGTGCAGTCGCCGCAGCAGCTGCTACAACGGCTGCCGCAACGCTTGGCGTCGTTGTTGGCGCGGGTGCGGGCATCGGTTATCCGGTAACAGTCTTGGAGCGTGGTACGGTCGATGGCTATGATGTCTCGGCCCTCGCGTACGGTGCTTCTGTATTCAATGGTGCTGCAGGTGTCGCCGACACCGCCGGTACTATCGCGATTGGACGCGTCGTATCCATGAGTGAGCCTGGTGGCTCCAAGGTCGTTGAAATACTGCTGTAACCGCACTCAGCAAGCGGGCGGTGCAAGCTTAATTTCTACGGCATAAGGAGACAATAATGGCCGCTCTGTACGGTGTAATGGGATTGAACGACGTCAAGAATATGACGGTGCAGCAGATTGGGCAGCGTCAGGTTTTTGATGCTATTGGACAGCTGTTGGCACAGTACAACGCCGACTTGGCTGATATTACCTCATTCTTTGTTCAAGGTGAGACGACAGACCCGCAGATTACATACATTATGCCCGGTGGCGGTATGATGCAGGAAAGCACGGAACTGACTCGTCCTGGTGCGGTTCGCCCACCCCTCGGTTGGCCGGTCGGCTTTGAGATGAGAGATGCTCGAGACCAGGTTGGTTGGGACGATATCGCGCTGGCGTACGCCACTGTAGAGATTGTCCAGTCAACGGTAGACAACGTTATGATTCGCCACAGCAACTGGGTGCGTTATAACCTGCTGCGTGCGATTTTCAGCAACGTTGCCCGCACCTTCAATGATCCCTTGTTTGGGGTCATCACTGTCCAACCTCTGGCAAACAACGACACCGTCGTTTACCCGCCAAACATTGGTCAGACTGCGGGTGCAGTGGACAACCACTACTTGGCCGCAAACCTTGCTAACCTATCAGATGCCAACAATCCTTTCCCTGTTTGGGTTGAGGAACTGGCTGAGCACGGCGGTGCAGGTCCTATCGTTGCGGTAGTGAACCCCGTGCAGGCGAACCAAATCAGAGCAATGACTGCGTTCATTGAGGTCGCTGACAGCAACCTTCGTGTTATGCAGGGCGTTGAATCTGTGTACACCGGACCTCCGGTTCCTGGTAATGTTATCGGCATTATCAACGGCGCATGGATCTCTGAGTGGCGCTGGATGCCTGCCGGCTACGTCGCAATGCGCGACATGTCGCAACCTGCACCCCTTCTGAAGCGCCTTGACCGGGTGCAGCTCCCTGGTCGCGGTGAGCTCGCTCTCGTCGCAACCCAGTCTGAGTTCCCGCTCATCGGTAGCTTCTGGCGCGATCGCCACGGCTACGGCGTAGCGAACCGCCTGAACGGCCTCATCGGTCAGGTAACGGGTGCATCTTACGTTATCCCGCCGCTGTACGCCTAACGCTGGTTTATTCGGAACTAGGTTGTCCTACGTTGACGGGAGACACGCCGGCGCAGCCTCGTTCCGATAAACAATGCGGGGTGAGGAAGGCTATCTGGTGGGAGGGTCCTTCCTCACTCCGATGAATATTAAGGAGTAAGACATGGCAACTCGCGAACATTTGGCAACAACTAAGGCGCAGGCGGTAGCACGGATTGAAGCGGCCCTGCCTGAAACAGTAACCAGCACCTGGCCGACTAAAGCCGCGGATCGTGAAGTGGCAATGTTTGATTACTTGGCCGGTGTCTTTGAGCGCGGTGCAGCTACAAAGAAGGCGCAAGAAAAAATGACCGACGCCGATCAGGCCAAGGTCGAAGCCGCGGCAGCGGAGAAGAAAGCAGCCAAGGAAGCCGAAAAGGCTGCGCAGGCAGAGGCAGAACCGGAAGCCGAAACTGCTCAGAAGTAATAGGCGGGTGCTATGACTGAAGCCGAAGTCGTCACTTATATGAAGACAACGCTCGGCCCAGTGGTCGACGTCATACACATGACTGATGAAGCCTTGGAAGAGGCAGCTAAGTTCATGCAGTCAATTTATGGTGTCCCTTACGCTGAGATGGAAGAGGGCGCAATGTTCCGCGCCCTGTCAGACTTCTTCGCCCTCAATGGCGCCCTAAACTTCGCAGCAACGTTCTACAAGTTTACGGCGGACGGGGCCAGCGTCGAAGGCAAGGATGTATTTGATAACCTCAATGCCCGTTGGCAACACGCCTTGTCAATGGCTCAATCCTACCTTTCCGACGCTGGCCTTTCCATCAATGCCCCTGGCGCTGCTATCACACCCCGCAACTATGGCTGGCGCTACGGTTACATTGATACCAATTACTTGGAAGATGCACCGGTGAACCTCTAATGGGCGCCCCATTCGTCAACTACGAGTACATGCGCGAGATGCTCGTCACAACAATGTTGTGTGAGGCGATGCGCATGATATATGTAGCGGATCACGACGTCTTCGGTGGTGAGACACCGGACTACATTGAGGGTGAAATGTTCCAGTGTGGTTTCAAGCCTATCATGGTATCAGAGCAACCGTCCTTCACCGGCGTTGCCCTGAATTACGACGCCGTCGTTCGCTTGCCTCACGAAATCGCAACAATACTGCAACAACGTGATAGAATCCGCATTCAGATAGACGATAGTCTCAATGATTACGAGATAGTTGGCGACGTTACGAATAGCCGGTTTACTACGGTGTTAGAAATGTCACGGGTGCAATACTAATGCCTCGAACAATTATTAACGAGACCGCGACCGGCGATTCTACCGTAGTAATCGTTGGCTTGAAAGAAGTCATGGATACGTTGTACAACGTTTCTAACCTTGTTGACCACGTCCTTATGCAAGAGGTATTATGGGATATGGGTCAAGAGACGAAGCGCCAGTGTCAGTTAATGTGCGACGCCGTGGTGTACGCTACGCCAGAGACAAGGGCTTATAAG
>Ga0247826_10000191_pt1 | contig 10528 bp, 12 predicted proteins | sample 12C_Control_Day1_FD_200152 | JGI IMG/M metagenome (GOLD analysis project Ga0247826, IMG submission 200152) | Soil microbial communities from agricultural site in Penn Yan, New York, United States - 12C_Control_Day1 | ecosystem: Environmental > Terrestrial > Soil > Agricultural land | place... | reverse complement strand
ATGCACGGGCGCGCGCCGATGCCGCTGAGGGCATCCATGCGAGGCGTGATCGTGCGCATCATCGGTGTGGGTCGTCCTTTCTCGCGGCTGGTTCTGGCCGCGTCGGCAAGGAAACCATGCGGGGCCCGCCGGCGTCAACCGGTTATCCGACACAGGTCGCCCCGGGCAGGTACCAGGCACGTACTGGATAGGTTCGGCCGCCATGGATCTCGTGCCCCTTCCGGACGTGGGAAGGGTCCATCGCGGGCGGCGCCGCGTCCGGCTCGGTGACGCCTCGCCCGGCGGACGCCTGCGTTTCGACGCGCTCGTGCGCTACCTGCAGGACGTCGCCAACGACGACACCCGGGAGGCCGGCTTCGACGATGTGATGGGCTGGGTCGTGCGCCGCACGGTGATCGAGGTCCACCGCTTCCCCGTCTACCTCGAGCCACTAGAGCTGGCCACGTGGTGCAGCGGCACCGGGGGCCGCTGGGCGGAGCGGCGCGTCCAGGTGACCGGCACGGAGGGCGGCCACGTCGAGGCGGCGACCCTGTGGGTGCACCTGGACCCGAAGACCATGCGACCCAAGGTGCTGCCCGACTCGTTCCATGAGCTGTTCGGTCCGTCCGCGCGGGGCCGGACCGTGCGGGCGCGGCTGCTGCATGACGACAGCCCGACCTCGGAGGTCGCCATCGCCGCCCGCCACCCGTTCCCACTGCGCTTCACGGACTTCGACGTGCTGGACCACGTCAACAACGCCGTCTACTGGGAGGCGGTCGAAGAGGAGCTGGCGCGCCGCCGCGAGTTGCGGGCGCCGCTGCGGGCCGAGCTGGAGCACCGGGCGCCCATCGAGCCGGGCGCCGGCGTCGAGGTGGTGATCGAGGAGACGGCGTCGGGGTCGGCGTTGTGGTTGTGGGGGGCGGCGGGCGGACCGGCCTACGCCTCGGCCACGATCGAGCCCCTCCGGGCCCGACGGGTCTAGCCGACCAGGTATTCCAGCTGGCCGTGGACCGTGCGCACCTCGGCGGTGCCGGCAAGGCGAAGGTGCTCGAGGTGGGCGTAGGTCTCGCTGTCGGCCATCGGGCCCTGGGCGCGGGCGGAGAAGAGATGTTGCGCCAGCTCCGTCACCGTGGCCGGCCGCCCGAGCTCCTCCGAGGCCGTCCGCAGGCGATCGAGACGCTCCTCGTGGTGGTGCTTGATGGCATCGACGCGACCGTCGAGGTCGACGAACGGGTGGCCGTGGGCAGGCAGCACCCTCTGCACGTCGGACAGCTCGTGCATGCGGTCGAGGGAGGCGAAGAACTGGGCGAGGGGATCGGCCGCCGTGGTCAGACCCGAGATGTGCGGGGTGATGGTGGGCAGGACGTGGTCGCCGGACAGGACCAGGCCGGTCGTGGGGTCGAAGAGGCACAGGTGGTCCGGCGTGTGGCCGGGCGTGTGGAGGGCCACCCACTCGCGCCCGGCGAGCTCGATGACGTCGGCGTCGTCGAGGCGCCTGGTCGGCGTCGGGGTCCCGATGGCTTCGCGCAGGCGGGCGAAGTCCAGCATCCCTTCCTTGCGCCGCCACTGATCGTCGAAGCCGGGACCGCCCCAGGGGGTCGGCCGGAAGGGAGGCGCCTCCGCCTGGACGTCCCCGGCCTGGACCTCGGGATCCACGTCCCCCGGCTCGGACGGATCCCACCACGTCGAGAAGCTGCGGTGGCCGACGATCTCGGCCCCGGTCTCGCGGCGGAGCCGGCCGGCCCCGCCGAAGTGGTCCGGGTGGCTGTGGGTGACGACCACCGTGTGCACCCGCCGCAGCGGCAGGTCGGCCTCGGCCAAGCGGGCGTTCAGGGCGGCCCAGGACTCGGGGCCCGGCAGGCCGGGATCGACCAGCGCCACACCCCGATCGTCCTCGAGCGCGTAGCAGTTTACGTGGCCGAGCCCGGGCATCGAGATGGGGAGCTGGAGCCGCAGGACGCCAGGACCGACCTCGGTGACGGCGGTCGTGGCCGGCTCCTGCTCCTGGCGCAGCGCGGAGGTCGGAGCCATGCGACCCAGGATAATTGCGCGGTGCAACTTCTCGCTAGCGGGCGGCAGCCGAACGGCACGTAATCTGGCCTTCGTGCTGGCCTGGATGGATCTCGAGATGACCGGGCTGGACCCGGCCCGCGACGTCATCGTCGAGATCGCCACGCTCATCACGGACGACGAACTGACGATCCTGGCCGAGGGGCCGGACCTCGTCGTCCACCAGACCGACGACGTCCTCGCCCGCATGGACGCCTTCGTGGTCGACATGCACACCCGTTCGGGCCTGCTGGAGGCCATCAAGGCGTCGACGGTCAGCCTCGAGGAGGCGGGTGCCGCCACCCTGGCCTTCCTCCGGGAGCACGTGCTGGAGCCCCGCACGGTGCCGCTGTGCGGCAACTCCATCGGCACCGACCGCCGCTTCCTGGCCGCCTACCTGCCCGAGATCGAGGACTTCCTGCACTACCGGTCGGTCGATGTGTCCTCGGTCAAGGAACTGGTGCGCCGGTGGTACCCGCGGGTGCGGGCCGCCCGGCCCCGGAAGGCCGGCAGCCATCGGGCCCTGGACGACATCCGGGAGAGCGTGGCCGAGCTCCGCTACTACCGCGAGCGGGTCTTCGTGCCGCCGGCCACGCCGGAGGGCGAGGGGGCGGAACCCGTCATCGAGGTGACATCGGCCGGCCCTTCCAGCGCACCGGCCGCCGGAGGGCAGTGAGCGCCACTGAGCGCAGGAAGATGCCGAGGAAGAACAGCACCAGCAGCGGGTAGGCCACGGCTGTCAGCACGCCGAACCGCCCGGCCCGCCGTCCCAGCGCGAACACCTGCACAGCGCTGGCGGCGTAGAACCACGGCGAGGTGATCCACCCGCCGTTCAGCGACCACAGCCACCCGACCACCAGCAGCGCGAACCACCAGCGGACGCTCTTCGCGCCGGACGCGATGTTCTTCGTCCACCCCTGCACGAGCGGGCGCAGGCCTTCCGGGTACATGCGGAAGCTGATGTCGGGCCGCCCCGTGTGGAGGCTCACGGCCGGAAAGCGGCGGGCCAGCGCGATGTCCTCGGCCACCGCGCCGCGCACGGTCGGGTGGGCGTGCCCGCCGGCCGCCTCATAGGCCGCCCGGGTGCAGGCCATGACGGGGCCGAAGGCCAGGGTCGGCGTGACGCCGCGGCCCAGCGCCGTGAAGCCGGCGGAGCCCATCAGCGCCGTGATGTTGAAGAAGACGCTGAGCTGCTCCACCGGGCGCACCGTGCGGTGCCACGGCTGCACCGACACCAGCCGTCGCGGATCGGCCTCGACCTCCGAAACGAGGCGGTCAAGAACGTCGCCATCATCAAGGCGGACGTCGGCGTCGAGGAACATCAGAAGGCGGCATGCGCGCGCCTCGGGCGCGTTCGAGCCGGTCGCGCAGGCCCACGCCTTCCCCGTCCAGCCGTCGGGCCTCGGCCCCGCGGGGCGCACGAGCGCGCCCGCCGCCTCGGCGACTTCGGCCGTGCCATCGGAGGACTCGTCGTCGACGACCATGCAGACGTCGTCCTCACGGAGCTGGGGAAGGAGGCTGCCCAGCAGGATGGGCAGCGCGCCTTCTTCGTCGCGGGCCGGGATGACGACGGCGATCGATGGTCTCGCGGCCGAGGCGTCCGTCCGTCGCGCCGCCGGCAGCGGGTGGGGACGCCACAACAGGAACCACCCGCAGCTCCACCCCGTGACGAAGAGCGCGCACGAGGCGAGCGACGGTGACCACACCGGCCCGGGACGCTACCGAGGGGACGACGGGAGAGCGGGGGAGGGCGGCGGTGCACGGGGCCGTAGCCTCGGCCCGTGCTGCGGCTGTCTGTCCTGCTTCTCGACCCCGACCTGCCCCTGCCCACGTACGCCCGGCCGGGCGACGCCGGGCTCGACCTGATGGCCAGGGAGGATGCGGTCGTGGCCGCGGCCGGCGGGCGGGCGCTCGTCCCGACCGGACTGGCGGTGGCCATCCCCGAGGGGCATGCCGGCTTCGTGCTTCCCCGCAGCGGACTGGTCCTGCGGCACGGCCTGACCGTCGCCAACGCGCCGGGCCTCATCGACGCCGGCTACCGCGACGAGGTGAAGGTCATCCTGCTCAACACCGATCCCGATAACGAGTACCGGGTCCTGCGGGGTGAGCGCATCGCGCAGCTCGTCATCCAGCGGGTCGAGGAGGCACTGCTCGTCGAGGTCGACCAGCTGTCGGGTGAGGGGCGCGGCGGCGGCTTTGGCCACACCGGCTTTTGACGCCCGGGTGAGCCGCGGCCCTCAGCCCTCGCGGACCACCTCCGTCGCCCGCTTGTCGTCCCGCAGGCCGAGGAAGCTGGCCTGGCGCACGAACCCCTCACTCGTCCACTCGGCGAAGGCGACCTCCACGACGATGTCCGGTCGCACCCACGTCGCGTCGCGGGCGTAGCTCCTCGGCGGCGGGGGGTCGAAGGGGCAGTCGGGTGTGGCCAGCGCCCGCAGCCGGGCCGTGAGCGACTCGAGCATCTTCTGGTCGAACCCGGAGCCGACCCCGCCCCCGAACCGCAGCCGGTCGCCCTCGTACACCCCGACCAGCAGCGCGCCGAACCTCCCCGTCCGGTTCCCGCCGCCGGCGGTGAAGCCGCCGACGACCAACTCCTGTTGCGGGCGGTGCTTGACCTTGCGCCAGCTGGGCGACCGCTTGCCGGGAACGTAGAGGCTGCCCAGGCGCTTGGCCACGATCCCCTCCAGGCCCTGCTCGGCCGTCACCTCCAGGAGGACCTCGCCGTCACCGACCTGGTGTCGCGGGACGATCCGCCCCGGCCCGGGGTGGAAGCGTTCGAGCAGCAAAGCCCGGCGCTCCTCGTACGGGCGATCGACGAGGTCCTCGCCCTCCAGCGAGAGCAGATCGAAGGCGACGTACGTCGCCGGGTCCACGTGGCGCTGCAGCAGCTCGAAGCGGGGAACGCCCTCGGGCGTGAGCACGACGATCTCGCCGTCGACGATGGCCTTCGACCCGTCGAGGCCTTCGGCCAGGCCGCTCAGCTCGGGGTACTTGCCGCTGACGTCCCGGAACGTCGTGCTCTGCAACCTCGTCCGGTCACCGTCGAGGAAGGCGATCGTGCGGTAGCCGTCCCACTTCAGCTCGTAGGCCCAGCCGTCGTCGTGTGGAAGCGTGCCCGACGTCGCCTTCATTGGGGCGACGGGGAAGTGCAGCATGCCGAGATCCCGATGGTCAGCGTGGCCCGGGCACGCGGCTGGACAGCACGCCGTCCGCCTCGAGGGCGTCGAGCTCCTCGTCACCCAGCCCGCACAGCTCGGCGAGGACCTCGCGGTTGTGCTCGCCGCGGTACGCGGGCTGACCCCGCACTCCGGAGTCGGCGTCGCTGAACCGCCAGGGTGAGTTGGGGATGCGAACGGTGCCCCCACCGCGGTCGGGCACCTCGACGATGGCTTCTCGCTGGCGCGCCCACTCGCTGTCGGCCACCTCCCGCACGGAGCGGAGGACGCCCATGGCCAAGCCGTGCTCGGCCAGCGCGGCCTCCAGCGCGTCCGGATCGGGGAAGGCGGCGGCGGCGGTGTGCAGCTCACCGAGCAGCTCGTCGAAGTGCTCGAGCCGGAGGGCCACGTCGGCGAAGCGGGGATCAGCGATCAGGTTCGTCCGGCCGAGGGCGGTGGCATAGCGCTCGAACGTGCCGCGGTCGGCTGGGTGGCCGGACACAATCACCGTCCGGCCGTCGGCCACGGTGAGGACGGGGTAGTCGCCGGGCTGGAAGCTGGCCACCACACCATCGGCCTCGATGTCCGACAGCTCCCAGTGCACGTGCTCGTTGATGGCCAGGAGCGTCCCGGTCATCGAGATGTCGACGTGCTGCCCGCGCCCCGTGCGGCCCCGCTGGACCAGCGCGGCCAGGATGCCGGCCAGGCACTCCAACGAGGCGTAGACGTCGCCGTGCGAGATGACGTCGTTGGCGAACGCGCCACCGCGGGCCTTGCCCTGCACCCAGGTGAGGCCGCTCTCGGCGCCGACAACGGGCGCGTAGGCGCGGCGATCCTTCCACGGCCCGCTCTGCCCGTAGCCCGTGATCGACGCGTACACGAGCGCTGGGTTCTCGGCGGACAGGACGTCGTACCCGAGGCCGATCCGATCCATCACGCCCGGCCGGAAGTTCTCCAGCACGACGTCGCACCGCTCGGCCATCGTGCGCAGGAGCTCGACCGCCCGCGGCTGCTTGAGATCGAGCGAGATGTTGCGCTTCCCACAGTTCTGCTGCGAGAAGTACGTCGCGATGGAGTTCACGCGGGGAAACGAGTAGCGGGTCATGTCGCCCTCGGGGGGCTCCACCTTGATGACGTCGGCCCCCATGTCAGCGAGCATGCGCCCGCAGTGGGGCCCGGACAGCACCCGTGAGAAGTCGAGGACGAGCAGCCCGTCGAGGGGCCCAGGGCCGCGGGCCAGAGGGGATGCCGCGCTCATCGAGTGGTCATCGAACCCGGTTACGCCTCGGGGGCCGGCAGGACTCCCAGGTGCCGGAGGGCCAGCGCCGAGTACAGGGCGATGCCCTGCGTCATGGCGTCCTCCTCGAAGTAGACCTTGGTCGAGTGGTTGGCCGGGGCCGTGCGCGGGTCCTGCCCCTCGGGTGTCGCCCCGAGGAAGATCATGGATCCCGGCACCTGCTGGAGGACGTAGCTGAAGTCCTCGGCACCCATGACGGGATTGGGCAGCACGACGGTGCGGTCGTCGCCGACGACCTCGCGGGCCACACCGGTGGCGAAGGTGGCGAAGTCGCGGTCGTTCACGGTGACCGGATACCCGTTGTCGATCTCCACCACGACCCCCACCTCGTGGGCCGCGGCGATGCCCTCCGCGACGCGGCGGAGCCCGTCGTGCACTCGCTGGCGGGTCGCCTCCGAGACGGCTCGGATCGTCCCGAGGATCTCGCAGGTGTCCGGGATGACGTTGCTCGTCGTGCCCGCGTGGATGCTGGCGACCGTGACGACGGTCGGATCGAACACGTCCACCCGCCTCGTCACCATGGTCTGTATGGCCTGCACCATCTCACAGGCGATGGGCACGGGGTCGAGCGTGTGGTGCGGCTCGGAGGCGTGTCCGCCGGCACCCTCGATGCGGATGCGCAGGGTGTCGGACGACGCCATGATCGGGCCCTGGCGGGTGCTCACCCAGCCGCTGGGCAGAGCAGACGTGATGTGGATGGCGGCCGCGGCCTCGACGGGGCTGGGCGTGCCGTCGGCCAGCGGCGGGAGTTCGAGCAGCCCCTCCTCCAGCATGTAGCGGGCGCCGTGGTGGCCCTCCTCGCCGGGCTGGAACATGAACAGCACCCGGCCGGGGAGGTCCTGGCGGCGGGCGGCGAGGAGCCGAGCAGCACCGGACAGCATCGCCACATGGGTGTCGTGCCCGCACGCGTGCATGGCCCCGTCGACCTCGCTGGAGAAGTCGAGCCCGGTGTGCTCCGGCATGGGGAGCGGATCCATGTCGCCCCGCAGGAGGATGGTGGGGCCGGGGCTGCCGCCGGTCAGTAGGGCGGCGATGCCCGAGGTGGACTCGTGGAGCGTGACCTCCAACCCGAGGTCGTCGATCTCCTGGAGGATCCGCTCCCGGGTGATCGGGAGCTCGTTGCCGACCTCTGGACGGCGGTGCAGGTCGCGCCGGACCTCGACCGCGCCGGCGAGCAGGTCCCGGGCCTCGTCCTGCAGCTCGTCGACAGCCATGCGGCCGCATGGTACGCCCAGACGGTGGGCCGCCGGGCGGCCGCGCCGGTGAGACCTGCCGGTCGGACGCGCCGGTGAGACCTGCCGGTCAGCCGCGGACGGCGATGGCGAGGTAGCGCTCGTCCCTGTCGTCGATGCTGGCCAGCTCCCAGCCGTGGTCGCGCAGAGCCCGCTCCAAGTTGGCGGCGGCCAAGAAGTCGTCGTCCGAGGTGGTGCCGCCATGGCGGGCCGCGAGGGTGGCTCGACCGATGGGGTGGAACACGGCCATCCGCGCGCCTGGCCGGGTGGTGCGGGCCAGCTCCGCCAGACCGTGATCGGGGCCAGGGAGGTGGTGGAGGATGCCGGCGGCGAAGACGGCGTCGAGACAACGGTCGCGCAGCGGGAGGCTGAGCGCGTCGGCGGCCACGAGGTCACCGAACTGTTGGCGCCCGGCCTCGCCGGCGGCCCGCAGCATCTCCCAGGTGGCGTCGAGCGCGATCACCGTGCCCGCAGGGCCGATCTGCGCGCGGAGCGGTCGCAGCGCGCGGGCCGTGCCGCAGCCGAGGTCCAGGAGCGTGCCCCCGGCCGGCGGGTCGAGCTCGGCCGCGGCCTGCGCGTAGGCGGGCCCATCGTCGGGGAAGCGCTCGTCCCAGGTCGTGGCCCGCTCGGCGAAGAACTGTTGGGTGTCGCGGAGCGGGCGGGCGCTGGCCATGCACGAGTGTGGCCCGTCGGCGCGCCCGGCGCCTCGTCGTGGCGGTTCGGGCCGGCCGTACCGTGCCGGGAATACTGTCGCTGCATGCCGGCGTCCATGGGGGGCCCTGCCGCCGAAAGGGTGGACGTCGTGGACGACGACGACCGCGTCGTCGCCACGGTCACCCGGGCCCGCGTGCGGGCCGAGCGGCTGCAGCACCGCACCGTGTTCATCGTCGTGCGGCGGGCGGACGGTCGCCTCCTCGTGCATCGGCGTAGCGCGGCGAAGGACATCTGGCCCTCGGCGTGGGACATCGCGGTGGGCGGTGTCGTGGCCGCCGGCGAAGCGTGGGATGTCGCCGCCGCCAGGGAACTGGCCGAGGAGGTCGGCATCGACGGCGCCCCTCCGACGTTCGTCCGGTCCGGCCGCTACGCGGACGCGGATGTCGCCGAGCTGTCCCGCATCTACACCGTGACCTGGGACGGCCCCATCACGTTCGCGGACGGCGAGGTCGTGGCCGCGGAGTGGCTCACCCCGGCCGAGGTGGCGGCCCGCCTGGCTGATGCTTCCTACGGCTTCTGCCCGGACAGTGTGGCCCTGGCCGGCGACCTGATCCAGCACTGACTCGACGAGCTGTTTCCGATCGCGCTGCGCTCAGGCACTCACTCCTCCCGACCCCTCAGCGACCATCACGGAGGAAAGACATGAGCAGCATGTACGGCGCCGATCCGGACCAGTTGCAGGCACTCGGGGCGACGCTCACCAGGCAGGTGGACGCCGTGAACGGCGTGCTCAGCCAGGTGTCCGGCGTGCTCGGGAGCACGATGTGGCAGGGCCCGGCTCACGACCGGTTCGCCGACGACTGGAACGGCGCCTTCCGCGACGCACTCAACCGCCTGAACCAGGCCTTCGAGGCCGCGGGCCGGGACTGCACGGCACGAGCCGACGAGCTGCGGCGGGTCATGGGCGCCTGACGGACAGCCCGGGTCGCGTCGAGACCGTGGGTTCCGGGACGTCGGTACGATCCCGGTTCCGCTCGGGGGATCCGCTTGGGAGGGAGGTCCAGATGGCGCGCGTGCGCATCGAGTTCACGGTGGAGCCCTTCGTCGAAGGGCACCCCGGACCTCACGTGCTGGCCGCCATCGAGGCTGTCAAGGAGCGCGGGGTCCAGGTGGATGTGGGCCCGTTCAGCTCCGTCGCCGACGTGGAAGTCGACCAGGCCGCATCCACGGTGGCCGCTCTCCTCCAAGCCGCCCTCGACCGGGGGGCGACGCGCTTGGCCGTGCAGCTCGGCGGAGTGGGCCTCCGCGACGGCGGGCTGCACGGAGCGCTGCCCCGGATGATCGAGCAGGTCGAGACCGAGCTCGGTGGCCGGCTGTCCGACCTGTCCCGGGAGGACAAGCAGCGCGCGGTGCGCATCCTCGATGACCGCGGGGCGTTCCTGCTCCGTCGTTCGGTCGACGAGGTGGCCGACGCGCTGGGCGTCAGCCGCATCACCGTCTACAACTACCTCAACGCGGTCCGCCCGTGATCGAGCTGCCCGTCCGCTCGGACCGGCTCGTCATCGACGCGTTGACCGTCGACGATGCTCCTGCCGTCGCGGCCTACCGGAACGACCCCGACGTGGCCCGCTACCAGTCCTGGCCGCTGCCCTACGGCGTCGAGGACGCGGCCGGGCTGGCCGCGGCCGGGCAGCTGGCGATCAGGGTCGGAGAGCGCGGGCAGCGCACCGAGCTGGTCGGCGACGCCATGCTCGACTGCGTCCCCGCCACCGAGCACGCGGTCGAGATCGGCATGACCATCGCCCCGGCCGCCCAAGGACGAGGGCTCGCCACGGAGGCCGTCACCGCGCTGGTCGACGCCGTGTTCGCCGCCGGTCGCCAGAAGGTCGTGGCCTACGTCGACGTACGCAACGAACGCAGCCTGGCACTGTTCGACCGGGTCGGGTTCCGCCGCGAGGGCCTGCTGCACCACAGCTTCAAGGGGACCGACGGGCTGATCGACGAGGTGCTCTTCGGTCTGACGGCCGACCTCTGGCGGCACTCCACGGACGGACCGGTCGTCGAGCTCGATCCCCATCCGGCCGACGTCGACCTGCTCGTCCGCGAGCTGACGGCGTTCAACGCCGCCGCCATCGATGTCTACGACGGGACCGACATCGGTG
>Ga0247826_10000190_pt1 | contig 10547 bp, 6 predicted proteins | sample 12C_Control_Day1_FD_200152 | JGI IMG/M metagenome (GOLD analysis project Ga0247826, IMG submission 200152) | Soil microbial communities from agricultural site in Penn Yan, New York, United States - 12C_Control_Day1 | ecosystem: Environmental > Terrestrial > Soil > Agricultural land | place: USA... | reverse complement strand
TCCTCGTGCGCGACGCGCTCGTGATGGGCCAGTGGCAGGATGAGGAGCGGCCCGAGGACTACACGCGCCCGCCGGGCGACTCCCGCGCCTCGCACATGCTGCTGCGGGCGGTGCGATGCATCCAGGGTCAGGTGGACCTGGTGCTGAACTGTGAGCCCGTCTTCGACTACGGGCGGACCGACGCGCGGTGGGACTACACCGGGCCGGGGTGGAGCGAGGCGATCGCGACCGGCACCGACGACGACCCGCACCTGCGGCTCACGACCGACATGCGCCTGGGCCTCGAGGGCCGCGCCGCGGTCGCGATCACCCGCCTCGACGACGGCGACGCCGCTTTCGCGGCACTGTCATGGAACGGCGACGTGAACCCGCCACCCGACGACGCCGACGAGGCCTGGGAGATGGTGCACGACACCTCCGATTTCTGGCGCGGGTGGCTGAACAAGGGCGAGTTCCCCGACCACCCGTGGCGGGGCCACCTCCAGCGCTCGGCCCTCACCCTGAAGGGACTGACGTACGCGCCCACGGGGGCCCTGATCGCCGCGCCCACGACATCGCTCCCCGAATCGCCCGGCGGCGAGCGGAACTGGGACTACCGCTACAGCTGGGTGCGCGACGCCACGTTCGCCCTGTGGGGCCTCTACTCGCTCGGGTTCGACTTCGAGGCGAACAGCTTCTTCTACTTCATCGCGGACCAGATCCGCGACGGCGCCCCGCTCCACGTGATGTACGGGGTCGGCGGAGAGACCGACCTCGAGGAATCGACGCTCGACCACCTGACGGGCTACGACCTCGCGCAGCCGGTGCGGATCGGCAATGGCGCTTGGACGCAGGACCAGCACGACGTCTGGGGGGCCCTGCTCGACTCGGTGTACCTGCACCTGCGGTCAGGGGAGTTCCTGTCCGGCGTCACGTGGTCCGGGCTCGAGCGACAGGTCGAGCGCGCGATCGAGCGGTGGCGCGATCCCGACCACGGGATCTGGGAGACGCGGGGGGAGCCGCAGCACTTCACGATGTCGAAGATCATGTGCTGGGTCGCGTGCGACCGTGGCGCGCACCTGGCGGAGGTGATGGACCGTCCCGAGCTGGCCGAACGCTGGCGGGCCGAGGCGGAGGTGATCCGGACCGACGTGCTCGCGAACGGCCTCGACGAGCGCGGCGTGTTCACCCAGGCCTACGGCTCGACGGCGCTCGACGCCTCGCTGCTGCTCGCACCGTTGATGCGGTTCCTGCCCCCCGACGACCCGCGGATCCGCGCGACCGTGCTCGCGATCGCTGACGAGCTCACCGACGACGGACTCGTGCTGCGCTACCGCGTCGAGGAGACCGACGACGGGATCGAGGGCCCCGAAGCGACGTTCGCGATCTGCTCGTTCTGGCTGGTCTCGGCGCTCGCCGAGATCGACGAGCTCGAGCGGGCCCGCGCGCTCTGCGAGCGGATGCTCTCCTACGCGAGCCCGCTCGGGCTCTACGCGGAGGAGATCGATCCCCGCACGGGGCGCCATTGGGGCAACTACCCGCAAGCGTTCACGCACCTGGCGCTGATCAACGCACTCACGCACGTGATCCGGGCCGAGGAGCGCCTAACGGAACGGCCCGGCTAGAACCGGAGCACCTCCGGGTCAGGCGCGCGGCTCGTCGTGCCCCCCGAACCCTTTCCGCATCGCGGAGAGCACGCGGTTCGCGAGGTCGTCGTTGCCGCGTGAGGCGAATCGTGCGTAGAGGGCCGACGTGAGTACCGGTGTGGGGACGGCTTCGTCGATCGCGGCGATCGCGGTCCAGCGTCCCTCGCCCGAATCGGCCACACGGCCCTCGAAGCCCTCGAGGTCGGGCGACTCGTGGAGCGCGGCGGCCGTGAGGTCGAGGAGCCACGAACCGACCACGCTCCCCCGCCGCCACAGCTCGGCGATCTCGGCCAGGTCGAGGGCATAGTGGTAGAACTCCGCGCCGTCGAGCGGCGCCGTCTCGGCGTCCTTCGAGCGCTCCTCGGCGCCGGCGTCCGCGTGCGCGAGCACGTTCAGCCCCTCGGCGTACGCGGCCATCAAGCCGTACTCGATCCCGTTGTGCACCATCTTCACGAAGTGGCCGGCGCCGTTCGGGCCGCAGTGCAGGTAGCCACGCTCGGCCGTCGACGGGGCGCCCAGGCGCCGCGCCGTGCGCGGCGCGGCGTCGAGGCCCGGCGCGAGCGAGGCGAGGATCGGCTCGAGCCGCGCGAAGACCTCTGGCTCGGCGCCCACCATCAGGCAGAACCCCCGCTCGAGCCCCCACACGCCGCCGCTCGTGCCGCAGTCGACGTGATGGATCCCGCGCTCGGCGAGCAGCGAGGCGTGCGCGACATCGTCCCGGTAGTACGTGTTGCCGCCGTCGATCACGACATCGCCCGGCTCGAGATGCTCCGCCAGCTCGGCGATCGTGGCCGAGGTGATCTCGCCGGCGGGCAGCATCACCCACACGGTGCGCGGGGTCTCGAGCGCGGCCACGAACGTCTCGATCGAGGCGGCCCCGGTCGCGCCCTCTGCCTCGAGCCGGGCCACCGCGTCCGGTTCGACGTCGTAGGCCACGCACCGGTGCCCGTCGCGCATCAGGCGCCGGACCAGGTTCGAGCCCATCCGGCCCAGCCCCACCATCCCCAGCTGCATCGGTCGGTCGGTCGTCACGTCGCTCAGCTCCTTCCGGATGTTCCGTCGGCGCCCCGGCCGGCTGCACGCAAGGCACGGTAGCGACGGATCAGGGCGTTCGTCGATCCGTCGTGGGTGAGCTCGGGCTCCTCCACGGCGGTCAGCTCGGGCACGATCCGCTGCGCGAGCGCCTTCCCGAGCTCGACTCCCCACTGGTCGAACGGGTCGATGTCCCAGATGGCAGCCTGCGTGAACACGTCGTGCTCGTAGAGCGCCACGAGCGCGCCGAGCGTACGTGGGGTGAGGCGGTCGGCGAGGATCGTCGTGCTGGGACGGTTGCCCTCGAAGGTCCGGTGGGGCACCAGCCACTCCGGCGTCCCCTCCTCGCGGACCTCGTCGGCGGTCTTGCCGAAGGCGAGCGCCTCCGCCTGAGCGAACATGTTGGACATCAGGAGGTCGTGGTGCTCGCCGAGCGGGTTCCCACTCCGCGCGAACCCGATCAGGTCGAGCGGGATCAGCTGCGTGCCCTGATGCAGGAGTTGGTAGAAGGAGTGCTGGCCGTTCGTCCCGGGCTCGCCCCAGTAGAGCGCGCCGGTCGGGTGATCCACGGGCGCACCGGCGAGCGTCACGCGTTTGCCATTCGACTCCATCGTGAGCTGCTGCAGGTACGCCGGGAACCGGGCGAGGTGCTGCTCATAGGGCATCACGCCCCACGACGTGGTGCCGAAGAACCCGCCGTACCAGACGGCGAGCAGCCCCTTGAGCACCGGAAGGTTCCGCTCGAGCGGGGCGGTCCGGAAGTGCTCGTCCATCTCGTGGGATCCCGCAAGCATGTCGCGGAACGCCTCGGGTCCGATCGCGATCATCGTAGAGAGCCCGATCGCGCTCTCCATCGAGTACCGGCCACCCACCCAGTCCCAGAAGCCGAAGATGTGCTCGGGATCGATCCCGAAGGCACCCACCTCATCGGACGCCGTCGAGACCGCGACGAAGTGTCGGGCGACGGCGGCCTGCTCGCCGAGCCCAGAGACGATCCACTCGCGCGCGGTGCGTGCGTTCGTCATCGTCTCGAGGGTCGTGAACGTCTTCGAGGCGACCACGAAGAGCGTCTCGGCAGGGTCGAGGTCGTGCGTCGCCTCGACGAAGTCGGCCCCATCGACGTTCGAGACGAACCGGAAGATAAGGTCGCGCCGGGCGTAGCCGGCGAGCGCCCGGTACGCCATCGCCGGCCCCAGGTCGGAACCTCCGATACCCACGTTGACGACGGCACGGATCGGACGACCGGTGTGACCCGTCCAGGCGCCGGAACGCACGGCCTCGGCGAACGACGACATGCGGTCGAGCACCTCGTGCACCTGCGCGACCACGTCGACGCCCTCGACCACGAGCGAGGTCCCTCGCGGCATCCGAAGCGCCACGTGCAACGCCGGTCGGTCTTCCGAGACGTTCACGTGCTCGCCCCGGCACATCGCTTCGATCCGCGCGCGGAGCCCGCACGCCTCGGCAAGCGACGCGAGCAACCCGATCGTCTCGTCGGTCAGGCGATGCTTCGCGTAGTCGAGGTAGAGCCCAGCGCCCTCGGCCACCAGACGCTCGCCCCGTCCGGGGTCCTCGGCGAAGAGGTCTCGGAGATGGCGGTCGCCGATCTCGGCGTGATGACGCTGCAGGGCATGCCACTCGGGCCGTCTGATCAGCATCGAGGCCGGCACCTCATCCATCGGCGACCTCGGATACCTGGACGACCTCCCCCTCGGGGCCGGGGGGAGAGCCTTCGACATCGAGGTGCGGCAACACCCGGTCGAGCGCGGGCGGGAGCCGTGAGGGGCTGGCGATCAACGTCATGCTCGGTGGCCAGCGGCGAACCGGCCGACCCGGTACAGCGCGCGGCCCATCCCTCAGGCGTCCTCGGGGGCGCGCGATCACGCGAGCACGATCGTTCGATGCCCGTTGGGTCAACCTGGACACGCGCGCGACCGCATCCTCCTCCGTCGACCTCGCTCCTGACGCCAGGGTGGCGATGCTAACGCGAGCCGGGAGGGAGGGCACCGGTTTCGGGCGCCGGGGGCCTCCGCGTTCAGGCGGACGCACAGTCGACGCACAGCACGGACCAGGGGCGGGCCTCCAGTCGGCCCTCCGGGATCTGGGTCCCGCACCGGTCGCAGGTCCCGTACGTGCCCTCGTCGATCTTGACGAGCGCCCGCTCGACGTCGGCGAGCTTCGCGGCGAGCGCCCCTGCCTGGCCGACCTTCTCGATCCGGTCGATCGCCTGGCTCGTCCCTTCTCCAACTCGTTTGCCGAAGCCGATCGTCGCGGCCGGATCGCGGGACACCGCGGTGAGGTCCCCAAGCTCTTCGGCGAGCCCGTCGCGCTCGGCCTCGAGGACGGCGCGCACAGCATCGAGGTCGATCGCCACGGCCAGCGCCTCAGCGGGCGAGGTCGGGGTCGCCGCCCGATCCCTGGACGCCGCCCTCGTCGTGGGCGCGGAGGACCTCGGGCGCGGCGACCCCCCGCCGCTGTTCGAGCTCCTTGAACACGTCGGTCGCATAGTCCACGCAGAGCACGACGAGATCGCCTGGCCGGGAACGGTCGAGCGCCCGGCGAGCGGCCTCCATCTCATCGAGCTCGACCTCGACCGAACCGGCGCGCGCGCCGCCCGCGCTCATCGCCTCCTCGACGCCCTGGCGGATCAGGTCCGCGGTCTCACCGCGCCGGCGGCCGCGTGCATGCCGGTCCTCGCGCACGATCACCTCGTCGAAGTATCGGGCGGCGACGCGCCCGAGCTCCCACATGTCCTCGTCGCGTCGGTCGCCGGCGGTCGCGACGACGGCCACGCGGAGGTTCGCGGTCCACGATGCCTCCCCGGGACGCTCCCCCGCGGGCGCGTCGGCCGTGAGGCGCTCGACGAAGTCCCCGAGCGTCTCGAGCCCGGCCGCGTTGTGGGCGTAGTCGATCACGACCGTGACGCCGTCGATGTCGAAAACGTTCAGCCGTCCGGGCGCCTGATAGATCGACGTGGTGAACGACCGGAGCCCCTGGCGGATGTCGTGGAGGTGCGCGCCGGCGGCGTGCGCGGCGGCCGCGGCGGCCATCGCGTTCTGCACCATCATGCGGGCCTTACCCTCGAAGGTGGCCGGCAGCGTGTGCACCCATGCGATCGGCATCGTGCGCCGGCCCTCCTTGATCACCATCATCTCGCCGCGCGGTCCCCTCTCGAGCACGACGGCCTTGCGCCCGCGGCGGATCCACCGCTCGACGAGATCGTGCTTCTCACGCATCGTGAACAGGATCACGTTGCCGCTGCAGTGCCGGCGCATCTCCAGCACGAGCGGGTCGTCGGCGTTCAGCACCGCGGTGCCGTTGCGGGGCACCGCCTCGACCGGCACCTGCTTGACGGCGGCGAGCTGTTCCAGCGTGTCGATCTCGCGGAGCCCCAGATGATCGCCGGTGACGTTCAGGACCACCGCCACGTCGTTGCGCTGGTACCCCAGTCCCTCCCGCAGGATCCCGCCGCGGGCGACCTCGAACACCGCGAAGTCGATCCGGGGGTTCTGCAGGACCATCTGGGCGGACTTCGGTCCGCTCGCGTCGGCGCGGCGCACGAGGCGCTCGTCGATGTAGATCCCGTCGGTAGTGGTAACGCCGACGTCGCGCCCGATCCCCCGGAAGATGTGCGCGATCATCCGCGTGGTCGTGGTCTTGCCGTTCGACCCGGTGACCGCGACGATCGGGATCCTGCTCGGGGTGCCCGGCGGGAAGAGCCCGTCGACCACGTGTTTCGCCACGTACTGCGGCTCGCCCTCGGTGGGGTGCGTGTGCATCCGGAACCCTGGCGCGGCGTTCACCTCGACGATCGCCCCGCCCGACTCGCGCACGGGCTGCGAGATGTCGGGCGCCAGGAAGTCGATCCCCGCGACGTCGAGCCCGACGACCCTGGCGGCCTCCTCGGCGATCTCGACGTTGTCCTCGTGCGCCTCCCACGTCCGGTCGATCGAGATGCCGCCCGTGGACATGTTCCCGGTCGCGGCGAGCAGCACCCGCTCGCCCTTGGGCGGTACCTCGTCGATCCCGAATCCCTGCTTCTTCAGGAGCTCCATCGCGGCCTCGTCGACTTTGATCCGGGTGAGGACCTTCTCGTGGCCGATCCCGCGCCGCGGATCCTGGTTCTCCTTGTCGACAAGCCACCGGATCGTGTGCTTACCGTCGCCCGTGACGTGGGCCGGCACCCGCTCGGCGATCGCGACCATGCGGCCGCCGATCACGAGGACGCGGTAGTCGCTCCCGGTCACGAATGACTCCACGACCACGAACCCACGACGCGACTCCTTCTGCGCGCGACGGAACCCGGTGCGCACGGCGCGCTCGGTGCCCAGGTCCAGGCCCACGCCCCGGCCGTGGTTCCCGTCGAGCGGCTTCGTCACGACGGGGAACCTGATCCGGCCCGCGGCGGCGACCGCGGCATCCTCGGTGCGCACGACCTCGCTTCGCGGCACGGGCAGACCCGCCGACGCCAGCAGCTGGTTCGTCATCTTCTTGTCGCCGGCGATGTCGACCGCGAGGGCACTCGTCATCGACGTCATCGTCGCCCGGATCCGCTGCTGGTACTTGCCCTGGCCGAGCTGCACGAGCGAGTGCTCGTTCAGGCGCATCCACGGGATGTCGCGCGTGACGGCCTCGTCGATGATCGCCTGGGTCGAGGGCCCGAACTGCCGTCGCTCGGCGAGTAGGATCAGCCGTTCGAGCTCCGCGTCGAAGTCGAAGTCGGGGTCGGCCTTGATCAGGTGGTTCACGAGCCGGACGGCCATCTTGCCCGCCTCGACCCCGACGGTCTCTTCGGCGTAGCCGTAGATCACGTTGTAGTGGCCGGGGTGACCGGCGCTCCGGGTCTTCCCGCGCGAGATGTGGGCGCCGGACTCGCGTTGGAGCTCGAGCGCCACGTGCTCGGCCACGTGCCCGAGCCACGTGCCGTCCTCGAGCCGTTCGCGGAACCCACCCCGCTTGCCGAGCGAACAGGAGTGCTCGCCGACGCCGGGAAGCGCCTTCAGCAGCTTCGCGTTGAACCCTCGGATCGTGTTCGAGGGCCAGTGTTCCAGCGAGCCGAGGTCGACGAGCAGCCGGATGCTGGGCTCGTAGGACCAGTAGTTCGGGCCGCGGAAGACCTGGGCCTGCAGGATCGTGAGATCGGGACGGAGCGGCGGCTTCTTGGTCGACGGCTCGCTCTTGCGCTCGGCGCGCGCGGCTCTGGTCCGCGTCACCTCGGAGGTCACTCTGAGGCCTCTCGCTCGGCGGTGAGGGCGCGCGGTCCCGCCAGCAGCTCCCGCCGCCGCAGATCGAACCAGTACCCGCTGGGCAGCGAGTGCAGGACGGCGCCCGACACCATGAGCGGTTTATACCCCTTTCCCCGATAGGCGTCGGTCTTGACGTGGCGGCCGTCGACGATCGTCACGGCACCCCGCCCGATCACGTGGAGCGTTCCGTCGTCGAACACGAGCGCGCATGTGTCCTCGTCGAGGCCGACCCCGAGGAGCGACGGCGACTGGGCCACGAGCGCCATCAGCCGGCCGATCCGTCCCCGTTGCTCGAAATGCTGGTCGATCACGAGCCCGCCGAGGATCCCGAGCCCCGCCGAGAGCTGCACCATGCGGTTCTTCGGGGTCGGGCCCGCGGAGCCGTATGCCACCATGTGGCTCGCCATCGCGCTCGCCCCCGCGCTGGTCCCGGCGAGCACGGCGCCGCGGTCGTGCGCCAGGAACAGGGCGTCCCCCACTCGCGTGCCCGCGATCACCTGGGTCAGCCGCGACTGGTTCCCGCCGGTCAGGAAGACGCCCGTGGCGTCGCGGAGGAGGGCCGCGGCGTCGGGGTCGTCGGCCTCCTCCCGCTCCTCGGGCCGCAGGCCGCTGACACGGCCGATCCCCAGCGCTGAGAACAGCTCACGGTAGAGGACGGTGGCCTCGTCGCCGAGCGAGGATGCGGTCGAGATCACCACCACGTGGCCGTCGGCGCCACCCGCGAACTTCGCGAACCGCGAGAGGATCACCTTGTCGCGGAACCTGTCCTCGGCCCCGCCGATCGCCATCACGGGTCCCGCCGTGCCGAGGTTCGCGATCGACCGGAGGTCGCGGCCCTTCGTCATCCGCGCAGTGTAGCGGCACCGTACGGCGCGGCCGCCTATCCTCCCACCGATGACCGCGTTCGAGATCCCGCTCCTGGGGCCGGCCGGCGAGCCGGTCGATCTCGCGCGTACCCTCGCCTCCCACGGCTTCGCGACCCTCGCGCCCCTGGGGCTCGACGAGGCTGCGCGCACGCTCGAGGTCACGGTCCGCCCCGTCCGGGGCCGCCCGCGTCGGGCGCGGATCGGGCCCGGAAGGCGCGGACGGGCGCGGATCGACGTCCTCGGCCCGCGGCCCGGGCCGCGTGTCCTCGCGGACGTCGAGCAGGGGATCCGGCACGTGCTCCGCCTCGAGCAGGACCTGTCCGGCTTCTACGCCCGCGCCGCCGCCGACCCCGAGCTCTCGTGGGTCGCGACCGGCGCCGGCCGGATGCTCCGCAGCCCCACGGCGTTCGAGGACGTCGTGAAGACCGTCTGCACGACCAACTGCGCCTGGAGTGCGACCGTGCGGATGGTGAACGCGCTCGTCTCGGAGCTCGGCGAGCCCGCGATCGGCGGCGAAGGACCGTTGACCCACGCGTTCCCCACTCCGCTCGCGATGGCCGACGCGCCCGAGTCCTACTACCGGGAGACGGTCAGGGCCGGGTACCGGGGTGCCTACCTCAGGCAGCTGGCGTCCATGGTGGCCGGCGGGGAGCTGGACCTCGAGGCGCTCGCGGCAGCGCCCCCCCAAACGCTTCCGGACGAGGAGCTCGAGGCACGGCTCCTCGCCCTGCCCGGCGTCGGGCCCTACGCGGCCGCCCACATCATGATGACGATGGGCCGCAACCACCGGTTGATCCTCGACAGCTGGACGCGTCCGACGTACGCGCGCCTCCGCGGCCGCACGAAGGCGGTCCCAGACGCGACGATCCGACGGCGGTTCGCGCGGTACGGAGAGCACGCGGGGCTGGCGTTCTGGCTGTTCGTCACCCGCGACTGGATCGACTGAGAGGGTTGCCCCGCACCGGGAACGAGGGTCATACTGCCTCGGGCCCTCCGGCCCGCCCCCGACCGAAACGAGCGACCCGATGACGGTGCCCTTATGGCGGCCACGAGCCGTGCCACGAGGCTGGTCCCGCGCCCCGCGCGGCGGCTGTACCGGTCCTGGCGTGCCGAGAAGCGCACGCTCCGCCAGGGCCTGGTCGCGCTCACCCTCAGCACAGCCGCATCGTTCGTCGCAGGGCTGATCCTCGCCTCGATCACGCACACGCTCTCCGTCCTGCCCGGGCTGCTCGTCCTGATCCCTGCCGCGGTCGGTATGCGCGGCACGATCTTCGGGGCGATCGGCGCGCGGCTGGGCACCGCGTCCGCGGCCGGTACCTTCGAGGCCAACCTGAAGCGCGGCGGCGTGCTCGCCCAGAACGTCGAGGTGGCGTTCGTCACGACGTTCACGTCTTCCCTGTGGCTCGCCGCGCTCGCGAAGGTGGCGACGTCGGCCTTCGGCGAGTCGTCGATCTCGTTCTGGGACCTCGTCACGATCTCGGTGGTCGGCGGCTTCCTCGGGTCGGTGCTGATCCTGCTCGTCACGCTCCTGCTCTCGGTCGTCTCGTACCGGCGCGGCTACGACCTGGACTCGGTCGCGACCCCGATGGTCACGGCCCTGGGCGACATGGGGACGCTGCCCCTCCTGTACCTCGCGACCTTCCTGATCCGTTACGACACCCTGAACGCGATCGTGGCCGGTCTCTGCATCGTCGTCACGGTGCTGGCGGTCCTCAGGATGGCGCTGCGCGGCGACCCCGGCGTGCGCCGGATCGTGCTGGAGATGACGGCGGTGATCG
>Ga0247826_10000189_pt1 | contig 10561 bp, 8 predicted proteins | sample 12C_Control_Day1_FD_200152 | JGI IMG/M metagenome (GOLD analysis project Ga0247826, IMG submission 200152) | Soil microbial communities from agricultural site in Penn Yan, New York, United States - 12C_Control_Day1 | ecosystem: Environmental > Terrestrial > Soil > Agricultural land | place: USA... | reverse complement strand
GCTGATCGCGAGCGCGATCGGTCCGACGAGATACGCGGTTCCGATGCTCGCGATCAGCAGGACGCGGAGGATCTCTTCGCTCGCGTAGGCGACCGACGAGAGCGCGTCCGACGAGAACACGGGGAGCGCGAGGATCTTGGGGAGCAGCGTGTGCTCGAGCTTGCCGCTCGACACGGCGCGGCCCACCAGGATCCGCTTCGTGACACCGCCGTGAGGGGTCGCCGTCTTCGACATGCGGCACAGAGACTACGGCGCGGACACGAGGTGCGACGCACCGGGGTGGTAGGGCACGCTCGTCACCACGACACCCGGCTCGAACAGCAGCAGACGCTTGAAGTAGAGGCCCGTCTGGTTGTGTAGGAGGTTCTCCCACCAGTGCCGGGGGATCACCTCCGGGAGGACGACGGTCACGATCGTGTCGCCTCGCGCCGTCTGGCGCCTGATCTCATCGAGCAAGGGCGCCCCCAGGTCTCGGAACGGCGCCTCGACCAGGATCAGGGGGATCTGCATCTCGCGCTCGTGCCATCCGGCGATCACCGCCGGTCCCTCCTCGGGATCGGCCAAAAGGAACATCGCCTCGGCCGACGTCGGGTGCAGGGCCGCTGCGTAGATGACCGCGCGCACGACCGCATCGTTCACGCCCGGCACCGGCACGAGCACCACGCTGCGGTTGGGTTCCACGGGCCGTGTCGCGGCCGAGGCGGCCACCTCTCCGGGCACCAACGGGACATCCGTGACCACCACACCGGGCTCGAACAACAGCGAGAGCTTGAGGCGCAGCGTCTCCCGGTGCCGCAGGAACTGAGACGCGGTGCGCTTCATCAGTCGCTCAGGAACCACGACCGTGACGAAGGTATCCGGTCGATCGCTGGCGCCGCGCACGAGCGAGCGGACGTTGGCGGCGAGGCCGTGATGGGGATGCGGCAGCGGGGCCAACTCACCGAACCGCGGCGCCACGGCGAGCCACATCGAGGCCATCTCGGCGAACCGCTCCTCCGATCCCGTGTAGACGGCCTGGAGGTGCTCCGGGCGAACGGCCCGCAGGTACGCGACCGCGTCCAGGGTCGCGGGACCGAGATCGTGGACCAGCAGGACGAACCGGTTCGCGGCGCGGGTCTTCCCCGAGATGGCCTGTCCCTGCAGGAGGTGCCCGATCGCGACGTAGTGACGGTGGATCCCGAGGAAGAGCAGGACGATCACCGGCATCGCGGCGATCACGATCCAGGCGCCGCCCTTCCACTTCGTGATCGTGACGACGACCAAGACGAGACCCGTGGTCGCGGCGCCGATCCCGTTGATCACGGCGCTCCGGGCCCATCGCGGTTCCGTGGCCTTCAGCTTGAACCAGTGGCGGACCATCCCGGACTGCGAGAGCGTGAACGCCGTGAAGACCCCGACCACGTAGAGCTGGATCAGCCGCGTGAGCTGCGCGTCGTACACGTAGATCAGGAGCACCGCCAGCGAGGCCAGCACGATCACGCCGTTCGAGTAGACGAGCCGGTCTCCACGGTTCCGGAACTGCGACGGCATGAACCGGTCGCGAGCCAGGATCGAGGACAGACGGGGGAAGTCCTGGAACGCGGTGTTGGCGGCCAGCACCAGGATGCCGGCCGTGAACACCTGGAGCAGGACGAACCCGAGGCCACCTCCGTAGACGGTGCGACCGATCTGGGCGAGGACCGACGTCGAGGCGGCGATCTCTTCGTTCGTCCTGACGTGCAGCACCTGGGTCATCACCGTGATGCCGAGGAACATCGTGATCGCCAACCCCCCCATGATCGCCAGCGTCGATGCGGCGTTCTTCGACTGCGGACGCCGGAACGCCTGCACCCCGTCGGCAATCGCCTCGACGCCCGTCAGGGCCGTGGCCCCCGACGCGAACGCCCGCGCGAGCAGGAAGAGAGTCAGCGTCGCCGTCGCCTCCAGCTCGACGGTCGCGGTCGCGGCTACGGGACACCCGCCGAGGCAGCGGGCGAACCCGACCAGGAGGGTGAGCGCCACCATCGCGACGAACCCGTACGTGGGCAGCGCGAACAGCATGCCCGCCTCCTTCACCCCACGGAGGTTCGCGAGGGTAACGAGCAACACGAGTCCGGTCGCGAGCGCCACGCGGTGCTCGGCCAACGACGGCACGGCCGAGGTGATCGCGACCGTGCCCGCCGTGATGCTCACGGCGACCGTCAGCACGTAGTCGATCAGGATCGCCGCCGCCGCGACCAGCCCGGGTACCGTCCCCAGGTTCTCCCGCGCGACGATGTAGGACCCTCCGCCGCGTGGGTACGCCCTGACGGTCTGGCGGTACGACGTGACGACGATCAGGAGCAGGGTAGCGATGCCGATCGCGATCGGCAGCTTGTAGCGAAGCGCTGCCGCCCCGGCGAGCGCCAGCACGAGCATCATCTCCTCCGTCGCGTACGCCACCGAGGAGAGCGGGTCGGACGAGAAGACGGGCAGCGCCAGGAACTTCGGGAGCAGCTGATGCTCGGCCTTGTCGGTGGAGATCGCACGGCCGACCAACAGGCGCTTCAGCGACCCACCGACGCCGACGCTCGAAGGGCGAGAGACCGACGACACGGCAAGCATCGTACGCCGAGGCCGCCGTGGCGGGTCTAGCCGGACGCCTCCCCCACCCAGCGATAGCCCACGCCGGGCTCGGTCACGATCAGCTCCGGGGCCTGCGCATCGTCGCCGAGCTTCTTGCGCAAGGCTCGGACATACGTGCGTAGGTAGGTGGTCTCCGTTCCGTACCCCTGACCCCAGACCTTGCGGAGGAGCCACTGGTGGGTCAGGAGCTTGCCCGGGTTCGCCACGAGCGCCTCCAGGAGCCCGTACTCGGTCGGGGTCAGGTGCACCTGCTCCCCGTCGCGTGAGACGAGGCGCCGGGCGAGGTCGACCTCGAGCGAGCCGAAGGTCAGCACGGGGGCGATCGGCTCCTCGGGGGCCGTGCGCCGCATGGCCGCTCGCGCTCGGGCGAGCAGCTCCTCCATCCCGAACGGCTTCGTGACGTAGTCGTCGGCGCCGACGTCCAGAGCCGCGACCTTGTCCTGCTGACCCTCGCGCACCGAGAGCACGATCACCGGGACGTCGCTGAAGGCGCGCACGCGCCGGATCACCTCGGTGCCGTCCATGTCGGGGAGCCCGAGGTCGAGCAGCACGAGATCGGGCGCCTGCTCGGCCACCCCGACCACACCCTCCTCGCCGGTGCCGACCGTGGCCACCTCGTACCCGTGCGCCTCGAGGCTCGTGCGCAGGGCCCGCCGGATCTGCGGCTCGTCGTCGACCACCAGGACCCGGCTCACTCCTCCCCCTCACCGATCGGGATCTCGAACACCACGGCCGCACCCCCGCCCGGAGCTCCCTCCACCCAGATCCGGCCCCCGTGCGCCGTGACGATCGCCTTCGCGATCGCGAGGCCCAGCCCGCTCCCCGGCATCTCCGGGCTCCGGCCGCCACGATAGAACGCCTCGAAGACCCGCTCGCGCTCTTCCGGCGGGATCCCGGGGCCACGGTCGCTCACGCGGACCTGCACGGCCTCGCGGAACACCCCGGCCGAGACCTGTATCTCACTCCCAGCCGGCGTGTACCGGGCCGCGTTCTCCAGCAGGTTCGTGAGCACCTGGTCTAGCTGCATCTCGTCGACCAACACATCCGGCAGGTCGGGACGGATCTTCGTCTCCACGCGGATCCCCTGCGCCTGCAACCGCGGACGCATACGCGCCAGCACCGCGCCGACTATCTCGTCGACCGGCGCCGCCTGACGGGTCGGGATCAGCGCGCCGGCGCGGATCTTCGCGAGGTCGAGGATGTTGCCCACGAGCCGGTTCAGGCGGTCCGTCTCCTCGAGGATCGTCGTGAGGAGCTCGCGCTCCTGTTCGGGGTCGTAGTCGACCGACGGGTCGAGCAGGCTCGTCACGCCCGCCTTGATCGAGGCGAGCGGGGTCCGCAGATCGTGCGTGACCGAGGAGAACATCGCCGCGCGCAGCTGGTTCGTCTCGGCGTCGAGCTGCGCCATGCGCACGCGGACGTCGAGCCGCGCACGGTCCAAGGCCGCGGCTGCCTGCTTGGCCGCCGCCTCGAGCAGGAGCTCCTCGTCCTTCGTGAGGGCCCGGCGGCCCATCGGCCGCTCCGCCTCGAGGGTCCCGAACGAGACCGCTCCCACGACGAGCGGGACCAGCGCCTTGGGCCCCCCCGGCTCGACGCCCGGGCGCTCAGCCCTGGCGTGCAGGGGTTGCCCGTCGAGCTCCACCAGGATGTCGCACGATGCCAGCCCGAACGGATCCAGCAGGATGTTCGCGAAGTCGTCGAGCACGCGGTCCGGGATCTCGCCGGTCAGGAGCTTCGACGAGAGGTACCCGAGGAGCCGAGCCTCGCGCTCCCGCCGGGCGGCGCGGGCGCGATCCTCGGTCGCCCCTCCGACCAGCAGGCCGACGACCAACGCCACCGCGAGGAACACGATCGCGGCCACCACGTCCTCGGCACCGTCGAGTTGCAGCGAGAACCGTTCGGTCCCGAACAGGAACGGCAGCGTGAAGGAGGAGATCACCGCCGCCAGCAGGCCGCTCCACAGTCCCCCGGCGACCGCCGCGATCACGCAGGCCAGCAGGAATACGGCGATCGCACTGGCGGGGCCGCTGGTGGCGAGCGGCACGGAGACGATCGCCGCGACCGCCGGCGCGAGGAACGCGATCACCACACCTCGCAGAGTGAACGCGTGCGAGCGGGGCTCGTCCGGAGTCGGTCGGTTCACGGATCTCACGCTAGCGGCTTTCACGCGATCTTCACGGGAGCCCCCGGATCCTTCACGGGGCTTTCACGGCTCGTGCCCGAGACTTCAAGCACGGAGTCACCCATCCTCCGAGTCTCATCGCCCGGGGGACCGCCGACACCCTCCAGTCGGCAGTCCCTCGGGCACCGTCCTGTTCGGGCCCGGTTGATACGGCACGTTGGCGGCCCGCCGTCCTTCACGCCTTCTTCACGCCGGACCCGCTCTTCCTAGCGCGGCCCTCACGCCGACGCGTCGACCCTTGAGGGACAACGAGTCTGGCCAAGGACACCGCTGGGAATGGGAACGCGAACCGAACCGCTCACCGCACCGCCACCCGCGACCGGCGCCGCCCCATACCGCGAACAGGCCGGCCTCAAGCGCATCCTCCTCGGGCCGGCGCTCCCCACGGCGCATCTCGTGCACGAGCGCCTGGGAAAGGTCGCGGCGCTCGCGATCTTCTCCTCCGACGCGCTGTCGTCCGTGGCCTACGCGTCCGAGGAGATGCTGAAGACCCTCTTCATCGCCGGGTTCGGCGCTGTCGCCTTCTCCCTCGTGATGCCGCTGACGCTCGCGATCGTCGGTGTGCTCTCGATCCTGATCTTCAGTTACCGGCAGACGATCAAGGCGTACCCTTCCGCTGGCGGTGCGTACATCGTGACGAAGGACAACTTCGGCCTGCTCCCCGCCCAGGTCGCCGGCGTCGCGCTCCTGACCGATTACGTGCTCACCGTCGCCGTGTCCGTGTCGGCCGGCGTGGCGGCGATCATCGCCGCGGCGCCGGGTCTGCACGTATTCCGCGTACCGATAGCAGTGATCTTCATCTGCCTGATCGCACTCGGGAACCTCCGCGGCGTGCGGGAGTCGGGGAAGATCTTCGCCGCGCCTACGTACTTGTTCATCCTGAGCGTCATCTCGCTGATCGGGATCGGGCTCGTGCGACTCGCGACCGGGTCCCTCGAGCCGGGGCAGGCAGCGGCGACCAGTGGGCAAGGGCTCGGACTGCTCGCGGGCGTTCCGCTCTTCATCGCGCTGCACGCGCTCGCCTCGGGAAGCGCCGCCATGACCGGCGTCGAGGCGATCTCCAACGGGGTCCCGGCCTTCAAGCCACCCGAGTGGCGCAATGCGCAGAAGACGCTCACGGTCATGGGCCTGACCCTCGGGATCATGTTCGTGGGGATCTCGTTCCTCGCGTCACGTCTGCATACCGCGCCGGACTTCACGGGCAGATCGACGGTGCTCGCAGACATCGGCAAGGAGGTGTTCGGCCAGACCGGGCTCGGCTTCGGGGCGTTCCTGGTGCTGCAGGTGGCCACGACCCTGATCCTCGTGCTCGCCGCGAACACGGCCTTCGCTGACTTCCCGCGGTTGGCGAACTTCCACGCCGACGACAACTTCCTGCCTCGGCAGTTCACGACCCGCGGGCACCGATTGGTGTTCTCGAACGGGATCATCGCCCTCGCCGGCGCCGCGGCGGTGCTCGTGATCGTCTTCCGGGCCGATGTGACGCGGCTGATCCCGTTCTACGCGATCGGCGTCTTCACGTCGTTCTCGCTCTCGCAGGCGGGGATGGCGAAGCGCCATCTCAGGCTGCGGGAGCCCGGCTGGAAGCTCGGCCTGGTGATCAACGGGGCCGGAGCCGTCGCGACGGCGGTCGTCCTGGTGGTCATCTCGATCACGAAGTTCGCCGAGGGGGCGTGGGCCGTGATGGTGCTCGTCCCGGTGCTCGTCTGGCTGCTGATGCGCATGAACAATCAATACGAGCGCGAGCGCGATGAGCTGGAGGAGGACCTGCAGTCCTACGCGGCTATCCCGCGCGACCGTCCGATGGCCCTGCTGCTCGTCCGGGACCTCGACCCCAGGACGATCCACGCCCTTCAGTACGCGAAGACCCTGCGCACCGAGACGCTCGCGGTCCATCTCGAGGACGACCCGATGCACACGCTCCTGTTGGAGTCCGCGTGGCAGCGGGCGGGTCTCCAGGACGACGTGCCGCTCCGGGTCGCGCGCGGACGTGGGGACGAGGGGGAGCGCCTCGCGGGGTTCGTGGGCGCGCTCTCGGCCGAGCGCGACATCACGGTGCTCGTTCCGGTGGCGCACGACGTATCCGCGCTCGAACGGTTCTCGGAGTCGCGCGATGGGACGAGGCTCACGCGGGCGCTCCTCCCCTACGAGCATGTCCGTGTGACGCTCGTGCGAGATCATCCCGACGGCGTCCACCCGCTGTCGCACGACGAGCACGGGAACCCGGTGGTCAAGCTGACGCCGCGAGGGATGCACACGAGCGTGGTCCTGGTCGACAAGCTCGACCGGGCCGTGCTGCGGGCGGTGGCCTACGCGCTCACCCTGGGGGCCACCGAGGTGCGAGCGGTCCACGCCGCGGTCGACCCCGACCGCGCGATGCACCTCGCCGACGCATGGATGGCCAGCGGGGTGCCTGTCGCGCTCGACGTCGTCGAGTGCTGGGACCGCAACGTTCCACGGACGCTCGAGGAGGAGGTCATCCAGCTCGGCCACCGCGGAGCCGAGGTCACCGTGGTGATGCCCCGGCGGGACTTCCCGAAGCTTCGTCAGCGGCTCCTGCACGACCGAACGAGTCGACGGATCATCCGCCGGCTGGGGCACCATCCGCACGTCGACGTGGCGGCGGTGCCGTACTACTTCGCCCCCAGGATGAAGGCAACGCCACCGCTGTCGGCCCCCTCGAGCGTCGGATAGGCTGGCCCACATGCGCGTGATCATCATGGGATGCGGTCGAGTGGGCTCCGAGCTCACCGTCGGACTCTGCGAGGGCGGGCACGACGTCGCGATCATCGACAAGCGCGAGTCGGCCTTCCAGCGGCTCCCACCGGGCTTCAACGCCCGCACGTTCGTGGGGCTCGGGTTCGACCGCGACGTGCTCCAGGAGGCCGGTATCAGAGAGGCCGACGCGTTCATCGCGGTCTCGAGTGGCGACAACTCGAACATCGTCTCGGCCCGGGTCGCGCTCGAGCACTATCACGTGCCGAAGGTGATCGCTCGCATCTACGATCCGCGGCGCGCCGAGATCTACGAGCGGCTCAACATCCCCACCGTGGCCACCACGACATGGGGCGTGAAACAGATCCAACTGATGCTGTTCCACGATCGCAACGAGATCCGCGAGGCGATCGGAGGCGGGGCTCTGCTGCGGATGCGCGTGCCGGTACCCGCGCACCTCGTGGGCAAGTCGGCGAACGCGATCGACGTGCCCGGAAGGATCCTCACCGCGGGCGTGTCTCGCGGGGGCGGAGGGTTCATCCCTACCCCGAACAGCACGCTGCAGGAGGGCGACTACCTCGTGGTGATGATGGCTAAAGACAGCATGGACCTGTTCGACGAACAGATCGCCGCCCCCGGGGAGCACCACTGATGCGCGTCGTCGTGACGGGCGGCGGTGCCGTGGGGCGCCACCTCTCGGCGGACCTGGCCGCGCGCGGCCACGACGTCACCCTGATCGAGCAGGATTCCGGGGTCGTGGACAAGGTGCGACCGATCGTGCCCGACGTGCGCGTCGTGCTCGGTGATGCGTGCGAGCCGTGGGTGCTCGAGGAGGCCGAGCTGTCGCTCGCCGAGGTCGTGGTCGCGGCCACCGGCGACGACGAGGACAACCTCGTGACGTCGCTCCTCGCCAAGCAGGAGTTCGCCGTCCCCCGCGTCCTGGCGCGCGTGAACCACCCGAAGAACGAGTGGCTCTTCAACGATCAGTGGGGCGTCGATGCCGCGGTCTCGCCACCGCACATCCTCACGGCGATGGTCGAGGAGGCGGTCACGGTGGGCGACCTCGTCCGCCTTATCCGGCTCGAGGGCGGCCGCGTGTCGATCGTCGAGATGACGCTCCCCGAGGTGGCGCCGTCGATCGGCCGGCCGATCTACGAGCTCCGGCTTCCGACCGACGCCGCGATCGTGGCGATCCTCCGTGATGGGCACGTCGTGATCCCGCAGCCCGAGACGGTGCTCGCGGCGGGCGACGAGGTCGTTGCGCTCTCGAACGTGGCGTCCGAGCGAACGCTGCGCGACGCGATCGTCGGCGCCGAGACACCCGGCGGGGTTCCGTCCGACGACGCCGCCCAGGTCGAGTTGGGCGAGTAGGGCAGCTGGCTTCAGCCGCCCGCGACGACCTGCCGCAGGAGCCGGTCTCGTTCGAGTACCAGCGTCAGCTGGTCCGAGAATGCGTTGATGATCCGACGTTCCGACGGGTCGAGCGGCGGCCGCATCCCGCGGAGCACGAGCACTCCCAGGTTCCGGCGGTCGAGGTTCAACGCGATCCGTTCCTCGGCCGGTCCGAGCGCGGGTTCGAGTTCCGTGCCGGGCGCTCCGACCACCACCTGACGCTGCAGCCCTCCGAGATCGGCCCGAGGCGAGATCAGCAGCTCCGCCTCGCGGAAGTGGAAGCGCGTGACGATCATCCGGAGCACGAGCGCGTATCGCTCCCCCTCGCGGCCGGGATCGACGAGCGCCCGAGCCAACTCCTGCTGGATCTGGAGCTCGTGCGCGCGCGCTTCCGCCGCCTCGGCACGTGCGCGGGCGCGTGCTAGGAGCACCGCGATCAGTACCGCGAGGCCCAGGAACGAGAGCAGCACCCACACGTACTCGTCGCGAGCGAGCCGCAAGGTCCCATACGGTGGCAAGAAGAAGTAGTTCAACGCGAAGAACGCGAGCACGGCGGCCACGAGTCCGGGCCACAGGCCCCCCACCATCACCGTGAGCACCACCAACGCCATGAACGCGAACCCGTGGCTGAGCGGCGTGATGTCGTCGCGCGAGGGCAAGAAGGCGAGGATCAACAGCAACGTGCCGAGGATCGCGACGACGTAGCCAACCACGAGCTGTCGCCGCCCGCGCGCGAGGAAGGCCCGAGTCGTCGGTTCCCTTTGGGCGGGCGGGGTCGGTCGGTCCGTCATCGGATCCTCCTCACTCACTGCGCTCGAACCGATACCCCATGCCCGCCTCCGTGATGAAGAACCGCGGGCGAGCCGGATCGGGTTCGAGCTTGCGGCGGATCTGCGCCATGTAGACGCGCAGGTAGTTGGTCTCATCCTCGTAGCGGGGACCCCAGACCTCCTGGAGGAGCTGGCGCTGGCTCACGAGCTTGCCGGGACGCCGGACGAGCGACTCCACCAGGCCCCATTCCGTGGGGGTCAGATGCACCTCGTTCCCGTCGGCCGACGCCACCTTCTTCGCGGCGAGATCGACCGTGAAGGCGTCGGTCTCGACGACGGCCGCCTCGCCCGCGGGGGTAGCGCGGCGTTCGGCCGCCCGGAGCCGGGCGAGGAGCTCGTTCATCCCGAACGGCTTCTCAACGTAGTCGTCGGCGCCAGCGTCGAGCGCCTCCACCTTGTCGCGCTCCTGGTCGCGGGCCGACAGCACGATGATCGGGGTCCGTGTCCATGTCCGGAGGCCGCGGATCACTTCCACACCGTCGATGCCGGGCAGGCCGAGGTCGAGGATCACGACATCGGGGAGCGTCGTCGCAGCGATCGTCAGCGCCCGCTCGCCGTCGGGCGCGGTGTCGACCTCGTACCCGCGGGCTCGCAGGTTCGTCCCGAGGCCGCGGAGGATCTGCGGCTCATCGTCGACCACGAGGACCCGCGTCACGCCGCCTCCTCGAACGACATCACCATCGTGAGCCCGCCCCCCGGCGTGTCTTCGATCGTCAGCTCGCCGCCCATCGCCTCGACGAATCCCCTCGCGACGGCGAGACCGAGACCGACACCCGCGCCGAGGGAACGGTCGCCCAGCCGCTGGAACGGCTCGAAGACGCGGTCACGCTCTGACGGC
>Ga0247826_10000188_pt1 | contig 10572 bp, 11 predicted proteins | sample 12C_Control_Day1_FD_200152 | JGI IMG/M metagenome (GOLD analysis project Ga0247826, IMG submission 200152) | Soil microbial communities from agricultural site in Penn Yan, New York, United States - 12C_Control_Day1 | ecosystem: Environmental > Terrestrial > Soil > Agricultural land | place... | reverse complement strand
CTCGAGAGGCTCAAGCTGAACGACGCGGCGCTCTTCTACGAGCCGGAGACGTCGCAGGCCCTCGGCTTCGGGTTCCGCTGCGGCTTCCTGGGGCTCCTGCACATGGAGATCGTCCGCGAGCGCCTCGAGCGCGAGTTCGACCTCGACCTGCTCGTCACTGCGCCGAACGTTGCTTACAACGTCAAGCAGAAGAACGGTGACTGGCTCGAGGTGCACAACCCGGCCGAGATGCCGCGCGAGATCGAGGAGGTGCAGGAGCCGTACGTCCGCGCCCAGGTGATCGTGCCGAAGGACTACGTCGGCGCCGTGATGGAGCTCTGCACCGAGAAGCGCGGGCGCTTCGACCACATGGAGTACCTGTCGGAGAGACGCGTGCTGCTCACGTACGACCTGCCGCTCGGCGAGATCGTGCTCGACTTCTACGACCAGCTGAAGTCGCGCACCCGCGGCTACGCGAGCTTCGACTACGACATCGCCGGATTCCGCGACGGCAACCTCGCCCGCGTGGACGTCCTCGTCGGGGGTGAGCAGGTCGACGCGCTGTCATTGATCGCCCATCGCGACGCCGCCTACGAGCGCGGTCGCCTCCTCGTCGAGCGGCTCCGCGAGGAGATCCCGCGACAGATGTTCGACGTCCCGATCCAGGCTGCGATCGGCTCCCGGGTGATCGCGCGGGAGACGGTCAAGGCGAAGCGCAAGGACGTGCTCGCGAAGTGCTACGGCGGCGACATCAGCCGCAAGCGCAAGCTGCTCGAGAAGCAGAAGGCCGGAAAGCGGCGAATGAAGCAGGTCGGCGGGGTCGAGGTCCCGCAGTCCGCCTTCCTCGCCGTGCTCAACCTCGACGGCGAGAAGAAGAAGCAGTGAGCCGGCGGGGGGCGGCCGCCGGGCACGGCGTCGCTTCCGAGCGGCCGTGACCGGCGTCGCCAGCGACGTCGCTCACGAGGCGCCGAACGGCGCCGTCCGCCACCTGTACGTCCACCTGCCGTTCTGCGTCCACCGGTGCGGGTACTGCGACTTCGTCACCGCCGTCGGCCGGCGCGACGAGCACTCCGGGTACGCGGCGGCGGTGGTCGCGGAGCTCGACCGGGAGCGCGGCTGGCTCGCCGACCGGGTGGAGACCGCCTTCATCGGGGGCGGGACGCCGACGTTCACCGAGCCCGACGCCCTCGCGGTCGTCCTCGATCGCCTCCCGGCCGTCGACGAGCTGACCCTGGAGGCGAACCCGGAGACCGTGACGCCGGAGCTCGCCGCGCTGCTTCGCGACCACGGCGTGAGTCGTGTCTCGCTCGGCGCCCAGTCGTTCCGGCCGGCGCTTCTCGAGGTGCTCGAGCGCCGCGCGACGCCCGACGACGTCCGACGGGCCGCTCACACTCTTCGTGATGCCGGTTTTGACAACATCTCACTCGACCTCATCTACGGGGTCCCGGGCCAGAGCACCGCCGATCTCGACGCGGATCTCGCGGACGCCCTCGCGCTCGAGCCCGAGCACCTGTCCTGCTACGAGCTCGAGGCGAAGCCCGGGACGCGGTTCACGCACGCACACGGAGCGGGGCTCGCGCGCCAGGCGGAGGCGCTCGAGGGCTACTTCGAACGCGTGGTGGACACGCTCACCGGGGCCGGGTACCGCTGGTACGAGACGGCGAACTTCTGTCGCGACGGCGACCGTGAGCTCCGCGCGCTGCACAACCTCGGGATCTGGCGCGGGGGCGACTACCTCGGCGTCGGCGTCGGAGCGGTATCGACGCTCGCAGGCGAGCGGCGACGAAACCTGCCCTCCGTCGGCCGCTATGTCGCGACGCTCGCCGCGGGCGAATCGCCTCCACGCGAGTTCGAGCACCTCGACGCCGAGACGCGTGCCGTCGAGCGGCTCATGCTCGGGCTCCGGCTCGACGAGCCGGTCGCCGTCGGCGGCGACGAAGCCGCGGGCGTCCTCGCCTCCGTGGTCGATGCGGGGGCCGTCGCGCGGCTCGCCGACCGCGGGCTGGTCGAGCTCGTCGACGACGGGCTCCGGCTGACGACGCGCGGCCGCCTGCTCGGCGACGCGGTCACGGCAGACCTCCTCGCCTGACGCGGCTCACGAGGCGTCTCCCTGCGTTTTACGAAGCCCGAACACGCGCCAGGGTAGGATCGCGTGATGGTTCCAGTGGTGACCTCGCGTGGGGGTGCGAGTCGGCGCCGGCAGCTGCTCCTCCTGCTGTTGCTCGTCGCGTCCGCGGCGCTGTGCTCGGCCGTGACGATCCGGGTGTTCGCCTTCCACAGCCTCGACCTCGCGAACCTCGTCTGGAACCTCTTCCTCGCGTGGATCCCGTTCGTGGTTGCGCTCGCCCTCTACGACGCGGCCCGGCGCGGAGCGTCGAGGACGACGTTGCTCGCGCTCGGCGGTGTCTGGCTCGTCTTCCTGCCGAACGCGCCGTACATCGCAACCGATGTCATCTGGCTTGGCGACCTGGGAACGGGCACGCACTGGTACGACCCGATCCTCGTCGCGGTCGCGGCCGGTCTCGGGCTCGTCCTCGGCTTCCTCTCGCTGTATCTCGTGCAGACGGTCGTCGCGGAGCGGGTCGGCAGGATGGCGGGCTGGACGGTGGCCATGGCAGCGCTCGTACTGAGCGGCCTTGGCGTCTACCTCGGCCGGTACGAGCGCTGGAACTCATGGGAGGTCCTCACCGAGCCGAGCAAGATCTTCGGTGGGCTCGCCTCGGGGCTCGCCGACCCGCTGGCATACCCGAAGCCGATCGCGCTGTCGGCCTTCTTCGCCCTTTCGTGCTGCGCCGGCTACGCCGTCTTCTACTCCGTGTTCGAGCCGCACCTTCGCCGCCTCGACGAGCGCTAGCGGCTGCCGACGCCCGTCGGCGACAACGTGGCTCGGCCGTACGATGAGGGCATGGAGCTGAGCGCACGAAAGCGCGAGATCCTGCGCCTCGTCGTGGAGGAGCACCTCGCGACGGGACAGCCCGTCGGCTCGAAGGCGCTCGTTCAGCGCGCGCACCTCGACGTGTCCTCGTCGACCGTCCGCGGTGAGCTCTCGGAGCTCGAGGCGATCGGGCTCCTGACGCACCCTCACACGTCCGCGGGACGCGTTCCCACGGAGAGCGGCTACCGCGTGTACACCGACGATCTCGTCGGGGCCATCGAAGGGCGCCCGGCCCCGTTCCCGCTCGACCTGACCGCGATGCGGAACGAGCTCGAGGAGGCGCTCCGGCGCACGACCGAGACCCTTTCCGAGGCGACGCACCTGCTCGCGCTCGTCTCGGCGCCGTCGCTCGAGGCTGCCGCCGTCCGGCACGTGGACGTCGTCCAGCTCCAGCCGCGCGTCGTGATCGTCGTCGTGATCACCGCGTCCGGGAGCCTCTCGAAGCGCCTGGTCGAGCTCGACGACCCGGTCGACCCGGGCCTCGTCGAGTGGTCGCGCGCGTACCTCGAGGAGACGGTCGTCGGGCGACGCGCGAGCGCCAACGTCCTGCGCCGAGCGTTCGAGGACCCGAGCCTCTCGATGCGCGAGCGGTCCTTCGTCGAGATCCTGCGGCCCGTCTTCGCCGAGGTCGCCGCCCAGTCGACCGAGAAGCTGTACATCGGAGGGGCCGCGAGCCTGCTCGGCGACGCGCGCGGTGCCGAGCTCGAGGCGTGCCAGCGTCTCCTCGAGGTGCTCGAGCGCCGAGCGGCGGTGCTCGGGCTGCTGCAGGAGGCGCTCGATCCCGACCGGACGGTCGTCCGCGTGGGGCCCGAGTTCGAGGGTGAGGAGCTCCGCGGCGCGGCCTACGTCGGCACCACGTACGGGCTGCCGAACCGGTCGCTCGGTGCGGTCGGCCTTCTCGGGCCTCTCCGAATGGACTACGACAAGGCGATCCGCGCCGTGCGCGCCGCCGCATTCGAGCTCTCGCGACTCGTCGACGACGTCTACGGGCCTGTCTGATGGCGACCACCGAACAGGACTACTACGAGCTGCTCGGGGTCCCCCGGGACGCGAGTCACGCCGACATCAAGCGGGCGTTCCGGCGGCTCGCGCGGGAGCTCCACCCGGACGTCAGCGAGGCGCCCGACGCCGAGCGCCGCTTCCGCGCCGTGGCCGAGGCGTACGAGGTGCTCTCCGATCCCGAGCGCCGCCGGACATACGACCGGTTCGGCCACGCCGGACTCCGTACGGGCGGCTATGCGCCGATGGATGCGGACTTCGGCAGCCTCTCGGACGTCTTCGCCGCGTTCTTCGGCGAGTCGCTCTTCGGCGGCGGCGCAAGCGCCGGGCCGCGCCCGACGAGAGGCCCCGACGTCGCCGCACACGTCGAGATCGACCTCGCCGACGCCGCGCGCGGGACGACCGTGGAGACGAGCGTGCGCGCAGCACGCTCCTGCGCGCCCTGCGGGGGCACGGGCGCCGCGCCGGGAACCTCTCCGATCGCATGCCCATCCTGCGGCGGTGCGGGGCGCATCCAGCAGGTGTCACGCACGATCCTCGGCCAGATGGTCCGCACCGGCACGTGCCCCCGGTGCGACGGAGCGGGCACGATCGTCGAGACGCCGTGCGAGCGCTGCGACGGCGACGGGCGGACGCTCGAGGACGTGCCGCTCGAGCTCCAGATCCCAGCGGGTATCCACGACGGGCAGCGGATCCGCGTCCGAGGTCAGGGGCATGCGGGCGCGCTTGGGGGCCCGCCGGGGGACGTCTACGTCTCCGTCGAGGTCAGGCCGATGGAAGGGCTTCGTCGCGCGGGCGACGATCTCGTCGCGCGGGCCTCGCTCACCATGGTCGAGGCGGCGATCGGGACGACGATCACGGTGTCGACGCCGACCGGCCCCTTCGAGGTCGAGCTCGAACCTGGCACCCAGCCCGGTGCCGTCCATGCTGTGCGCGGCCGCGGGATGCCGTCGTTGGAGACGGGGCGCCACGGCGACCTGCTCGTCGAGGTCGACGTCCGCGTGCCGACTCGCCTGACGCCGGAGCAGCGCGTCGAGCTCCTGCGGCTCGAGGAGACGCTCGGCGAGGATGCGTACCGCGACGACGACGACGGGTTCCTCGGGAAGCTGAAGAGCGCTTTCCGGTGAGCGCTGGGGCGCCGCGGACCGCCCTCGTGGTGGTCGCGGACGACGCGGAGGAGGCGACCGCGCCCTGGCGTCGCCGGCACAACCGTTCTGCGGTGGAGCGGCTCGTGCCCGCGCACCTCACGATCCTCTATCCGCTCGTGCCTGCCGCCGCGATCGACGACGACCTCCTCGCGACGCTTCGAGCGCTGTACTCGCCGGTCGCTCCGTTCGACTATCGGTTCACGCGCGTCGAGTCCTTCCCGGCCGTCGCCTGGCTCGCACCCGAGCCGACTGCGCCGTTCCTCGAGCTCATCGCCCGCACGTCCGAAGCATTTCCCGACCATCCGCCGTACGGAGACCCCAAGCTCGCGCCCGTGCCGCACTGCACGGTCGGCGTCGTCGACGCCCCCGCGGGGCTGCAGCCGATCCTCGACGAGCTCCGGGCCGGGCTCGCGCCGCTGCTGCCGATCCGCTGCGAGGCACGGGTCGTGACCCTGCTCGAGGAGCGGGACGACCGGACGTGGGCGGCTCACACGCGGTTTCCGTTCGAAGGAGCCGCATGAGCCACTTTCGGCGCCTCTCCGTCCGCGCCCTCGGCGACGAGGCCGAGCCGGTCCGAGCAAGGCTCCTCGAGCTCGTGCCGGCCGGGCTCGAGGAGGTGGTCGACGGCAACGCGGTCGAGCTGGCGGCCTACGTCCCGGTAGGCCAGGTCGATGCGCTTCTCGTCGAGTTCCCGGGTGCCGTCGTACAGCCCGTGCCGCAGGGATGGGAGGACGCGTGGCGGAGCTTCCATCACCCGGTCACCGTCGGCGGGCTCTGGGTCGGGCCGCCCTGGGAGCAGGCGCCCGATCCCGCTCGGGCGGTCGTGATCGACCCGGGCCGCGCGTTCGGCACCGGTGCGCATCCGACGACGCGGCTCTGCGTCGAGCTCCTCGCGACGACCGCCGGGCGCGGCTCCCTCCTCGACGTCGGCTGCGGCTCGGGTGTCCTCGCGATCGCGGGCGTGCGCCTCGGGTTCGCTCCGGTCGTCGCGGTCGACGTCGATCCGGTCGCCGCCGAGACGACGGTGGCCAACGCCGAAGCCAACGGCGCCGATGTCGACGTCCGGCTGCTCGACGCCGAGGTCGCCCCGCTCCCCCCGGCCGGCCTCGCGGTCGCCAACGTCCTCCTGCGTCCGGTGGAGGTGATTCTCGGGAGGCTGGACGCCGACGAGGCGATCACGTCCGGGTACCTCGCCGGCGAGCGCCCATCCACCGAGGGGTGGGCGCACATCGAGGCCGTGACGCTCGACGGGTGGGCGGCCGACCGTTTTCGGCGGCTGCGATGATCGAGGTGATGCGCGAGACACCGAGCCTCTCCGTTGTGATGGTCGTCGGAGAGGAGAGAGAGCGGGCGCGCCGGTCCGTCGCGGCCGTCGCGGCGCAGACCGTCGTCGCCGCGCTCGAGCTCGTCGTCGTCGATCTCCGGCCCGATCGCGGGCCCGTCGTCCACGCCGGGCGACTCGGGGTGACGGTGCTCGAACGGCCTGGGGAGACGTCGTGGTCCGCCGCCCGGCAGGCCGGAGCGGTCGCCGCGCAGGCGCCCGTCGTGGCGTTCGTCGAGGATCACGTCTACGCGGAGCCGACATGGGCGGAGGCGCTCCTCCACACCTATTCGTCGCATCGAGACGCGGTTGCGGTCGGCTACGCGTTCGCCAACGCCCGAGACGGCGGCCGGCCCGACGGGACGCTGTTCGCCGAGTACGGCCGCTGGGTCGTCCCGGCAACGGGCGGACGATGGAGCGCGCTCCCGGGGAACAACGTGTCGTACCACCGGGACGCTCTCCTCGAGCTCGCGGCGCGGAGCGCCGGCGCGCTGGCGGTCGACTTCACGCTCCACGCCGAGCTGCTCCGCCGCGGCTCGTTCCTCGTCGCGCCGGGGGCGGTCGTGCGCCACGAGGGGTTCCCGCGGCTGACCGACACGATGAAGGCGAACCACGAGTACGGCCGTGTCCTGGCCGCGGCACGCGTCGCCCGTGGGTCGTGGTCCCCGGCGCGGCGCGCGCTCTACGCGGCCGGCAGCCCGGGGGTTCCGCTGCTCAACGCCGCCCGGCTCGTGCGGACGCTCCCCGGCCGCGGCCTCTGGGGCAGTGCGCTTCGCAGCGCCCCGACATGCCTCGCGATCTGGGCTGCCGCCGCGAGCGGAGAGCTCGTCGGGTACGTCACCCGCTCGGGCGCCGAAGGGGAGCGCCTCCTGCGCTGGGAGGTCGACGTCGACCGCACGACGTCGTGAGCGCGCCGCGTGTGAGCGTGATCGTGCCCGCCTACCACTCGGAGGCGCGGATCGGCGCGTGTCTCGTGGCGCTCTCTCGCCAGACCTTCACGGCGTACGAGGTGATCGTCGTCAACAGCTCCGACGAGGAGCCCACACGAGCACGTGTCGAGGCGTCTCACGACGGGGCCCGCTTCACGCAGTCCCGGGCGAGGCTCCTCCCGCACGACGCGCGGAACGTCGGAGTGCGGCAGGCGCGCGCGCCGCTCCTCGTCTTCACCGACCCCGACTGCGTCGCGACGGACGATTGGCTCGCGCGACTCGTCGAGCGAGCCGACGCAGGCGAGCGCGCCGTTGCGGGCGCCGTCGTCCCGGACACGGGCGCCGAGGGCGCTCTGGCCGGGGCGTTCGCGTGCAAGTTCCGCGCCGTCCTGCCGGGAGGCCCGCCGGTGCGCCCGTTCGGCCAGACCGCCAACCTGCTCGTCGAGCGCACGTCCTTCGACCGCGTCAGCGGCTTCCGTCCCGGGCTGTTCTCCGCCGACGTCGCGCTGTGCGTCGATCTTCGCCGGATCGGTATCCGCGTCGCCTTCGAGCCGACGGCCGTCGTCCGGCACGGCGACGACGCCGACCTCGGGTCGTTCCTCCGCGAGCGGCTCGCGCGCGGCGCCGACTTCGGCCGCGTTCGGCCGGAGCTCGAGGGATGGTCGACGCGGCGGACAGCGGCCCAGGTGCTCGCGACCCCGCTCGCCGGCGTCCGGGCGACGGCGGCAACGCTCCGCGCGGCGGGGGCCGCGGGCCTTCGACTCGGCCCGGGCGGCTCCGCTGCGGTGCTCGCGGGCCAGCTCGCGTGGGTCGCGGGCGAGGCGGTGGGATACGCCGACGCAATCCGGTTGCCGCCTGCGACCGTCTAATCTCAGGACCCCCGATGGCGACGTTCTCGACGCGGTTCCTGGGCTGCAAGGTCTCGTTCGCCGATGCGCAGGCGATCCGCGAGCGGCTGCTCGCGGATGGGCACTCAGAGGTCGACGAGGGTGGGGAGATCCAGGTCGTCAACAGCTGTTGCGTCACGCACGAGGCGGTGTCGAAGTCGCGTCAGGCCGCGGCGCGCGCATCCCGGTCGGCGCGGACCGTCTACGTGACCGGATGTGCCTCGAATCTCGACGGCGCGTTCGAAGGCGCCGCCCCGAACGTCGTCGTCACGCGCCGGACGGGCGACGAGGCAGCCGCGTTCGTCTCCGGCGACGTCGGCGCGATCGGCTGCGTCAACGCAGAGCACCGGCTCGAGCGCGTCCGCGCGTTCGTGAAGATCCAGGACGGCTGCTCGTTCTCGTGCGCGTTCTGCGTGATCCCGCTCGTGCGCGGCAGGACGCGCAGCCGGACCGCGGCCGCCGTCCTCGCAGAGATCCGCCGGCGCGTCGACCAGGGGCATCGCGAGGTCGTCCTCACCGGCGTGAACCTGGGATGCTTCCGTGACAGGGCGGCGGGCTACACGCTGTCCCGGCTCGTCCGCGAGGCCGGGGGCACACCTGGGCTCGAGCGTCTGCGGCTCTCCTCGATCGAGGTCAACCACGTCGACGACGAGCTGGTCCGCGCGTTGACGGAGACGCCGACGGTGTCTCCGCACCTTCACGTGCCGCTCCAGTCGGGCGACGACGGGGTCCTCCGCGCGATGGGCCGCCGGTACACGGCCTCACAGTTCGAGCGGCGGCTTGCCCCGCTCGCCGACCTCAACCTGACGACCGATGTCATCGTCGGGTTCCCGGCCGAGGACGACGCAGCGTTCGAGCGCACGCTCGCGCTCGTGGAGCGGCTCGGGATGTCGAAGGCGCACGTCTTCCCGTACTCGCCGCGACCGGGGACACGCTCGGCGCTCGACGATGCGGTGCCGTCGGACGCCAAGCGTGAGCGAGGCGCGCGCCTGCGTGCACTCTCGGACGAGCTCTCGCGCAGCCGCTGGTACGCGCGTGTCGGTACGGCCGACCGGGTCCTCGTCGACCGGCCCGGCCGCGGCTACGCGGACGACTACACGCCCTGGCTCGTCGACGCCGATGTCGGATCCTTCGTCCGGGCGCGGGCGATCGGCGTGGGGGACGAGGGGGTGCTCGCGGTTGCCGCCTGACCCGGATTGCCTCTTCTGCGACCTCGTCGCGAAGGGCGATCACGTCCACGCCGCGGACGGATTCGTCGCGGTACGCGATATCGCGCCGAAGGCGCCGACCCACCTCCTCGTCCTGCCCGAACGACACATCGACACCTTCCGCGACATCGCGTCCTTCCCTGACGCCGAGGCCGCCGCGATGCTCCGTTTCGTCGCCGACGTCGCCCGGCTGGCGGGGCTCGAGGACTACCGCGTGATCGTCAACGTCGGCCCCCGCGGCGGCCAGACGGTGTTCCACCTCCACTGGCATGTCCTCGGGGGCGGTAGCCTGCCCGGGTTCGAATGACGCTCATCACCGACATCGAGACCGAGCTCCGGGACGCGCGCCTCGCGCGCGACGACGCGCGACGCGACGCGCTCTCGCTGCTCCTGAACGCGCTCCGCGGCGCGGAGAAGGAGCTCCAGCGTGCTCTCAGCGAGGACGAGTCCCTCCAGGTGCTCCAGCGCGAGCGGAAGAAGCGGGTGGAGGCGATGGAGGCGTTCGACACGGCAGGGCGAGAGGAGCAGGCCGACCGCGAGGAGTTCGAGCTCGACGTCATCGAGGAGTTCATGCCCGACCCGCTCACGGAGGAGGAGCTCGAGGAGATCGTCGACAACGTGATCGCCGAGGTCGGCGCCACGTCGCTCCTCGACCTCGGGCGCGTGATGGCCGACGTGATGCCGCAGGTGTCGGGGCGCGCAGACGGCTCGGCCCTCAGCCAGCTCGTCCGCGAGAAGCTCGCCTGACCGGTCGTCCGGCGGCGTGCGGGCACCGCAGCGGGCCTCCGTCGACCCTCGCCGTACACTGGCGACGTGCAGGACGTTCTCACCGTTCCGAACGAGGTTGCCGCCGAGCTCGCGGGCGTGGGCGACGGCGTGCTCGACGCGTTGCGTGAGCGCCTCGGCTGCACGATCTCGCTGCGCGGCAACCGGCTGACGCTCGACGGCGACGACGCGCGCGTCGTGGCGGCGCGCGCGGTCGTGGACGAGCTCGTCGAGCTCGTCGAGGGCGGTCACGCGATCGGCCCCGACACGGTCGGAGCTGTCGTCGCGGCGCTCGACCAGGCCGCGGACATCAGGGACGTGTTCGACGACGTCGTCTGGCGGCACCGCGGCAAGAAGATCGCGCCGAAGACGGTGACGCAGAAGAAGTACGTCGACACGAT
>Ga0247826_10000187_pt1 | contig 10575 bp, 4 predicted proteins | sample 12C_Control_Day1_FD_200152 | JGI IMG/M metagenome (GOLD analysis project Ga0247826, IMG submission 200152) | Soil microbial communities from agricultural site in Penn Yan, New York, United States - 12C_Control_Day1 | ecosystem: Environmental > Terrestrial > Soil > Agricultural land | place: USA... | reverse complement strand
CCGGTCGGGATACTTCCCCGGCGGGATGGTGAACTCGAAGGTGTACGCGCCGCGCGGGTCGAAGCCGGGATCGATCAGCGCGAGGCGCCGCACGGTCACGACCAGCAGCGCGGCCCCGGCGAGCAGGACCAGGGCTAGCGAGACCTGGGCCACCACCAGCGCGGCCCGGAACCGGCCGCCCGACCGGGCGCCGGTCACGCCGCGCCCCTCGCCTCGGAACGCGTCGGCCGGATCGCCCTGCGAGAGCGTGAGCGCCGGGAAGAGCGCGAAGCCCACGCCTCCTGCCACGGAGACCAGCACCGCGAACGCCAAGGTCTCGTGATCCACGCCGATCTCATCGAGCCGCGGAATCCCTCGGGGACGCAACGCCACCAGCAGGTCCACACCCCAGCTCGCGAGCAGCAGCCCGATCAACCCTCCGGCCAGCGAGAGCAGCACGCCTTCCACCAGCACCTGGCGGGCCAGCCGCCAGCGTCCGGCGCCCAGGGCCGAGCGCACGGCCAGCTCGCGCTGGCGCACGGCGGCCCGGGCGAGAAACAGGTTGGCGACGTTGGCGCACGCGATGAGAAGCACGAAGAGCGCCGCGCCGCCGAGCAGCAGGAGCACCGGCCGTGCGGCCCTCACGGTGTCGGCCGCGAGGGGCACCACGTGCGCTCCTCGCCCGCCGTTGTCCACCGGGTATTCCTTCTCCAGGCCTCGCGCCACAGCGGCGAGATCGGCCTCAGCGGCCTCGAGCGTCACCCCCGGCGCGAGTCGGCCCACCACGTCGTAGCTGTGGCTGCTGCGCTGGGCCGAGCGGCCGAGGCCGTACTCCATGGGCAGCCAGGCCACGGCATTGCCGGGATAGGTGAAGCCCGGCGGTGCCACGCCGATGACGGTGTACGGCTGTCCGCTGAGGGTGATCGTCCGGCCGATCACGTTGGGGTCCGCCCCGTAACGGGAGCGCCAGAGTCCGTCGGAGAGCACGGCGACGGTGCCCACCCCCTGGTCCTCGCCGGCGGCGAAGCCCCGGCCGAGCGCCGGCGGCACGCCCAGAGTGCGGAAGAAGTCGGCGCTCACCATGGCGGTGAAGACCTGCTGCGGCTCGCCATCGCCGACCAGCGCGCGGCTGCTCGCGCGGAAGGCCAGCATGCCGCTGAACGAGTGGCTCCGGGTACGCCAGTCCACCACGTTGGGTCCGGCGACCGAGCCCTCGACACCCTGTCCGAAGGTCTCCCGGATGGCCACCAGCCGGTCCGAGTCGGCGAAGGGCAGCGGCCGGAGCAGCACCGCATTGAGCACGGTGAAGATCGCGGCGTTCGCCCCGATGCCCAGGGCGAGCGTGAGCAGCACGATGGCGGTGAACCCCGGCGCCTTCGCCAGCGACCGGAGGACGTAGCGCAGGTCGTGCATCAGATCGCTTGTCATTCGCTCCTCAATGCCTGCATGGGGTCGATGCGGGTGGCGCGCCAGGCCGGCACCAGGCTCGCGGCCAATGCGACCGCGGCGAGCAGCAGCACGACCGCGACCAGAATGGCGGGATCGGTCGCCGTCACCTGGTAGAGAAGCCCGCGCAGGAGTCTCCCTGCGGCGAGGGCGCCGACCAGGCCGAGGCTCGTCCCGACCAGGGTGAGTCCAAAGCCCTGGCGAAGCACCTGGCGGAGGATCCGTCGCGGCGTCGCGCCGAGTGCTGCGCGGATGCCGAGCTCCCGGGTGCGCTCGGTCACCGCGAAACTGAGCACGCCGTAGACCCCGATGCTCGCCAGCAGGAGGGCCAGCACCGCGAAGACGGCGAGGAGCGCCGAGGTGAAGCGCGGTCTCGCCAGGGAATCGGCCAGCGTCTGCGTCAGCGGCTCGACGCCCGAGAGGGCGACGGTGGGGTCGACGCGCTGCATCGCGGAACGCACCGGCGCGGCCAGCGCTTCGGGGTCGCGGCCGGTCGCGACCAGCAGGGTGACCGCGCCCACGGGCGACTGCGCCAGCGCCGGATAGAGGGCCGGCGGCGCTTCCTCCGCCACGCCATGGAAGCGCTCGTTGCCCACGATCCCCACCACGGTCCGCGCGCGGCCCCAGAAGCTGATCCGGGCGCCGAGGGCGTCCCCGCGGGGAAAGAACCGGCGCACGGCGGCCTGGTTGAGCAGGATCGCGTCCGGCGCCCCGGCGACATCCCGCCCGTCCAGCAGTCGCCCTTGCACCAGCGGGACGCCCACCACGGCGAAGTACTCCGGACTCACCGGCCGGATCGCGATCTCCGGCTGCCGGGCGTACTCGTTCTCCCGTCCGGAGATGACGAAGCTGTTGGTGAATCCGTGTGCCAGCGGATGATTCCCGGCCAGTGCCACGGTGCGCACGCCGGGGATGGCGCGGACCCGCTCGACCAGCCGGCCGTAGAAGCCCAGCACTTCGGGCCAGGCGGGGTAGCGGTCGAACTGCTGCGGGTAGCGCGAAGCCGGGAGGGTGAAACCCGCCTTGAGCACCTGTTCGGTGCGGAACCCCGGATCGGTGGCCCGGAGCTTGGCGAAGCTGCGGAGCAGCAGCCCCGCGCCGGTCACCAGCACCACCGCCAACGCGAGCTGGGCGACGACCAGCACCTGGCGCACCCGCCGGCGCCCGGGGCCCGTGGACAATCCGCGGCCGCTGCCGTGCAGCGCAGTCGCGGGGTCGATCCCCCGGCTCTGGAGCACAGGCAGCGCCCCGAAGGCCAGCCCGGTGCTCACCGCCACGACTAGAGTGACCGCCAGCACGCCGCCATCGATCCGGACCTGGTCGAGGCGCGGGATGTCGGCCGGCGCCAGGCCCAGCAGCAGGTCGACTCCCCAGGTCGCGACGACGAGGCCGAGCGCGGCTCCCGCCAGGGCGACCAGCAGTCCCTCCGTCAGGAATTCACGCGCCAGCCGCAGATTGGATGCGCCGAGGGCCCGGCGCACCGCGAGGTCGCCGGCGCGCGCCCAGGCCCGGGCAAGCAGCAGGTTCGCCACGTTCACGCAGGCTACGAGGAGCAGGAGTCCCACCGCGCCGAGCACCAGCCAGAGCGCGGGTCGCACCGCGCCGACCGTCACATCGATGGCCCGCTCCACCACCATGCCGCGTCCGCGGTTGGCCTCGGGGAAATCGGCTTCGAGCCTGGCGGCCAGCGCCGCCACCTCCGCTCCCGCGCTCGCCACCGAAGCCCCCGACGCGAGCCGGCCGAGCACCCGCACGTTGTGCAGGCTGCGCGGCTGCGAGGTGGGCCCGAGCTGAAGCGGGAGCCAGACCTGGCTTCCCTCCCCCGGCAGCTCGGCGGTACCGGGAGCGATCCCCAGCACCACGTACGGCTCGCCGTCGAGCTGGACCGTGCGTCCGACCACGCCCGAATCGCCGGAGAACCGCCGGCGCCAGAGCCCTTCGCCCAGCAGCGCCACCTGCGGACCGCCCGGCTGGTCCTCCGCCGCGGCGAACACCCGTCCCCGGAGCGGCTCGACCCCGAGCAACCCGTAGTACTCGGCGCTCACCGCGGTCACTACGACCTGCTCGGGCTCGCTCCCGTCGCCCGCGAGGGAGTACGGCCGGCTGGCGAACCCCGCGAGTCCGGCGAAGACATGGGTGCGCGCGCGGAGGTCATAGTAGTCCGGGACCGAGAAGGCCTCCCGGGTGGTGCCGCTGATCCGGTCGAACTCGGACACCAGCACCACCCGGTCGGGGGCCGTGAACGGCAGCGGCCGCAGGAGAACGCCGCGGACGATGCTGTAGAACGCGGTGTTGGCGCCGATCGCGAGCGCCAGGGTCAGCACCACCGCGACGAGCACGCCGCTTCGCCAGGGTGCGCGCATCATTCGCTCCTCAAGGCCTCCACCGGGTCGGTGCGGGTGGCGCGGAGGGCCGGCACCAGCGCGGCGATTTCGGCGACGCCAAGCAGGGCGAGCGCGGTGCCGGCATAGGTCAACGGATCGGTCGGGGTGACCTGGAACAGCAGCCCGGCGAGGACCCGGCTCGCGGCCAGCGCCCCTGCGACGCCGATGCCGACTCCTGCCACCGCGAGCCACGCACCCTGACGCATCACCAGGCCCAGGATCTCGCGCGGGACGGCGCCCAGCGCGATGCGGATCCCGATCTCGCGGGTCCGCTGCACCACCAGATGCGCCATGACGCCGTACACGCCGACCGCGCCCAGCGTGAGCGCCAGGGCGGCGAACGCGGCCACCAGGATCATCGTGAGCCGCCGCTCGGCGGCCCAGTTCCCCATCGCCTGGTCCATCGTCTGGACATCCACCAGGGGCACGGCGGGGTCGAGTGCCGCCAGGGTGGCGCGCACGGGATTGGCGAGCGCGTTGGGATCCCCCGCGGCGCGGAGGACGATGCGCATGGTCCGCTGCGGCGTGCCGGTGCCCGCCGGGAACTGGGCATGCGGGAGGTACATCTCCGGGCGCGGCTGCGCGGTGAGTCCCCGGTGGCGCACGTCGCCCACGATGCCGACCACGGTGCGCCAGACCGAGTCGACGCCTCCGCCGCCAAGGAGGACCCGCTGCCCGATCGGGTCCTGCCCCGGCCACGCCAGCCGCGCGAGCGTCCGGTTGACGACGACCACCTCGGTCGCGTCGCTCCGGTCCTGCTCCTCGATGGCCCGACCCTGCAGGACCGGGATGCGGAGCGTCTCGAAGTATCCCGGCGTGAGCGCCTGCCAGTCGGCGGCGATCCGGTCGGCCGGCACCGGCGGGTTCGCGTGCCGTCCCTCGACGATGAAGGACCAGTCGCCGATCTCCAGGCGGCCGGTCATCGGCAGCGCGCGTACGGCAGCCGCCGACCGGACGCCCGGCAGCGACTCGAGCCGATGCACCAGCTCACCGTAGAAGGCGCGGATCTTGGCCGGCGTGTCATACCGGACGGCCGACAGCTCGACCTCGGCGGTGAGCAGCCACGACGGATTGAACCCGGGATCCACTCCGCGGATCCGCACGAAGCTCCGGATCAGGAGGCCGGCCGAGGTCACCAGCATCAGAGCCAGCGCGATCTGCGCGACTACGAGCCCGCGGCGAAAGCGTTGCCGCCCCGCCGAGCTTCCGCTCCGGCCGCCCTCGGCCAGTGCCACGGTCAGGTCCGGGCGCGCCGCCTGGAGCGCGGGGACCAGTCCGAAGAGGATGCCGGTCAGCATGCTCACCAGCAGGGTGAAGCCGAGGACCCAGCCGTCGGTATGAACCGCGTCGAGCCGCGGCAGGGTCGGAGGCGCCATCGCCACCAGGCCCCGGACCCCCCAGTCGGCCAGCACCGCCCCGAGGAGCCCGCCGGTGAGCGCCAGGACGACGCTCTCGGTGAGCAGCTGGCGCACCAGGCTGCCCGTGCCGGCCCCGAGCGCGGTGCGGACCGCGATCTCCCGCTGCCGTGACTCCGCCCGGGCCAGCAGCAGCCCGGCCACGTTGGCGCAGGCGATCAACAGCAGCAGGCCGACGGCCCCGAGCAGCACCAGGATCGCGGGCCGGATCTCGCCCACCAGATCGTCGGCCGCGATCACCGCGAAGCCGCCGAACGCCGGCTTGTACTCGCCGGGGTAGGTCTCCAGCATCCGGCGGGCGAGCGCACCCACTTCCAGGCTCGCGGCGCCGATGTCCACGCCCGGGCTGAGCCGGGCGAGCACGCGGACCCAATGCCAGCCCCGCTCGGAGCGATCGATGGACGGGTCGAGCTGCAGCGGAGCCCAGATCTCCGCGCCCGGCCCGGCGTAATCGGTGGGAAGTTGGAATCCCGCGGGCATCACTCCGATGATCGTGGCCGGATGGTCGTCCAGCGTGAGGGTCCGCCCCACGATCGCTGGGTCCGCCCCGAAGCGACGCCGCCACAGGCCGTCGCCGAGCAGCACCGCCACCGGCGCGTCGGGCCGGTCGTCGTCGGGGCCGAGCGTCCGCCCGCGTGCCGGTGCCACGCCGAGCAGGGGGAGCGCGTCGGCGCTCATGAAGCCCGCGCGGAGCCGCTCGGGCTCGCCGCTCCCCGTCAGGGTGAGCGAGCCGTCGGTGTACGCAGCGAGCCGGCTGAAGGAGCGGTTCTGCTCTCGCAGGTCCCAGTATTCGGGCTGGCTCAGCTCGCCCTGCGGATTGCCCGGCCAGCGCACCCAGATGGTGGCGATCTCGCCGGGCCGGTCGTATGGGAGCGGCCGCAGGAGCACACCGTTCACCACGCTGAAGATCGCGCTGTTGGCCCCGATCCCGAGCGCGAGGGTCAGGACGACCACGGCGGTGAAGCCGGGGTGGCGCAGCAATCCGCGCAGGGCGAAGCGGAGGTCGTGGCGCAGGCGGTCCATCACTCACTCCGAAGCGAGATCATGGGATCCACGCGGGTCGCCCGGCGGGCGGGGAGCCAGGTGGCCGCGAACGCGACCGTCCCCAGCAGCAGGGCGACGGCGGCGTAGGTGAACGGATCGCGGGCCGAAATCCCGTAGAGCTGACCCGCGAGCACGCGGCTCAGCGCCCAGGCGCCGAACAGGCCGATGGCGAGGCCGAGCAGCACCAGGCGCATCCCCTGCTGCAGCACCAGTCGCAGCACATCGGGGGTGGCCGCGCCCAGCGCCATGCGGATGCCGATCTCGTGCCGGCGCTGGCTCGTGCTGTACGCCATCACGCCGTAAATGCCCAGGCTCGAGAGCAGGAGCGCGATCGCCGCGAACAGGCTGAGCAGGAGGAGGGAGAACCGCCGCTCGGCCTCCGCGTTGGCGAGGAGCCGCGCCATCGACTTGACCCCGAACACCGGCTGGGTCGGATCCACCGAGCGGATCGATCGCACCACCCGGTCGGCCAGCGCGTCAGGGTCGCCCGCGGTACGGACCACGAGCGACATCTCCTGCCCGGCGACCAACCGGTACGAGAGATAGAACTCGGGCAGCGGCGGCTGGTCCGGCGCGCCCTGACGGACGTCGTTCACCACACCGACGATGGTGGCCGTCGGGCCGCCGAAGCCGACGAGCTGGATCCGCTGGCCAATCGGGCTCTGACCCTTCCATTCCCGCTCGGCCAGCGTGCGATTCACCATCGCATAGGTGGACGACAGCGAGTCCACCCCGTCGGGCATGGTTTCGCCCTGGAGCACCGGGATGGCCATGGTGCGGAAGTAGTCGGGGCTCACCAGTCGCACCTCGGCCGATGGCAGAAGCTGCGCGTCGGAGACCGGCCGGCCTTCGATCTTGAAGCGGGCATCGTTGCGCCCGCTGTAGGGGAGACGCGAGACCAGCGCGGCAGCCGTCACGCCGGGCACCTGCCGCACCGCCGCGACCGCGCGGTCGTAGAAGCCGACCCGCTGCTCCTGGGTGAAGTAGCGCCCCTTGGCGTTGTCGTTCGGCACCGGCAGCCACACCTGCATGGTGAGGAGCCGCTCGGGGTCGAACCCCGGATCGACCGCCACCAGCCGCTGGAAGCTTCGGAGCAGAAGTCCCGCCCCCGCGAGCAGCACCAGCGCGACGGCGACCTCGGCCACCACGAGCACGGCGCGCATCCGGGTGCGGCCGCCGCCGGCGCTTCCCTTGGCCGAATCCTTCAGCACGTCCTGCAGGTCCGGTCGCGAGGCCTGGAGCGCCGGGAAGAGCCCGAACGCGATGCCGGTCACCAGGATCAGCACAACGGTGAAGGCGAGCACCGGGCCGTCGATCGCGATCTCACGCGCGCGCGGCAGATAGAGGGCGGCCAGCCGCCCGAGCGCGCTGGTGCCCCACACGGCGACCAGGAGGCCGAGGGCTCCGCCGAGCGCGGCCAGAAGCAGGCTCTCGGTGAGGAGCTGGCGGACGAGCCGGAGCCGGTCGCCGCCCAGGGCGGTGCGGATGGCGATCTCCCGGGTCCGCCCCGTGGCCCGCGCGAGCATCAGGTTGGCGACATTGGCGCAGCCGATGAGGAGCACGAAGGCCACCGCACCGAGCAGCACCAGGAGCGCGGGGCGCACGTCGCCCACCACCCGCTCGCTCAGCGGCAATGCCGCGGCGCGCCAGCCGAGCGCGGCGGGGTACACGTCGGGATAGCGGGACTCGAGCCGGGTCGAGAGCGCGTCGAGCTGGGCCTGCGCCTCGGTCACCGTGGCACCCGGCTTGAGCCGGCCGATCACCTCGAAGACCCGGGCGCGCCGGTCGCCGATGAACTGGGGATCCGTGTTGCCCAGCTCAACGGGACACCAGACCTCCATGGGCGAAGCGCCGTTCTCGAGCGGATGGCGGAACCCGGGCGGCATCACGCCGATGATCGTCATCGGGTCGTCGTCCAGCCGCACCGTCTTCCCGATGACGGACCGGTCGCCGCCGAACCGCTGCTGGAAGAGGTCCCAGGAGATGATCACCACGTAGCCGATCCGCCCCTGGTCATCGTCCGCGGTGAAGTTTCGGCCCAGCGCCGGCGCCGTGCCGAGCACCTGGAAGTAGTTGCTGCTCACCACGGCGGCCTGGATCCGCTCGGGGTCACCCAGCGCGGTGAGATTGATGCTGATCGGCCACGCCGCCGCGACGTCGGTCAGCGCGGGGATCTCGCTCCGGAAGTCCTGGTATTCGGGCGCCGAGTTGCGGACGTCGTTCAGCCCGCGCACCTCCACCACGCCGCGCAGGGCCACCAGCTGCGCGGGGTCGCGGTAGGCCAGAGGCCGGAGCAGCACCGCGTTCACCACGCTGAAGATCGCGGTGTTGGCCCCGATGCCGAGTGCGAGTGTGGCCACCGTGATCGCGGTGAAGCCGGGACTCCGCCACAACCCGCGGGCCGCGAAGCGAAGGTCCCGCCGGGTAGCCTCGAGCATCACGCCACCTCCAGGTTGAGACTCGCCCGCTGGACCAGATGGCCGTCGAACAGATGGACGGTTCGGCGCACCCGGGCGAGATAGCGGGGGTCGTGGGTGACCATCACGATCGTGGCGCCGGCAGCGTGGAGCTCGCCCAGCAGCTCCATCACCTGGGCGCCGTTCTGGCTGTCGAGGTTGCCGGTCGGCTCGTCGGCCAGGAGCACCAGCGGCTTGCCGGCGACGGCGCGCGCCACGGCGACCCGCTGCTGCTGGCCGCCCGAGAGCTGCGCCGGGTAGTGATGGATGCGGTGGAGGAGGCCCACCCGCTCGAGCGCCTCGTGCACCGCGCCCCGCCGCTCCTCGTGGGGCACGCCCCGGTACTTGAGCGGCAGCTCCACGTTCTGAAAGACGTTGAGGTCGCCGATCAGGTTGAAGGCCTGGAAGATGAAGCCCACGGCGCGGCTCCGGACCCGGGCCCGCTGCGCAGAGGAGAGGGTCGCCACCGGCTCGCCGGCGAGGACATAGCTCCCTTCGCTGGGCGAATCGAGCAGACCGAGGATGGAGAGCAGCGTCGTCTTGCCGCAGCCCGACGGCCCCGCGATCGCGATATACTCGCCGGCCCGGATCTCCAGATCGATCCGCGAGAGGGCGTGGGTCTCCACGTCTTCCGTGTGGAAGATCTTGGAGATCCCCTGCATCCGGATCAGCGGATCGATGGCGAGCGCCATGGTCACTCCGCTCGAAGCGCCAGTACGGGGTCGGAGCGCGCCGCCCGCCGGGCCGGAACGTAGCTCGCGGCGGACGCCACGACGGTCAGGAACGCCGCCACGGCGCCGTAGGTCGCCAGGTCCGTCGCCGTGACCCCGTAGAGCAACGAGCGCAGCACGCGGCTCCCGACCGCCGCCACGCCGAGCCCGACCCCGAGCCCGATCATTACGGGGGTCAGACCCTGGCGCATGACCATCCCGAGCACGGCATCGGCGCTGGCGCCGAGCGCGACCCGGATGCCCAGCTCGCGGGTGCGCTGCACGACGCTGTACGCGATCACCCCGTAGATGCCGAGCGCAGCCAGCACCAGTGCCGTGGCGGCAAAGCCGGCGAGCAGGAGCGCGTTGACGCGCGGTCGCGCGAGCGTGCCGGCGACCCGCTGCTCCATCGTCGTGACCTGCGAGAGCGCGAGGCCGGGATCGACGCCGGCGAGTGCCTGTTTGAGTGGGGCGGCCAGTGCGAGCGGATTCCGGCCGGTTCGGAGCGCGACCACGACGGAGCGGTTCGAGAGCTGCGCGAAGGGCACGTAGATCTGGGGGTAGGCCGGGCTCACCGCACCATCCTGGCGGACGTCGCCCACCACTCCGACGACGGTCATCCAGCTCGTGGCCGAATCGGTGGGATCCCCGAAGGTGATTCGCGAGCCGACCGGGTCGCGTCCCGGCCAGTATCGCTGGGCCAGCCCCTGGCTCACGACGGCAACCGGGGTGCGGTCGGCACGATCGGCGGCCTCGAACAGCCGGCCCCGGATCAACGGAAGCCCGAACGTGTGGAAGTACTCGGGGCTGGCCCGGTACACGACGGCGTCCTGCACCACGTCGGGCGGGGGCTGTTCGACCCCGGCCAGGGCGATGGCCCAGTAGGGCACCGCGTCGTCCACCGGCGCTGCGCTGCCGAGGGCGGCTGAAGCGACACCGGGGAGCGCGCGCGCCCGATCCAGCAGTGCATCGGCGAACGCCACCTGGCGCGCGGGGTCGTCGTAGCGGGAGCGCGGCAGGGTGACGCGGGCCGTCAGGATCCCGTCGACGGAGACGCCTGGATCCACCCGCGTGAGGCCCACGAAGCTTCGGAGCAGCAGCGCCGCCCCGACCAGCAGCACCGAGGCCAGCGCCACCTCCG
>Ga0247826_10000186_pt1 | contig 10615 bp, 12 predicted proteins | sample 12C_Control_Day1_FD_200152 | JGI IMG/M metagenome (GOLD analysis project Ga0247826, IMG submission 200152) | Soil microbial communities from agricultural site in Penn Yan, New York, United States - 12C_Control_Day1 | ecosystem: Environmental > Terrestrial > Soil > Agricultural land | place... | reverse complement strand
GTCCTTCGCGGCCGGCGTGCACCGCGACGAGGTCTACGCGGGCGCGGAGCTGATCGGGCTCGAGCTCGACGAGCACGTCGCGAACGTCATCGCGGCGCTGCAGCCGATCGCGGGCGAGCTCGGCCTCCGCACCGCCGCCGACGCCGCGTAGTCACGCACTCAGCCGTCGAGGGCCGCGACGAGGCGATCGAGGTCGTCGTCGCTCGTCCACCAGCCGCACGAGACGCGGACGAGCCCGCGGCCCGGGAGCTCGCGGACGTGGACGCCGGCAGCGTGGAGCCTCGCGACGACGTCCGCGGGCTCCTCGCCGTCGGGACGGAAGCTGACGAGGGTCGCCCGGTCGGCGGGCGTCACGACGTCGACGCGCCCCGACAGCAGCTCGCGGCACCGCTCGGCCGCCGCCCACGCGCGCTCGAAGCCCCATGCGGGGCGCAGCGACAGCGCCGCGAGCATCGCCCGGAGCGTGCCCTGCGACCACCAGCCGGGCTCGAGCCTCCGCGCCCCCGCCTGTGGCTCGTAGGCCCCGTCGGGGTCGTGCCCCGTCTGCGCGAAGTAGCTCGGCGACGTCACGGTGATTCGCTCCGGGTCACGGACGACGAGCGCACCCGTCGCATCCGGCCCGCAGAGCCACTTCTGCCCCGAGATCGTGAGGAAGTCGAGTCCATCCGCCATGGTCGGGATCGCGCCGACCGCCTGGGCACCGTCGGCAAGAACGGGAACCCCGGTCTCCGCTCCCAGCTCCACGAGCGGCAGCACCGCCCCGGTCGTCCAGAGCACCGGCGACGACGCGATCAGGCGCGTCCGGGACGTGACGGCCGCGCGGATGGCGTCGGGGTCGGGCTCGACCACGACGACCGTCGCAGGGCTCGCGCCGAGCGGCCCCAGGAGCCCGAAGTGCTCGTCGGTGGTCGTCACCACCTCGTCGCCCAACTCGAGGCCGAGGCCACGGACGACGATCGCGCAGCCCTCCGTCGTCGAGCTCGTGAGCGCCACCTGCGCCGGATCCGCGGCGACGAGGCTCGCGAACGCCTGACGGGCCTCGTCGCGCAACGCGATCGTCTGCTCGAAGTACGGCAAGCCGCTGCGGCCGTGCTCGGCGTCGTGCTCGACCGCCTCCGCGAGCGCGTCCACGACGGGGCGCGCGAGCGGCCCGAACGTGCCCGCGTTGAGGTAGGCGATCCGCCGGAGCACGGGGAAGAGCGCACGCGCCTCCTCGAACGTCACGACGTCTGCGTCTCGATGCGAGCCTCGACGACGGGATGGTCGGAGAGCACGACGCCATCTTGCACGCGCCGCTCGCGCGGCCACGCGACAACGGACTCGAGGCGCGCGCCGCGGACCAGGATCTGATCGATCCCGTCCCGTGTCCCGGCGTACGCCTCGAGCGCCGGATCGAGGACGTTGAAGTCGCCCGCGATCACGATGACGTCGCCGTGCGTCGCGACGCCCTCCGCGAAGGACGCGGCACGCAGCGCCTCCCCGCGTGGCACGTCGGGGTTCGCATGGTCGTTCGAGGCGTGGAGGTTCGCGACAGTCACGCCGGAGCTGCCCGCGATCCGCACCGCGTGGACGAGCCGGCGCTCGCGCCCGTGCTCCGAGATGCGCTCGTGCCCGAGATCGGTCGCGGCGTGTCGCGGTGCGACGAGGATCGCATTCGCCTGCCCGGCGAGGCCGGAGCGAAAGAACCCCTGGTGGGCACGCGTGACCCACTTCGACACCGGCCCCGGCCAGAGCGGCGGTCGCGTGACGACGTCGAAGCGGCGCATCCCGGACCAGTCGTCGATCCTCGGGAGCGCCCACACCGGCACCTCCTGGAGGCAGACGACGTCGGGACCGTCGCCCGTGACGAGCTCGATCATCAGGCGCAGGTACCCCGCCTGCCTCGGCGGGTCGGCGTTGCCGTGGAACACGTTCCAGGTGCGGACCACGAGCTGCATCGCTTCTCCGGCCGCCGAGGCTACGGGTACCGTCGACGCTCTGCGCCGATGCACGTCGTCCTCGCCGATCCCCCCGCGTTCACGCCGCCGTACGACCACGAGCTCGCCTCGGCGCTCGGCCACGCCGGTGCGACGGTCGAGCTCGTCACGTCGCCGTTCCGGTTCGGCCCGCGGCCCGAAGCGGACGGGTACGAGCTCGTCGACGGGTTCTACGGACGATCGAGCACGATCGACCGGAGCCGGCTGCGCCGCGCGGCCAAGACGCTCGAGCACCCGGTCGGGATGCGCCGGCTTCTCGCCCGGCGCGCCGACGTCCTCCACCTCCAGTGGCTCGCCGTGCCCGAGCTCGACGTGCTCCTGCTCCGGACGCGCCGGCCGCTCGTCTTCACCGCGCACGACCTCGTCCCGCGCCGCACGGCCGGTCGGCACCGGCTCTGGCGGCGGCTGTTCGACCGCTTCGACCGCGTTGTCGTGCACTCCGAGCGCGGGCGCGACGCGCTGGCCGGGTACGGCGTGAGCCCGGGGAAGCTCCGCGTCGTCGCCCACCCCGTCTTCCGCAGCGACCCGCCGCGGGCCGACGACGGCCGGACGGTGCTCGCGCCCGGGGTCATCCGGCCCTACAAGGGGCTTCCGCATGCCGTTCGCGCCACGCTGGCCGTCGACGGGGCCCGCCTCCTCGTCGCCGGCGATCCCCGGATCCCGCTCGACGAGCTCCGGCAGACCGCAGGCGCGCGGGCCGAGTGGCGGCTCGGGTATCTCGGCCCGCAGGAGCTCGAGCGCGCCCTGTCGGAGGCGACGGTCGCCGTCTTTCCCTACCGGGCGGAGCTCGACCAGTCCGGTGCTCTGCTGCAGGCGCTCGGGGCGGGCGTCCCGGCCGTCGTCTACGACGTCGGAGGGCTCGGCGAGGTCGTCGCTCGCTTCGGCGCCGGACGCGTGGTGCCGCCGGGGGACATCGAGGGGATGAGCACCGCGCTCGGAGAGCTGCTCCACGACGCCGACGCGCTCGAGGCGGCACGCGAGGGTGCTCGACGCGCCCGCGACGAGCTCACGTGGGACGCCGCCGCGTCCGCGCACCTCGCCCTCTACGAGGAGATCATGTGAGGCTCAGACGCCGCGGGCCGCTCGACGACCTCGTCGAGCGTCAGCTGAGCCTGTTCGCCGAGGACGACGCCGAGCTGCTCCAGGAGGCCGAAGACGCCGAGGCTGCGTGGGATGCGGCGGGACGGGAGACGGCGGAGGAGGCGTACGGCGACTACCAGCTCGTCGTGGACGCGATCGCGGACCGCCTGCTCGACGTCCGCGAGAGCTATGCCGCCACCCTCGATTCGGAGACCGCCGATGCGTACCGGGCCGCCTTCGCGGCAGGCGCTTCGCGGCGGTTCCGGCGCTACGCCTCGCTCGTCGCCGACCTCGAGGGCTAGGCGGCGCCGTCCTCGAGCTCGGAGCCGCGGGACGGCCTGAGCGAGCGGGCGAGCTTCAGGTGCGTCCGCGCCTCGTCGTGGCGCCCCTGGTTGCGGAGCGCCCGGCCGAGCGCGTAGTGCGCGTAGTCGTCGGCGGGAGAGAGCTCGAGGACCTTGCGGAACTCGACCTCGGCCTCCTCCCACCGCTTGATCCGGAAGTACGCGATGCCGAGCGCCTCGCGGATCGACGCCTTCTCGGGCTCGAGCCGCTTCGCCTTCTCGAGCGCCACCGTGGCCTGCGCGGGCATCCCGCTTCGGAGGTGCGCCCGACCCTGCTGGTAGAGGTCGTACGCCTCGCTCACCGCGCGCCCTCCGGCTTGAACGAGCGGAGCGAGAGCGTCGCCTGGACGCGATGGCGAGGCGTCTCTCGCGCGGCGGCAGCCGAGAGGATCCGACGCAGCTCGCCGCGCGCCCGCTCCGCCGACCCGCGCGCGCGGGGCTCCGGCCCGTACCGCGCCTCGGCGATCGCATCCGTCAGCGACCGCACCGGCAGGCGGAGGACGCGCTCCGCGGCCGTGCGGAGCTCCGTCGGCGTTGCGTCCGGCTGGAGCGTCACGCCGCGGTCGACGAGCGCGTCGACGAGCTCTGCGCGGACGCCCGCTGCGAGACGGCGAGCGTCCCCGTCCCGCAACCTCCGCAGCCGCCGGACACGCTTGGCGCCGACGATCCCCAGCACGAAGGCGACCGGGGCAAGGAGCCCGGCGACGAGCCACCATGGCACCGGCGCGGGATGGGCCGGACTGGTGACAACCTGGCCGACGGGGCCGCCCGGCGTCGGCTGCCGCGGCGTGAAGTCGAGGAACCGGCCGGTGCCGAGCGCGCGCACGGCGTCGGCCGAGTCGGACGCGAGCGTGTACACGGCCGACAGCGTCCCGCGGCCGGGAGTCGGGTCGAAGGCGAGCCACCCGTAGCGCGGGAACCACGCCTCCACCCAGGCGTGCGCCTGCTGGTCGGTCACCGTCCAGACGCCGGCCCTCCAGGTGCCCGCGGTGAAGCCGACGGCGACGCGCGCCGGTATCCCGAGCGTCCGCAGCATCAGCGCCATCGCACCGGCGTAGTGCTGGCAGTACCCGGCGCGCGTCACCTCCACGAAGTCGACGAGCGGTGGGTTCGATCTGCTCGGGGGCGGGTGTTCCTCGTACCTGAAGCCGCCACGCGTCCGGAACCATCGCTCGAGCACCAGTGTCGCCTCGTAGGGCGAGCGCGTGCGGGCAGTGAGCCGGCGCGCCTCCTCCCAGAGCGGTTCGTAGGGGCGCAGGGCGAGATTTCGATCCTGGCGAAAGATGCGGTCGACCTGCGCGACGCGGCCGGCGGCGCCGAACCAGGGGAACAGCGCCGCCTCGAGGTGCACGTAGCGCTCGGCCGCGGGCGGGTAGCGCGCGGGCGCAGCGGCGAGCTCGCGCGGCGTCGGGCGAGGCGCATGGCTCCAGACGGTGTACGTCTCGCCGCGCCGCAGCGGCCGCTCGGAGAGCATCACGCCGCCCTGCATGACCTCGACGCGTCCCAGCGACGTCCCGTCCACGAGGGCCGGCTCGGTCGCGGCCGGTATACGGGTGTCGTCGAGGCCGGCGACAGTGACCTCCTGCCGGAGCCAGCTCCCGGGCCGGAGGTCACGTCGTGGCGCGAGCGGGTTGCGCGGCAGGCGTCCCCGGGCCTTTCCGAGCGACACCGGGAAGAGATGCTCGATCCAGCGGTCGTCGGTAAACGTCTCGAGGGTCGACAGCCGCCAGTACTGGGCGCTCGCCGGTGCGCGGATCCGGAGCATCACGGTCGGCCGGATGGGAAAGTCGATGCCCGCGTAGCTCGCGTCCCAGAGGAAGCGGATGTCGCCGGAGCCACCGCCGGCGAACGGGTCCCAGCCGCGCCAGTCGACCTGCCCGGCGCCGGGAGCGACACCCGCGAGGGCCACCCCGGCGGAGACCGCGACCAGCGTCCCGGCAAGCGCGACACCGGCCAGGCCGCGCCGGACACCCGCGCCGCCGAGCACGAGCGACGCCCAGAGCGCCGAGCCGAGCGCCAGGGCTCCGAGGACGAGGGCGTGGCCGTCCTCGAGGAGCACCGCCGGGAACCCGACGCCTGCCGCTACCGCCCCGACGACGATCCAGGGGCGCCGGCCCGCCGCCCCCAGCACCGCGACGAGGGCGAAGGCAAACGCCGTGACGACGACGAGGCCGTGGAGCGAGGAGACGTCGGACGGGTCGAACGGGGCCTGAACGGCGGGCGCGTCGCGCAGGCCGTCCCAGGCGCGGCTGAAACCGCGGTCCGGCCAGGTCTGGAACGCCACGGCGAGGGCAGTCGCGCCCACGGCAACCGTCGCGACCGCCCGCGAGCGCCAGTCGGCGAAGAGCGCGGGCACGAGCGCGAGTCCGGCCGCCACGGCGAAGGCGACCGTCGCGGCGGGCGCCTCGAGGAGCGTCCACGCGTACATGACGGTCCCGACGGCCGGAGCTGCCGCAACCACCGCGCGGAGGGAGAGACGGTCAGCCAACAGCCCTCGCTCGAAGCGTGCCGAGCGCCTCTGGGAGCGACGCGCCGTGCCGGAGGACGGCGAGCGCCACCCCGGCCCCGGCGAGGCGAAGCAGCGCCGGCGCGGTACGTGTCGGCGGGCGCCCGGCGTACGTCGGGGCGTCGACGGCGACGAGGGCGCTCGGCCGGCCCATGGCGGCCCGTGCGACAAGCGCGTCCGCCACGACCTCCGGCCGGCCGGTCACGACGACGAGCTCCGGCACGCCGCCGACCGCGCTCCGCGGGGCGATCAGCTCGTGCAGCGCCGTGCCCGACGCCGGCTCAGCGGCGGCCAGCACGTCGAGCGCAAGCTCCCAGTCCGGCCCGATGCCGCGGACATGCTGGAGCACCGGTTCGGGGGCCGCGACGACGAGCAGCACCTGCCTCGAGCGCAGGGTATGGGCGCGGACGAGCCCGGCCGCCGCACGGACGGCGTCGTCGAGGCTCGAGGCGCCGCGCGGACCCGCGACCGTCCCGGCGTCGACGTCGAGGACGACCGCGATGCTCTCGCGCGGTGCATCCTCGAGCTCCCGCACCATCAGCTCGCCGCGCCTTGCGGACGTCGGCCAATGCACTGCGCGGAGGGGCTCTCCCTCGATGTATTCCCGGACGCCGTGGGGCTCGAGCCCGCTCGCGCGACGAACGAGCGCCCGCCGGCCGCCGTCGCCCCATGTGCCCGTGTCGGTGAAGAGCGAGTGGAGCTCCGGCACCCGCGGGCGGACGGTCACGAACGAGTCCGTCTCCCCCTCGATCACGGCACGGCCGAGACCGAGCGGGTCGCCCGCGACCAGGCGTCCCCTGTCGAGCCGGTAGCGCCCGCGCGGCACTGCGTCGAACGCGACGTGTGCGCGGCCATCGCCGGAGACAGGTGCCGTCCGCGCCCCCAGCGCGCCGAGGCTCTCCTCCCAGACGAGCGAGCCGCAGAGCCGAAGGCGGCCGTGCACCTCGGCCTCGATCGCGAGCGGCTCTCCCTCGACCGGCGCGCCGTCGAGCGGCCTGCGCTCGACCGACATTCCCTGCACGACGAGCCGCCGCCAGGCCTTGACCGCGACCGCTGCGAGCGCGAGGCCGACCCCCATCAGCGCGAGCGCCGTGGAACCGACCAGCCACGCGCCGGCGAGGACACAGGCGGCAAGCGCACCCGTGCCGGGTAGCCGGCTCATACCGGCGCCGGTGTCGCTTCGAGCGCCTCCGTGACGACCTCCTCGACGGTGACGCCGGTCGCCCGCGCCTCGGGCGCGAGGATGAGCCGGTGCGCGAGCACGGGAGTCGCGAGCGAGATGACGTCCTCCGGGACGACGAAGTCGCGGCGCTCGACGAGCGCTCGGGCCTTCGCGAGGCGCAGCAGCGCGATCCCCGAGCGCGGGCTGCCCCCGAGCGCGAGCCTGTCGCTCGCGCGCGTGTGCCGGAGGAGCGCCACGACGAACCGGTTGATCGACTCTTCGACGTGGATGGCGCGCGCGGCCGTGATCGCGGCAACCAGCTCGTCGTGCCGCGCGACGGGTTCCAGCTGGTCGAGGGGTGGCTCCGTCGTCTGCTCCGCCAGCATGCGGGCCTCCTCCCCGAGAGGCGGGTAGCCGATGGTCATTCGCACCGCGAACCGGTCGAGCTGCGCCTCGGGGAGCGGATACGTCCCCTCGTACTCGACCGGGTTCTGCGTCGCGACGACGAGGAACGGGCGCACGAGCATGTGCGTCGCGCCGTCGACCGTGACCTGCCCCTCCTGCATCGCCTCGAGCAGCGCCGACTGTGTCTTCGGCGACGCGCGGTTGATCTCGTCGACCAGCACGATGTTCGCGAACACGGGTCCGGGCCGGAAGCGGAACGCCCCGCTCTGACGGTCGAACACGTTCACTCCCGTGACGTCCGCCGGGAGGAGATCCGGCGTGAACTGCACGCGGTGGAACGTGAGGTCGAGCGAGCGCGCGAGCGCCTTCGCAAGCACGGTCTTGCCGACACCGGGGACGTCCTCGACGAGCACGTGCCCCTCGGCCAGCAGGCAGAGAAGCGGGAGGCGCAGCGTCTCCGGCGACGCGTGCACGGCCGAGCCGAGGTTCTCGACGACCCGTGCCGCCATATCGGCGGCGGCGTCGCCCTCGGCGACGACCGGCTGGAGCTCGGCGCTCTCGCTCATCGGCGGCCCGCCAGCAGACGCTCGACCTCGTCGAGGATCTCGTGCGCGATCGCCGTCTTCGACGCCTTCGCGACGACGCGCTCGCCGTCGCGCGCCACGAGCACTACCTCGTTCTCGTCGCTGTCGAACCCGATGTCGTCGCGCCCCACGTCGTTGTAGACGACGAGATCGACGTTCTTGTCCGTCAGCATCGACCGCTTCCGCGCCAGCCCGTCCTCCCCGCTCTCGGCTCCGAACGCCACGAGCACCTGACCGTCGCGGCGGGCGGCGCCGAGGGCGCGCGCGACGTCGGCCGTCGGCACGAGCTCGACGGTCCACGGCTCGGCGCTCTTCGGTCGCTTCGACGTGACGCTCTCGGCCGGCCGGTAGTCGGACACCGCTGCCGCCATCAGGATCACGTCGGCGTCCTCGCGAGCCAGCGCCTCGCGGCGGAGGTCGGCGGCGGTCGGCACCGGCACCACCTCGACCCCGGCGGGCTCCGGAACGAGCAGGTTCGCGGCAAGCAGGGTCACGTGCGCGCCGCGCTCCCGTGCCACGTCGGCGAGGGCGACGCCCATGCGGCCCGACGAGCGGTTCCCGACGAAGCGGACGCTGTCGAGCGGCTCGCGCGTGCCTCCCGCGGTGACGAGCACCGTGCGTCCCGCGAGCGTGCCGTGCGCGACCGGCCCTTCGAGCAGTCCCTCGACCCGTCTGACGATCTCGACGGGCTCCGCCATGCGCCCCGTGCCGACGAGCCCCTCGGCCAGCTCGCCGTCGTCGGGCCCGACGACCTCCGCGCCGCGCTCGACGAGGAGCGCGAGGTTCGCCTGCGTCGCAGGGTGCTCCCACATCGCCGTGTTCATCGCGGGCGCGAGCAGGACCGGCCCGCGGTGCGCGAGAGCGGTCTCGGTGAGGAGGTCGTCGGCCAGGCCGTGCGCGAGCCGCGCCATCGTGTTCGCCGTCAGCGGCGCGACGACGAGCACGTCGGCATCGGCGAGGTGCGGATACGGATCGGCCGGCTCGGTCTTCCGCGCGAGCGCCCAGAAGGTCTCGGCAGCGACGAAGCGCTCGGCGCCCCGCGTGGTGATCGGCCTGACGTCGTGACCCGCCCGGACCAGCAGGCGCACGAGCTCACAGGCCTTGTAGGCCGCGATGCCCCCGGTTATCCCGACGAGGATCCGCGCCACGGCCACATTCTGCCGGTGACGACGCCGGATGCCGTCCGCGAAGCGGATCTACGACGCGGGAGCGTCGTACGCGAATGTCAGCTTGCCGCGGGCGATCTCTTCCATCGCCATCGTCAGGTAGTTCTTGGAGCGCGACTCGACGAGCGGCGGGGGCGCGTCCTCCAGCCCGAGACCCTCTCCGAGCTGGTGGTGGTAGTTGTTGATCTGACGGGCGCGCTTCGCGGCCATGATGACGAGTGCGTACCGCGACGGCGGATCGATGTCCGTGGCGGTGTGCGAGAGGAGCTGGTCGATGCGCGGTTCGATCATCGGGGCGCCATGGTACCTGCGAGGACGAGCTCGCGTTCGACGATCGCCGCCAGAACCTCGCCGGCCCGCGTGACGTCGTCGTTGCGCACCATGTAGCGGAACCGGTGCGCCTGCTCGAGCTGGTAGCGGGCCAGCGTGATGCGATCTTCGATCTCGCCGGTCGATTCCGTCGCACGCTCCCGGAGCCGTCGCTCGAGCTCGTCGACGTCGGCGGCGATGAAGATGGTGCAGGCGCCCGGCACCTCACGCTGGACGTGCAGTGCTCCGTCGAGCTCGAGCTCGAGGACGCAGACGCGGCCGTGCCCGCCGATCCGGTCGATCTCCGACCGGAGCGTGCCGTAGCGCTTGTGCGAGACGTACTCGACCCATTCGAGGAACTCGCCGTCCTCCACCCGCTCACTGAACTGCTCGTCGTCGAGGAACCAGTACTCGCGCCCGTCCTCCTCGCCGGCGCGCATCGGGCGCGTGGTCGCGGAGATCGCGACCTCGAGCTGCGGGAGCCGCTCGAGCAGCGCGCGGATGAGCGTGCCCTTGCCGGCGCCGGACGGGCCGGTGACGACGAAGACGGGCTTCACGCTCCCGACCGGCGGGATGTCGGGTCACCGCCGGCGGAGCCGGGGCTCACCGATGGTTGAAGAGATTGACGAGCTCGGCCCGCTGGCGCTCGGAGAGGCCGCCCACCGTCTTCGACTGGCTGATCCGGCACTGGTTCAGCAGACGCGCCGCCTTGACGCGGCCGAACTTGGGGACCGCCATCAGCATGTCGAAGACCTTCGCTGTCGAGACGTACTCCGGCGGGTCGAGGAGGATGGACTCGATCTGAACGCGGCCGTCCTTCAGGTCCTTCTTGAGCTGTGCACGCCGGACGCGGATGTCGTTCGCACGTTGTAGGGCTTCCATCCGCTGGTCGAGCGACCGTGCGGGTGCCTGGGCGTGCGTCTTCGACGTGACCATTGAGGCGCCGAGTCTAGCAAGCTGGGACGGCGAATCAAGCAGTACTGTTTTCGGCGATTTGCAGGTTTTTTCCTATATGGACAACAGAGGTGCGCGGTTGCCGGGAAGAGCCTCGGAGCCGAGAGCAGTGACCTCGGGCACCATCTCGGC
>Ga0247826_10000184_pt1 | contig 10646 bp, 7 predicted proteins | sample 12C_Control_Day1_FD_200152 | JGI IMG/M metagenome (GOLD analysis project Ga0247826, IMG submission 200152) | Soil microbial communities from agricultural site in Penn Yan, New York, United States - 12C_Control_Day1 | ecosystem: Environmental > Terrestrial > Soil > Agricultural land | place: USA... | reverse complement strand
GCGCTGCGGCGCGCGGCGTGACGGGCCGTGCATGGCGCCGTCCGTCGGCAGCTCCCGCATCGCGTGCCTGCTCGTCCCCGATCTGCCGCGCGCCGCAGCGCTGCGCGCCCATCCCGATCTCGCCGGTCGACCGTTCGCCGTCTGCGCGGGCGCCGGGCCGCGTGCCGAGATCGCGTCGGCCTCGGAGGAGGCGATCCGCCTCGGTGTACGCCGCGGGCACACCGTCGCGGAGGCGCGCAGCCTGTGCGCGTCGCTCGCGGTGCACGTCGCATCGCCCGCGCTCGAGGAGGCCACGCGCGCGGCGCTGCTCGACGCGGCCCTCTCCTGCTCGCCGCGCGCCGAGCTCGAGCCGCGCTGTGCCGGCGCCTATGCGGGCGAGGCGGCGGTCTGCGCCGACGCTTCCGGCGTCACGCCGATCTTCGGCGGCGAGGCCGGCTTCGCGACGGCCCTCACGCAGCGCGCCGCTGCACTGGGCCTGCCGGCGCGAGTCGCGGTCGCCAGCTCGCGCAGCACGGCGCGCATCGCCGCGCGCCGCATCGCGGGCGACGGCGAAACCCTGTTGCTCGCGCCGGGTGACGAGGCGGAGTTCCTGGCGCCGCTGCCGATCGACGTGCTCGACCCCGACGACGCGCTCGCGGAGCGGCTGACGCGCTTCGGCGTCCATACGGTGCGCGACCTGCTGCGGCTGCCGCGCGCATCGCTGGCTGCGCGGCTCGGCCCCGCGGCCGTCGCACTCGGTCTGCTGGCTCGTGGCCATTGCGCGCTGCCCCCGCCCGGAGCGCCCGCGGAGGCGCTCGTCGCGGAGGCGCTCGATCTCGAGCACCCCGCGGAGCGGCTCGAGCCGCTGCTGTTCGCCCTGCAGGCGCTGCTCTCGCGCCTGCTCGCGCGCCTCGAGGTGCGTCACCTCGCCTGCGACGAGCTCGCGCTCTCGCTCGAGCTCGCGGGCGGCGGGCGCGATGCGCGACGCATCGGCGTGTCGGCTCCGACGCGCGAGCTGCGCGTGCTGGTGCGGCTCGTGGCGCAATCGCTGGAGTCCCGGCCGCCGCACGCCGCGGTCTGCTGCGCGCGGCTCGAGACGCGCGGCGTGCCGCTGCGACGCGACCAGCTCGATCTGTTTCGTCCGCCCGGGCCGGCACCAGGCGCGCTCGCACCGGCGCTCGCCGAGCTCGCGAGCCTGTGCGGCGCCGCGCGGGTCGGCGCCCCCGCGGTCGCCGACGACCATCATCCGGATGCCCATGCGCTCCGTGAGTTCGGGCCCGCGTCGCGCGATGCGGCCCCGCCCGAGCCGGCCGGAACCTTCCTGCTGGCCCTGCGCGCACTGCGGCCCGCCGCCGCCGCGGAAGTCCGGCTGCGGGCCGGGCACCCCATCTGGATCCGCAGCGCCGTGTGCAGCGGGCGCGTGCTGCGCAGCGCGGGACCCTGGCGCACCACGGGCGGCTGGTGGTCCCGCGAGGGACGCTTCGCCTTCGATCACTTCGATGTGCAGACGGAGGACGGCACTGTTGCGCGTCTGCGCTACGACCACGTCACCCGCGGCTGGCAGATCGATGGTGTCTACGATTGAAAAAACTGCGTAAAAGTGCCGCGGGCGGCCCCGCCGCTCGGATCTTCGGCTAGATTCCTCGCCCGACCGTTCCGTCCGCCAACCCACCTCCATCCACCCCGCTCTACGTCGCCATCTCACGCGACTCGACTCTTCGGAGGATCCCGATGCCCTCGATCGATCGGATGCGCCCGCAACCCGACGACCGCCTCGCCTTCTTCCAGGGCTTCCTGCGCAAGCCCATGCAGGTCGGGTCGATCATCCCGAGCTCGCGTTTCCTCGAGCGCCGCATCGCGCGTGCCGCGGGCATCGGGCGCGCGCGCCTCGTCGTCGAGCTCGGACCCGGCACGGGCGGCACCACGCGCGCGTTGCTGCGCCAGATGCGCTCCGACGCGAAGCTGCTCGCCATCGAGATCGATCCCGATTTCGTGTCGGTGCTGCGCCGCCTGAACCACGACCCGCGCCTGATCGTCCACGAGGGCAGCGCCACCGACGTGCGGCAGATCCTCGCCAAGCACGAGCTCGGCGCGCCGGACGTGATCCTCTCCGGCATCCCCTTCTCGACCATGACCCGGCCGCTCGGCCGCGACATCATCCGCAGCGTGCACGAGTCGCTCGAGCCGGGCGGCGTGTTCGTGGCCTACCAGGTGCGCGACCGCGTGAAGATCCTCGGCTCCGAGGTCTTCGGCCGCGCGCGGACCGACATGGTGCTGCTGAACGTGCCGCCGATGCGCGTATACCGGTGGGAGAAGCAAGCGCGATAGCGCGCGCAGCGAACCGCAGGCGAGCCAAGTTCAGAGGATGAGACCCGGGTGGTGAGGTCTCCACGGCTCGCTGGCGCTACGCCGCCTCCACACGCAGCGGCAGTCGCTTCGGGCCGCGCACGAGATACGAGTCCACGTACTGCACGCGCGGCTCGGTGCGCTCGAAGGCCGCGAAGCGCGGCAGCAGCTCCTCCAGCGCGATGCGCGCCTCGAGCCGCGCCAGCGACGCGCCGAGGCAGAAGTGGATGCCGAGGCCGAAGGCCAGGTGTCCCTGCGTGTTGCGCGACGGGTCGAAGCGGTCCGCGTGCGGGAACTGCGCCTCGTCGCGGTTGGCCGAACCGAGCAGCGGCAACACCATCGCGCCGGCGGGAATCTTCACGCCGGCGAGCTCGACGTCCTGGCGCGCCTGGCGGAACAGGAACTGGATCGGGCCGTCGTAGCGGAGCCCTTCCTCCACCACCGCCGGGATGCGCTCCGGGTCGCGGCGGACGCGCGCCAGTTCGTCCGGATTCTCCATCAGCGCGATCAGCGTGTTGCCCAGGAGATTCGTGGTGGTCTCGTTCCCGGCGACGAGCAGCACCGAGACGAACATCACGACCTCTAGGGGCGTCAGCGTCGTCTCGCCCTCCTCGGCGCGGATCAGCGTGGAGATCAGGTCGTCCTGCGGATCGCGGCGGCGCTTCTCGACGATGTCCGTGAGGTACTGGCTGAGACCGGTGAACCCCTCGATGACATCGACAGGCCCCATCGCGCCGGCGCCGCCGGTGGCGCCGGCCACCGCGCAATCGGACCAGTGCTTGAAGTCCTCCTTGCGCTCGTGCTCGACGCCGAGCAGCTCGGCGATCACGGTGACCGGGAGCGGCACGAAGAAGTCCGAAACGATGTCGAACTCGGGCTTGCGCTCGATCTCCGCCAGCGAGGCCCGCGCGATCTCGCGCACACGCGTCTCGAGATGCGCCATGCGCCGCGGCGTGAACCCGCGGTTCACCAGGTTGCGCATCGGGCCGTGCACCGGCGGATCCGAGGCGATCATGTTGCGCGCGGCCATCATCTCTCCGAGCTTCGGCATCCGCTCCATCAGCTGCGCGATGCGCGCCAGATCCGACGGCGTGAGCTTCGCGGCGCCCTCCGCGCTGCCGAAGACGTTCGTCATCGCCCGCATCATCGCGGTCGACGAGAACAGCTCCGGGTGGCGCAGCACGTAGGAGACGTCCTCGTAGCGCGCGACGGCGTAGTCGCCGTTCGGGAGCTTCGTCACCGGGCTGTGGCGGCGGGCTTCGGCATACGCCGGATAGGGATCGTCGCGCTGGGCGTCGCTGTACGGGTCGAACGCGATCGGGCTCACGGGGTCCTCCGGGTGCGGCTCGGCGCGAGAGCGGGCGCGCTCTCCACTTCGCCGACGAGATCGGGCCAGTCGGCCGGGCGCAGCAGGCCGTAGAGCAGGACGCGCTTCAGCTCGCGCGCGAGCCGTGAGGTGGCTGCGCGCCGCGCGGCGGCGTCTTCGAACTCGATGCGCGCGTGCAGCGGCCACAGCACCGCCACGCCCATCATCAGGTGGCCGAGCATCTCCGGGTCCGCGTCGCTGCGCGCGCCGCCGCCTTCCACGAGTTCGCGCGTCTGCTGGAGGAAGAGTTCCATGCCGGCGCGCGGAATCGGCGTCTCGGAGAGCAGCCAGTAGATCGCGAGTCGCGCGAGCTCCGGATGCTCCAGGAAGTAGCCCGCGACCTCGTCGATGTGCTCGACGATCGGCCTCTGTCCTTCGAGGTACGCCGCGACCTCGGCGATCAGCTCCTCGGTCACCGCGCGCACGAGGTCGTCGCGCGTGCGGAAGTGCTGGTAGGCGGTCGTGCGGTTGATCGCGGCTTCGTGCGCGACGGCGGAGACGGTCAGGCTCTCGGGGCCGCGCTCGCCCATCAGCCGGCGCGCCGCCTCGACGATGCGGCGCCGCGTCTGCTGGAAATCGGAGCGGCGCGCGCGGCGAGGGGCAGGTCCGGGCATGGCGGCAGGGTCGCCCCGGCCTGAAATAAAGTCAACATCATTGTTGTCTTTACGAAGGCTCCCGCCCGCCGCGCTCGCCCCGCTTGATCTGCATCGAGAGGCCGGCCCGCTCCGCGTGCTCGGGCTGGCCGCGCACGACGGCGTCGTCGCCGAAACGCTCCGCGATCTGGTCGAGCGCGCGGTTGAGACGGTCGCGGCGCTGCGCCGCCCGCGGCTTCTCGAAGAGCGCGAGCTGCGAATCGCGCGCCGCAATGCCCGTGACGCCGACGCCGAGAAGACGCACCGGCTCGGTCAGCCCGGCGCGGTCGAGCAGCTCCCGCGCGGCGCGCGCGATGGCGTCGCCGTCATCGCAGGGCTCGGAGAGCGTCACGCGGCGCGTCCACAACGGGAAGCCGCGCGGACCCGCCGCGACCCGACGCGCGAGCTTCAGCTTCAGCACGATGGTGCGCGCGGCGACGCCGTCGCGGCGCAACCTCCGCGCGACCGAGTCCGCGTGCGTGCCGATCGCGCTCTCGAGCACGCGCCGATCGGAGACGTCGCCCGCGAAGGTGTTCTCCTCGCTGTACGAGACCGCCTCGCGGTACGGCTCCACCTCCGAGAGATCCTGGCCGCGGCCGAGCCGCGCGAGCGAGAGGCCCCAGGGACCTAGCAGTCGGCGCAGCCGCTCCGGGTCGGTGCGCACGAGGTCGCCGATCGTCGCGAAGCCCTGCTGCAGAAGGCGCTGCTCCGCGACGGGTCCGACGCCCCAGAGCCGACGCACGGGCAGCGGCGCCAGGAACTCGCGCACGTCCTCGGCCTTCACCTCGACCAGGCCGTCCGGCTTGGACACGTCGCTCGCGATCTTCGCGACCAGCTTGACCGGCGCGATGCCGACGGAGACCGCGAGCCCGCGCTCGGCGCGCACCGCGGCCCGCAGACGCGCGGCGGTGTCGCGCGCAGGTCCGAGCAGGCGCTCGGTCCCCGTGAGATCCAGGAAGGCCTCGTCGAGCGAGAGACCCTGCACGGCCGGCGTGAAGCGCGCGAAGATCTCGAAGATGCGACGCGATTCGTCCACGTAGCGCCGCATCGAGCCCGCCACGAAGGCGCCGTGCGGGCAGAGCTTGCGCGCCTGCGCCGTCGGCATGGCCGAGTGGACGCCGAAGGCGCGCGCCTCGTAGCTGGCCGCCGAGACGACGCCGCGCCCGCCCGTGCCGCCGACGATGACGGGGCGCCCGCGCAGCGACGGGTCGTCGCGCTGCTCGATGGACGCATAGAAGGCGTCCATGTCGGCGTGCAGGATCACGCGCGGCCGCGACATGTCGGCCCAGCATACGCCGGATGCCCTTACGGGCCGCGCGTTATCCTGCGCGCCTTCCGGAGGTGAGATGGCAGCAGGTAGCGGCGGTCCCGCGGCGGGCGTGCGCTGGGATCTCTCGGATCTCTATGCGGGTCCCGACGACCCGCGCATCGACGCGGACCTCGACCGCGCGCTCGCCGCCGCGCGTGAGTTCGCGGCGCGCCATCGGGGCAAGCTCGCGACGCTCGACGCGCGCGCGCTCGCCGGCGCCGTCGATGCGCTCGAGACCTTGCAGGAGCCGGTTGCGCGGGTCGGCGCGTATGCCTCGCTCCTCTTCGCGGCCGACACGGCCACGCCGCGCCATGGCGCGCTGCTCCAGCACGTGCAGGAGCGCGGCACCGCGATCCACAACGAGCTGCTCTTCTTCGAGCTCGAGTGGGTGGCCGTCGACCCCTCGCGCGCGGACTCGCTCCTGGCCGATCCGGCGCTCGCGCACCGCCGTCACTACCTCTCCGCGGCGCGCCGCTATCGCCCGCACGTCCTCTCCGAGCCCGAGGAGAAGCTGCTGGCCGAGACGGCCAACACGGGGCGCAACGCCTTCTCGCGCCTCTTCGACGAGCTGCTCGCCGCCATGACCTTCCGCGTGCGCGACGAAGAGGGCAACGAGGAGTCGCTCTCGGAGGAGGAGGTGCTCGCGCGCCTCTACGAGCCGCGGCGCGAGCGCCGTCGCGCCGCCGCGCAGGCCCTCTCCGAGGGGCTGCGCGCGAACTCGCGCGTGCTCGCGTTCATCTTCAACACGCTCGTGCAGGACAAATCGGTGCAGGACCGCCTGCGCAGCTACCCGTCGCCGATGGCGTCGCGCCACCTCGCCAACGAGATCGAGGCCGCATCGGTCGCGTCACTGCTCTCCGCCTGCGTCTCCCGCTATGGACTGGTCGCGCGCTACTACCGACTGAAGGCGAAGCTCCTCGGCCTGCCGCGGCTCTCCGACTTCGACCGCTACGCGCCGCTCGGGGACGGCGACGGGCTCTGCTCGTTCGCCGAGGCGCGCCGCATCGTGCAGGACGCCTACGGCGACTTCTCACCGCGCCTCGCCGAGATCGCCGCGCAGTTCTTCGATCGGCGCTGGATCGACGCGGAGCTGCGCCAGGGCAAGCGCGGCGGCGCCTTCTGCGCGTCGACCGTGCCGTCGCTCCATCCCTACGTGCTCTGCAACTACACCGGCAATCAACGCGACGTGATGACCGTCGCGCACGAGCTCGGCCACGGCGTCCACCAGTATCTCGCGCGCGAGCGCGGTCTCTTCGAGCAGGACACGCCGCTCACCACCGCCGAGACGGCCAGCGTCTTCGGCGAGATGCTGGTCTTCCGCCGCCTGCTGCGCGAGCAGAGCGACCCGAAGCAAAGGCTCGCGCTGCTCTGCGGAAAGCTCGAGGACGCCTTCGCGACCGTATTCCGCCAGGTCGCGATGACGCGCTTCGAGGAGAGCCTGCACGCGGCACGACGCGCCGAGGGCGAGCTGCCGATCGAGCGGGTCAACGCGCTCTGGATGGAGGCGAACGCCCCGATGTTCGGCGACTCCGTCGAGCTCACGCCCGACTACGCCTGGTGGTGGCTCTACATCCCGCACTTCGTCCACTCGCCCTTCTACTGCTACGCCTACGCGTTCGGCGAGCTGCTCGTGCTGGCACTCCTGCGCCGCTACGACGAGGAAGGTGCGGCCTTCGTGCCGCGCTACCTCGAGCTGCTGGCGGCCGGTGGCTCCGACACGCCGGAGCGTCTACTGGCGCGCATGGGCCTCGACGTCGCCGACCCGAAGTTCTGGGACGGCGGCCTGGCGCTGCTGGAAGAGATGGTGGCGGAGGCGGAGCGGCTTGCGGGTTGAGGGAGCCGCGCGACGGCTCAAGTGCCGCGTCCACGACACCGATCAGCCTCTCGTGTCGGGTCGCCCGCGCGCTGCCGGTTGGATGCTCGCGCTCTGCCTGGGCGCCGGACTTCCCGCCGCGGCCGACACCGAGATCGCGCGCGAGGGCCAGAGCTGTCCGGACACCGGCGGCGGCACGTTCTGGGAGTTCGGGCAGACGCGCATCACCGACGCCGGATGGGTCGCGTTCTATGCGCTCTGCCGCTTCCCGGGACAGGGGACCTGGTCGCCGCGCGGCCTCTTCGCGCACGACGGAGTTGCGCTCCGCAAGCTGGTGATGACGCTCGATCCAGCTCCGGGTCCGCCCGGCGCCTACTTCGATCAGATCCTCGCCTTGTCGGAAGGGCCCGCCGTCAACGATCAGGGCGAGTTCGTCTTCGAGGCGAATTTCGGCGTCCCGCCGGTAGGTGCTGGAGGGAATGCGCTCTTCGAAGGTGGCCCCGGCGGCCTCCAGGAGCTGGTGCGGGCGGGAGATCCGCTGCCTCCGCCGCTCACCGGGACGTTCTTCTCGTTCGCCCGGAAGGACCTGAACGACGCGGGTGAGCTGGTGTTCGAGGCCACCTTGTCGTCGACCTTCGACAACGGGCTGTTCCGGATCTCGAACGGACAGATCACGGTGGTTGCGGCCGAGGGGATGCCGGTGCCCGACGGCTCGGGCGAGCTGTGGGGAGAGTTCGGCACGCCCACCATCAACAGCCATGGAGACATCGCGTTCCACGCCTTCGTCGGCGGACAGCCCGGCGCCGTGGCGCTGATCCGGGACGGCGTCACGGAGCTCGTGGTGCGCGGAGGAGACACGGCTCCCGGAACCGGGGGCATGCTGTTCACCCGCTTCGTCAGCGACCGCGTCGCGATCGACGACCAGGGCGGCGTGGTCTTCCTGGCCGAGGCCGGCCACGGATCCGCCCAGGGCGTCTTCCGCTACGCGGACGGCGAGGTCGTTGCGATCGCGCTGCGGGACACGAAGGCGCCTTTCCCTGGCGCCGTGCTCGACTACCTGCGGTTCCAGCCTTCCGTGAGCCGATCGGGACGCGTCGTGATTCCGGTGTACGTGGAGAACGACGCCGGTCAGTTCGACGCGCTGATCCAGGCCGTCGGAACGCAGCTCCACGCGGTCCGGCTCGCCGGCGATCCTGCTCCGGGGGGCGACACCTATGTGGAGTTCTCGAACGGCGCCACCACGACCCCACCGTCGATCGATTCGCTGGGGACGGTCGCCTTCAACGCTCTGCTCGACGACGGCTCGAACGCCGTGTTCCTCGCGTCGCCAGGAGCGCAGGTTCCGGCCGTGCCGCCGCCGGCCTGGCTCGGCGGCGCCGCGACGCTCCTCGTGATCGGACGTGCGCAGCTGCGGCGCCTGCGCCGGCGCACCTGAGCTAGAGCGCGCGCTCGATCTCCGCCGCCGCACGCAGCCCGCTTGCGAGCGCGCCGTCGGCCGAGGGCGCCATCAGGTAGTCGCCCGCGAAGGCGATGCGCGGCGAGCGCTCGAAGCGCTGGAGGAAGCGCGCGAGGCGGCGCACGTCGTCGGACTCGAAGAGCGGCCAGGCGTCCGGGTGACGCGCGACGGCGTAGTCCGAGGGCGCCGGCGCGCCGAAGCGCCCGTAGGCGAGGTTCTCGGCCGCGAGGTCGGCGACCGAGGCGTCCGAGGCGCGGTGCATGCGGACGCTGGCCTTCTGTGTCAGCACGGCACGCACGAGCCCTGCGCCGTGCGGCGCTGCGCCGGGCCGCAGGTGCTCGAGCACGAGCGCCGAGAGCTCGAGCCCCGCCTCGGCGCCGATGAAGACGCTGCGCAGCGCCGCCGACGGGACCCGCGAGAAGGCGAGGAAGACGACGAGCGCCGGCGCGTAGCGCACCGCCTCGAAGAAGCCGCGCTCCTCGGGCGTGAGCTTCGGACACATCCCGGTGACGCGACGGCCGGGCACCGCCACGACGACGGCGTCGGCGTCGAGCGTGCTGGCGCCGCCGTGCTCCTGGAGCGCCAGCCGCGCGCCGTCCGTGAAGGTCTCGACGCGGCGCACGGCGCAGTCGCGGCGGACGCGCACGCGCGAGGCCAGCGCGGCGGCGAGCGCGCCCGTGCCGCCCTCGAAGCTCGCGAGCTCGGCGCCGGACCAGTGCGCGCGCAACGCGGCCAGCACGCCCAGGGTTTCGGGGTCCGCGCCAGCGGGTGCGGGCAGCCACGAGAGCGCCGCCGCCTCGGCCTCGTGCGCGATCTCCGCGGCGAGCTGAGCGCGCTCGAGCGTATGCACGTGCGCCGGATCGACGCGCCGCTCGAGCGGCGTGCGCCGCGTGCGCGCCGCACGGAGCGCGTCCGGTGCCGTCACCACCGCGGTCACGGTGTCGCGGCCGAGCGGCCGCAGCACCGCGTCGCGCATCCAGGCGTCGCGCCCGTGGGCGTAGGGGCGGATCGCGTCGGCGAGTCCGAGCGCATCGGCCACGACGTGGATCGCCCTGTCGCTCTTCGCGAAGGCCGGCGCGCCGAGGTCGAGCTGGAAGTCGCCGCGGCGGACGCTCTGCATGCGCCCGCCCGGCTCCGGCGCGCGCTCGAGCACCTCCACCTCGTGTCCCGCGCGCACCAGCCGCCACGCGCAGGCGAGGCCTGCGATGCCGCCTCCGACGACCGCGATGCCGGCCAAGTCCTCCCCCCGGCGGGGATCCTACCTCTGAAGACCGCTTGACTGGAAGGCGAAATTAAGACGAAACTCGACGAATGCCCTCGCGAACCAGCGACTACGTCGAGCTGCGCTGCCGCAGCGCCTTCTCGTTCCTCGAGGCCTCCTCGACGCCCGAGGACCTGGTCGCGCGCGCCGCGGAGCTCGACTACCCGGCGCTCGCGCTCGCGGACCGCAGCGGCCTCTACGGCGCGCCGCGCTTCCACCAGGCCGCCGTCGCCGCGGGCCTGCGCGCGCTCGTCGGCGCGGAGCTCGACGTCACGCGACCGCTCGGCCTCCCGGGCGCGCCGCCAGACCGCCTGCTGCTGCTCGCCGAGTCGCCGCGTGGCTACCGCAACCTGTGTCGCTTGCTGACGGAGGGGCACGCGCGCGAGGGCAAGCAGGGTGCCTGCGTCACCTGGTCCGAGCTCGAGCCCCACGCCGCGGGGCTCGTCGCGCTCGCACGCGGCGACGCGCGGCTCGACGCCGCGCT
>Ga0247826_10000183_pt1 | contig 10653 bp, 10 predicted proteins | sample 12C_Control_Day1_FD_200152 | JGI IMG/M metagenome (GOLD analysis project Ga0247826, IMG submission 200152) | Soil microbial communities from agricultural site in Penn Yan, New York, United States - 12C_Control_Day1 | ecosystem: Environmental > Terrestrial > Soil > Agricultural land | place... | reverse complement strand
ATCGTGTCCAGCCTTGACGCCGCCGATGGCGAAGGTCTTGGCGGCGGCGTCAAGGCTGGACACGATGCCGCGGATTCTGAAGCCCTCGGCCTCCGGCCTCGGCGACAGGCGGGTCGCGGTATAGACGCCGGTCGCCGCGTCGAGGCGCCCGTGCACCTCGAGCACCGTGCCGATGGCGATGCCGGCGAAGCCGCCGGCGAGGCGCTCGTCGATCACGGTGCCGTCGGGCACGCGCACCGTCTGGCCGAGCACGAGCAGCGAGCGCGCGGCGACGTCGATCGCCGAGACCGGGCCGACGATCTCGGCCCCGTGGCGGATCTGGCGGGCGTCGGCGCGCCGTCCCTTGCCGTCGTCGGAGGTGGCGTCGCCCTCGACCTCGACGCTCATGCCGAGCTTGAGCGCCTCGCTGCTGGAGGCGTTGCCGTCGTCGTCGAGCACCTGCGCCTTCGAGTCGTCGAAGCGCACGCCGTTGACGATGATCGAGCCGAAGCCGGTGATAGGGCCGGCGGCGAACGAGCTCGGCGCGGCGCCGGTGCCGCCGCTCGACGGCCCGGCGCTGCCCCCGCCACCGCAGCCGGCGAGCAGCAAGGCCGCGGCGGCGATCTGGAAGACGAGCTGGCGGGCCCGGCGGGGGGCGGAAGCAAAGGCAGGGCGCATGACGGTTCTCCTGGGCAAGCGGGCCGGCGGTCGACCCTTGGCGCCATACTAAATGTGTTATCTGCACATTTGCAAGCCAAGTTACAGACAGAGAGGCGCCTACCGTGATCGATGACCGCTGCTAGCCTTGCGCCCCGATGATCCGATTGCGCGACCTGCCCCACGACGCCCACTTCCGCCGTGGCGCGCGCGACATGCTGCCGTTCGGCCCAGGGCTGGCGGCCTGGGGTCTGGTGACCGGCGTGGCGATGACGCAGAGCGGCCTCGGCGTCGGCCTGTCGCTGCTGATGACCTTCACCGTCTACGCCGGCAGCGCCCAGCTCGCCTCGCTTCCGCTCATCGCCAGCGGCGCGCCGATGTGGGTGATCTGGGCCTCGGCCTTCTGCGTCAACCTGCGCTTCGCGATCTTCAGCTCCCACTGGCGGGTCCACCTCGGCCACCTGCCGCGCCGGCGCCGGGTCGTCCTCGGCTACCTGCTCGCCGACCTGAACCTGCTCGTCTTCCAGAAGCAGTGGCAGGGCGAGGGCCACCAGACCGGCCAGGCGCGCTATGCCGCCGGCGGCGCGGCGACGGTCTGGATCATCTGGCAGGCGACGTCGGTGGCCGGCATCCTGCTCTCGTCGATGGTGCCGCTGGAATGGGGCCTGGGCTTCGCCGGCACGCTGTCGATGCTCGGCATGGCGTACTCGATGCTCAGCGAGCGCACCGCCTGGGTCGCGGCGATCGTCTCCGGCGCCGCGGCGGTGGCGGCGTTCTCGCTGCCGCTGAAGCTCAACATCCTGGTCGCGATCGCCGCCGCCGTCGCGGCGACGCTGGTCATGAACCAGGCCGGCAAGGCCTTGCAGGCGATGCGACCGAAAACGCCGCGATGAGCGGGGCGATGCCGCAGTGGGCCTGGGCCGCGCTCACCATCCTCGGGCTGGCCGCGGTCACCGCGATCTCGCGCAACGTCTTCCTCTGGTCGCGGCGGGAGCTGCGCTTTCCGGAGCCGCTGCAGCGCGCCCTGCAGATGGCGCCGCTGGCGGCGATCGTCGCCATCACCGCGCCCGAGATCTTCCTGAGCCAGGGCCACCTGATCGAGACCTGGCGCGACGCGCGGCTGTTCGCCGCAGTGACGGCGACCGCCGCCTACGCCTGGCGGCCGGGGGTGCTGGGACCGCTGGTCGCCGGCCTGGCGGTGTATCTGCCGCTGCGCCTCGCGCTCGGCTGGTAAGCGCGGCGATTCCCCACGCCGGGATCGATCCGCACGCTTTGGCTAAGCTCGCTGCATGACGCTGCGTCCCTTCCTCGCCGCCCTCCTCGCCGCGGCCTGCACGCTCGTCGGCGCCGACGAGAGCGCCGCCTGGGCGGCCCTGCGCAAGGACGGCGCGGTCGCCCTGGTGCGCCACGGCGAGGCGCCCGGCGTCGGGGATCCGCAGCACTGGAAGCTCGGCGACTGCAACACGCAGCGCAACCTCGACGACGCCGGCCGGGCCCAGGCCCGTGCCCTCGGCGCCCGCCTCAAGGCCGAGCGAATCCAGGTCGCGCGCCTGCTCGCCTCGCCCTGGTGCCGCACCCTCGAGACCGCGACGCTGCTCGGCGTCGGCACGGTGCAGCCCGAGCCGACCTTCTCCAACGCCTTCGTGCTGAGCGAGCGCCGCGGCGAGCTCAGCGCCGGCGCGCGCGCCCTGATCGCGAATTGGCGCGGCCCGGGCGTGCTGCTGGTCGTGACCCACGGCGCGAACATCGCGGCGCTGACCGGCCGCAATCCGGCGACTGCGGAGCTGGTGGTCGTGGCCGCCGCCGCCGACGGCACGGTGCGCGAGCTCGCCGCGGTGCAGACGCCGCCCGCGCGCTGAACGCGGGCGCCGCCACCGCTGCCGCCCTCAGAGCGGCGTGATCTCGACCTTTCGGAACTTGATCGTGCCGCGGCCCCACTGCAGCGCGATCGGCCCGCTGGCCAGCTTGGCATCCTCGATATCGACCGTCTTCGTGCCGTTGAGTACCAGCACCAGGCGCTTGCCCCGGGCGGAGATCTCGTAGGTGTTCCATTTGCCGCCGGCCTTGGGCATCGGATCGACCTTGGCCACCTTCACGATCGCGCCGGTGCCGTAGGTCGGGTCGGGCCGCTGGTCGAAGATGTTGGCCTCGTAGCAGGTCTCGTCGCTGATCGCTGTCGGGTTCTGGCAGCGGAAGAAGATGCCGCTGTTGGCGTCGTCGCTGGCCCAGAACTCGACCCGCATCGTGAAGTCGGCATAGCTGCGCTTGGTGACCAGGTAGGCCGGGTCCTTGCCGCCCTGGGTCGCCTGGATCGCGCCGTCGATGCCGCTCCAGTTCGCTTCGCCGACGCGGTCGAAGTTGTCGAATCCGCGGGTGCCGTCGACCAGCGAGGTGGAGCCGCTCATGCTCGCGCAGCCGGTCAGCGCGGCGGCGAAGGCGAGTGCCGGCAGGGTGCGGCGGGCAAAGTTCTTGTTCATCGTGTCTCCTCCTGGGAAGAATGTCTTCGAGTCGCGGAATGCGAGGCCGATCTTGCGTCGGCCGGGCGGCATCGCGCAAGCTAGGTGAAGCCTGCCCCCAGCGTCGCAAGCACCTCGTAGCTGCCCCCGAGCGAGCGCACCAGCGCGAAGCCGTCGGCATGCCAGGCCAGCGCCGGCGAGCGTGCGGGCGACCGCGAGCCGCCGGCCTGGCGCGCCAAGGTCACGTGCGGCCGGTAGGGCCGGCCTTCGAGCGCGACGCCGAAGCCGGCGAGGACCTCGCCGACGCGGGCATGCAGGGCGAGCAGCGACGGCTCGGCGTCGAGCAGGGCGACGGCGATGCCGCCGCGGAAGACCTCGCTGCCGCTCGTACGCAGCCGCATCGGCTCGACCGGCACCGTGGCGAGCACCGCGCCGAGGTCGGCGAGCGAGTCGCGCGGAAAGGCGCCGATGAAGTGCAGCGTCGCATGCAGCTTGGCATCCGCCACCGGTCGCGCCGCCGGCGACCAGCTCCAGGCATCGCGCAACGCGACCAGCTGCGCCCGTGCCGCCGGGTCGGGCCAGAGCGCGGTGAAGAGGCGGACGCTGTCGCGGTCGTTCAACGGGCGAACGGCCGACGGGCTCAGACGGGGCGCGGGGCGAAGGCGGCCAGGTCGCCGGGCTTCCTCAGCATCTTGTCGACCTCGGCGGCGTGCAGCTCCTCGGCATGGATCATCTGGCGCGCGAACTCCTCGAGCGCGACCGAGGCGTCGGCGACGGCGTCGAGCAGTTCGCGGTACAGGCCGAGCGCCTGCCGCTCGGTGTCTAGCGACTCGCGCAGCATCGCGGCGATGTCGGTCTTGTGCGAGTCGAGCAACGGCCCGATCGCGAGCGACGGGTAGGCGCCGAGCGTGGTGATCCACTCGCCGACCTGCTGCGCATGGATGAGCGATTCGTCGGCCTGCGCCCGCAGCCACGAGACGATCGGAATGCGGCCGAAGCCGAAGACGAGGAACGAGTAGTGCGTGTAGCGCACGACTCCCGCGAGCTCGGCCTCGAGCAGGCGATTGAGGATGGCGACCACCTTGTCGGTTTCCAGCTTCTTCATGGCGCGCACTCCTTCGATGGAAAAGTGACGAAGGCAGCTTACTGGCGGCGGCGCCAGGCGTCCGTCGGACGACACGCCGCTGCCGCCGGGCCGGGTCGGTGGCGCACTGCGGCTACCTAGAGCGTCTCGAGCCCCGGGCCGCGAAGCCCGACGAGCATGGCGCGTCCCTTGTCGTCGAGCCGGAACTCGCCGTACTTCGCCGGCGCCCAGCGTGCCGCCTCGCCTTCCGCGAACGACCACGCGTCGCTGACGATCACCCACTCGCCGCCCTTGGGGGTGAGCTCGATCCGCAGCTCTGCGGCGGCGAGCGGCTCGCCGCGGTGCAGGCGCAAGACGGTCACCACGCCGCGCTCGTCGCGCAGCCCGACGACGATCGGCCGCTTGTTGTCGAGCAGCCCGCCGGCTTCCCCCAGGACGGCCGGCGGAAGGCGAAAGTCGAGCCGCATGTAGTCGCCCTGCATCAGCGAGCGCGGATCGACCGGCGCGAGCTCGATGAACACCGGCCGGCCCCGGGCGATGAGGTCTTCCTTCTGCCAGATCGCGAAGTTCGCGGCCACCAGCACCAGCAGCGCCGTCGCGGCGATGCCGAGCCGGTCGACCGGGATCGAGCGCGTGTCGCCGATGCGCCACCGCAGCGCCGACGCTTGCGCCGGCTTCGACGAGCCAGCGGCAGCGCCCGCGCCGCGAAAGCCCAGCCAGGCGAGCGCGCCGAGGGCGACACCGGCGAGGAGGAGCACGGCGCCCTTGGTCGCCAACGGCCAGGCCAGCGCGTAGTAGAAGCCGCCGACGATCCACGCCGCCGTGAGGGCGGCCGTGGCCGCGAGCCGCCAGCGCTTGTCGACCGCGCAGGCGGAAAGCGCCAGCAGCGCGGCGCCCAGCGACGGCATGAACCAGGCCAGGGCCACGAGCACGAGCGCGACGCCGGCGCCCGCCGACGTTCGCAGTGCCGGCCAGCGATGCGCCGCCCAGGCCGCGGCGCCGGCGGCGAGCAGCAGCGAGCCGATCCGCAGAGCGGCCATCGACGCGGCGGCCTGCGGCTCGCCGTTGAATGGGGCGAACCAGTCGCGCGCAGCGCCTGCGCCCAGCGTGCCGCCGACCAGGAAGGTCATGCCCGACCACCAGGCCAGGCCGCACAGCGTGGCGAGCAGCCAGCCGGCGCGCAGCGACTCCAGGGCGGCCGCCAGGCGCGCACCCGCGCCGTCGCCGAGATAGGCGCGCTGCGCCACGCCCGCGGCGGCCCAGAGCAGCAGGGCCATGTGCCAGGCCAGCCAGAAGCGCAGCAGGCCGTTGGCCAGGGCGTCGTTTCTCCAGGGCAACCAGGCCAGCGCGGCGAGGACCGCCGCGGCCGCGCCGAGAACGACGCGCAGCCACGGCCGCGCGATGGCGAGCGCGCTGCCGATGGCCACGAGCGCGAGCGCGGCGCATGCCAGCGGCAGCGGCAGCTCCCGGGACAGCCCCCAGGCCAGCAGGCCGCCCCCGACGATCAGCATCGGCGTGATCAGCTGCTCGACGAACAGAGGCAGGCGGCGGCTGCGCAAGGCGAATATCGCCGCGCCCAGGATCACCAGGCCGGCGAGCAACGGACCCGGGCCGTGACGCAGGGAGTCGCCGAGCATGACGGCGAACAAGGCGATCAGCGGCAAGGCGGCGAGCCACGCGCCGATCGCCGTCAGCAAGACGACCGGCCAGGGCCGCTCCTCGTGCCGGGGCGAAACGGCCGCAGCCGGAAGCAGGCCTTCGGCAATGGCCGCGTGCATGACGGCTTCGAGCACGCGCTCGCTCATGGCGCCGCCCCTTGGCGGCGCACCAGGCGAAGCAGCAGCGAGACCGTGCCCGCCATCAGGCCCGCAGCAGCCAGGCCGACGACGAGCAAGGCGAAGAACCAGTCGTGGCCGCTGGTGCGGAACAGCAGCTTGGCCAAGCCGACGACCAGCAAGGTGTCGAGCCCCAGGGCGACGGCACTCAGGCCGAAGATGTCGAACGACTCGGGGCGCGAGAGCATGTAGGCGCCGCCCGCCAGCACCGCGAGCCCGAGAGCGTAGTGCAGCTCGGCGCGGCTGCCGAGCAGGCCGCCGATGGCCGTGCTCGCGATCATCGCCACCGCCAGCGCGATGGCCGTGCGCAGGGCCCAGACGCCGGCGCCGGTGAGCCGACGGAACGGCGCGCTCAGCGCGGCGACGAGCACGAGCGCGCCAACCCAGCCGAAGAGGTGCACGAGCAGATCGTCGGGCTGCACGCGCCAGCGGTGCCCGCTGTGGGCGTGGACCCAGAGCGAGATGCCAGTCATCACCACCAGCGCCCAGGGCGCCCACAGGACGTCGCTGCGCGCGGCGATGCAGAGCGGCAGCGCCAGCGCCGCCCAGACGGCGAACAGCTGCCAGGGGTCGGCGCCGGTCTGGTAGGTCTGGCCGAAGTAGGCGAAGAGCGCGCCGATGGCGAGCAGGGCGAGCAGGCCGAGCGGCGCCCGCGCGGCCGGCCGCCACAGCGCGCCCGCGCACATCGCGAGCACGAAGGCCTGGAGCAGGGCGAAGCGGCCGAACGGACCGAGCGTCTGCCAGTTGGCGGCGATCCAGAAGACGATGCCGAGCCCGCCCAGCGCGGCCGCCAGCACGGCCACACCGCGCGGCAGCCACGTCGGCAGGGCCGCAGGCTCGCTGTGCAGGCCGGCGAGCTGCTCGAGGCGGCGCGCGGCGTTGCGATCGAGACGGTGCGCGTCGGCGATCTCGAACAAGGCCGCGCGAAGGTCCATCCGGGTCCTGATTCTCAGTCTTCCCTGGCGACGAATCCCGCCGCCTGTCGCGCCGTTCGCAGCAGGTGACGCTGCTTGAAGCGGGCGCCGAACAGGCGCTGCACGGCGGCGCGCAGCGCTGCGGCGGTGTCGTCGGCCGTGCCGAGAGCGATCTGGTCGCGCACGGCGGCCCAGGTCTTGAGCAGGTGCACCGGGAAGATGTACTGCGCCAGGCCGTGGTCGAGCACGCGCGCCGCACACTGCGCGTCGAAGGCTGCGGCATCGGCCACCGCCCAGCGGCGCAGTGCCGGCATCGCCGGGTCGTCGGCGGCGAGCCAGGGCGTGTTGCGGCCGAGGAAGAGCGCCATCTGCAGCAGGCCCTGGGGCCACAGCGCCGGCTGGCGCGTGCACTGCAGCCGGACCGCGTGGCCGAAGGTGAGCGCATGGCTGAAGTCGAGCCAGCCGACGTTCTCGCCAACGGGGCCCTCGGTGCGCCGCTCGATCCGCTCGTCGAAGCGCAGCAGGTGCAGCGCGGCGGCGTGGAGCAGCGCCTGGTGCAGCTGCAGCGGCGACGCGGTGCGCGCGGCCGCCATCGTCGCCGCGAGGGTGTCGCGGACGCTCCGGGCGACGAACGCCGCGGCGTCGGGTACGGTGCCCTCCCCCTCGCTCCCGCCACGGCCGAGCCCCGCCGGCCACTGGGCGAGCGCCGGTGCGTAGTGGCGGAAGTCGGGAAGGAGATCCTCGCGGGTCGCGTAGACCAGCATGCGCAGCCAGCCGAGCAGCAGCGGCCGCTGCACGCCGGCGCCGAGCCGCGCCACCAGGCCGCCCAGGTGGCCGAGATAGATGAGGGCATGGCCGAAGTCGTTGTAGTGCGCCAGCGCCGCCACCGCGAGGGCCGGCTCGAGCTCGGCGAAGCCGCGCCCTTCGTCGAGGGCGCCGAGCACCAGCGATGCCGCGCGGGCTTCGTCTTGCGCCTCGACCGCGGCGAGGAATTCGGCCTCGCTCCAGCGCGGCACCGGCTGCTGCGGCGCGAACGGAAACAACGGCTCGCGCAGCGTGTCGTAGGCGATGTGCGAGAGCGCCTCGGCGGCGCAGGCCAGCCGCTCCGCCGCGTCGCTGCGCGCGTCGCGAAAGCGCAGCCACGCCTCGGCGCCGGCCCAGGCGTGGGTCATGCCGTAGCGCAGCCGTTCGTGGCTGCGCTCGATCGCCTGCGCGACCGCGATCTCGGGCGCGGTGCCGGCGCGCTCGAGGCGCGCCAGCTCGCGGGCGATGCGCGGCGCGTCATGGTCGGCCATCGCCGCGTCGAGCTGGCCGAGGGCGTGGCGCACGCGCTCTTCGGCCGGCGCCTCGCGCGCGTCGACCCAGACGACGCCGGCGTCGTCGACCTTCACCGGGTAGATGCGCAGGTTGTCGCCGCCGTAGTGGTTGGCGCCGGTCTTGAGGTCGAACTTCCAGTTGTGCCAGTGGCAGGTGAGCATGCAGCCGGCGTCGAGCGCGCCTTCGACCAGCGGATAGCCTTCGTGCGGGCAGCGGTTGTTGCAGGCGTGGACGGTGCCGTCGTGGAGGAAGAGCGCGAACTGGCGGGAGCCGAGCTTGACGACCGCGCGGCCCGAGACGCCGAGCCGCTCGAGCTCGATCGCCCGCGTCCAGGCCCGTTCGTCGTCGGCGGATGAAGAAGCCGTCATGTCACCCCGCGCTGCTCGGCGCTCGCACGCCTGTGATCCGGCAAAGCATAGACGAGCCCGCGCGAGCTCGACCTTCGTCGCCGCCGCTAGGTCCTGGCGCCCAGGCTTTCCGCCGGCCGGCGCAGCGCTCGGTCGAACGGATTCACCCGCTCCGAGATCTTCTTCGCCTCGCGCTGCAGAAGATCGATGACCACCGGCAATCGATCGGCGCTGAGCCGGTTGGCGATCGTGCCGACGCTGAGCGCGGCGACGACGCGCTGGTTGCGGTCGAACACCGGCACGGCGGCGCCGGCCATGCCTTCGATCAGCCCCGAGTTGGTGGTCGCCCAGCCCTGGGCCCGCGCGCGCGCCGCCTCGGTGCGCAGGAACACCTCGTCGAGCGCGCCCATGTGCTGCAACCGCGGCACGTTGAAGCGCATCACTTCCTCCTGCTCGGCCTCGGGCAGATGCGCCAGGATGACGAGCGCGCCCTGGCCCACGCCGAGCGGCACGCGCCCGCCGATGTCGCCGGTGAAGGTGCGGATCGGGAACGGCCCCTCGCAGCGGTCGAGGCAGATCGCGTCGAAGCCGCTGCGCACCAGGAGGAACACGCTGTCGCCGAGCGCCGCCCCGAGACGGAGCAGCGACGGCCGGCACAGCTCGCGCAGGCCGCCGCCGTCGCCGGCGCGCGCCGCCAGGGCGAAGAACTCGATGCTGAGGCGATAGAGGCGGGTCTGCTCGCCCTGCTCGACCAGGCCCTCGTCGATGAGCTGCTGCAGCAGGCGGTGCGTGGTCGGCTGCGTCAGCCCGAGCTGGCGGCAGAGCTCGCTCACCCGCAGGCCGGTCTCGGCCGCCTGCGCCAGGGCCTTGACGATGGCCATTGCGCGGTGGAGGCTCGAAACCGACTTTTCGTCATTCGGATTCATTTGCTGGAATCTTAGTCTCATATTCCGATGTACGGAACATGCATGAAAATTGATCTGATTAGCGGGTATTCCTAGTTGACGATCTTTACGGACCGGTTCCACACTGGGCCGCTAGCGGGAGCCTCGCATGTCGTTTCTCAATCTCGATGGCGTGTCGAAGTACTACGGCGATTTCGGTGCCCTGATCGACATGACTCTGAGCGTCGAGCGCGGCGAGTTCATCTCGCTGCTCGGCCCCTCGGGCTGCGGCAAGACGACCACGCTGCAGGCCATCGCCGGCCTGATCGCCGTGACCCGCGGCCGCATGACGCTCGACGGCAAGGACATCACCAACCTGCCGGTGAACCAGCGCGGCCTCGGCATCGTCTTCCAGAGCTACGCCCTCTTCCCGCACATGACCGTGGCCGAGAACGTGAGCTTCGGCCTCGAGATGCGCAAGATCCCCAAGCACGAGCGCGACTCCCGCGTCGCGCAGATGCTCGAGCTCGTGCACCTCGACGCGCTCGCCGGGCGCTACCCGCGCGAGCTCTCGGGCGGGCAGCGGCAGCGCGTCGCGATCGCCCGCGCCCTCGTGATCTCGCCGCCGGTGCTGCTGCTCGACGAGCCGCTCTCCAATCTCGACGCCAAGCTGCGCGAGGAGATGCAGTTCGAGCTGCGCCGGATCCAGAGGAAGGTCGGCACCACCACCATCATGGTCACCCACGACCAGGCCGAAGCGCTCTCGATCAGCGACCGCGTGGTGGTGATGGAAGCCGGCCGCGCCACCCAGGTCGACGCGCCCTATCGCCTCTACGAGCATCCGAAGAGCGAGTTCATCTCCGGCTTCGTCGGCAAGACCAACCTACTGGCAGGCACGGTCGCCCGCGGCGCCGCCGGCGCCGAGGCGGTGCTCGGTGCCGGGCAGCGGGTGCGGGTCGATGCCGGCGACTTCACCGACGGCGCGCACGTCACGGTGTGCCTGCGGCCGGAGAAGCTGTTCTTCACCGACGAGGCCCGCGGCACGCTCGCCGGCCGGGTGGAGGAGCGCTTCTTCCTCGGCAGCCAGTGGCTCTACCGGGTGAGCTCGCCGCTCGGCGAGCTCGAGGTGAGCGCCGCCAACGACGGCAGCGCGCCGGTCGAGGAGCAGACGAACGTGCAC